>Ga0335082_10006363_pt1 | contig 12886 bp, 9 predicted proteins | sample Lox_Sample_41_FD_206718 | JGI IMG/M metagenome (GOLD analysis project Ga0335082, IMG submission 206718) | Soil microbial communities from Loxahatchee National Wildlife Refuge, Florida, United States - Lox_Sample_4.1 | ecosystem: Environmental > Terrestrial > Soil > Wetlands | place: USA: Florida... | reverse complement strand
TTCATCGACAAGGTCGTGCTGAGCCTGGAGAAGGAGCAGATTCCCTACTGGAACAAGTTCCTGCAGGGCTACTACGACGTATCTGCCATCACCTCCGACAACTTCGACCAGGTGGTCCAGCTCTCCGGCACCGGCGAGCCGCAGCTCACGCCGGCCATGGAACGGCAGGGCATCCGTCTGCAGACCTCGGTGGCGCCCACCATCGGCTACATGGGCTTCAACATGATGGACCCGGTGGTCGGGGGCGACTCGGAGCGCGCGCGCAAGCTGCGCCAGGCCATTTCGATCGCCATCGACGAGGAGGAGTCGATCTCCATTTTCCGCAACGGGCGCGGCATCGCGGCGCAGGGGCCGATCGCACCGGGCATCTTCGGCTACAAGGAGGGCGAGGCAGGGATCAATCCCTACATGTACGACTGGGTGAACGGGGCGCCGCAGCGCAAATCCATCGACTATGCCAAGAAGCTCCTGGCCGAGGCCGGCTATCCCGATGGCATCGATTCGGCCACGGGCACTCCGCTGATCATCAATTACGACACCGCCGCGGTGGGCCCCGAAGCCAAGGCATCGATGGACTGGCTCACCAAGCAGTTCCAGAAGATCAACCTGCAACTCGCGGTGCGCCCCACCGACTACAACCGGTTCCAGGACAAGATGCGCAAGGGCACGGAGCAGATGTATTCCTGGGGCTGGAATGCCGATTACCCGGACCCGGAGAACTTCTTGTTCCTGTTCCAGAGCTCGCAGGGCAAGGTGAAGGCGAGCGGCGAGAACGCCTCCAACTACTCCAATCCGGAGTTCGACCGCCTGTTCGAGCGTATGCGCGAAATGGACAACGGGCCCGAGCGCCAGGCCATCATAGACCAGATGGTGGAGATCCTGCGCCACGACGCGCCGTGGGTGTGGGGCTTGCACCCGAAGGACTACAGCCTGGCGCACCAGTGGGTCTACAACCGCAAGCCCGCCAAGATGGCGAACAACGGGCTCAAGTACCAGCGCATCGATCCGCAGCTGCGTGAAATCCTGCAGCGGCGGTGGAATCGCCCGATCCTCTGGCCCGTACTGGTTGGGGTCGCCGTGCTGCTGGTCGCGCTCCTTCCCGCTGTCGTCGTCTACCGCCGCAGGGAGCGCTCGGGCGCGCTCGCTCCGGCGCAGCCGGCGGCATGATCATGGCTGCCTATCTCCTCCGGCGGCTGCTGTACGCGATCCCGATCCTGATCGGAGTGAACCTGATCACCTTCGCGCTGTTCTTCTTCGTCAACTCGCCGGACGACATGGCGCGCATGCAGCTCGGTCAGAAGCGCGTGACGCCGGAGGCGATCCAGAGATGGAAGCAGGAGCGCGGCTACGACAAGCCGATGCTGTTCAACGCCGGCGCTCAATGCCAGCGGCCGCTGTTCGGGTGGAGCGCGCTGCCCAAGCTGTGCCAGGAGAAGCTCACCGACACGATCTTCTTCGAGAAGTCCGCCAGCATGTTCTGGTTGGACTTCGGACGTGCGGAAATCGACGGTCGGAGCATCGCTCGTGAGATCAAGCTGCGCATGGGGCCCAGTCTCGCAGTCACGGTCCCGAGCTTTCTCATCGGGCTCTCCGCCTGTCTCACGTTCGCGCTGATCCTGGCGTTCTTCCGCGGCACGTACGTCGACTTCGTAGGCGTGGTGCTCTGCGTGACCGCGATGTCCATCTCGGGGCTGTTCTACATCATCGGCGGACAGTGGCTGATCAGCAAGCTATGGCACCTGGTCCCGATCTCGGGGTTCGGCTACGGGTTCGACGCCTGGCGCTTCGTCGTGCTGCCGGTTGCCATCTCGGTGCTGTACGGAGCCGGCGGCAGCATCCGGTTGTACCGGACGCTGTTTCTGGAGGAGATCGGCAAGGATTACATCCGCACCGCGCGCGCGAAGGGCTTGCCCGAAACGCGCGTGCTGTTTCGCCACGTGCTGCACAACGGACTGATCCCGGTGCTGACCGGCGTGGTGGTGGCGATTCCCACCCTGTTCATCGGCAGCCTCGTGCTCGAATCCTTTTTCGGCATCCCTGGGCTGGGCAGCTACACGATCGACGCGATCCGCTCGCAGGACTTCGCGGTGGTGCGCGCCATGGTCTTCCTGGGCGCCGTGCTCTACATCGTCGGGCTGATGCTGACCGACATCTCCTACACGCTCGCGGACCCGCGCGTGCGGCTGCAGTGATGCCGTTCAAGCCCGTCATCTTGTGGACCGACGCGCTGGTTTTTCTGCTGGTCGCGGTGATCGTCGTGAGCGGATGGTACATCCGCACACAGGAGCACCTGCGGGCGCCCTGGCGCAAGGTCGTGCGCAGCCGCTACGGCATGTGCTCACTGGTGATCTTGAGCTTATTCGTGGCCGTCGGTCTGCTCGATTCGTTCCACTATCGCCCGCGCCTGGACGCGCGGCCGGTCGAGGGCAAGGCGAACTATTCGGTCGAGGTGCGCAGCGTGTTTGATGCGCTCGTCGAGCCGCTTGGCAGGCGCTTCGAGAAGACCTATTCGGCCCCGTTCGCGGCGTACGCCTATGCCAAGGAAACCGTGGAGCGGCCGGACGGCACTCAGGCGCGCGCGTTTCCGCGCCTGAAGTTCGGCGGCGCGCATCTGAAGGATCCCGCGCAGGACCTGGTGCCGGATGTCGTGCGCAGAGCGCTGGGCGCGATAGGCTTGGCCGCGGTGCTATGGATCGTGCTCACCATGCTCGTTGCGGCATGGCTCGCCTGGGCGCGCCACGCCGACTTCAGCGCCATGCTTTCCGCCATCATCCACGGCGAGACCGAGGTCCCGTGGCGCGCGATGCTTCTGACTGCGGGCGCCGTGCTCGCCGTGTCGCTCCCGCTGGCGATGCTCAGCGCGCAGTATCACGTGCTGGGCACCGACAAAATCGGCCAGGATGTGTTCTACGAGGCACTGAAGAGCATCCGCACCGGGCTGGTCATCGGCACGCTCACTACGCTGGTCATGTTGCCGTTTGCGCTGTTGCTCGGGGTCATGGCGGGCTACTTCGGCGGCTGGGTCGACGATGTCATCCAGTACATCTACACGACCTTAAACGCGATCCCGGGTGTGCTGCTGATCGCCGCCGCCATGCTGATCACGCAGGTCTGGATGGACCTGCACCCGGAGATCTTCGAGACCGTCACCCAGCGCGCCGACTTGCGGCTCCTGTTCCTGTGTCTAATCCTCGGCATCACCAGCTGGACCGGACTGTGCCGGCTGCTGCGAGGCGAGGCGCTCAAGCTGCGCGAGCTGGAGTACGTGGAGGCTGCGCGCGCGTTCGGTGTCTCGAGCTGGCGCATCCTCACCCGCCACTTGGTCCCCAACGTGATGCACATCGTGCTCATCACGGTGGTGATGGAGTTCAGCGGGCTGGTGCTGGCCGAGGCCGTGCTCACCTACGTCGGCGTGGGCGTGGACCCCTCGACGATCAGCTTCGGCACCATGATCAATAGCGCACGGCTGGAGCTGGCGCGCGAACCGATGGTGTGGTGGTCGCTGGCCGCCGCTTTCGTGTTCATGCTCCTGCTGGTGCTGTCGGCCAATCTATTCTCCGATTCGGTGCGCGACGCCTTCGACCCGCGCATCCGCCCGGTCATGAGCGCGCGACTGCGCCGCCTATGGCTGCGTGCGGCGTGAATCGACAGGAGCGCGCGCGACAGTGAGCCAAGCGACAACGTTGCTGGAGGTCAAGGACCTGCGCACCTGGCTGGCGAGCGGCGATTCCGTGGTGCGGGCAGTCGACGGCCTGTCCTTCAGCATCGAGACGGGCGAGACCTTCGCGCTCTTGGGCGAGTCGGGTAGCGGAAAGTCGATCACCGCGCTGTCGATCATGCGGCTGTTGCCCGACGCCGGCCGCGTGGTGTCTGGTGAGGTCCGCTTGGACGGCACTGACCTGATCGCTCTACCCGAGACCGCGATGCGTGCGGTGCGTGGGCGGCGCATCGCGATGATCTTCCAGGAGCCTGGAACAAGCCTCAACCCAGTGATGCCGGTCGGCGCGCAGATCGCCGAAGTCCTGCAACGGCATACCGAGCTGCGCGGCGAAGCGGCACGCCGGCGCGCGCTCGAACTGCTCGACTCGGTTGGCATCCCCGACAGCGGCAGGCGCGTGGACGAATACCCGTTCCAGATGTCGGGCGGCATGAAGCAGCGCGTGGTGATCGCGGTTGCGCTCGCCTGCAACCCCGCCCTGCTGATCGCCGACGAGCCGACCACTGCGCTGGACGTCACCATTCAGGCCCAGGTGCTGGAGCTGCTGCGGGAGCTTCAGCGGAGGGCGGGGATGTCCGTGCTGTTGATCACGCACGACTTGGGAGTGGTGGCGCAGATGGCCCACCGGGTCGCCGTCATGTATGCGGGAGAGATCGTCGAGCTGGCGCCGGCCGCCGCCTTTTTCGAGCGCCCGGCGCATCCTTATTCCAAGAAGTTGTTTCAAGCCGTACCGGGTGCGGCCGGTCGGAACCGCGATCTTGCCGTCATCCCCGGCACGGTGCCGCCCCTGTCACAGGAATTCGTCGGCTGCCGATTTGCGGAGCGGTGTGAGTGGGCCTGGGAGCGGTGCAGGGCGGAAGTCCCAGCGGCCGTCGAGATCGCAGCCGGGCATGCCGTTCGATGCCATCTGTACGACCCCGCGGGGCGGTCGGGCATCGGGACCCGTCAAGAGGCTACAGCCGAGACGGGTTTCGCCGCCATACCCGAGCAGCAGGCACGGCCCGCTCCACTGCTCGGCGTGAATGACCTGAAGATCTACTTTCCCATCCGGAAAGGCATCCTTCAGCGCGTGGTGGCACATGTGAAGGCGGTCGACGGCGTGTCGCTGGAGATTCACTCGCACCGCACGCTCGCCTTGGTGGGAGAGTCGGGGTGCGGCAAGACCACCGTCGGGAAGGGCATCCTGCAGCTGGTGCCGGTGACGGAGGGCAGCGTGAGCTTCCACGGGGTGGATCTCAGCCGTCTCACACCCGCTGCGCTGCGTCCACTGCGCAAGGACTTCCAGATCGTATTCCAGGATCCCTACAGCTCGCTCAACCCGCGCATGCGCGTCGTGGAGATCATCGACGAGGGCATGGCGGCGCTTGGGCTCGACGCGGGCCCGCGCCGAGAGCGGGTGGATGCGCTTTTGTTGCAGGTCGGTCTATCCCCGGAGATGAAATACCGCTACCCGCACGAGTTTTCCGGCGGGCAGCGGCAGCGCATCGCCATCGCGCGCGCCTTGGCTGTCGAGCCGAAGCTGCTGATCTGCGACGAGCCGACCAGCGCGCTCGACGTCTCGGTCCAGGCGCAGATCCTCAACCTGCTGAAGGATCTCCAGCAGCGTCTGGGGTTGGCGTATCTGTTCATTACGCACAACATCTCGGTGGTGGAGTTCCTCGCCCACGAGGTCGCCGTCATGTACCTGGGCCGCATCGTAGAGAGGGGGGCTGTGGATGCGGTGCTGAGCAGTCCGCGTCATCCCTACACCAAGGCGCTGTTGTCCGCGGTTCCGGTCATCGATCCCACCGCCAAGCGCGAGGTGATTCGGCTGCAGGGCGAGCTGCCATCGCCTGTCAGTCCACCCACCGGCTGTCATTTCCACCCGCGCTGCCCACAGGCCATGCCGGAGTGCAAGAGCGCCTATCCCGAGGTCACGGCGCTCACGCCGACGCATACCGTGCGCTGCTTCTTGTATGGACGGAAGTAGCAGGCCAGGGGGCGCAAAGCAAAAGGCCCGACACGGCCGTGTCGGGCCTCCGCTCCGAGGTAGATCCGACTAATTGCGGTGACTTACGCGGCGAATGTGGTGGCGGGAGGAGACCGTCCGCCGGCTTGGCCGGTAATCACCGTAGAGGACCACGCGTTGACCGACGTGCAGCTCAGTGCCGTTCAGGCCATTGACCGCCTTGATCCGCGCGACGGACATGTGGTTGCGGCGCGCGATGCTGTACAGCGTGTCTCCGGGCCGGACGAGGTAGCTGCGGACTGCGCGATATTCCTCGGGTGAAGCCTGGAAGTCCGGGCTCGCGTACGTCTCGTCCAAATTGGTCGCGGCGCTTTCTTCGTCGAGCGGGACCAGCAGCATCTGTCCGGGTCGCACCCGCCGGTGGCGCGTGATGGCGTTGACCTCGTCGAGGCGCTGAACGCTGATATTGAATTTCGTTGCGACCTTCTGCACCGACTCCCCGGGCTTGAGCGTATACGTCTGCCAGCTGACGAGCGGCCCGGCGTTGTTCTCCAGATTCGTCTGGAACTGGTCGACCTTGTCCACCGGCAGAAGGATTTCGCGGGCGGTCGCTTGAATGATGACCGGTCGGTTGTATGCCGGGTTGAGGGAGCGGAACTCTTCCACCGGCATGTCCGCGAGCGCAGCCGCCTTGACGACGTCCATCTGTGCGGGCGCGGTCACCGTGGTGAAGTACGGCTCGTTGGGGATCGGCGCGAGCGAAAACCCCAACAGGTCGGGGTCGGACACGATGTTCTTCACCGCCTGCAGCTTGGGCAGGTAGTTACGCGTCTCCCGCGGCATCTTCAGGCTGGCATAGTTGGTCGGCTTGTGTCTGGCGCGATTCCTCGCCACTGCGCGCTGGACCCCACCCTCACCATAGTTGTACGCAGCCAGCGCCAGCTCCCACTCGCCGAAGGAGTCGTGGAGGAACTGCAGATAATCCAGCGCCGCCCGGGTGGCTGCGAGCACGTCGCGCCGGCCGTCGTACCAGAAGTTCTGTTGCAAGCCGTACTTTCTTCCGGTCGAGGGGATGAACTGCCAGATCCCTGCCGCGCGCATGCGCGAATATGCCTGTGGGTTGTAGGCGCTCTCGATCATCGGCAGCAGGGCGATCTCGGTCGGCATGCCGCGCTTTTCCAGCTCCTCGACGACGAAGTAGAGGTAGAGGCGGCTGCGCTCGATCATGCGCTGGACATAATCGGGGCGGTTCAGATACCAGGCCTCGTGTCGCGCCACCAACGGGCTGTCGACCTCGGCGAGCGCAAAGCCGGCGCGGATGCGCTGCCAGAGGTCCGTGTATCTCGGGGGCGGCGGCGCGAGCGGCTCCGCTTGCGCCTCGGCCGGCGGAGGCGCCTGGCCTACGATGGGTTGGGCCTCCGCCGTGTCTGTGCTCGGCTGCCCCGCGGCGATAGGGGGTTGAGTAGCAGCGGTCGCGGGTTGAACCGCAATGTCGCCTGGCTGGACGCTCTGGGTCGACGCGGCGGGTTGCGGATCGGCCGCGAGTGCAGAGCAGGTGACCAAGCAAACTACCAGAGCGGCGGGAATATGGATCGGCCTCATGTCGTGGTTCTTTTTCACGGGGTCGGTCGTATCCTAACCTCGGAAGATTAATGCGGTCAAGAACTTACAGACGAAACTTAATAGGCTTGTGAAATTCTCGTCAGATACCCCTGCGACAATGCAAAAAGCACGCCCTTGCCGGTACCCCGGCCGCCACGCCGACGTCCTGCACTGTACCGGTCGATGCGCAGCGAACTCCCGTCGGCTTGAGTTTCGCTGCCGCCACGAACTTCCCCCATGCCATCGTGATCTCGCGGCAACGGATGACTCCTGGTTGTCGGTCCACGCAGCCGGCGCGCAATTGTTCCATATCGGCAGCGTGGAGAACATCTCCAACCGGAACGGAAACTTTTTCCGCCGCTCGAGCCGATCGCGTCAGGGGCGGTTTGGATTGGTCCGCGCGCGCAGCTGGCTGCGGCCAGGCGCAAAGGGCATCCTGGTCCGGCTGGACGCCGGTGGGTTTCGCCACAAAACCAGAGGTTTCCCCCATAATCACAGGTGCAGCCTGCGGCGGGGGTGGGAAGCTCGAGCACCTCGAAGTGAACTCGCGTTCGGGCACCGCGACCCGATCTGATATCTCAACCGTGCGAGGCGTTCCCGAGGTCTGTTGCCAGCACCGGAAAGCACCCGGAGGACCGAGCCAGCCGCTACGACGAGGCTCGAGCTCCATGATCCATGCGATCGGTCGCGGCGAGCCTTAGGCGTCCTGCATACAGGTGCTTCGGGACGCTGGCATGGACCGGATCGCCCGCCGGGGGCGAACTGTCGATGGCGAAGATGCGATGCAAGCCCCGCGGAATATCGGGAGCGCTACAGGTGGCCACGATCAGATGACAGAAGCGTTCGGGAAGGGGGGCAGGGATGCCAGATGACGCGATGACGCGCGTAGAAGAGACTGGAACAGACCTCCAGACGTGGTTCCACACTCCGCTCGGCGCGTATCTGCTTGCCTCCGAGCAGAGGTACTTCGACCGCGAGGTGGTCGACGTCTTTGGCTTCAACGCGTTTCAGCTCGGCTTGTGCTGTTTCGACTTCCTGCGCGCCAACCGCATGCCGTCGCACTATCGCATCGGGGGCTGCGGGAAGGAGCGCGAAGCGCCGGGCGAGGCGCGGCTGCAGGCCGACTTCCGGGCGTTGCCGGTCTTGAGCAACAGCGCCGACCTGGTCGTGCTCCCCCACGTGCTCGAGTTCAGCGATAACCCGCACCAGGTGTTGCGCGAGGTGTCCCGGATCCTGGTGCCCGAGGGGCATGTCATCGTCTCCGGATTCAACCCCTGGAGCCTCTGGGGCGCGCGGCAGGTCCTGGACCGAGGGCGCGGCGAGCAGCCCTGGTGCAGCCCATTCATCAACCTGCCGCGTTTGAAGGACTGGATGGCGCTGCTCGGCATCGAGATCGCAGGCGGCCGCATGTGCTGCTACGTCCCGCCGGTGACCAACGAGCAGTGGCTGGCTCGCCTTTCGTTCCTCGAGGCCGCCGGCGATCGCTGGTGGCCGTTCGCCGGCGGGGTGTACTTCCTGCACGGCGTGAAGAGAGTGCAAGGGATGCGCGTGATCACGCCGCAATGGAAAACCAAGCTCTCCAAGCGCAAGAGCCTCGCACCCGTGCCGCATCGGGTCCAGGACGGCGAGGATCGTCTGGTTGCGCGCGTTCGCAAGCGGGACCGAGAAGACGCGTGACGGACAAACCGCCTGGACCCAAGCGGGTCGAGATGTTCGCCGATGGCGCGTGCAAGGGCAACCCGGGTCCGGGCGGCTGGGGCGTGGTGCTGCGCTTCGGCGCGCACGTGAAGGAGCTCCACGGCGGCGCTCCTGCCACGACGAACAACAGGATGGAGCTCACAGCCGTGATCCAGGGGTTGTCCGCGCTGAACCGCCGCTGCACGGTCAAGCTGTACACCGACTCGCAGTATGTCCAGAAAGGCATCACCACCTGGCTCCCCGATTGGAAGAAGAGGGGATGGCGGACCGCCGATAAGAAGCCGGTGAAGAACGTGGACTTGTGGCAGCAGCTCGACGCGCTGGCAGCTCAGCACGATATCGAATGGATCTGGGTCAAGGGCCATGCAGGCAATCCAGGCAACGAGCGCGCCGATGAGCTCGCCAACCTGGGTGTCGCAAGGCCTCGCCTCCATACTCGGGCGACACCCCGCAGTACAACCAAGGCGGGCGCATGAAGCGGACGGCAATGCTTGGTTGGCGCAGACTCGCGACCGGATGGCGCGCCGGCGCTCGCGACCCCTGATGCGGCAAGTCGTACTCGACACGGAGACCACGGGGCTGGAAGTCAATCTCGGCCACCGTGTGATCGAGATCGCGGGGGTCGAGCTCGTCAATCGACGCCTGTCGGGACGGCGCTTCCATCGCTACCTCAATCCGGGTCGCGAGATCGAGGCTGGCGCGTTGCAGGTGCACGGCATCACGCGCGAGTTTCTGCAGGACAAGCCACGCTTCCAGGACGTCGCGGCGGAGCTGCTGGACTTTCTTGCCGGGGCCGAGCTGATCATCCATAACGCACCGTTCGACGTCGCATTCCTCGATGGGGAGCTCACCTTGGCGGGGTTGCGGCCACTTGCTGAGCATTGCAGCGCAGTCACCGATACGTTGCGGATGGCGCGTGAGCTGCACCCGGGAAAGCGCAACAGCCTCGACGCGCTATGCGAGCGGTACCGGATCGACAACTCCACGCGCACGGTGCACGGTGCTCTGCTCGACGCGGAGCTGCTCGCCGAGGTGTACCTCGCCATGACCCGCGGCCAAGAGTCGCTGGTCATGGACATGTTGCCGGAGCGCGAAGCGTCCCGATCCGACCTGCCGGACGCGGTCCAGGATCTGCCGGTGATCCGGGCGAGCGAGGAAGAGCTTCTCGCCCACCGGCTCCAGCTCGATGACATCGACAAAGCGTCCAAGGGTCAGTGCCTCTGGAGGCGTTTGGAACGCGCGGCGTGATCGCGTGGGCTGTGCCGATGACGAGCGAATAGGCAGCGCATCCCTCGACCGCGGACGACGCGCCGCTACCGGCTCGGTCTCTCGCACCTGCGGTTTTCCGGACCGGCCGTGGCGCGATGGCCCACTGAGCATCACTCCGCCCGCAGCGCTTCGACTGGGTCCAGGCGCGAAGCGCGGCGGGCCGGCAGGACGCCCGCCGCCAAACCAATCGAGACGGCGGTCAGTTCGGCGAGTACCGCATATAGGCTGGGAGTGGTGACGGGTAGACCCGGAAAGATCGCGTGCAGCAGCCGCGCGAAACCGAATCCGAGCGCCAGGCCGGCGAGGCCGCCGGCCGCCGCCAAGAGCATCGCCTCGGCGAGGAACAGCGCGAGGACCTGACGGCGGCGCGCACCCAGCGCCCGGAGCACGCCGATCTCGGCCGTCCGCTCCGCCACTGCGATGGTCATGATGGTGAGGATCCCTACTCCCCCCACCACCAGCGAGATCCCGCCCAGCGCCCCGACGGCGAACGTCAGCACCTCCAACACCGAGTTCAGCACGTCGAGCATCTTCTGCTGCGGCGTGATCGTGAAGTCCTCACGCCCGTGCCGCGCGATCAGGACCTCGCGGAGCCGCTGCACCAGCCGGCCGACATCGGCTTGCGGGTCGTGGATTACATGGATCTCCATCAAGCCTTCGCGGTTGTACAGCTCGAGCCCGCGGGCGGCGGGGACATAGACGGCGTCGTCGAGGTCCACTCCGAGGACCTGGCCCTTGGACTCCAGGACGCCGATCACCCGATACCGGCTGCCGCCGATCTCCACGCGCTGACCGAGAGGGGTTTCGCCACCGAACAGTTCCGCTCGCACCTTCGAGCCGAGCACCGCAAAAGCGCGCGCCTGGGACGGATCGTCCGGCGGAAGGAACTGGCCCAGGGCCACCTCCAGGTGGAAGGCGTGCGCGAAATCCGGCCCGACTCCGTAGACCATCACGCGCCTGGTGCGCCCTAGCGCACTCACCTCCGCATTCCCCGACACCGAGGGGTCGGTGAGCAGTATCCCTGGCACGCGCCGCAGCGCCTGTGCGTCGTCGATCGTGAGCGGGCGCACGGTCCCGAACATCCCGATGGCAACGCCTTGTGTGGTGACGCGGCCCGGCGCGATGCCGATGATGTTGGTCCCGAACTGAGTGAACTCGGCGATGACGAACTCATGCAGGCCGGCGCCGATCGACGTGAGCAGGATCACCGCAGCGATGCCTACGCAGATGCCCAGCGCCGTGAGCAGACTGCGCAGCCGGTGCGCGGATACGGAGCCCCAGACGAAGCTCAAGAAGTCGGTGGCGGACATGTCAAGCGACCGCCGGCGCGATCAGAGTCGATCCAGACCGGTTTGCGATGCCATCGGAACTTCCATCGGTACGCGCGCACCATCATCGCCTCGATAACGCCGCGACCGGGTCGAGGCGTGCCGCCCGGCGCGCCGGCATGATGCTGAACAAGACCCCGGTGGCCACTGCGGTGACCAGCGCAGCCGCCACGGCCCACGCCGGGGCCGCTGCCGGCAACACCGGATACACCCGCACGATGAGCGAGTTGCCGGCGAAGCCCGCGGCCAGGCCGGCCACCGCTCCCAGGCATGACAGCAGCACGGCCTCCGCAGAGAACAGCAACCGGATCTGCGCCGGGGTGGCCCCTACTGCCTTCAGCAAGCCGATCTCGCGGGTGCGCTGCGACACCGCGATCAGCATCACGTTCATGATGAGGATCCCGGCCACAGCCAGGCTGATCGCGGCGATGCCGGCCACCGCGAGTGTGAGCGCTCCGAGCACCCGGTCGAACGTGGCGAGCACCGCATCCTGGGTCACCACCGTCACGTCGAGCTCGCCTTCGTGCCGCGCCTGGAGGATCGCGGTCACGTCGCGCTTGGCCGGCTCCAGCTCTTCGCGCGACCGCGCTTCGATCAGGATACGCAACAACGTGTTGGTGTTGAACATCGTCTGCGCCGCCGCCACCGGCACGATCACCATTTCGTCGGTGTTGAAGCCCAGATGCTGTCCTTGTGTGACGAGGATGCCGGCGACGCGGAAGCGCCGGTCGCCGATGCGGAGGAACTGGCCAACCGCCGGCGCGCGTCCGAACAGCTCGTCGCGCACTGTGGCGCCGATGACGCAGACGGGACTTGCCGCGCGCGGATCGCCTGGAGGCAGGAACGAGCCCTGTGCGATTTGCATATTGCGGATCGCCAGCCAGTCTGCGGTCGAACCGATGACAGCCGCTTCGCGGCTGCGCCCCCCGAACGACACCTGTGCCGAGCCCACCGAGAGCGGTGCCACCCGGCGCACCGCGCGGCTGCGAGTGAGCGCGAGCGCGTCGTCGAGCGTGAGGTCGCGCGGCGTCTGGCCGATGAACATCCCGGGTGTGGCGCCGGCAGTCTCGCTGCGACCGGGAAACACGATCAACAGGTTCGTTCCCAGCGAGGAGAACTGGTTGACCACGTAGCGCCGCGCGCCGTCGCCTAGAGCGGTGAGGATCACCACTGCGGCCACGCCGATCGCCATCGCCAGGCCCATCAGAGCCGTGCGGGCGGGGTAGCCTCGCAGGCTCACCCAGGCGAAGCGGAGCACGTCGGCCGGTCTCATATTCCCTTGAGGTCCTCGGCGATGGCGCCGTCCACCATGTGCAGTTGACG
>Ga0335082_10006361_pt1 | contig 12887 bp, 6 predicted proteins | sample Lox_Sample_41_FD_206718 | JGI IMG/M metagenome (GOLD analysis project Ga0335082, IMG submission 206718) | Soil microbial communities from Loxahatchee National Wildlife Refuge, Florida, United States - Lox_Sample_4.1 | ecosystem: Environmental > Terrestrial > Soil > Wetlands | place: USA: Florida... | reverse complement strand
CGGTAGGCGATACCGTGCTTGCTCTCGTCGTAGATCTCGGCCTGCGGGTGATCCGGGCCGAGGTGGCACTTCCCGCACACCTCCGGCTGCCGCGCCATGGCCTTCGAGAAGGCGTGGCGGCTATGGCAGGCGGAACAGGTCCCGCGCGAGCCGTCGAGGTTGACGCGCCCGATGCCGGTGTTGGGCCAGGTCGCCGGGTCGAGGACCGGCGCGCCGACAGAGCTCCGGCGGGCCGAGCCGTCCGCGTTCTGGAGCACCGCGACGGTCGAGCCGTGGCATTGCCAGCAGCCGTTGACCGCGGCCAGTCGCCCTTCCACGACCTCGCCCAGGACATTGTCGAGCGAGCCGATGAACTTCGTCGCTTCCGCATGGTGGCTGTGCAGGAACTCGCTGACGATCTCGCCGTGGCAGCTCGCGCAGGCGTTCGGGGTCACGGCGGAGAGCACCGTCGCGCCCTCGTGGGAGAAGGCTCCGGGCTCCTTGGCGCCGGCGCTGTGGCACTCGAAGCAACCCACTCCTTCCCGCGCATGGCGGCTCCCCCGCCACTGAGCCACGATGCCGGGAGTCTTCTTCTCGTGGCAAGCCACACAGGCGCGGCTCTCGGCGGAGAGTGTGGCTTGCGATTTCGCGGAAGACGTCTTCTTGGTCGCGGCCGCCTGGCCGTATACGAGGCTTCCGGCTCCGAGCATCGCGACCAAGACGCCGAGACAGCGACGGAAATGCGGCGCGCGCGTGCCGATCATGATCGCCTCCTTTCGCCCTCTCTCCAGAGAGCCCCGCGGCAAGCTATGCCACACCGCGGCGCCGCGCCTGATGCCCCTGCCTCAGCCGAGTGAACCAGCGAGCTGGCGCAGCACTTCTTTCTTTCTTTCGGGAAACCGCGTCAGGCCCGCCAACCAGCGCAGGGCCTCGGCGGCCTTTGTCCGCTCGGCTGCGCTCAGCGCGGAGCGAGGCGCAGTCTTCCAATCCGGCAGGCTCTTCGAGAGCCATGGCAGGTAGACCTGTGCGATGGACTCCAGCGTGGGAGAGACCGAGGCGGCGCCGCCCGTCTCGGAAGAGGCAAGCACCCTCAGACAAGCCGCCTCGAAGGCGTGCAGGAGATCCGGTGGAGGCTTCTCCTCCAGAGCGAGGCGTTCCTGAAGGCTGTTCAGCAGCTCCCCGCGCCCCTCGGCGGACAGTCGCCCGCCGGCCAGGCCGGCGATGGAATCGACAAGCTGCTGTCTTGCCCGTCCCGTCGTTTGGGCTGCGAGACTCACGAGATACCGTGCCAGGACGGTCCCGACGGCACGCTCGCTCGAGGCCTGGGCCAGGAGACGACGTGCCTGGTCCTCCCAGCCGAGTTTCGCGCCCTGCACGACGAAATCAATCTGGGAAGGCAGCGTCACTTCGCCGGCGACATCCACCGCGGCCAGCGGCTCGGCGAAGGCCGATGCGTAGCTGACCGTGCTCCCGGCACGGCTGAATACGACGACCTGCAGATCGGGACGAATCTCCCTGTACGACCAGAAGCCTTGCACCTTCCACGTCGCCTCGGATTGCCAGCGAAACTGTGAGACGTCGCAACGAGCTCGCCCCGACGGAGGCAGCTTGCCGGTCCGATCCATCAGCAGACGCGAGACCTCGAAATCGACTGTGACGCTCCTGGACTCGCGGGCGTCGCCGTCCGGTTTCCAGGCGGTCGGCAGGACCGAGAGGACGTGCGCCTCGAAGATCACCTGCGTTTGTTCCGGAAACACACCTTCGGGAAGCCGGAAGCTCGGGCTTCCCGTCGCGAGCAGGATCGGCATCACTCCGATCAGAAACGTCAGATCCATCGTTCCTCAGTTTCTGGCATCTCGGACGAGATTGACAATCGCCTCCGGAGCACGCACCGATACATTGCGATCACCGGCCTTCGCGGCGGGGGTTATCGCCGCCGTGTTTTGGATTTGGGCGTCCGTCGCGGTCGTGACGGTCGGCGCCCCTCCGGCGGCCGCCGGAGGAGTCCACTCCCCTCGAAGGATCCAGTCGAACTGATAGACGACGGAGTACGTCCGCTCCGCGACGGAGGCCGGCGCAACCGCAGGAGCGGCGGCTGGAGGCATGTAGATTCCGTCGCCGTTGGTCCAGACCGAGAGCCACACTCGGAAGTCGAGGTTGAAGCGAAAAGCGGTCAGTGTCGACCCGGCAAAGCCGGGGTGCCTCACGAAATAGGCCAGGCCCGGGCTGTCCACGTCTCTAACCAGTAGCCGCTGCCCGAGAGCCAGATCGCTGCGGGTGAGCACCTGGCTGTTCGACCCGACGGTGACGCCGCCGTTCGCTCCGAGATTGCTGTCGATGATGGGCGTCGAGATGAACGCGGGAGCCGCGGCGCCCGGAAGGATGTTCTTGCTCGCGGGGTGCGGCGCCCGCGAGAACGCATACCGTACGGTGTGCCCGCCCGTGTAGTCAGCAGTGCATCCGAGATCGACGGGAATGTCCTGGATCCAGCCGGCGAACGCTCGATCCAATCCCCGCCGGCCCGTTGGGCCGCCGGCGGTCAGATCGACCGTGGCTGCGGTGTAGATGGCGGCATCCACCGGCGAGTTGACGTTGAAGCCGCCTGCAGCCGCCGCGGAGGAGACGCGATAGGCAACGACCGCCCCGGCCGCATTGGTGATGTTCGAAACGGTGATGTGATTGTGAGCGACCGAGAAGTCATCGGAAAAATCAGATTGAACGAGGATTAGTGGCACGAGCGCTCGGGGCTCCCCGCTGTCGAACCTGCCGTTCCCGTTGACATCGACGTAGCAGTACACCAGGAACGAGCCGCGCTCGTCCGTCCCCAGAGTCGCGGCCGCCGGCCCCGCAGAATTCAACCCGGGCAGTCCCTTTCCGAGAGCCGCGGCATCGTCGGCGGATCGAGTGACGGCCCAGTTGAGCGCAAGCGCGGGCTGGCGGGTCACGCTGAGATCCACCGTATCGTCTCCGCGGCGGATCAGCACCAGAGCCCGATTCCCTTCGAAATTCCTGTCCGTGGTCGGATTTTCGTTGAGCTGATACACGATGCCGGTCGTCGCATCGGAGTTGTCGAAGATGTGCCGGGCCGGCGCGTTTGCCGGAACTCTCGCCGGCAGCTCCGGGGTCGGATCGATCGTGGCCGTGACCTTCTCGAAGCGTACGACGGTGATGTCGATCCGGTTCATCTCGATCTCCACCCCGGCATCCTTCGCCGCGTAGGACAGGGTCAGCGACGTGTCTCGTTCCGCGCCGCTGGCCGAAACGCCTTCGACCCAGAGATGATCGCGCAGTGAGATGAACTGCGCTCGCTGCACGGCGTCCGAAAGGTCCCACGTCTTCATTCCGTTGTTCTCGGTGGCGCCGGCGAAGGCCGCGCCGCCCGCGGCCCCCGGAGGAGCGCTCCAAAGGATTCTTGCCCCGACTCCCTTCTGGGACACGGTGTACACGGCGACGTTGGCGTTTGACCGCCGAAGGATGACCTTTCCTTCGTTCTGGAGCGCCGCGGGCAACGGCCCGGCGATCTGGAACATCTTCAGGTCCTGCTCGGCCTGGGCGCCGGCCGGCGGAACGTAACCGGGCACCGCGACGGCGTCCACCCGGTCGTCCATGTAGTCGGCGCGGCCGTCGCCGTCGTCGTCGTCGTTGTTGACGACAATGTAGGCCCCCCGCTTGCGCTCGAGATCCCAGTCCTTCTCGTCGATCACGCCGTTCATGTCGAGGTCGGTTTGAAGATGGAGCGACACCGCGGTCGCTTTGAGCCTGTCCTCGCACGGACGCGGGTCCGTGCAGGAGACCTTCAGCTCGACGTCGTGCGGCGCTGCGCTCGCGGTGTACCCCTCGAGCCAGAATGACTTGGGCAGAGTGTTCGCTCCCATCGTGACCCCGGAAGCGAGGTCGAGGGCGGTGCCCTTGGTGGGCTCGAGCCAGAGCTGGACGTGGTCAGACCCCGCCGTGGCCTGGAGCGTGATCTTGCCCGAAGCGGGCTTGGGCTTGATATCCAGATCGAGCCGCAGCAAGTCGTTCTCGCCCGCAACGGGGTGCTGCTTGACGTCGATTCGTCCGCTGGTGTCGTCGTCGTCCTCGTTGACCGCGACGAAGGCGCCTTTTCTCTCGCGGTCGGCGTCGGGTACCGGGATGAAAGCTCCGCTTCGGTCGCGCATCTGGGCCTTCAGGCTCACCTCGACGACCGTGAGCTTGAGCTGGCTCGCGCAGCCGGAATCGTCGTCGGTCAGCTCCAGCGTCACGTCTCGCGCGGCATTGCTCGCCGCGAACCCCTCCACCCAGAGCGTCACCGGAAGGACCGAGGCGTCGTAGCCGTTGCCCTCGGCGCGCTTGCCTTTCAGGTTCTGTCCGTTGGGCGAAGCCTCCCACACGTGCACCTTGTCGCCGCCGGCCGGCACGTCAAAGGTCACGCTCCCAGTCTTCGGATTCTTGTCCAGCGTGATCTGGACGAGGTCGTGCTCCTTCGCCGGGTCGGCGACCGGGTTGTCCTTGTCCATGACCTGCTTGGTCGGGTCCATGTCGAAGTTCTTGTTGACGCAGATCGAGCCGCCCGGGTTCATCCTCTTCGCGTGCGCCACGCCGTCCATGTCGAGCTCCGGGCCCTCGACCGTGAAGAGGGCATGGACCTCGCAGTGCGGGTCGTCGCTCGAAAGGACCAGATCGACGTCTCGGGGCGCCGCACTCGGCTTGATGCCCTCGATCCACACGTCTACGGGCAGCTTCGGCGGGGCGTACGGAAGCGGCAGGATCTTCCCCTTCGTCTGCGAGTCCCAAACGCGGATGCGGTCGCCGCCGGAGGCCGCGGTCAGGAGAACGTTGCCGCTTTTCTCGGGCTCCATCTTGAGGGTGACCTTGACGCGATCCTGCTCACCGCCGACTTTGCCGGGGTCCGCCAGGTCCACGATGCCCTGCTCGTCGTCATCGTCGTCGTTCAGGCAGACGAAGTAGGCGTCGCAGTCCGGAGCGTCCTCGTCCTTGTCGCCCTCGACCGAGAGGCTGAGCTTGTAGGCCGTCACGGGAATGGTCTTGTCGACCTTCGCGTCGGTGGCCTCCTTGCCGCTGTCCCGGACGTGGACGCGCACGGTGTCGTTGCCCGGTGCGGGAGGAGCCTGGTAGATGATCGAGGTCGAGTCCGAGTCGCTCGTCGGGTGGCCGCCGTAGTCCGGGAAGCTGCCCTTGTCGGCCTCCCATGTGTACTTCACCGGGTCGTCCATGGTCGGCTGCTGCTTGTCGGAGCCGCAGGGGCCCGCGCACTGGAGCTTCAGCGTGTCCGTGTCGGACGCGCTCGCCGTCAGGAGCGCGCGTTCTCCCACGCAGACCTTGACCTTCCCCGGGACCTGGGCCTGGACGGGAGCCGGCTCCTTCAGCCAGGACTCGTCCTGGGGATCGCACTCGACGGCCTGGTGGACGTCGGTGATCTCCTTCTTCTTGCCGGGGTCGCTCTTCTTGTCGAAGGCCACGGTGCGCTCGTACTTGCATTCCTCGACACGCTTGACCGTGATGGTGAAACGGACCGAGGCCGGCTTGTCGTTGTCACGCAGATCCACGATCTGAACCTCGACGCTGGCGCTGTCCGCCTCGTTTACCTTGAGCGCCGGAGGCCGGTAGAGCGTCGCCGGGCCGGCCTTCCCGGCGAGGGACCCGTTTCCGCCCAGCAGCCGCCACCGGTACTGCACCGTGTCGGGCAGGTCGATGAGCTTGTGGGTCGCGCTGCCTTCCTTCTTGTTGATGAAACACGTGCACGTCTGCAGGAGCTGGTCCATGTCCGACGCCGCGACGTAGAGAGGAATCGGCTCGTTCGTCTTGGCCGTCTTCGACGGAGGCGGACCCACCGCGTCGATCGAGATCCCCGGGCCGCCCTCGATCGTGTAGGAGAGCTTGCACTCGACCTGCGGGGTCGGCGTCGGCGTGGGCGTCGGCGGCGTGACGCTGGGTGGCGGAGGCGTTGGAGGCGTCGGCGTCGGCGTGTAGGTTCTTTCCTGCGTGTTCGGAGGTGTCGGGGTGTTGCTCCGCTCGCGCGTGCTGTCGCCCGTCGTGACGCGCGGCGTGGGCGTGAACGTCGGAACAAGCGTCTGGGTGGGAGACGGGCTCTTCTCGCGCGTCCGGAGCTCCGGAGGAAACGTCGGGTAGACCGAGGCGCCCGGCAGCGGTGTCGGCGTGGGCCGCTCCTCGGTCGGAGTGACCCCGGACGGCGGCGTGAGTTGACGCACGACCGTCTCCCCGGTGCATGGGCAGGGATCGGCGTCGAGCGTGTACGTGATCTTGAACTCACCGGGAAGGATCGTGTAGACCGTGCGCGTCAAGCCGTTGGGCTTCTTTCCGTCGGTTGCCGCGACCTGGTCGTTCCCGCCTTCGAGGCGGATGAGCTCCGGCGTGTCGTTGACGATGTGGAGCTTGAGCACCTGGGTCGTCCCCTCGACCCAGAGGCGCATCGGCGTGGTCTGGCCCCGGATGAGCTTCGTGCGGTCGAGCTCGCCGGCGACGTGCAGGATCGTGATCGTCGCCCGATCCTCGCGAGAGAACCCGGCGGACTCCAGGCCCCCGATCACCGCCGGCCCGGGCGGCGTTTCGGCCGGGATCCGCACGAAGACCACGCCGCTCGAAGCGGTGGTCGGAGGGCCCAGCGGCTTGCCGTTCAGGGTCAGCCCCTCGCGCGCCGCATCTGTCGGAAACAGGCCGCACACGCAGGAGGACTGGCCGGCGAACCCCATGGACGCGCACGCCTCGACCCGGGGCTTCGCGGTCACCGATGGCGGAGCGGTGCCGTCGCACCGCGCCGCGTCGGGAGCGTCCACGAGCTGTTCGCCCCAGGGGTCCGTGTAGGTCACTCGGATGGCGTCGCCCGCCCGCGCCGTCGGCGGAATGCGAAAACGCACGGTGCTGCCCGGGCGCGAGGACACGACCTCCTCCGCTGCCGCGCCCGCGACCGCCCACTGGCCGCCCGCCGGCGTGCGGGCCGCGTCGAGCGCCTGGCAAGAAATCGTGTCCCCCGCCCGGACCGCCTTTGGCACGAGCAGAAGGCCGTCCAGTTTGGTGGCGATCCTGACCGGCGGGGCCCGCGTCACGGCCGTCTCGCCGTCGAAAAGCGTCGCCCCCTCCTGCCGGACGCGAACGCTGATGCGCGCCGGGGCTTCTCCCGTCGGGGCGTCCAGCCGCATGCGCACGGGAAAGGACGCGGCCGGCCCGGACAGCCTGACGGACGACGCCTCGACGCGCGAGGACCAGCCCGAGGGAAGGTGCGCCGGGACGGCCTGCCCCGCGAGCTTGGACGGGAGTCCGACGGTGACCTCGCTCGCGGTCTTTCCGGCGGGGCCTCGCACTTCGATCAGGAGCGACGTCTCGCCGGTCGCGCGGGGGCGGATCGCGACGCTCACCAGAGCACCCTCCGCCGCAAGCAAAGGCCGCGAGACCGTCAGACACGCAAGGGCTACGCCCATGAGCCACACGGCTCCACGGCCCTCTGGACCGAAGCGCGACGCTGTCTTCATCCTGGAAGTTGCCGAAACTCTAATGCCGCCGAGAAGGCTCGGTCAACATGCCCCCCGGGGCCAGGGGACCCCGCCCGGACGCCGCGCCGGGGCCGCGCGCTCGCTACTCGTAGCGGAGGGACTCGATCGGGTCGAGGCGGGAAGCCTTCACGGCCGGATAGAGGCCGAAGAAGATGCCAACGCTCATCGAGACCGCAAGACCAACCAGCACGGACCAGAAGGGCACGGCCGCCGGCAGGGAGATCGGAAGCGCCTTGACGAGCGCCGAGATCCCGAAGCCGAAGATCACGCCCAGGATGCCGCCAAAGGTCGAGAGGGTCACGGCCTCCGTCAGGAACTGCCACACGATGTCGCGCCGGAACGCGCCCACGGCCTTGCGCACGCCGATCTCGCGGGTCCGCTGCGTCACGGACACGAGCATGATGTTCATGACACCCACGCCGCCCACGACGAGCGAGACCAGGGCGACCGAGATCATCGCGATCGTGACGCCCCCCGTCAGCGCCCGGAACTGGCCGATCAACTGGTCCGGCGTGATGATCGCGAAGTCGTTCGGCTTGTCGAAGGGCACCTTGCGCTTGGCCCGGAGGACTGCGGTCGCCCTCTCGATCATGACGTCGATGTCCTCCGGCCGCCTCGGAACCAGGCTGATGTTGACGCCGTCGCGCATCGCCTGCAGGGAGAACTGGCGCTTGAATGCGCCCCAGGGCAGGACGACCTTGTTGTCCGGCGAGTAGCCGAACTGCTCGCCCTTGCGGTCCAGCACGCCCACGACCCGGTACCGGAGGCCGTTGATCGTGATGTCCTTGCCGACGGGATCCTGCTCCGGGAAGATCGCGTCCCGCACGTCCGCGCCGATGACCGTGACGAGGGCGCTGTGTTCGACCTCGTCCTTCGTCAGGAACCGTCCCATGCCGACCGTGTACGCGGTGGCCGTCGGGTACTGCTCGTCGGCCCCCAGCACGTAGGGGTTGTTCGCCTCCATGTTCCCGTTCTTGATGTGGATCTCGGAGTCGAAGTAGCCCTGGAGCCCCGAGACCGCGATGGCCTGGGGCACGCCCTCTCGCAGAGTGAGCACGTCCTCTTCCGTGAGGTTGCGGCGCCGGCGCTCCTCGTCGCCCCGCGGACCCCCGGGGCCGAAGCGCTGCTCGTACTTCTGGATCTCGACGCGCGTCGCGCCGAACGCCTGCAGGTTCCCGATGACGTTGTTGTTGAAGCCGGTGACGATCGCTACCATGGCGATGACCGTCGTGACGCCGACGACGATCCCGAGGATCGTCAGGCCCGAGCGCAGCTTGTGCTCGCGGATCGCATTGAACGCGAAGCGGACGTTCTCCCCGAAGCCGCGGCGAAAGAGGACGGCGAACTGTCTCATGGGACACCCTCACTCATAGCGCAGGGCCTCTACGGGCGGCAGCTTCGCGGCCGAGGACGAGGGCGCGAGCCCCGCGACGACTCCCGTGAACGTCGCCACCAGGATGCCCACCAGGGCGAACATGGGCCGGACCTCCGCCGTGAAGAAACGGTCGATGATCATGGCGACGCCGGCGCCCAGCAGCACGCCGAGCACTCCCCCTCCCGTCGCCAGCAGCGCCGACTCGAGCAGGAACTGCAGGCGGATGTCCCGCCGGCGCGCGCCCAGGGCCCGGCGCACGCCGATCTCCTTGGTCCGCTCGACGACCGAGACGAACATGATGTTCGCGATCACGATCGCGCCCACCACGAGCGAGATCCCCGAGATGAGCAGCATCAGCGCGAAGGCTCCGCCCGTGAGGGAGTTCCAGAGCGCCGTCACGGCCTGCGATCCGACGATCGCAAAGGGGTCGTCGCCTCGGAACTGCGTCTTGCGGATCGACCGCAGGATCGTCCGGACCTCGTCCTGGGCGGCGTCCACGCCGGCCATGCCGAGCCTCGGGCGGATGTAGACGTCCACGTCAGCCGCCGAGGTCAGGACCTTCTGGACGAACGTGACCGGCACGAAGATGACCTTGTCCTTGTTCTGCCCGAGGAAGCTGCCGAGCTTGGCCTGCAGGCCGATGATCCGCAGCGGGTAGCCGCGGACGTAGATCGTCCGGCCGATGGGATCCACCGTCGGGAAGATCTGATCCTTCACGTCGTACCCGATGATCGCCACGGGGGTCGCATGCTCCTCTTCGATCGGCGAGAAGAACCGCCCGCTCTCGAGATCGAGCTTCAGCATCGAGACCATGTTGGCCGTGTAGCCCGTGATCGGGACGTCGGACAGCTTCTTCGTGCCGGAGTGCACCGTGTCCGTATGCGTGGCCTGCGTGCCGACGGCCCCGCAGGTGCGGCACTCGGCCTCGATCACGGCGGCGTCGCGCATCGTGATCGCCTTGCGCTTGCGCGCAATGATGAACTCCGCCCGGTTCCGGATGATCCCGTACTTGGTGAAGACGATGACGTCCGGGTTCAGGTTCAGGACCTTGTCGCGCACGTTGGCGTTCAAGCCGCTGATGATCGAGACAACCGACACGACGGTCATCACCCCGATGATGACGCCGAGCAGCGTCAGGAACGACCGTAGCTTGTTGCGGCGAAGCGCCGCGACGGACACGGCAAAGAGGTCCGCGAAGCTCATCTCAGCCGGCCGACGGCCCCGCGGCCTTCTTGGCGGGGCCCTTCGTGGCCTTTTCGATCGTCACGCGGTCGCCCTCCTTCAGCGTGCGCAGGGCCTTGAAGGGGCCGGTCACGATCTCTCGCCCCTCGGCGAGGCCGTCCACGACCTCGATCATCAGCTCTCCGCTGATTCCGGGCTTGATCTTCAGGAACTTGATCTTCCCGCTCTCGACCGTGTAGACGCCCTGCTCGGTCTTCATCTTGCCGGCCGGCGTCCGCTCGCCCGTCGGCGAGTCGCGGATGACCACCGCCGCGAGCGGGACGGAGATCGCCTTCGCGCGGTTGGCGGTGATGATGTCCGCCGTCACCGAGTAACCCGGCCGGATGGTCTCCGGCGGCTCGAGCACCTTGATGCGCACCTTGAAATTGATCGCGTCGGAGGTGGTGGTCAGGCCCTCCAGATCCGGGTCGTTCTTGGGAATGGGCGAGCTGCCCGCTTCGGTCACGACGCCGTCAAAGGGATGGTCCGGATAGGCGTCGATCGAGACGAGGGCCTTCTGGCCCACCTTGACATTGGGCATGTCGGTCTCGTCCACCATCATCACGGCCTCGACGACCGACATGTCCGAGATCGTCAGCAGCTGCGTGCCGGGGTTGTTCATCGTGCCGATGACCGTGACCTCGCCCTCCTTGACGGGCAGGGCCGTGACGACGCCGTCCAGCGGAGCGGTGACCGTCGTCTTCGAGACCCAGTCCTTGCTCGCCGCCAGGTCCGCCGTGGTCGAGCGCATGCGCTGCTCGGTCGCGGCGAGCGTCGCGACGGCCTGCTGCCAGGTGGTCTTGGCGTGCTGGTAGTCCGCCTCGGGCAGGATCTTGGCCTCGTAGTTCTGCTTGGCCCTTTCGTAATCGAGCTTGGTCTGGTCGGCGTTGGACTGGGCGGCTTCCAGGTCATGGCGCGCGGCGGAGAGCGTGGCCTCACGCCCCTCGGCCTGGGCGGCGTACTGGACCTTGTCGATCTGGAGCAGGAACTGTCCCTTCCGGACGTGGTCCCCTTCCTTGACGGCCAGGTTCGTGATCTGGCCCATCACCAGTGCGGACATCTCCACCTTCTTGCGGGCCTGGATCTTGCCGTTGGCGGTGACCCGGGAGACGAGATCCGCCCTCTCGACCTTCGCCGTGGTCACCTTGGGCAGGTTCCTGTCCTTGCCCGTGAGCGAGAAGGCGACGATCGCAAGAACCGCGAGGAGGGCGACGCCCCCGATGATGAGCTTCTTTGTCCTGGACATACTCTCTCCCCGGCCGGAATACTCGATGATTCCTACGCTCTACGGATCCGAAAGTTTTGTTCGACCGTCCGGCCCTACAGTCTATGCCCTGCGAAGTCCGCGCCAAGAAAGATCGGGCTACTTCCTCCTGGCCCAGAAGTTCCTGATGTAGAGGTCCTTCTCCTTCGAGGAAAGCTGCAGGAAATCGGAGAGGTCCGTCTGGGTGAGGAGCGGGATGGCCAGCTCGAGGAACTGATGGTACTTCGGCTCGAGCCTGGCAATGCGGTCGCGGATCTCCTCCGGAGACAGGAGCCTTTTGGGCTCAGGCGTCGGCGTGGGCTCGGGCGTCGGCCGCGAGGAGGGTCCGGAAACCGCCAGGGGCTTTGCGTTCGGGTTCGTGGACTGAGGGAACTGGCTTCGAACGAGATCGAGACCCTCCGTCGAGACCAGGGGCAGACCCAGGAACCGCGAGGTCTCGGAGAGAGCGGAGAGCGGGCTTCCCTGACGCAAGGAGATCTCCCTCCAGGCCCGATACACGTCGCAGGCTTCCGGGCAGACCGGCCCGGTGCAGGGGTCTGGAATGCAAGGATTGCAGTCACACACCAGATCCCGAAACGACTTGCGGCAACTGCCCGGTACGAAGATTTCGGAATCCTGCACGTCGGGCCGGCTCCGGTCCCCCGGCGTCAACTGCGTCACCCAGAGCCTCCGCTTGGCTTGAGGCTGCGGACGGTAAAAGAGATGGCGCACTCTCTGACTAAAGGCCCCATCCATGAACTGGTAGGTCCAGACTTCGAGATCCCGGAAGACGTTGTCGCAAGTGGTTACGTGATGAAGATCGTCCGGCTCCCCGTAGTGGAGCACCATGCGGCCGGCCTCGCTGCGCCAGCCGTCGTACTCTGAGTCGAGCCGTGGGCGCAGCTCTTCGTACCGCTTCTCGAAGCCGGGCCCGAAGGGCCGCGCTAGGCCGCCCTTCTCCCGGCGCTCCCAGAAGGCTTTCTTGAAGACGTCCCGCTGGTACTGCTCCGTCAGCTCGAGGAAAAGCTTCTCCTCGTCCGGGAGGATGATCGGGGCGACGAACTCCGTTACCCAGGCCCGCTCGTCCTCGGGCAGGGCCGCGAGCTGTTCCTTGCGGGTGGACACGGGCGGAGCGGCGGCCAGAAGGGCACCGGCCAGGAGCAAGACAGCCCTCGAAGCCGCTCGGGTCACGCTGCTTCGTGAAACCTTCCTCCGCCCGGGCCCTATTCCGGAGGCGGCCTGTAGACTCGCGCCGGGAGGCCGACCATGACGCCCGCGCCCATCAAGCCGACCGTCCCCCTCTCGGCTCTCGACGCCCTGGACATCCGCATCGGCAGGATCGAGGCCGTCGAGGACGTCGCGAAGTCCGACAAGCTCGTCAGGCTCACGGTCAGCTTCGGCGACCACCGGCGCACGATCCTCGCCGGGATGAAGAAAGAGCGGGCGGACCCGACCGAGATCGTGGGCCGGCAGGCGCTCTTCGTCGTCAACCTGCCGCCGCGGAAGATGTTGGGCGAGGTGTCCGAGGGCATGCTGCTCGACATCGGCTTCGCCGACG
>Ga0335082_10006360_pt1 | contig 12889 bp, 9 predicted proteins | sample Lox_Sample_41_FD_206718 | JGI IMG/M metagenome (GOLD analysis project Ga0335082, IMG submission 206718) | Soil microbial communities from Loxahatchee National Wildlife Refuge, Florida, United States - Lox_Sample_4.1 | ecosystem: Environmental > Terrestrial > Soil > Wetlands | place: USA: Florida... | reverse complement strand
CCTTGTTGGCGCCGTCGCTTACGTCTTTCTGCCGGTTGCCAGCCTGCCGAACGTGGAATTCCCCACCATCTTTGTGACCGCAAGCCGGCCCGGCGCCGATCCCAATGTCATGGCGGCGACGGTTGCGGCGCCGATCGAGCGCAGGCTCGGCGAAATTTCCGGCGTCACCGAGCTCACCTCGGTCACATCTCTCGGCCAGTCGCGCATCACCGTGCAGTTTGACCTGAGCCGGAGCGTCGACGGCGCCGCCCGCGACGTGCAGGCCGCGCTCAACGCCGCGCTCAGCGATCTGCCTTCGGACATGCCGACACTGCCAACCTTCCGGAAAGCCAATCCGTCGGCAGCCCCGATCCTGATCCTGGCGCTGACGTCCAAGACAATGCAGCCCAGCGCCATCTACGACGCAGCCGACAGCGTGATCGCCCAACGGTTGTCGCAGGTCGACGGGGTCGCCGATGTCACGGTTGCCGGTTCCGAACAGCCTGCGATCCGCGTGCGCGTCGACCCGGCGCGGCTGTCCGCCATGGGACTGTCCATGGAAGACGTGCGCACGGCGATTTCCAATGCCAATGCCGCCGGCCCGATCGGGACCTTCGACGGCGACAAGCGCGCCGTCACCATCGGCATCAACGACCAGCTGCGCAACCCAAATGAATACGATCCGCTGGTCGTCAAAACCGCGAATGGCACGGTCATCCGGCTATCAAGCATCGCCACCATCCGCGCAAGCGTGCGCAATAGCCGCGCCGCCGGCTGGTACAACAAGGACCCTTCGGTCCTGCTCATTATTACCAAGCAAGGTACGGCCAACGTCATCGATACCGTCGATCGAATCTACGCAGTCCTGCCGGAACTCAGGCAGTGGGTACCGGCCGGTCTCGATATTTCGGTGCTGACGGATCGCACGCAGACTATCCGCGCCAGCGTGCACGACATGCAGCTCACGCTCGGCGCAACCGTTGTCCTGGTGATGATGGTCGTCTTCCTCTTTCTGCGGCGGGCGGCACCAACGGCGGCCGCCGGCGTAACGGTGCCGCTCGCGCTTTCCGGCACCTGCGCGGCGATGTGGGCGGCGGGCTTTTCGATCGACAACCTGTCACTGATGGCGCTGGCGGTCAGCGTCGGCTTCGTCGTCGACGACGCCATCGTCATGATCGAAAACGCGTTCCGTTATCTGGAGAAAGGCGCCTCGCCTTTGCGCGCGACTTTGCAGGGCGCAAGGCAAATCGGCTTCACAGTGGTCTCGATTTCGGTGTCGCTGATCGCCGCTTTCATCCCGTTGTTGTTCATGGGCGGTATCGTCGGCCGGCTGTTCCGCGAATTCTCGGTGACGCTCGCCTTTGCCATCGCCATCTCGACCGTGGTGTCTCTGTCGGTCACGCCGATGATCTGCGCCTATTTCGTTCGTCAGCCGCCGAGCCGCGACGCGACATGGCTCGACCGCCGGGTCGAGGGCCTGCTGTCGCGCCTGATCCGCTTCTACGACCGCTCGCTCACCTTCGCGCTCGAACACCGCGCGCTGATGCTGATCGTGTTTGCCGCAACCATCGCATTGACAATCGGCCTCTACATCAAGGTGCCCAAGGGCTATTTTCCGCAGGACGACACCGGGCTGATCTTCGGCGGCACCGAGGCCTCGACCGACATTTCTTTCGAGGCCATGGAGCAATTGCAACGCAAGGCGATGGACATTGTCCTTGCCGATCCGGCCGTTGCAGGCCTGGGGTCTTCCGTCGGCGCCTCGCCGTTCAATGCCTCGGTCAACCGCGGGCGTTTGTTCATCAGTCTCAAGCCGCTCGACCAGCGCGGCAATGCCAGCACGCAGCAAGTCGTTGGACGCCTGCGCACCAAACTCAATCAGATCCCGGGCATCCGTGTCTTCATGGTGCCGGCGCAGGATCTGCGCGTCGGCGGCCGCCAAAGCGATTCGCAGTATCAGTTCACGTTGTGGAGCGCGGACATCGACGAGCTGCAAAAATGGGTGCCGCGGGTGGTTGACCGCGTGAAGCAGCTTTCCGGCATTGTCGATGTGACCACCGATCGCGAGCAAGGCGGCTTGCAGGCGAACGTCACAATCGACCGGCAGGCGGCCTCGCGGTTCGGGGTACGCGTGCAGGACATCGACAATGCGCTCAACAACGCATTCTCGCAGCGCCAGATCTCGACCATCTATGGCCCGCGCAACCAATATCGCGTCATTCTCGAAGTTGACCGGTCGTATCAGCGCGACCCGACCGACCTCAGCCGCGTCTATGTCCAGGGCAATGGAAATGCGCAGGTGCCGCTAACGGCAGTGACACAGTATGAACGCGGGATCGCGCCGCTGGTCGTCAACCATCAGGGCCAGTTCCCGTCGGTGACGATCACCTACAATCTCGCGCCCAATACCACGATTGAAGATGCCACCGCATCGCTCGAGCAGGCAGTGGCCGAGATGCACCTCCCCGACATCATCCACGCCGACTTCTCCGGCGATGTGCAGGCCTTCAAGCGCGCGGTCGGTGCGCAGCCCTTGCTGCTGCTGGCCGCATTGATCGCGGTCTATATCGTGCTCGGCGTGCTGTACGAGAGCCTGGCGCATCCGCTGACCATCATCTCGACGCTGCCATCGGCGGGTCTCGGCGCCCTGCTCGCACTCGAGATCTCCGGCACCGAACTATCGGTGATCGCCTTTATCGGCATCATTTTGCTGATCGGCATCGTGAAGAAGAACGGCATCATGATGGTGGACTTCGCGCTCGACGGCGAACGGCGGCTGGGACTGTCGCCGCAGCAGGCCATTCATGAGGCCTGCCTCGAGCGATTCCGCCCGATTTTGATGACCACGTTGGCCGCGATGCTGGGCGCATTGCCGCTCGTGATTGCCAGCGGCCCGGGCTCGGAACTGCGGCGCCCGCTCGGCATCACCATTATCGGTGGTCTTCTGGTGTCGCAGGTGCTCACGCTTTACACGACGCCGGTGATCTATCTGCTGCTCGACCGGCTGCATCGCAAGCTCGGCGGCACGACCTTCACCTTCATCCGCCGCCGCCCGCTTCAGCCGGCGGAGTAGGTACTCTATGTGGACTTCCAGCCGTCATTGCCGGGCTTGACCCGGCAATCCATGATGCCGACCCCTCTGTACCGATGAACGTGAGGCTCTCATCCTCTGACGCTCATCATGGATGCGCGGGTCAAGCCCGCGCATGACGCTGAGCGTTTGGTGCGCAGTTCGGCGCATCTCACACCCCCAGATACCGGTGCTGCACATCCGGCGCGGCGGCGAGTTCTTGCGACGAACCCTTCCACACCACTCGCCCGCGCTCGATCAGGAAATGCCGGTCGGCAACCCGCATCAATGCGCTGACATTCTTGTCGATGACCAAAATCGACAAGCCCAATTCCTTCAGGCTCGCAAGACACCGCCAGATCTCGGCGCGGATCAGCGGCGCCAGGCCCTCGGTGGCTTCATCAAGGATAAGCAGGCGCGGATTGGTCATCAGTGCGCGGCCGATCGCGAGCATCTGTTGTTCGCCGCCGGAAAGCTGGTTGCCCATGCTGGCGGCGCGCTCGGCCAGCCGCGGAAACAGCGCGTAGACTTTCGCCAGCGTCCAATCGTCGCCGTCACGCTTGACCGCAGTCGCCATCAGGTTTTCACGCACGGTGAGGTTCGGGAAGATCTGGCGGCCTTCGGGCACCAGACCGATGCCACGCTGGGCCACCTTGTATGACGGCAGGCCGCGAATCTCCTCCCGCATGAACCTGATCGAGCCGGCCCGCGCCGCCGTCAGGCCCATGATCGAACGCACGGTGGTGGTCTTGCCCATGCCGTTGCGACCCATCAGTGTCACCATTTCGCCGGGCGCGATGGCCAGCGAAACGCCAAAGAGCACCTGGCTCAGGCCGTAGCAGGTTTCGACGCCCTCGAGCGCAAGCACAGGTTCAGCCATGGGCCTAGCCATGGGCGGCCTCCTGCTCGCCGAGATAGGCATCGCGCACCTGGGCGTTGCTGCGAATATCCTCGGGCTTTCCGGTCGCGATTACCCGGCCGTAAACCAGCACCGTGATGCGATCGGCGAGCGCGAACACAGCTTCCATGTCGTGCTCGACCAGGAGGATCGTCACCTCTTTTTTAAGCTCGCGCAGCATTGCCACCATGCGCGCCGATTCCTCCGGCCCGAGCCCCGCCATCGGTTCGTCGAGCAGCAGCATGCGCGGGCTGGAGGCCAGGGCCATCGCAAGTTCAAGCTGCCGATGCTCGCCGTGGCTGAGCGCTGACGCCGGCAAATCCGCGCGCGCGCTCAAGCCGACACGCGCAAGCGCCGCGCGGGCGGGATCGCGCAATTCCGCCTCGTGGCGCGCATTGCGCCAGAAATGGAACGAGTGACCGGCATGCGCCTGCACGGCCAACGCAACATTGTCGAGCACGCTCAGATCGAGGAACAACGAGGTGATCTGAAACGAGCGCGCCAGCCCGAGCGCGCTGCGGGCATACATTGGAATTGCGGTAATATCGCTGCCGGCGAAGTGGATGCGGCCGGAATCGGGCGAGAGCTGCCCGCTCAATTGGGCAATCAACGTGGTCTTGCCGGCGCCGTTTGGACCGATGACCGCGTGCAGCTCGCCTTCGGGAATGTTAATGACGAGATCGTCGGTGGCAACGATGCCGCCGAAGCGCCTGGTGAGATTGTCCACCCGCAGCAAATCAGCCATGGCGCACCTTGGCGAGCAGGCCGTCGATGCCGCCGCGCGCGAACAGCACGACCAGCAGCAGCAACGGGCCGAGGATGATCTGCCAATATTCGGTAATGCCGGAGAGCAGCTCTTCCAGCACCAGCAACGCCACGGCGCCGAACAGCGGGCCGAAGGCGGAGCCCATGCCGCCGAGAACGACCATGATGATGAGGTCGCCAGAGCGCGTCCAATACATCATCGCCGGGCTCACGAAATCGGTGTGATTGGCGAGCAGCGCACCGGCAAGACCGCACATTGTGCCTGCAATGACGAAGCAAACGAGCTTGTAGCGGTAGGTCGGAAAGCCGATCGCGCGCATGCGCGTGTCGTTCGAGCGCGCGCCCTGGATCGTCAGGCCGAAACGGGAATTGACGATGCGCGAAACCAGATAGATCGACGCAAAAAGCAGCGCGAGACAGATGTAATAGAACTGGACCTTGTTGGACAGATTGATCGGTGGGAGGAATTGGCTCCGCTTGTAGATGGTGAGGCCGTCGTCGCCGCCATAGCGCGCCAGACCGGCAACGATGTAGTAGGCCATTTGCGCAAACGCCAGCGTGATCATGATGAAATAAACACCGCGCGTGCGCAGGCTGAGTGCACCGATCACGAGGGCGAACAGCGCACTCGCAAGCAACGCCACCGGCCATTGCACAAATCCGCTGAACACGCCCTCATGCGCCAGCATGCCGACCGCATAGCCGCCGATGCCAAGATAGGCGGCATGGCCGAAACTCATCATGCCGCCGTAGCCGAGGATCAGATTGAGACTCACCGCCGCCATCGCCAGGATCAGAATGCGCGTAAACAATGTGAGCAGGAAGCGGCTGCCGCCCAGCTCGACATAGACCGGCAGAAGCACCAGCGCGAGCAGCAGCACAGCGATCGCAACATTGCGAACCGAAAGCCTGTCGCTCATTTGTCGCTCGCCGCGAACAAGCCTTCCGGCTTAACCACCAGCACGATTGCCATCAGCAGATAGATCAACATCGACGAGAGCGCTGGCGCGGCGGTCGCAGCCACTTCTTTCGTAAAGGCCATGCGCAGGAGGTCGGGGAAGAAAGCGCGGCCGAGCGTGTCGATAAACCCCACAAAAATCGCCGCCACCAGTGCACCGCGGATCGAACCGATGCCGCCGATCACGGTGATGACGAAAGCGAGAATGAGGATGTTCTCGCCCATGCCGACCTGCACGGTGAGGATCGGCGCCTGCATCAACCCGGCAAGGCCGGCAAGCGCTGCGCCGAGCCCGAATACCAGCGTATAGAGCAGCTTGATATTGACGCCGAGCGCGCCGACCATTTCACGGTTGCTGGCGCCGGCACGGATCAGCATGCCGATGCGCGTGCGCATCACCAGCACGTAAAGAAATGCCGCTACCGCAAGCGTCACCACGATGATCGACAGCTTGTAGGCGGAGTAGTCGACGCCGGGAAGAATCTGGACCGACGTATTGAGCCATGACGGCAGCGGCAGAGTGAGGCCTTCCGGCCCCCAGATCAGCCGTACCAGTTCATCGAAGAACAGGATCAGGCCGAATGTGCCGAGCACATGGTCGAGATGATCGCGGCCGTAAAGCCTCCGCATCGCAATCACTTCGACTGCCATGCCGACGAGCAAGGTCGCGCCCAGCGCCAACGCCACCCCGAACACAAAGTTACCGGTCCAGGCCACAAAAGTCGCAGCGAAATAGGCGCCCATCATATAGAGGGAGCCGTGCGCGAGGTTGACGAGGTCCATGATGCCGAAGACGAGCGTCAGCCCCGCCGCCAGCAGGAACAGCAGCAGGCCGAACTGCAATCCGTTGAGGCATTGCTCGATGAAAAGCGTCATTAGTTTCCGCAATCTGCCCTCACCCTTCGAGACGCGCGGGCAGCGCCCGCGCTCCTCAGGGTGGGGACCTCGTCCTCGGCCTCATCCTGGGCAGCCGCGCTCAGCGCGGCGTTTCGAAGGATAAGGCACCCCCACTAAAGCAAGACGGCAGAAACGTCCTCGCTTCTGCCGCCCGCATCCCTTTGCCGGTCATTACTTCATTGGACACTTGGTATGGAAAGCGTCCTGGTTGTCCTTCACGATGGTGGCGACGGTCTTGAGAACGAAATCGCCTTTGGCATCCTTCACCACGTCCTGAAGATAGAAATTCTGAATCGGGATGTGGTTGTTGCCAAACTTGAAATTGCCACGCACCGATTTGAAGTCGGCCTTCTCCAGGGCTTTCTGGACTGCCGTTTTGTCGGAGAGATTGCCCTTGGTGGCATTCACCGCCGAGGCAATCAGATTGGCGGCATCATAAGATTGCGCCCCATAGAACGACGGTTTCTTGCCGGGATACTTCGCGATGTAGTCGGCGACAAATTTTTTGTTGGCCTCGTTCGGCAGGTCGTTCACCCATTCCTGCGCGCCGGGCACGCCAAGCGCCAGGTCTTTCTGCAATGGCAACGAGAGCTCGTCGATGGTGAAGGCGGTATAGAGCGGGATTTTGCCTTTGAGTCCCGCCTGCGCGTACTGGGTCAGGAACTGCACACCGGCCCGGCCGGGGTAAAACACGAAGATCGCATCAGGATTGGCGGCCTTCGCTTTGGCAAGCTCGGCGGAGAAATCGAGTTGCGACGGCCAGGTGGTGAGCTCCTCCCCGGCAATCTTGCCTTTGAAAGTCGCGGCCACGCCCGAGAGCATGTCCTTACCGGCGGCATAATTCGGGCCGATCAGGAATACCGACTTCACGCCCTTCTGGTTCATGTAGTGACCCATCGCCTGCGGCGTCTGGTCGTTTTGCCATGAGGTCGAGAACACGGTCGGCGAACACAGCTCGCCCGCGATTTGCGAGGGGCCGGCGTTGGCGATAACGAGGAAGGTTTTGGAATCGACGATCGGCTTGAGCGAAGCGAGCAGCACGTTCGACCAGATATAGCCGGCGATGAAATCGACCTTGTCCGACTCGATCAGCTTTTCCGTCTTCTGCTTGCCGACTTCCGGCTTGAAACCGTCGTCCTCGTAGATGACTTCGACAGGCAGGCCACCCATCTTGCGGCCCATGTGATCGAGCGCGAGCTCGAACGAGTTGCGCATGTCCTCACCGATGACAGCGACGGGACCACTGAACGTGCTAACAAATCCAATCTTGATGGATTTTTGCTGGGCCATGGCCGGGCCCGCTGCGAGCAGCAGAGCGGCGCTCGCGGCCAAGAGTGCTTTACGCATATGGACATCCTCCCAAAGGGCCATTCGGCCCCATTCGTTATTGTAGTCTAGTGTACCGGCAGCGGCGCCAAAAGGTCCACCGCGCACACCCGAAACATATTTCGCGGCCACGCAATCAATTCGGAAATGCCGGTATTTCCGGCTTGCCGGCCATGCGCCAGCGCCCATTGACCGCCACTCCGGGGCCCCGGCAGTCTAGCGTTGCCGGCCGCAACGACCGGCCCACCAACGGGACATTCGACCCTTGCGACCTTTGTCGAAATCACTCGAAAAAACCTATGACGGGATCATCATCGGCGCCGGGCATCACGGGCTGATCCTCGGCACTTACCTCGCCCGCGCCGGCCTCGATATCCTGCTGGTCGAGCGGCGGCTTACCTATGGCGGCGGACTGTGCACACGCGAAGTGACCCTGCCCGGCTTCTATCACAACCTGCATTCGATCAATCACTTCCACATCAGCGAAGCTCCCTGGTTCAAGGATCTGAATCTGGACGAGCGCGTCACATACATCACGCCGCGCTACGAATTCGGTCAAGCCCATCGCGACGGTTCCGCGCTGGTGCTGGGGCGTGATCTGGAGGAGTCGGTCGCCAATATCGCGCGCTTTTCCAAGAAAGACGCGCAGACTTTCCGCGACTGGAACCGCAAGGCCGAGAAGATCACGCGCGAGATTTTTCTGCCCGAGCGGTACTCCGAGCCTTTGCCCAAGGAGGAGCGCGAAACGTTTCTCGCGCGTACTGCGCTGGGGCGCGAATTTCTTGAGGTATCGAACCGCCAACCGCTCGATGTGGTGCGCGAATTGTTCGAGAACGAACACGTGCGGCTCCTGTTCCTGTTCAAGGTTTCGCTGTTCGGCACCTGGCTGGTCGACACAATGTCGAAAACCTCGCCAATGGGTTCGGTGATCCGCGCCTTCGATCTGGAAAGCGGTTACCAGCTCTGCCAGGGCGGTTCGTTCAATCTGGCGCGCGGTCTCATGGAAAGTTTCATCGCCGCCGGCGGCACATTCCAGCCGCAGGTCAATATCGACCGTATCGTAATCGAAAACGGCCGCGCCACCGGCATCGAACTCACCGGTGCACAAACCGTGCGTGCCAGGCAGTTCGTCGCCTCCACGCTCGACGTGCACCAGACGTTCGAAACCCTGGTCGGGCGCGAGCAGCTTCCCACCGCATTTCTGAAAAAACTCGACGCTTTCCAGTACACGGCATGGAGCCTGTTCGGCCTGCACCTCGCGCTCAACGAAAGCCCGCGGTTTGCTGCGGAAAAATTCGATCCCAACATCAATCGCTCGATGAAATGGAGCATTGGCGCCGAGACGATGGAAGACCTGTTCTCCGCCCATCAGGACGTGCAGGCCGGCCGCGTGCCCCGGCTCGTGCAGTTCGGCTCGGGGCCCTTGAGCCTGCTCGATCCGACACAGGCGCCGCCCGGCAAGCACACGACATATTGCTGGCACGTGATGCCGCTCGATCCCGATCTCGGCGGCAAGAGCTACGACAACTTCAAACAAGAATTCTCCGACAAGATCATCGAATGTTTCGCGCGCTTTTGCCCGAACATGACGGGCAAGAACATTCTCGGGCGTTACGTCTACACCGGGCGTGAATACGTTCAGGAGATGATCAATATGCGCGGCGGCGATATCTTCATGGGCGCCTTCAATGCCGAGCAAGTGATGTACAACCATTTCGGCTACCGCTCCCCGATCCCGAACCTCTACAACGCCGGCTCCGCCGGTCACCCCGGCGGCGCCATTTCCGGCGGCGCCGGCTATATCAGCGCCGGCGTCATTGCGAACGATCTCGGCCTGAAGCCTTGGTGGACGCCGTGGGACGCGCGCGCGGCGCTCGAACAATTGCCGCGGCTGGAACGAGGCGCGGCATGACCGCCGATTTGCAGAATGTCGTGTTTCCCGGCCTCAAGGATCGCGTGGTCATCGTCACCGGCGCGGGTCAAGGCATCGGCCGTGTTTTTGCCAAAGCCTTTGCGGCAGCCGGTGCACGCGCCGTTATCGCTGAACTCAATGAAAAGAAGGCCGCGGCGGTTTCCGAGGAAATCATGGAGGCCGGCGGCCAGGCGCTGGCTGTCACCACGGATGTCGCAGACGAGGCCTCGATCAAGGAAATGATCGGCGTGGTGGACGATGAATACGGCCGCATCGACGTTCTCATCAACAACGCCGGTATTTTCTCAACTCTGGAGATGCGCCCGTTCGACCAGATACCGCTGGAAGAATGGGAGCGTGTGCTGCGCGTCAATCTTACCGGGCCGTTTCTCTGCACCCGCGCGGTATTGCCCGCCATGCGGCGCGCGAAATGGGGCCGCATCATCAATGTCGCTTCCGGCGCCGTGCGTCTTGGCCGGCCGAATTATCTGCATTACATCGCAACCAAGGCCGCGCTTGCCGGCATGAGCCTGTCGATGGCCCGCGAGCTGGGGCCCGACAACATCACCGTCAATGCCATCCTGCCGGGGGCAACCTTTACGGAAATCGAGCGCAAGACCGTGACGCCGGCGCAGAAGGAACGCATCATCGCCATGCAATGCGTGCCACGCGCGGAAGTGCCGGAAGACCTGGTCGGTGCGGTGCTGTTCCTGGCCTCGGAAGCATCCGCTTTTGTGACGGGGCAGAGCATCAATCTCGACGGCGGGGTGACAGGCTCATGAAATTCGATTTGTCATTCCGGGGCACACGCGCGCGCGTGAACCCGGAATCCAGATACGACGTCAGAACATGTTTCTGGATTCAGGGTCCTCGAGCTTCGCTCGCGTCCCGGAATGACGTAGAGGTGAATGCATGACCCCGACAGTCGCCATCATTGCGCCGGGAAACATGGGTGCCGGCATCGGCGGCCGCCTGACCGAAAACAAGGTTACGGTGCTGACCTCGCTCGCCGGGCGCAGCGAGGAAAGCGCCAGGCGCGCGCACGGCGCCGGCATGCTGCCGGTCGAAGAACGCGCACTGGCGGAGGCCGATCTCCTGCTGTCGATCGTGCCGCCCGGCGACGCGCTGGCACTGGCCCAACGGCTCGCTCCCGTGCTGACGGCCGCCAACAAGAAGCCGGCCTATGTCGAATGCAACGCGGTCAGTCCGCCGACGATGCTGAAAATCGCGGACGTTATCGCAACGACCGGGTGCGCCTTCGTCGGCGCCGGCATCATCGGTCCGCCACCAAAGCCCGGTAGCACGAACACCCGGATTTATGCGTCCGGCCCCGCCGCCAAGGATCTTGCCAGGCTCAATGAATACGGGCTGATCGTGCGCGTGCTCGAAGGTCCCCTCACCGCGGCGTCGGCGCTGAAAATGTCGTATGCCGGCATCACCAAGGGCTTTACCGCACTCGGCGCCGGCATGATGCTGGCGGCGACGCGCGGCGGCTCGGCCGAGGCACTGAAAGCCGAACTCGCCGAAAGCCGCCCTGATTTGCTGCGCTATCTCTCGAACCAGGTTCCCAGCATGTACTCGAAAGCCTACCGCTGGGTGGCGGAACTCGATGAGATCGCGAGCTTCGTTGGCGCCGATCATGCCGAGCATGAGATGCTGTCGGCCGCTGCCCGTTTCTACGAGCGCATTGCCGAGGACTTCGACGAAAAAAAGAACGACATCGGCGCGCTCGACAAGTTTCTCGGCTAACCATGACCGGGCAATCCTCCATCCTCGTCGACAAGCGCGCCGGCTACCGTGTCGTCACCTTGAACCGGCCGGACAAGCTCAACGCCTTCAACGATGCGATGCACGAGGCCTTGCGCAAGGCCATCGATGACGCGGAAGCCGACGAAAGTTGCCGCGCGCTGATGCTCACGGGCGCCGGACGCGGATTCTGCGCCGGCCAGGACCTGAGCGATCGCGTGCTGAAGCCCGGCGAAACGCCCGTGCCGCGCAATTCGCTTGAGCAGCACTACAACCCGCTCGTGCGGAAACTGCGCGACCTGCCCTTTCCGGTGATTGCAGCAGTCAACGGTGTCGCCGCCGGCGCCGGCGCCAACATCGCGCTCGCCTGCGATATCGTTATAGCCAGCCTCAAGGCGAACTTCGTTCAATCGTTCGCCCGCATTGGCCTCGTCCCTGATTCCGGCGGCACCTGGATCCTGCCGCGGCTGGTAGGCGACGCCCGTGCGCGCGGGCTGGCGCTGCTCGCCCAGGATCTGCCCGCGGAAAAGGCGGCGAACTGGGGCCTGATCTGGCGCGCGGTCGACGATGAGATCCTCATGCACGAGGCAACGCGCATCTGCGAGCACTTTGCGCAGGCCCCCACACAAGGATTGGCGCTGATCAAACGCGCCCTCAATGCGTCGGCAATGAATACGCTCGACGCCCAGCTCGATCTCGAACGCGATTTACAGCGTGCCGCCAACATGACGCCCGACTATGCCGAGGGCGTTCGTGCCTTCATGGAAAAACGCAAACCGAATTTTGCCGGCCGCAAGAAATGACGATCAAACGACCATTGCAGGTTGGTATTGCCGGTCTTGGAGCCGTTGGCCTGGAGGTGGCCAAGCGCCTGATCGCCGGCGTGCCTGGCCTGAAACTCGCTGCCGTCGCCGTGCGCGATGCCGAGAAAGCGCGGCGCGCGCTGCCGCAAATCGGCGACGGCATCCCCGTCCGGAAGGCTACCGAGCTCGCGAATGACTGCGACGTGGTAGTGGAGTGCCTTCCGCCGGCGCTGTTCCGCGACGTCGCCGTCAGCGCCATCGACAAAGGCCGCATCTTCATGCCGCTTTCGGTGGCGCAACTGCTGGAGCATGGCGACCTGATTGAACGCGCCAAAAAGAATGGCGCGCGCATCCTGGTGCCGACCGGCGCCTTGATCGGCCTCGACGCCGTTCGCGCGGCGGCCGAGGGCACAATCCATTCGGTCAAGATGGTGACGCGCAAGCCGCCGGCGGGGCTTGAGGGCGCTCCCTATTTGCGCGACCGCGCGATTTCGGTGAGCGGCCTCAAGGCGCCGTTGAAAGTATTTGGCGGCAC
>Ga0335082_10006359_pt1 | contig 12890 bp, 5 predicted proteins | sample Lox_Sample_41_FD_206718 | JGI IMG/M metagenome (GOLD analysis project Ga0335082, IMG submission 206718) | Soil microbial communities from Loxahatchee National Wildlife Refuge, Florida, United States - Lox_Sample_4.1 | ecosystem: Environmental > Terrestrial > Soil > Wetlands | place: USA: Florida... | reverse complement strand
GCTGAGCAGTCCGCGCTGCGCCGGGTGGCGACGCTGGTGGCCCGGGCGGCCTCACAGGCGGATGTGTTCGCGGCCGTGGCCGAGGAGGTCGGCCGGGTCCTGCAGGTCGACCGCACGTTCCTGACCCGGTACAACGACGACGACACGGCTACGCTCGTCGCCGCGTGGAGCGCGACGGGCGAGGCCGCGGCGGTCAGCTACCACGGCCCCCTGCCCGAAAGCGGCCCGGCCGCTCGCGTCCGGGCCGCCGGGCGCCCGGTCCGCATCGATCGGTTCCCGGACGATTCGCTGCTGGCCTCGCACGGTGTCCGGTCCGGCGTCATAGCGCCGATCACCGTCGGGGGCCGGTTGTGGGGCTTCATGACCGTGGGGTCGGTGACCGGGCAGCGGCCGGCGCCGGGAACGGAGACGCGGCTGGCCGGGTTCACCGAACTGGTCGCGGCCGCGATCGCCAACGCCGATGCCCGCTCCGAGCTCCGCCGGGTCGCCGACGAGCAGGCCGCGCTGCGCCGGGTGGCCACGCTGGTCGCCCGCGGCGCGCCGCCAGCGGAGGTGTTCGCCGCGGTAGCCGAGGAGATCGGCGCGCTGTTCGGCGCCGACATCACCTCGATCATGCGGTTCGAGGCGAACGGAGACGCGACGCTCATGGGCGGGCACGGCGTGGTGTGGCGCGAGCAGGGAACGCGATTCAAGCCCTATCCCGGCACTGCGGTCGCCTCGGTCCGGGATACCGGCCGCGCCGCCCGGATCGACGCCGACGATCTGGCCGCGGCGGTCCTCCCCGAGGTTTTCCGGGCCGAGGAAGTCCATTCCGCGGTGAACGCCCCGGTCGTGGTGGAGGGAACGGTCTGGGGCACGGTCGGCGTCGCCTCGCGGCGCGGACGGCTTCCGGTTGACACCGAGCAACAGCTGGCCGGATTCACGGAGCTGGTGGCCACCGCGATCGCGAATGCGCAGGCGCGGACCGAGCTGCGCGGCTTCGCCGGCGAGCAGGCGGCGCTGCGCCGGGTGGCCACGCTGGTCGCCCGAGGTGCGTCCCCGGAGGAGGCCTTCGCTGCGGTCGCCACCGAAGTCACCCGGGTGATCGACGTGGACGTCAGCTTTCTCAGCCGCTACGCCCGCGACGGCACGGCCACGGTCGTCGCAGTCTCCGCCTTGCCCTCGGCTGTCTCGGTCGGCACCCAGTTCACTCAGGGCGGGCGGAACATCCACACTCTCGTGTTCAAGACTGGCCAGTCGGCCCGGATCGAGGGATACGCCGAGGCTTCCGGTCCGGCCGCCGGCGTCGCTCGTGAGACGGGTGTCCATTCGGCCGTGGGCGTCCCGATCACCGTCGAGGGCCAGCTCTGGGGGGTGATGGCCGTCGCGAACACGCACGACCAGCCGCTGCCGACGGACACCGAGGTGCGGCTGGCCGGGTTCACTGAGCTGGTGGCCACCGCGATCGCGAATGCGCAGGCGCGGACCGAGCTGCGCGGCTTCGCCGATGAGCAGGCGGCGCTGCGCCGGGTGGCGACGCTGGTCGCCCACGGGGCAGCGCCGGAGGAGGTGTTCGCGGCGGTCACCGCGGAAGCGGGACGCGCGGTGTCCGCCGATTTCACCAGCCTGTGGCGGTATGACCCCGACGGCGCGGTAACGGCCGCCGGCAACTGGGGGGCTGCCAGGCCGTATCCCATGCCGGTCGGCACCTGGCTTCCGGCCGGCGGAGCCAACGTGCACACGGACGTGTTCCGCACCCACCGGCCGGCCCGGCTGGACAGAATCCAGGAAAATGTCGGCCCAGGCCTGGCACCCTCGCTCGCTGCTGGCGTCCGGTCGGGGGTCGGCGCGCCGGTCTGGGTCGAGGGCCGGCTGTGGGGCGTGATAGTCGCGGCGTCTACCGGTGAGCCCCTACCCGCCGATACCGAGGCGCGGCTGGCTGGGTTCACCGAGCTGGTGGCCACGGCGATCGCCAACGCCGAGTCGCAGGCCGCGCTGCGGGCCTCGCAGGCGCGGATCATCGCTGCCGCCGACGCCACCCGGCGGCAGATCGAGCGGGAACTGCACTCCGGCGCCCAGCAGCGGCTGGTCTCGCTGGCCCTGCAGCTGCGCGCCGCCCAGGCAGACGTGCCGCCTGGCGCGGCGGCGCTGGCCGCCGAGCTGGACCAGGTGGCCGGCGGGCTGACCGGGGTGCTGGAGGAGCTGCGCGAGTTCGCCCGCGGCATTCACCCGGCCATCCTGGCCGACGGCGGCCTGGGCCCGGCGCTGCGCACGCTGGCCCGGCGCTCGCCCATCCCGGTTAACCTGGACGCGCAGGTCCACGGTCGGCTGCCCGAGCCGGTCGAGGTGTGTGCCTACTACGTGGTATCCGAGGCACTGGCCAACGCGGCCAAGCACGCCCGCGCCGCCGCCGCCATGGTGCGGGTCCTGGCCGACGGTGACGCGCTGACCGTCCAGGTGCACGACGATGGGGCCGGCGGCGCCCGCCTCGGCGCCGGGGCCGGGCTGATCGGCCTGAAGGACCGGGTCGAGGCCCTCGGCGGCCGGTTCACCCTGCACAGCACGCTAGGCGAGGGCACCACCGTCACCGCCCGACTCCCCCTCACCGCCGCCAAGGAGTGATCGTGGCCGCTTCGGTTGAACTGATCGCGTACGCCTCCAGGCTGGGAGGTGATCTGGGTCGGCTGCGGGAAATCCTGGCCGGTCCTCTGGCGGGCCTGTTCGGAGGGGTCCACGTCCTGCCCTTCTACGTGCCATTCGACGGCGCGGACGCCGGATTTGACCCGCAGGACCACACGAAGGTCGATCCCAGGCTCGGCTCGTGGGATGACATCGCCGCGTTGGCGCGAGACGGGTACATGGTCATGGCCGACCTCATCGTCAATCACGTTTCCTGCACGTCCCCGCAATTTGCTGACTGGCTCGCCGAGGGGCCGCGATCGGCTTACGACGGGATGTTTCTCACCTTCGGATCCGTCTTCCCCCGGGGGGCCCGGGAGGAAGATCTGCTGCGCCTGTACCGGCCCCGGCCGGGGTTGCCGTTCACCGCGTACACCCTCGCCGATGGCAGCAAGCGCCTGGTCTGGACCACGTTCACCCCGCAGCAGATCGACATCGACGTCGGGAAGCGGATCACCCGCGAGTACCTGCTGAGTGTCCTGGACCGGTTCGCGGCCGCGGGGATCTCCCGGGTGCGGCTGGATGCCGTGGGGTATGCCGTCAAGACCCCGGGCCTGTCGTGCTTCATGACGCCGGAAACGTTCCGGTTCATCGGCGAGATCACCAGCTGGTGCCGCCAGCGCGGCCTGAAAGTGCTGGTCGAGGTCCATTCCTACTACCAGCGCCAGATCGAGATCGCGCAGCAGGTGGATCAGGTCTACGACTTCGCCCTGCCGCCGCTGGTCCTGCACGCCCTGACCACCGGCGACCCTCAGCCGCTGCTGGCCTGGATGAAAGTGCGACCCGGCAACGCCGTCACGGTGCTGGATACGCACGACGGCATCGGCATCATCGACGTCGGCGCGGACGGCAACGACCGGTCCCGGCCCGGCCTGCTCACTCCGGCCCAGGCCGACCGGCTGGTCACGACGATCCACGACAATAGCGGCGGCACGTCCCGTCTCGCCACCGGCACCGCCGCGTCGAACGTGGACCTGTATCAGGTCAACTGCACGTTCTACGATGCGCTCGGCGCGGACGATCACCGCTATCTGCTGGCCAGGGCGCTGCAATTGTGGGTGCCCGGCACGCCCCAGGTCTACTACGTCGGATTGCTGGCCGGACGCAATGACATGGAGCTGCTCCGCCAGAGTGGTGTGGGCCGTGACGTCAACCGCGGCTACTACCCTGCGGCGGCCGTGAGCGACGAGCTGCGCCGACCGGTGGTCCAGGCGCTGTGCGGGCTGATCCGGTTCCGCAATACCCACCCCGCCTTCGACGGATCCTTCGACATCAGTGCGTCGGGCCCGCACTTGCAGGCCGCCTGGACCAACGGTGATCAGATCGCCCGCCTGATCGCCCGCCTCGACAGCGGCGAGGGGCTGCTGCAGTGGACCACTCGTACCGGCGACCGCCAAGCCGCCCTGACCGATCTCGCAGACCATACTGGCTAGCTGGAATGCGGATATGCCCGCCAGCGTCCCCTGCAGATGGCCGATGGCGGCAATGCCGGCTAGCGGCCTTTGCGTCATGCTGCTAGGGAAGGCGAGAAGGGCGTTGCCCTTCTCCCGCCGGTGTCACGGGGCTCCGTCGTCGTTCGTCATTGACATGACAGCGCGCAAAAGCAGCGAAAGGGACAACCATGCGGCAAGTCCGAGTCAGGATCAAATCTCGGCCGCGTCGGGCCAGCGCGTCCGACGCGCCAACCATCAGCCGGAAGATAGCGCGGATTTGGTTTCCCGAATCGGCGTAGTTACAAGATACTTAGTATCTCGTTACGTTTCGTAATGGGAGGACTGCGATCGACAAGCGCGTGCGATGTATAGTCGCCTTCACCCTCGATCGAGGGTAATCAGGATATGAGGTGGCTCCGGCCGTGCGTGGAGGTGCGTGTGGTGGCAGGCGGGGTGCTGCCGGGCAGGAATCCGCCTGACCGGGCCGAGGTGGTGCACGAGAGCACGCGCACGCGGGTGACCCGGCTGTTTCTCCGCGAGGGCGCGGTCATCAGGAAGGAGCCGCTGGGGCCGGACGCCGACCGGCGGCTGCGGCATGAGGCCGCGGTGCTGGAACGGCTGCGTGGCATTGAAGGGGTCGCGCAGCTGGCGTCGGTGCCCCGGTATCCCGGGTCGATCGTGCTGGCGGATGCGGGCGGCATGAGCCTGGCCGAGGTGGCCACGCCGCTGGCGGCCGGTGAGCTGGCCGAGCTGGGCTTGGGGCTGGCCCGAGCGGTGGCGGGGATGCACCGGGCGGGGGTGCTGCACCGGGACATCAGCCCGGCGAACATCATGATCTCCAGCGACGGTGCCCCGTGCCTGGTGGACTTCGCACTCGCAACGTCGCTGGCCGAGATCCGCCCCGGGTTCACCCATCATGCCGAGATCGCCGGGACGCTGGCCTACCTGGCGCCGGAGGCCACCGGGCGGACAGCCCGGCCGGTGGATCAGCGGGCCGATCTGTACGCGCTTGGCGCGGTGCTGTATGAGCTGGCCACCGGCGAGCCGCCGTTCGGTTTCGGGGACCCATTGAGGCTCACCCATGACCACCTGGCCCGGGTGCCCGACCCGCCGGCGCAGGTGAACCCGGCCGTGCCCCAGCTCTTGTCCGAGATCATCATGCATCTGCTGGAGAAGGAACCGGACCACCGGTACCAGACGGCCGATGGCGTGGTCAACGACCTGGAGCGGTTGCGGGACGCGGGCACGCGCCCCGGAGGTGCGGCATGGCGGGTCGGCGAGCGTGATGTTCCAATGCGGCTGCTGCCGCCGTCGCGGCTGGTAGGCCGCGACAGCGAGGTGGCGGGGCTGCGGGGGGCGTTCGCGGATGCGCTGGCGGGCAGGTGCCCGGGGGTGCTGCTGGCCGGTGCGCCGGGAGTAGGCAAGACCGTGCTGGCCGACGAACTGCGGCCGGTGGTCACCGGCGCCGATGGCTGGTTCGTGGCGGGCAAGTTCGACGCTTACCGGCGTGATCTGGAGTTCGACGCGGTCAACCAGGCGTTGCGGGCGCTGGGCCGGCTGCTGCTGGCCGAGCCGGACGACGAGCTCGCCAAGGTTCGCGAGCAGATCCTGGATGCGGTCGGGCCGAACGCGGGCCTGCTGGCCGCGACAGTGCCGGAGTTCGCGGCGCTGCTGGCGGTGCCGCCGGATCCGGGGGATCCGATGACCGCGCAGGTCCGGGCGCAACGAGCGGTGGTGGCGGTGCTGCGGGCGCTCGCCTCGCCGGACCGGCCGCTCGTGGTGTTCATTGATGACCTGCAGTGGGCCGGGCGCACCGCGCTCGGCCTGGTCGACCTGGTGCTGAGCGGCGAGCCGACCTGCGGTCTGCTGTTGGTGGGTGCCTACCGGGAGGGCGACGTTAACCCGGCGCATCCGCTGGCGGCGCCGCTGTCCAGATGGCGTGATCAGGCCGGAGTGCGGCACCTGCGGCTGGCCAACCTGCCCGTGGCGGGCCTCGTCGCCATGGTGGCGGAGATGCTGCATGTCGACCGGGCCGCGGCGGCCGGCCTGGTCGAGGTGATCGGCCCGCATACGTCCGGCAATCCGTATGAAACGGTGGAGCTGCTCAACGCGCTGCGCGGCGACGGAATGCTGGCCGCGACGGCCAGCGGATGGCGGTGGGACGCGACGGCGGTGCGCGCCCGCCTGGGCCAGTCCGAGCTGGCTGGACTGCCGAGTGCGCGGGTTGACGCGCTGCCGCCGGCATCGCGGCGGCTGGTGGAGGCGATGGCCTGCCTGGGCGGCCGGGCCGGGCTGAGCCTGCTGCAGGCCGCCACCGGCGAGCGCGCAGCCCTAGTGGACCATGCCCTGGCGCCCGCTCTGGACGAGGGGCTGCTGGTCATGGAGCCCGGTGCGCATCAGGCGGTGCGGTTCCGCCACGACCGGATCCGCGAGGTGATCCTCGGCGGGCTGAAGCCGCGGCGACGGCGCACCCTGCAGCTGGCCATGGCGCGGCGGCTGGCCGCCGCGCCCGAGCTGTTCGCCGCCGCCGCGGAGCAGTACCTGCCGGTGATCGACGCGGTCGATGACCCCGCGGAGCGGCGTGCGGCAGCGGAACTGCTGAGGCGCGCGGCTGGCCAGGCCACCTTGATCGGCGACTACGCGCTGGTGGACACGCTTCTGGCCGCGGCGCTGCGGCTGATCGACCCCGGTGAGACCGCCACGTTGGTCCAGGTGCATACCGGTCGGCACGCCGCCCTGTTCAGCTTGGGACGCCTGGAGGAGGCGGACGAGGAGTACGGCACGATCGAGAGGCTGTCGGCCACTGCGCTGGACCGCGCGGAGGCGACGTGGGTGCAGATGAGCAGCCTGACCCAACGGAACCGTTTTGCCGAAGCGTTCGGCCTCGGGCTGGACTCGCTGCGCGAACTCGGCATCACCGTGCCGGCCACTGACCTGCTCGCCGGCCAGCTGGACCGCCAGTTCGGCTACTTGTACCGGTGGCTGGACGATATCGACGGCGCCGGCGAGCTGGCCCGGCCGGATATCACCGACCCCGCGCTGCTCGCCGCGATTCGCCTGCTCAGCGTGGTCCCGTCGCCGGCCTACTACGCCGGGGACCTCGCGACGTACGGCTGGCTGAGCCTGGAGGCGCTGCGGATCTGGCTTGAGCACGGCCCCGCCCGTACCCTGGTCGGGCCCGCCGGTCACGCCGCCTTCGCCGCTGTGGTCGTGCGCGGTGATTATGCCGCCGGGTACCGGGCGGCGCGGCGGATCGTGGCCCTGGGCGAGGCGCGCGACTACGAGCCCGAGACCTCGCAGGCGCGCTACGTGCTGGCTGTCCTCAGTTGCTGGTTCGGGCCGATCGAAGATAGTCTAGCCGCCGCCCAGCGCGCCCGGGAAGGGCTGATCGCGGGGGGCGACCTGGTCTACGCCGGACACGTCTACCACGAGGCCGTCTACTACCAGCTGGAATGCGCGCCGTCGCTGGACGCGTATGCCGCTGAGGTGGAGGCGGGGCTGGCTTTCCTGCGGCAGACCGGCAGCGAGCACACCGGGCAGGTCCTCGACAGCCACCAGTGGCTGGCCGGTGTGCTGCGCGGCGAAAGCTCCGCTGCAGCGGGGGATGCGGCGGTCCTCAGCGACAGGTACGCAGGCAACCCGCTGGCGCTTCTCTTCGCCCATGTCACGCGTGCGGTCGCCGCGGCCATCTTCGGTGATCGTGCCGCCCTGGCGTGGCATACGGCGGCGGCGATGCCGCTGCTGGCGGCGGCCCCCTGCAGCTACCCGACCGCCGGGACCCGGTTGCTGCGCGGGCTGGCGCTGGCCGGGCAGGCCCGTGCCACCGATGGTGACGAGCGCGACGGTCTGCTGTCCGAGCTGGACGAGGTGACGCGGTGGCTGGCCGAACGCGCCGCGGATGCGCCGCCCAACTTTTCGCACCTGCTGCGGCTGGTCGAGGCCGAGCGCGCCTGGGCGGTCGGTGACCTGCAGGCCGCCGAGCTGGCCTTCGACGCCGCCCGGCGCGAGGCCGCCCGGCTGCAGCGGCCATGGCACCGGGCCCTGATCGCTGAACGCGCGGCCAGCTTCTACCTGGCTCGCGGCGTCGAACACGTCGGCTATGACCTGCTCGCCCAGGCCCGCCAGGAATACCTCGGCTGGGGTGCGACGGCGAAAACCGCCCAGCTGGACCGCGCGTTTCCCGCCCTGCGACCCGGACCAGACGCAGCCGCCCCGCACGGCCCCGGTCAGCCCGCTGATCGTGCCAGTGGCAGCTTCACCGTCACGGCCGGGGCCATCGACCTGCTCGCAATTCTGGCTGCGTCGCAGGCGCTGAGCTCGGAGACCAGCGTCGAGGGGCTGCATTCGCGCGTGGCCGAGGTGCTCGGCGCGATGACCGGAGCCACCGGCGTGCGCTTGCTGCTGTGGAGCCAGAACAGGCGCGACTGGCTGCTGCCGGTCCCCGACAGCAGCGGTAGCGTCATCGGGATCAGCGGCACCGCCCACGAGCGCGCGGTGCCGATGTCGGTGCTGCGCTACGTCCAGCGGACGGAGGAGCCGCTGGTGGTGGACGACACCACCGCAGACGACCGCTTTGCCCGCGACATCTACTTCGCTGACGTCGCCTGCTGCGCGCTGCTGGCCGTGCCCATCCTCGGCCGCGGGACCCTGCGTGCGGTGCTGGTACTGGAGAACCGCCTCATCCGCGGCGCGTTCACCGCCGAACGGCTCGACGCGGTCAAGCTCATCGCCGGCCAGCTCGCCGTCTCCCTCGACAACGCCCAGCTGTACACTCAGTTCCGCCGGATCGCCGACGAGCAGGCCGCACTGCGGCGGATGGCGACGCTGGTCGCCCGCGCGGCGCCGCCTGAGGAAGTGTTCGCCGCGGCCACCGCCGAGGTCGGGCAGCTGCTGGGTATCGACCACACCAGCCTGCTGCGGTACGACCCGGACGGCGGGGCCACGGCCGTCGGCGCGTGGACCCGTACCGGCGGCCCCGCGCCCGTCCCCGTCGGCAGCCAGGTACGTCTCGGCGGGCGGAACGTGACCACGCTGGTGTTCCAGACGGGCCGGCCGGCGCGGTTCGACGCCTACGCCGACGCCTCGGGCCCTGCCGCCGATCTCGCCCGCGCGACGGGAATCCGCGCGTCGGTCGCAGCGCCGGTGAACGTCGAGGGCCGGCTGTGGGGTGCCATGACCGCGGTTTCCGCCAGTGAGGAGCCGCTGCCGGCGGACACCGAGGCACGGCTGGCCGGGTTCACCGAGCTGGTGGCCACGGCCATCGCCAACGCCGAGGCCCAGGCCGCACTCACCGCCTCGCGGGCGCGCATCGTGGCCACCGCCGACGCCACCCGACGACAGATCGAGCGCGATCTGCACGACAGCGCCCAGCAGCGGCTCGTCTCGCTCGCCCTGCGGCTGCGCGTGGCGCGGGCCGTGGTGCCGCCTGATCTCGGCGAGCTAGCGAAGGAACTGGACAGCATCGGCGCGGAGCTCACCGGCGCGCTGGACGAGGTGGGCGAGATCGCGCGCGGCATCCACCCGGCGGCCCTGGCCAAGGGCGGCCTCCGCGCCGCCCTCAGGGCGCTCGCGCGCCGCTCACCGATCCGGGTCGACCTCGACCTCCGCTTGGAGCGACGGCTGCCCGAGCATGCCGAGGTCAGCGCGTACTACGTCGTGGCCGAGGCGCTGACCAACGCGGTCAGGCACGCACGCGCCTCGGCGGTCAGTGTCGAGGTGGAGACCGTCGGTGAAATCCTGCATGTGCTGGTCCGCGATGACGGCGCGGGCGGCGCCGACTTCACCGGTGGCACCGGCCTGGTCGGGCTCAAAGACCGGGTCGAGGCGCTCGGCGGCCGGATCTTTCTCGACAGCCCGCGCGGGGCGGGAACCACCCTGCGCATAGAGCTCCCGCTCGCCGCCACCGACGGTGACGTCACCTCCGCTAACGCGGACTAAGACCGAGGCACTAGCCGCCCGCAGCCCAGTAGCCGAACTCCTCCCGGAGCGGCTGCTTCAGGATCTTACCGGTGGCGTTCTTCGGCAGCGCCGCGCGAACCTCGACTCGCCTGGGCACCTTGAACGCGGCCAGACGGTCAGCGGCAAAGGCCCTCAGCTCATCGCCGTCGAGTTCGGCGTCCGGCCGCGGCGCGACCACCGCGAGGACTTCCTCGCCGCGCACCTCGTCGGGGATGCCGATCACCGCGCACTCGAGCACGCCTGCGTGGGCATAGAGCACCTCCTCGATCTCACGGGGATAGATGTTCTCGCCGCCCCGGATGATCATGTCCTTGGAACGATCGACGATGAAGAAATAGCCATCCGGGTCGACGTGGCCGACGTCGCCGGTGTGCAGCCACCCGTCACGGATCGCCGCGGCCGTCGCCTCCGGGTTGTGCAGGTATCCCGCCATCACGTTCGGACCCTTAACCACGATCTCGCCAAGCTCGCCGTCCGCGACCGCGGTTCCGTCCGACGCGATGATCTTCATCTGCTGCCCGCGCACCGGCAGCCCGATCGAACCTGGCTTACGCGCCCCGTAGTACGGGTTCACCGACGAGACGCAGGTCGCCTCGGTGAGGCCGTAGCCCTCCAGGATCCTGATGTCGAAGCGGTTCTCGAATGCCTCGATCAGCTCAGGCAGTTGGGGAGCATCACCGAGACCACGTCGCCGGGCTCCACGCCAAGATCGGCGAGTCCCGCGGCCAGCGCGTCGGTGCGCGCGTCGAACTCGGCGTAGCTCACGGTCCGCCCGCGCCAGCGGACGAAGGGCTGACCGGGCATGCGGGAGGCCTGCGCGCGAAGCAGGCTCGGCAGGGTGTCAATATTGCGGATCAATTCGTCCTCCTCAGACGCGGGGAACTCCGGCCCAAGCCCGAGTTCACTGCTGCGCCATCTCGGACCGGGTTGTGGTGGCATTCCGGCGGCGTCGCGGCGCCCCATTGGGCGGCGAGCCGGGGAGTAGCTGGGCGATGCCTCGCTCGATCCCCTCACACAACACTGAGATGTCACGGGTCGTGTCGCGGTCGCCGGTCACGCCGAAGGTGAGGTGGCCGTTGTAGGAGAAGATCGCCACCCCGATGCGCAGGTGGCCCACGAGCGGGCACCACGGGAACGCCTCCAGCATCCGCCGGCCGCACAAGAACAGCGGATGCTGTGGTCCGGGAACGTTGGTGGTGACCGTGTTGACGACGCGCTGCGGCACCTGGCTAGCGGCCCGGCCGGCGAGCGCGAGCAGTTCGGCGGGCGCGAACCCGCTCAGCGTGGTCAGCCGCTCCGCCGCGACCGCCTGGCCGGAGCGCTTGAGCTTGTGCATCTGCTCGCGGATCGACTCAAGCCGGGCCACCGGATCGGCGATGTTCACCGGCAGGTCGGCGAACATCGCCGAGACCTTGTTGTCGTGGGTGCCACGCTCGTGCTCGGCCCGGACCGAGACCGGTACCAGCGTGCGCACCACGCGTCCGTGAACGTCCTCGCCGCGGGCGAGCAGCAGATCACGGAATCCGCCGGTGATGGCGGCCAGTACCACGTCGTTGACCGTCCCGCCGTGCGCCTCCCGGATCCGCTTGATATCCGCCAGCTGCGACCGCGCCCATGCCCACCGGCGGTGCGGGCCGAGCGGCCCGTTCAGCGATGTCGCGGACCCGGGGGCAGCCACCTGCTGCAGGTTGGCGAGCCCCCGCCAGATCTCGAACGTCTCGCGTACCAGGCGGTGCGGAGCGCGTATCGCCGCCAGCGCCATGCGCAGTCCCTCATACGGACTCGCCGCGCGCTCGGCCAGCGCGCGGGCCACCAGCTCCGCCGGGCCGGGCTCCGGCCCGGGCGTCCACGCGTCCGGGGCGGGCGGGCCCGGGTCCGGCTCGGCATCCAGCAGCACGCTGAGCAGGTCGCTGGCCGCCACGCCGTCGACCATGCAGTGATGGACCTTGGAGATCAGCGCCCACCGGCCCTCGTCCAGCCCCTCCACGACCCATAGCTCCCACAGCGGCTTGTTGCGGTCAAGCTGCTGCGACATCACCCGTCCGACCAGGTTGCGCAGTTCGGAATCCCCGCCCGGGGACGGCAGCGCGGTACGCCGGACGTGATAGTCAAGGTTGAAGTGCGGGTCATCCACCCACACCGGGCGCCCTAGGTCCAACGGCACGAAGGCGACCTTCTGCCGGTAGCGCGGGACCGCCGGCAGCCGCGGCGCGATCGCCGCCGCCACCTCCCCCGGACCCGGGGCCGGCCCCTCGAAGATTCCCACCGGTCCGATATGCATGTGACTGACCGCATCCTCGACGTGCAAGAACGAGGCATCCACATGGCTCATCGTCTGCATGACGGCTCCTTCATGCCGGTTCGAGCGAGGACGCCCGAACGGCGGTTACGTTGTCGGCTGGCATGTCGTTTGCGAGCGAGCTCAGGTCGCCGGCAGGCCAGGGCGCGGGCGTAGAGGCCGCCGCGGCTGTGCCCGACCAGGGCGACGCGCCGGCCGTCCCATTGGTGGAGCAGCTCGAGCTGCCGCTCGACCTGCTCCATCGCGGCTTCTGAGCAGCCGGCGTTCGCCACGAAGCCGCACAGCTGCGGCCGGTACCCGAGCCTTTGCAGCCAGTTGGCCAGGACCAGGAGCGTCAGGTCGCCACCGCCCAAGCCTGGCATCAGCACCACGGCCCGGTTGTCGCCACGGGGCAGGCCGTTGCCGCGGAATACCGGCTCCGCTAGTAGCTGCGCGAGCTCGACCTGCCAGCGGTTCTCCCGCAGGGGGTTGCCCCACCAGCGGCCTTCCGGCGGGAGTGGCGGGAGATGCGCGGATGTCTCAGTTTGCGAGGACATAGGTGC
>Ga0335082_10006358_pt1 | contig 12891 bp, 8 predicted proteins | sample Lox_Sample_41_FD_206718 | JGI IMG/M metagenome (GOLD analysis project Ga0335082, IMG submission 206718) | Soil microbial communities from Loxahatchee National Wildlife Refuge, Florida, United States - Lox_Sample_4.1 | ecosystem: Environmental > Terrestrial > Soil > Wetlands | place: USA: Florida... | reverse complement strand
CCAGACGCGCGGCGATGTCGGTACCGCGAACCGTGTGGCGCAGCCGTTCAGCGAACTCCTTGAGCACGATGTCGCCCGCGACGTGGCCGAGCCGGTCGTTGATCGACTTGAAGTGGTCTAAGTCGAGGAACATCACGGCGAGCGCCCTGCCTGAAACCTCCGCATCCGCAAGTGCCGCGGCGATGCGGTCTTCGAACTGGCGGCGGTTCGGCAGCCCGGTGAGCGCGTCGACGCCCGCGAGCTGACTGAGCTTCGCTTCGACCTGCTTCATCGGCGTGATGTCGCTGCTCAGCGCGAAGACGCCGGTGACCGTGCCGTCGGCCTGCTGGTCGGGAATGTAGGTGATCTGCAGGCAGCGGCGAATGCCGAGCATCACCGACTCGACTTCGAAGCAGACGCGCTCCCCGGCGAGCGCAGCGTGCAAGCGCTCGCGCCGCTCTTCGTAGTGGACCGGATCGGCAACCGTGTCGGCCAGCCGGCGTCCCATCAGATCGGCGGGGTCGATGCCGAGCCAGGCGTGATAGGTGGCGTTCGCGAAGCGGAAACGCTCGTCCTGGTCGATGTACGAAATCAGCACCGGCAGGTTGTCGGTGATCGCGCGCAATTGCCGTTCGGCGCGCGCCTGCTCGCCCTGCGCCTCGACCAATGCAGTGATGTCGAAGGTCATCACGTAGAAGCCGCGCTGCGTGCCATCGGCTTCCAGGTCGGGGATCAGGTGCGCCTGGAAATGCGCATCGCGCCCCTGGAACAGCGTCTTGCCGGCGAAGCGCACCCTGCGCCCCTGCAGCGCCTCGCGCACGCGCTCGCGGTGCGCATCGTAGGTCGCATCGCCAAGGGCCGCACGCAGCGTGATCCCGAACGAGGCGCCGCTCGACATTCCGAGCACCTTGAGCGCGAGGTCGTTCGCGTACTGGCAGCGCTCCCGCATGTCGAAGTACGCGACCATTGCGGGGATGTTGTTGGTGAGATCGCGCAGATGCCGTTCGCTCGCAGCAAGTCGCAGCTCGGCCTCCTTGCGCGCGGTGATATCGAACGTCATCGCGTAGAAGCCGCGCGCGTTGCCCGACTCGTCCATGTCCGGGACGTAGCTCACCTGCCGGTGCGCCGGCTTGCCCGCCACCAGACGCGAGGTTTCGAACTGCACCGCTTCGCCGCGCAGCGCGCGCGCCACGTACGGCGCGAGCTGGCGGTAGAGTTCTTCGCCGCGTTCCTCGCGCATCGTGCGCCCGATCATCGCTTCGGGATCACCGGCGCCGAACTTGCGGAAGTACGCGTTGGCAAACGTGTACCGCTCGTCGGTATCGATGTGGCTGACCAACGCAGGCAGGCTGTCGGCGACGAGGCGCAGGCGCCGCTCCGAGTTGCGCAACGCCGCGTCGCGCTCGTGCAGCGCCTGGGCCATCGCATCGACCGCACGCGCTGCATCGCCGAGTTCGTCCGCCGCATCGCTCGCGCAACGTGCCGTGAGATCGCCGCCGCGTATCGCAGTCACCGCGGCCTGAAGGCGTGCCAGCGGCGGCAACACCCGGCGCCCGACCAGCGCCGCAAGCGATACCACGACTGCGATGAGCGCTGCAGGCGTGGCGATCACCATCGCCTGGAACATCTTGTGATCGCGAAGCTGTGCCTGGGCAACCGCGAGCGCCCAGCGATGACGGCTTTCGACGACCTCCTGGGTTTCGATCAGCAGGCGTTCGAGCAACAGCTGGCGGCGCCGCTGCGCGAGCGGCGTCATGGGCTCGTGCCCGAGCGCCACCAGAGCATCGAACAGTGCGCTCAAGTCCACCACGTTGCGGCGCAGTTCATCGAGCTGCGTCAGCCGCGGATCGTGACGCTGTATCGCATGGTCGACATCGGCCAGCAGCTGACCGTGTCGCGTGCGCCATTGCATGGCGGAACGCTCGCTGCCGTACAGCGCGAACTCGTTCGTCAACGCAAGCAGGCTCGCGACTTCGCGCGCCACGTCCTGAGCGTCGGCCTGGTCGTCCAGGCCGGACTGCGCCCGCTGCGTGACATACATCAACGCCGCGAACACGAGCACCGCCAGCAGGCCCGCAACGGCTGCCGCGACGATGAGCTGGCTGCGGATCCGCACTGCGTGCTACCTCTGCAGTGCCGCGGGCACGGCCTTGAGCAGCGGTCCGGGTGCCACGTAGTCGAGATAGTTCGGCATGGGCCGGTCGGTGCGCACGTGTCCCTCGCGCACCGCCCAGCGCGCCTCGCCTTCCATCGTGCTCACGAGCGAATGGTCCAGGCTGAGGCGATAGGAGAAACTGGAGAAGACCGTGTCGACGAACGCGGGATCGAGCCTGGCGCTCGCGCACAGGATCTCCTTCGCGCGCTGCGGCCGCTCGGCGATGAACGTCTGGGCACGCTGCAACGCCCGCAGCACCCGGACGATGTCGTCCTCGCGTTCTGCGAGCGTGCGCCGCTCGACGATGAGGTTGTGCGAATCGGTGTAGATGCGCGGATCGTCGAGCGCGAGCGCATCGGTGCCGAGCGTCTTCGCAACGGCTGCGACGTGACGGCCGTACGCGGCAAGCGCATCGATCTGCCCGCGCTCGACCGCAGACGTCATCTGCTCGGCTTGCAGGTCGACGATCTGTACCTGTTTGGGATCGATGCCGTGGAACAGCAGGTAGGCATCGAGGAAATAGTGCGAACTGCTGCCGACGATGACGCCGATCCGCTTGCCCACCAGCTGCTGCGGCCCCGTGATGCCGGCACTCTTGCGGCCGATCAGCTTGATGTTGCCGGTCGACGTGGCAAGCGTGGCGACGATCGCGTAGTCGGAGCGCTGGAAGCTGTTGAAGACGACGGGCAGTTCGGACACCGCCGTCATCTGGACCTCACGGTCGAACAGCTGTTGCATGCAGAGCGGCCCGCCGCCGCACTCGACCACGCGCACCGCGACGCCCTCGGCGGCGAAATATCCCTGGTCGACGGCGACGTCGACAGCGAGCGTTGACGGCGAGTGGGTGATCGCGAGCGTGAGCTGTGCGGCGCGGCCGGGCATGGCGAGGGCGAGCGTCGACAGCAGGATGCCGGCGCAGATGCGCGCGGCGCGATGACCTCTGGGCGCAATTCGACTCATGACGACCTCGATGGGGGCCACCAGAGTCTATGGATCGACCCCCCTCGCGGCGGGCGGAAATGACCCTGGTTTGGCTGCCGGCGAAATGCTTCCTCGAGGCCGCCATTTCGGCGTTTTCACATCAGGCAGGTTGCGACCGCTGCGTCCGCAGTGTGGTCGTCAGACACGACATCGATCACGAACGCGGACCAGCGCACATCGGAATTTTCCTAGCCTGCGCGGGCGCTTCTGCCGAGTCATGAATCAGCGCGCACCGATGGCCGCGAGTTGTCGGCGTTTTCCATACTGGCCGCACCGTGTCGGAGTGGAAACGGCCGGTCGCCGCGCGCCGCCCAGGACGTCGCACTGAATTGCGCCATCAATCAGGAAGACCAATGTTCTCTGCAGCAAGCAACGAGCCTCTCCGCGAACGATGCGACGAAACGCGCCAGGCGCCGGCGGAATCATGTGGCGATCCGCGGTGTGACCTGAATTGGGGTTCGGTCAGGTTCATCGATATCGCCGCGTTGCTCGGCATTGCCTTGCCCGCCGATCCGCGTTTCGCCGACATGACGTTTCCGCTGCGAAGGATCCGTGCCGGCGAGGTACTGCATCGCGCCGGCGACCCGTTAAAGGCGATCTACGTGGTTCGCTCGGGCTTCTTCAAGACCGTATCGATCGATAGAGCAGGCGCCGAACTCGTGCTCGGATTTCCGATGGCGGGCGACGCGATCGGCCTCGATTGCGTCGACTCGGGTCACTATCTGACCGAGGTGGTCGCCCTCGACATCGGCAACGTCGCGGTGATTCCGTTTTCGCAGCTGACGCAGCTCGCCCGCGAACACGCGTGCATCGAGCGGCTGCTCTATTCGATGTTCAGCCGCGAGCTCGTGCACAAGCATGCGATGTTCTGGGTGCTTGGCACGCTGAGCGCCGAAGCGCGTCTTGCGAGTTTCCTGCTCGATCTTTCGGAGCGGTTCGGCAGGCTTGGATACTCGCGCACGGCGTTCGCGCTGCGTGCAACGCGCCAGGAGATCGGCAGCTACCTGGGGTTGAAGCTCGAAACGGTAAGCCGCACGCTGTCCGCGTTTGCCGCCGCCGGCCTGGCGGACATCCACCGGCGCCAGGTGACGCTGCGCGATCTCGACGGACTGCGTTGCATCGTCGAGCCGCCGCGGCAATCGACCGAGGCTGCGCGGGAGCACAACGGCGGTCCCCGCGCGGCGATGCGTGCCACACGCACACCGCGCCGCCCACCGCTCGCAATCGCGGGTTGATAGGTGAAACGCTGACAGCGGTTGTAGGAAATCTCCTGCAACCCGCACGCTGTTCCGCCTAACGCGGACTCAGCCGCTACCTGATACCGCGCGGCCCGCCCGCCACGCAAACTTACGGCATGTATCGGCCGTGAGGCTCTATGAAGTTCATTTCGCTAGGGGCGGTTTGCAGCGCGCTCAAGGAACGCAAGTGGTGGGCGTTCTGCGCGGCCATCGCCACCGACACGCCAGTGCCAATCAGCCCGAATCTGCGGCTGCTGTGAGCGCAGGCGCCCTCTAAAAACAAGGGGCGCAGCACCGCGCGCCCCGAATGGCAGCACCGGCTGCCTACCCCCTCTGCCCCCTTGCGGCGCCGGAATTCGCGTCTTCGATGCTTTGAGAGCTGCGCGCTTCGGGTCACCGCGCGGCGATCTTGCCTAGGGTTTCCCCTTTTGTAAACGGCGCGGCGCAGCGAGCCGTCAGCGGCGCTCGATCCAGTACAGCGCGCCGAGCGCAACGCTCAATACGACCATGCTGGGCAGGGCTGCGATCACGACGGGCGGCCAGGTGTTGAGCAGGCCGAGGTGGGCGAACAGCTTGTTCAGCGCGTAGAACAGCACGCCGATCATCACGCCGGTGAAGATCTTCAGGCTCACGCTGCCGGCACGTACGTGCAGATACGCGAACGGCAGCGCGAGCACCATCATCACGAGCACTGCGATCGGGTAGAAAACCTTGTTCCACAGCGCGATCTCGTAGCGATCGGTCTGCTCGTGGTTCTCTGCGAGATGATTTATGTATTGCGCGAGATCGAGCGCGGCCATCCGCTCCGGCTGCACGAGCAGCACGCCGAATATCTCGGGCTTGAGGTCCGAGACCCACAGCCGCTCCGGTTCGCGGACGATCTCGGTGCGCAACGGCGACGGTGTCATGTCGGTCGGATCGACCACCGGCAGGCGTGTCTCGACGATGTTCTTCAGGCGCCAGCCGTGCTGGCCGGGGCCGTCCACGTAGCGCCCTTCGGTAGCGCGACTGATCGAGCGCAGGCGAAAGTCGCGGTCGAACTCGAATACGCGCCAGCCTTCGACCGAGATGTCCGGCTGCACGCGCGCCACGTTGATGAAGCGCAAGCGCTGGATCTGGCCATCCGGCCCCTTCAACGCATCGCGCACCCAGATGCCGGAACGGAACTGCTGGGCGAGCGTCGAGCCGGTCGCCACCAGCTTGCTCTGGCGTCCGAGGCGTTCCGCGGGTGGCGCGATGAACTCGCCCAGCACGTAGGTGACGACCACGAGCACGACGCCGACGCTGAGCACCGCATATGCGAGCCGCCGCGTGCTCATACCCGAGACGCGCATGATCGTGAACTCGGAGTTGGAGGCGAGCTGGGACAGCGCGTAGATCGTCCCGATGAGCGCGCCGATCGGCATCAGCTCGTACGTGCGCGTGGGCAGGCCGAGCAGCACGTAGATGAAGACCTGGCGCAGCTGGTAGCCGGCGCGTCCGACGTCGTCGAGCTGGTTGATGAGTTCGAAGAACGAAAACAGCGCAAGCAGGCCGAACAGCACGAAGCCGGTCGCCTGGATGATCTCCGTCCTCAAGTAGCGCCGCAGAGTTTTCATTGACGAATTTCGCGGTCCGCCCGCGGCGCCACAAATCTCCCCTCTCCCGCTCCAGCGGGAGGCGGAGGCGGGGTTTCGCAAAGCGCCAGCGTTGCGCCGCCGGAGCGACGCGCGCCTGCCAGCGCGCGGCTCTGGCCGGGGGTGAGGGCACTGTATGAAGGAGAGCGGAAAAACTCTGCCCGCTCCGCCCCCACCCTAGCCCTCCCCCGCACGCGGGGGAGGGGATTCAAAGCCCTAACCCTCCGGGAATCCGAAGTCTTCACGCTTCCGCCTTCCTGCTCCAGAACTTCAGGTCGCGCCAGCGCGGCACCCAGCGCTGCAGGTACACGCGGCGCGCAAACAGCACCGTCACGATGAGCAGCACGACGAGATGGATCAGGCACAGGCCTACGACGAACGACAGCCGTCCCTGCTGTACCCACGCTTTAACGACGGACAGCCCGTTGTTGTAGATCAGGAACGCGAGCACCGCGAGGATCAGGTTGAACGAGCGACCGACGCGCGGGTTCGTATACGCGAGCGGAATCGCAAGCAGAGCGATCAGCACGGCAACAATGGGCTGGGAGATGCGGATGAGCAGTTCCGCGCGCGCGAACGTCGTGTCCTCTTCGAGCAGGCGCCCGGTGGTCTTGGCACGCGCCTGCGATTCGGCGATCGGCTCATCTGGTCGCGAGTCGAGGCGTATCAGGTAGCGGTCGAACTCACTCATCCGGTATTCCGCCTCGCCCGGCACGCCCTCGTAGCGACGTCCGGACTCGAGCACCAGGTAGCGCTCGCCGTTGGCACGCACTTCGATCACGCCTTGGGCCGCAACGATCACGCCCTCGCGCCCCTGGCTGCGATGGCTCACGAACACGTTGCGCACGCGCCCGTTCTCGAGATCGACCGACTCGACGAAGAACACGCGGTCGGCGGCGCTCGATTCGATGAAGCGTCCGGGCGCGACCTTGCTGACGTCGTCGCGCTGCTCGTAACGCTTGCGGCTCTCGGCGATCTGGCGCTCCGCCCACGGCGACACCGCGAGCGCGAGCGTCGTCACCATGACGAGGATCGGTATCGAGAAACGCAGCACGGGGCGGATCCAGTTCAGCAGGCTCTGGCCCGAGCTGAACCACACCACCATCTCGGAGTCGCGAAAAGCGCGCGACAGCGAGATCAGCACCGCGACGAACAGCGTGAGAGTGAGAACGGTGGGCAGGTTGGTGAGGGCGGCGAGCGCGACCAGCTGGAACACGGCGGTGCTGTCGACGCGACCGCCGGCGGCTTCGCCGAGGATGCGCACCAGTCCGACGGAAAAGATGATCGAGAAGAGAACAGTGAACACCGCACCGGCGGTGCTGGCGAGTTCGCTGTAGATCGCGCGCTTGAAGATCATCGGGTCGGCTGCACCCTCGCACTCCGCGGCGCGGCTGCAAGACAGCCGCCGCTATACTGCGCCGCCTCGCAGCGGGAGCGTCGCAACGGGTACCGAGCAGCGCGCTTTCGCCCTCGCGCGCAGTGCCGAGTGGCACGCGATCGCGAGCAACGAATGCCGATAGGAGACTCGATGGACTTTATCACGAAGGTCGGCGCCGCCGACTCCGTCAAGGCTGACTGCGTGGCGGTGGGCGTGTACGCAGACGGCGAGCTCACCGCCGCGGCGCGACGCATCGACGCGGCCTCCAAGGGTGCTGTGCGTGCGGCCATCAAGAGCGGCGACGTCACCGGCTTGCGCGGGTCGACGACGCTGCTGCGGGGGCTGCCCGGCGTCACGGCGGCGCGCGTGCTGCTGGTAGGCCTGGGCCGCGCCGGCGAGTTCACCGACAAGGCATATGCGGAGGCCGTGCGCACGTCGGTGCGCGCGGCGGGACATGGTGCACGCGACCTCGCGATCGCCGGCGCCGAATGGCACGTGAAGGGTCGCGATGCGGCCTGGCATGCACGAACGCTCGCGATCGCCGCACGCGAAATCGCGTTTCGCAGCGACGAACTGAAGAGCAAGCGCGAGAACAACCAGAAGCTGCCCGAGCGTGTTTCATTGTTGCTCGACAAGCGTCCCGCCGACGAGCAGCGCGCCGCCGAAGCGGGCTTGCGTGAAGGCATCGCGATCGCCAACGGCATGGCGCTCACCAGGCGCCTCGGCAACCTTCCCGGCAACGTCTGCACCCCTGCGTTCCTCGGCAGCGAGGCAAAGAAGCTCGCGAAGGAATTCAAGCTGGGCGTCGAAGTGCTCGACGGCAAGCAGCTCGAGAAGCTTGGCATGGGCTCGTTTCTGTCGGTGGCACGCGGCTCCTACGAGCCGGCGCGGCTGATCGTGCTCAAGTACCACGGGGCAGGCAAAGGTGCTGCGCCGTACGTGCTGGTCGGCAAGGGCATCACGTTCGACTCCGGGGGCATCTCGCTCAAGCCCGGCGCCGCGATGGACGAGATGAAGTTCGACATGTGCGGAGCCGCCTCCGTCTTCGGGACCTTGCGCACGCTCGCAGAGCTCAAGCCCAAGGTGAACGTCATCGGCATCGTACCGGCGTGCGAGAACATGCCGTCGGGCCGCGCCAACAAGCCGGGTGACATCGTGACGTCGATGTCGGGCCAGACGATCGAGATCCTGAACACCGATGCAGAAGGCCGGCTGATCCTGTGCGACGCACTCACCTACGCCGGGCGCTTCAAGCCGGCCGCGGTGATCGACATCGCGACCCTCACCGGCGCCTGCGTGGTCGCGTTGGGCAACGTCAACACCGGGCTGTTCTCGACTGACGAGACGCTCGCGGGCGATCTGGTGCGCGCGTCCAGGGCGATGATGGATCCGGCGTGGCGCATGCCGCTCGACGAGGAATATGGCGAGCAGTTGAAGTCGAACTTCGCCGACATGGCCAACATCGGCACGCCTGGCAATGCCGGCGCCGTCGTGGCCGCGAGCTTCCTCGCGCGGTTCACCAAGGAGTACCCTTGGGCACATCTGGACATCGCGGGCACAGCATGGAAAGGTGGCGCGGCAAAGGGCGCAACGGGCCGGCCGGTGCCGCTGCTGACGAGGTTCCTGTTGGAGCGCGCGGGTTAGGTGCGGCGGTTTGAGGATCGACTTCCACTTCAACGTCGAAGATCGGTTGCAGTACGCGTGCCGCGTCGTGCGCAAAGCGCGCGCGGCCGAGAAGTCCGTGCTCGCGTACACGCGCGAACCGGCGCGCCTTGCGCGATTCGACGCGGCGCTGTGGATCTTCTCCGCGCTCGACTTCGTGCCTCACGTCTATGTCGATTCGCCGCTCGCCGCGCGCACTGCAGTCCTGCTGACTCTCGACGCCGCCCAGCCCGCGCCGGCGCGCGACGTGCTGCTGAATCTCGACGACGATGTGCCGCCGGGTTTTGCGGAACTGCTCGGCCGCTTCGAGCGCATGATCGAAGTGGTTTCGCGCGAGGAGGCCGACCGGCAGCGGGCGCGCGAGCGGTTCCGCTGTTATCGCGCGGCCGGCATCGAGCCGAACAGGTTCGAAATGGGCGGCAGCTCAAGCAGCGAATGAGAGTGCCGCAATGAATCAGCGCGCGCGCAAACCGGGAGAGGGCAAGCATGCGGAATCGTTGCCGGTCGACGATCCGTCGATCCCGGTGCTGACCGAGCGGCTCACACTGCCCCCGCTCGATCTGAACCTGGACTTCCGCCTGCCCGAGCGTCCGGCGACGCCCGAAGAAAGTACTGTCGCGCCCGTCGCCGAAGTGCCGATCGCGCCGCTGCAGCCGATCGAACCGGTCGAGCCGCGCGCGCCACTCGAAGCCGAAGAATCTGCCGCTGCGGAGGCACCACCGCAGGAGGAGCCGGCGGAGGACAGCGAGCGCACGGTCTCAGCGCTTGCGACTCACGCCACGGTCGAGCCGCAGGAGCCGGTCGAGCCGCCCGAGGCGACCGACACTTCGCCACGCGTGCCCACCTCGCTGCTGATGTCGAACATCGGCACGCTGCCCATCATTCCGCCGGGCGCCACGCTGTATCGGGAGGTCGATGAGTTCGATCTCGCGCAATCGGGCGGCACCCGGCCGAACCGGATGACGACCGACCTGCGCGAGATGATCCTGCTCGAACTCGCGCGCCGGTTGCCGACGGAGGTCGAGACGATCGTGCGTCGCCACCTCGAGGGCGCCATCGAAGAGGCGATCCGCCGTTTCGCGGCCGAGGTGCGCATCGCCCTCGCAGGCTCGCTGCGCGAGATCGTCGATCGCGCAGTCAAGGCGGAACTCGACCGCCTCAACGTGCCGCGCAAATAGCGCGCCTTACGCGCCCTGCTTCATCATCGGGGCCTTCAGCGCTTCGTCGAGCAGTGCAGCGCTCTCTGCGAGATGCGCGCGCGTGATCGTGTTCAGCCGCGGGTTCGCCAGCGCGCGCTTGAGATCCGCGGTCAGATTGACGGCAACCTGGCGCTCCACGGCGCGGACGTCGGCGGCCACCGGGGAAGTCGCGCGCACGATGGCGCTCGCGACCCGTCGCACGTGCTCGCGCTGCAGGTTGCGGCGCAGGCTGTCGACGTTGCGGCCGCTCTTCAGCTCGCTCCAGATCGCACCGGTGAGGCGCGTTTGCAGATCGGCGAAGGTGAGCAGGTCGCGCGGACTCTTCACCTTGGTTTCGGCATCGGCAAGCCGGATCGCCACTGCGTCCGACATCAAGATATCGAGCATCGTGCGCTGCAGGCCGAGCACCGCCGTCGGCAGGCTGAAGTCGGGGGTCGTCGCGGTCACCGGCTGGTTCAGCCGCCCTCGATCGAGATAGTCGATGCCGAGCCGGCGCATGAAATCGGGATCGAAGCGGAAGCTGTCGGACGAAAAGATCTCACGGGCCACCACTTCGAGTGCGTCGCGCTGTTTCGCGACCGGCACCGGCGTCAGCACCGGTTCACGCGCACCCGCCAGATCGCGCGACGTGTAGACGCCGCCGATGTATTTCGCGATCAGGGGACCGACGAACGCCATCTGGTTGAAACCGCGCACGAGGTTGCGGCGATAGAGAGCAAGGTTCTCGTCGGGCTTGAGCTCGCGCTTCTCGGTGCGACCCCACAGTTCGCGCACCAGCACGAAGCGGCGCTTGTAGTACGCAAGCGGATCGTCGCCGAGGTCGAACTGGTTCACGAGCGGATCGATGCCTCCCATCGCCGGTGCGACGTCCTCGTCGGTCGCGAACGCGAGCGCGGGGTTGCGCTCGGACTGCGCGGCAAGGCGTGCCAGTTCGGCTTTCTCGACGTCCGGCGCGAACTCGTGATAGGCGTAGTCGATCGCCCAGTAGTCGTACGCGCCGAGCGTGACCTGCGTGTAGATGGACGGCGTCTCGTTTTCCAGCGGAAGGTTGTACGCGACGTAGTCCATCACCGAGTTGGAGATGCCGTGGGTGCGTACGAACGCAGGATCGCGCAGCTGCGCAAACGTGATTCCGGTAGAAGCGCGGAAGTTGTGCCGCAGGCCGAGCGCGTGTCCCATCTCGTGCATCACCACCTGCTTGAGGTCGTCGGCGATGAAGCGGTCGCCGTCGGGGCCATTGGGATCGATCGCACCGCGCTCCGCGAGGAGCTCGTAGCCGAACGCGGCATGCTCGAGCGCGTCCTGCGCATAGGTGCACAGATCGCTTTGGGCTCCCCATAGCAACGACGGCGCCGGCGGCGCGGGAAAGACTTCGCCGAGCGCGAGACGTCCGAGCCTCACCCAGTTCTCGGGAATGATCGCAGCGCCGCTGAGGATCTCGCCGGTGCGCAAGTCCACCTGCCTTGGACCCACCGCGACGGCGCCGGGTCCGATCATCGCGAACCAGCGCACCGAGATGTGGCGCGTGCCGTCGAGCGTGCTCCAGTCCGCTTCGGCCGGCTGCTGCCTGACGACGAGCGCGTTCCTGAAACCGGCGCGTTCGAATGCCTTGTTCCACTCGAGAATGCCGGCCTGCACTGCAGGCCGATATTTCTCGGGAATGTTCTTGTCCATCCAGACGAGAATCGGCTCCTTCGGCTCTGAGATTTCGGCGTGCGGGTCTTTCTTCTCGAGGCGCCAGCGCGCGATGTAGTGCGTGCGCCGGTCGTCGACGCTCGGCCCCATGTAATCGATGAACGCGGTCGTGAAGTGGCCGACACGCTGGTCGGCGATGCGCGGGTGCATCGGCGTCGCGGGCAGCGGAGTCAGGTTGTAGGTGAACGTCAGGAACAGGCTGCGCGAGTCCGGGACGGTCTGGATCGGCGCCGGGATCACGGCGCCCGGCGGCAGGGGTCCGGCCGGCGGAACGGGCAGCTTCGGCACCGCGTAGTGCGCACGCACCGTGACGAACGTGCCGGTCTCGCCCGTGCGCGCATGTTCGATCGACGTGTTGGGGCGATCCAGCGTGTAGGCAACGTGATAGGCCGTCTCGAGCGTCGTCTGCGCACCGGGGATGTCACCGCCGAGCAGCGTCGTCGCATCGACCAGAATGCTCTTGCGCTCGGGATGCGGTGCCGATGCGATCGGCGCCGATGCGAGCAGGCTGTCGGAATAGCTCTCGCGCACCGCGGTTTCGAGCGGCGATCCGGCGGGCGCGCGCACGCTCAGGTTGCGGGCGACGAGTTGCAGCGTCGTGCCGACCTTGTGCAGTTCGACGACCTGTTCGCGTCCCATCAGCCCCGGCAGATAGGTGAAGTCGCCCAATCCGCTCGCAATCGCGATCCCGAAGAAGAGCGGCTTGTCGAGCTGGTTCGGCTTGATTTCGAGCCAGATCTTCTCGTCCTTCTGCCAGACCCCGAAAAAGCCCTTGGTTTCCTTCGCATCGCGCACGATCTCGGCGAACGGCCGCGGCGGCGTCGTTTCGGCGGCGCGCGGCGGGGTCGCGCCGGGCGCGGGCGGCGTCGCGGCCGCAGCACCGTTTGCGCTCGCGGTGGCCGGCGCGCCGGGTGTCGAAGCGAGCACCGGAACCGGCGGCGCCGCGTCCGGCTGCGGCGGCGGCGATGCGCAAGCGCCGAGCAGAAGC
>Ga0335082_10006357_pt1 | contig 12891 bp, 7 predicted proteins | sample Lox_Sample_41_FD_206718 | JGI IMG/M metagenome (GOLD analysis project Ga0335082, IMG submission 206718) | Soil microbial communities from Loxahatchee National Wildlife Refuge, Florida, United States - Lox_Sample_4.1 | ecosystem: Environmental > Terrestrial > Soil > Wetlands | place: USA: Florida... | reverse complement strand
GTGAGCCGCCTGGTTCATCGTTGTTCCCGGCGAGTTCCTTTTCGGATCGCCCGCCCGCCGCACTGGAAGAAATGCGGGTCCTCGTCTGGGATTCGTCGCGAACAAGCTTTTGGGCCTCTACTTCTGGGATAGCTTCCCGCTCAATATGAGACCCTTTCCTGTGTTTTCTTCTCATGCTTCTGCCCTCCACGTACCGAGAGAATGCTCTGCGCAATAAGCGGCTGCCTCCGGACCTGCATCTGCTGTTCCTAATCTCCAAGTGTTTTGTCCCAAATGGGCAAACAGCCAGGGTTGCGTTCGGCTACCGTTACTGATGGTGTCTGGCGCTCTTGATGGCGGCATTTCGCCACCAGCATCACACCCAGTCCAGCCGGAGCTCTTGCCACAAGTGCGCAGACCGAGAACTCTGAAGAAATGCATAGAGATACGAGCGTCCCTCTGACCTACCGACGGTAAGCAAATTGCGCTGTAGCTACTTCGAGCAAGCCATAACTGAAAGGAGTGCGTTTATGGACAAGACGAACAAGGAGCTTCAGGAAGACGTTGTTGAAGAATTGCAGTACGAACCCAGTGTCGATGCTTCTCAAATCGGCGTGATGGCACGGGATGGAATCGTGACTCTCGCCGGGACTGTGAAGAATTATGCCGAGAAGTACGCGGCCGTTCACTCAGCTGAACGAGTGGCCGGGGTGAGAGCCGTGGCAGACGAGATGAAAGTGGACTTGCCTGCCATGCATATTCGCGATGACGAGGACATCGCCCGAGCAGCAGCGAAAGCGCTGGAATGGGACGTCTGGGTGCCCAGCAAGAAAATCAAGGTTAAGGTGGACAGCGGCTGGATCACGCTGGAGGGCGAAGTGGATTTCAACTTCCAAAAGACAGCAGCCGAATACGAGGTGCGCAATTTGACCGGGGTGAAGGGCGTTACCAACCTGATCAACCTCAAGAAACAGCCGGTGAAGCCTTCTGACGTGAAAACAAAAATCGACACCGCATTGCGGAGAGCAGCCGAACTCGACGCGGACCGGATCGAGGTAGAAGTTGTAAACGACAAAGTAATACTGCGCGGCGAGGTGCATTCCTGGGCGGAACGCCGGGAGGCGGAGCGCGCTGCCTGGTCGGCGCCCGGAGTCTACGCCGTGGAGGACGATCTGGTGATTGCGACGTAACTGTTCTCTTGCAATGTCTGCTTAAGGCGAAGTGGCGACTCTTCGGAGTCGCCGCCTTTGCGGACATGACCCGGCAGGATGATGGAAACGTGTGAACAAACGTGAAGCACTGATCGTGGCTGCGGCGTTGTGCAGCATCGCGGTTCTGAGAAGTCCTTCCGCGGCCGGACAACAGATCGCTGCGCCTGCTGCTGCCGTTGCCACCGTTAACGACAACGGATGTGTTCAAGCGGCACCCTTGCTTTCCCTTTCCGATTACGACCGGCGCTTTAAGAAAATAGCTGCGTTTCTCACCCACAAGATCGAACTCAAAATCGCCCAAAAACCTTATGCCGGAAAGGGTCCCCCGCTATGCCGGCTCGATACGCGCGAGAAATTCGCGCTCTTCGTTCGTAATGTCGATGAGCCACTCACCTTCCTCGCTGCGGGGTTTAATGCCGGCTTGGCACAGGCCGGCAACGATGATGCCGCCTTCGGCCAGGGAGCGCGTGGGTACGGACAGCGCTTCGGCGCCGCACTCACCGACGATGTTGCCGGCAATTTTTTCGGAACCTTTCTCTATCCGTCTGTTTTTTGCGAAGACCCGCGTTACTATCGCCTACTCAATGGCAGTGCTAAACGGCGTCTGGGTCACGCGCTCACCCATGTCTTTGTGGCGCGCGCGGACTCCGGGGAGCACCTAGTGAACTATTCCGAATGGTTCACAGCCGCGTCTTCGGCAGCCTTGCAGAACCTCTATCACCCCGGTAACCGGCGCGGCTTCGGTCCGGCGGCAACCAGTGCAGGCGTAACGGTCGCGACGGACATGGGTTGGGACGTGCTTCGAGAATTCTGGCCGGAGATTACGCGAACCTTCAAGCTGCCGTTCTTACACAAGGTCGGCGCAAACAAACCCGCTAGGCGCAGTCATGGAGCTGGGGACGAAATCTCGCCAGTCCCAGCGCCCAGTCACTGAACTGCCCTTGGGCACGCCCCACAGCTTTTTTTTGTTTTGTTCGTCGGGATCGAAACAGTGGCGTTGAACGTGCTGCTAATCAGAGCGAAGCCTGGATTTCGGAGTGCAACAGAATGACGGTCGGCCACTCGGTCGAGGTGCTCGAAGTCAGCCACCTCTCCGTGACTTTTGGCGATACCCTCGGTAGAGCTTGCCGGATGTCTGCCTCCAGTCCGCCTTTCAGCTTCCTGCCGCAAGCGCAGCGACGCGATTGTCGCGGACAACAGCAGCGCTAGCAGCTCCTGTCAGGGCATCGCGAACTACACCGCCATCGAGGGTTTCGTGCTCCAGCAGCTCGTGTGCTACCGTCTCCAGGGCCGCACGATGACTTGCAAGCATCGCCTGCGCCCGGTCGTACTGTTCCGTGACCAGACGTTGGACCTCTTTGTCGATCACCTCACGCGTTTCCGGGCTAAGCTGGCTGTTGTCCTCGACTGATCCACCCAGGTACTGCAGTTGTTGACCGGCATAACGGACGGAGCCCAGTTTCTCGCTCATCCCGAATTCCACCATCATCCGGCGGGCCAAATCCGTGGCGCGGCCGATGTCGTCGCTCGCCCCGGTGCTGATGGTCTTGAATACCACCATCTCGGCAGCCCGCCCGCCCAGCATCACCGCGATTCGGTCTTGCAGTTCTTCCATCGTGAGCAGATATCGGTCCTCGGTCGGCATTTGCAGCGTGTAGCCCAGTGCCCCGCGGCTGTGCGGCACAATGCTGATCTTGCTGACGGGCTCCCCGTGCGGCAGCAATTCGGCCACTAGGGCGTGGCCTGATTCGTGATAGGCAACCCTGGTCCGTTCCTGCTCATTCATTACACGGCTTTTTTTCTCCGAGCCGGCAATAACGCGTTCGATGGCCAACTCGAAATCATTAAAGCTGACGGCGTCGGCCTTCCGACGGGCAGCCACCAGCGCCGCTTCGTTCATTGCGTTCGCCAGGTCGGCGCCACTGAATCCAGCTGTTACGCGCGCGGCGCGGTCGACATCGAAATCGGGCGCCAGTTTGACGTTCTTGCTGTGGATCTTCAGGATTTCGGCCCGGCCGATAAGGTCTGGATTGCCGATGGCGATCTGGCGATCGAAGCGGCCCGCTCGCAGCAGCGCCGGATCGAGAACCTCGGGACGATTGGTGGCCGCCATGAGGATAACCGGCGCGCTGACGTCGGTCTTGAAGCCATCGATCTCGGCGAGCAGTTGATTGAGGGTCTGTTCCCGTTCGTCGTTGACGCCCAGACGCACCGCCCCGCCACGGCTTTGCCCGATCGCGTCGATCTCATCGATGAAGACGATCCCGGGCGCCGATTTCCGAGCTTGTTCAAACAGGTCCCGTACGCGCGCTGCGCCCACGCCTACAAACATTTCCACAAATTCCGAACCACTCGTCTCGAAGAAGGCGACATGCGCTTCCCCGGCGGTGGCTTTGGCGAGCAACGTCTTGCCCGTGCCGGGCGGTCCGACCAGCAGCACACCTTTAGGAATTCGACCGCCGAGGGTGGCGAACTGCTCCGGCTCCGTCAGGAACTGCATGATCTCCCGCAAATCAGCGATCGCCTCGTCGCAGCCACCCACGTCTTTATAGGTGACCTTCACATCTTCCGGCTTCACTGCGATCGCTTTGCTCTTACCAACGCCAAAGATGCTTCCTAATCCGCCGGCGGCAACATCGCCGGAACGGCGGTAGATCAGATACCAGAATCCTGCCAACAGCACGAGAGGCAGTACGTAGGACAGCAGCAAGGCGCCGATTGGATTCGCAGGATGCTCAAAGCGGTAGCTCACGTTCCCGCTTTGCAAGTCTTCGAGAAGCTTTGCGTCTGCACCGCGAGCAAAGCTGGTGTTGAACGGAACATTGCCCGAGGATCCAGCCTGGGGATTCTTCATCAGCCCCTCGATGCTCGTGTCCCCAATCATGACTTCTACGATCTGGTGGTCTGCCAGCTTCTTCTTAAAATCGCTATAGGAAATTTCCGTAGTCGTCCTCGCAAGTGGAGCGAGAATGAAGGTCTGAAACAACCACAGGAAAATCAAGGAGATGACTACGTAAACAATGCTGGAGCGTGTCGCCTGACGCCTTTGTTGATCATTATTGGGGTCTTTTTGCGGTTTCGAGCTCCGAGATGTTCCCGCCTTCGGCATCGTGACCTCCTTTTTAACCAAGGGTTCCGTTGCTCCGCGACATGCGAGAAGAAAGCGCGGCGCTCGTCTTGTTTCTAAACAGCACGCTTATCGCCATCTCACAGGTGCAACGCTTCTTGTAAGTTGAGGCCCGCTTGGTCACGCGGGGGCGGGGGGCCTGGCGAATGGGGGTGGCGAGATTTCGCCACTGGCGAGCAACGCCCGATGCTTAGATGCTTGCGCGGGTAATGCCCAGTTTGCGCATTCTGGAGTTTAGGGTGCTGCGGTTGATAGCGAGTCGGGCAGCGGCACCGTTTGAACCGCCAATCACCCCGCCGCAGGCTCGCAGTGCCTGCAGGATCTGCTCGCGCTCGCCTTCTTCAAGAGTGGGTATGCTCACGGCGACTGTCCCAGTGAGGAGTTCTTCTACGGGTACCTGAAGCACATCCGCCGGACTGAGAATCACCGCCCGTTCGATGAAGTGCTCCAATTCGCGGACATTGCCAGGCCAGTGATAGTGACGCAAGACCTTCATGGTGGCGGCTGGTATGCTCTCGATTGGCTTGCGCAATCGGGCGGCGTACTTGGCGACAAAATGGCGAACGAGTAGTTCTATGTCGCCGCTTCTTTCGCGCAGCGGAGGCACGACAATCGGAAAAATATTCAGGCGATAATAGAGGTCTTGGCGAAATGTTCTGTCCTTAACCATCTGCGAGAGATCACGATTGGTTGCCGCAATCACTCTCACGTCAACCGTGATGGTGTGCGGATTGCCGAGCCGCTCAAATTCCTGCTCCTGCAGCGCTCGCAGCAGCTTGGTCTGAAGCTCCAGAGGTATATCACCGACTTCGTCAAGAAAAAGACTTCCCCTATTAGCCAATTCGAAACGCCCGACCTGCTTCGTCAAGGCGCCGGTAAAGGCGCCTTTTTCGTGGCCAAACAGTTCGCTTTCGAGCAGGCCCATCGGCACCGCAGCGCAGCTCAACTTCACAAGCGTACGTTCCCGCCGCTGACTTCGGTTGTGGATTGCCCGTGCAATCAACTCCTTGCCCGTTCCCGTTTCTCCTAACAGGAGAACGCCGGCATCAGTTGGTGCCACTGTAGTGATCTGATGAAGAACCCGGCGCCAAACGGCACTGTCCCCGATCATCTCCTCGAAGTTGTATTCGGCGCGAATTTCAGATTCCAGGTACAGCCGCTGATCTTGCAGATCGTCGTGCGACGCGCGCAGCCGTTCATAGGCCAGAGCATTGTCCAGCACCAAAGATATCTGGGTGCCGACCTGCGACAGCAGGTCGATGTCCGATTCGCGGAAAGCATTCGCCTGTCGGCTACACATGGCCAAAACGCCCAACGCGCCATCGGCGCCGACCAGCGGAACAAGAACGAGCGAAACGATGGCCTCCGCACCGAAGGCCTCGCGAGTGGCAGCAGGCAGGCCCGCGAAGTCACCTGAGTAAATCTGTGGTGTGCGCCGGCGGAGTATTTCTCGATCGAAATTGCCGGGCATCAGAATGGGAGTCTTCTCCACGAAGCCCCTGCCCGTCGGAAAATCGAGATACTTACGTTCCAGACTGCCTGTCTGCTTGTCAACGAGCCACAGTGAGGTGAGATCGTTACCAAAGTGCTTGCGCATCGAGGCTGCTACCGCCTGAAAGAGCTGCTCCGCATCAAGCTGCTTGACAACATGGTTGTTAATCTCCAGCAATAGACCGAGCCGATCCCGCTCGTGCGCCAACTGGGCTTGGCTCGTCCGCAACTGATCCTCGGCGCGTTTACGCTCCGCGATATCCCGCATGCTGGAGCGATACCCGAGTCGGGCGCCTTGTGCGTCGTATATAGGCTGCCAGGAGCCAGCTACCCATGCCAGGAGGCCGTCTTTGCGACGCACTCGGAACTCGAAATCGTTCCTGCTGGATCCCTGAACCGCTTCCTTCATCTGTTTTGCAACCACTTCCCGATCAGCACCAGCGACGATGCAGATAGGGAAATCCGGCATAGCCATGCATTCATCGACTGAGTAGCCGGTGATTCGCTCGACGGCCGGATTTACCCAGAGGAGCTTCCCGTCGACTCCGATCCAGTTTTCCCAGTCATATGTGTAATCCGCGATGGCCCGGAAACGTTCCGCACTCTGTCGCCGCTCTTCCTCGACGCGCTTGCGCTCGCTGATGTCGCGTGCCACTGCCAGGTGTAGCCGGCGACCGTCAAGCCAGAATGGACGGAAGCGCACCTCAACCGGGAACACCGTTCCATCTTTTCGCCGATGACGAGTCTCAAACGTGCAGGTCTCTCCGGCCTCAATTCGCTCGTCAATTCGTTGCAACATTGCGGCATCGACCTCCGGATTGAAGTCCTGGGGGACTCTGCCGATCACTTCCTCGCGAGTGTAGCCGACGCTCTCGCACGCCTCCCGGTTGGCGTCAATGATCCTGTATTGTTCGTCGAACACACAGAACGCGTCGGCCGCATGGTCGAACAAAACGCGGAACCGGTTCTCGCTCTCGTGCAGCGCTTCCTCGGCGCGCTTGCGCCCGGTGACCTCTACCGCATTGTCCAAAGGAGTAAGTTCACGTTCGACCGCCATGGCGACCGGGATGGCGACTTGACGTAAAAGTTGAAGATCGGAGTCGCCGAACGCGTTCTGCTCGCGGCTGCCAAAGCCAAGCGCACCGATTCGCCGATCTCCCGCCGTTAGTGGAACGCAGCAGTAGGCCTTAATGGCCGCGGCGCGCAATCCGTTCATCACCATCGGCCAGCGCTGCTCACTGTCTTCATCGTTAACAACTACGATCTCCCGGGTCAACCAGGCCATTCCCGCAGGACTGTCATGTAAGGGAAGTTCGACCGGCAATTCCGCGCGTACGCTGTCGCTTGCTTGCGAATAGTGCAGTCGCATCGCGTTCTTCTGCTCGTCCGGCAGCGCTAGGGTTAGCAGATCCACATGAAGCGCGCTGCGCAAATGCGGCAATAGACGTTCAAATGTCTCGGGCAGGTCATAGCGAGAAGCGACCAACCGGCACACCTCGGCGAGAAGATCTTGCCTGAGGGTCAAATCTCCGAGAAGGCGTTCACCGCTCAGTGTGTACAGAGGAGACACGACATCCCTCTCGATGCGTCATTTTACGTCGTCGCGTCCCTGAACGCTGTGATGCGCATCACCCCGCCGCCGAGCATTTCGCAGCGCGTAAGTCTGTACAATTTCAGTCAGTTCCCAGCAAGGAAACGCCCTGGAATGCGACGAACAAGAATGCTGTTTACGCAATCCTACCGAAAGATCGACAGGAGCCGAACGGGAGGTTCCGAATGAACGGTAATTGGCTGGCCATGAGAATTCGGCTAGCGATCCGATTCCACCCGGGTGTGCGGTGATCGAGGTCCACGTAGCCGAATTGAAACAGCTGTTCAATTCCATTGATCCTTCACCCTCTCGCAGCCGAGACTTGGACCCCGAAGCCGAGGAGTTCATCGTCGCGTGGACGAAGGACATTGGTCGTGAGGCGCGGTTGGCGCTTGTGGTGAACCTCGACCGTCCGGCGGGCCTCTCTGACGAGGCGGCGGTGTTGCGGGACTCCCATCCATGAATTTTTCCGACAACGCGCCCTCGGACAGCGACGGCGGTTCCGTGAGTTGTTGCGGGTCGGACGAACCAGCCTCGCCATCGGGCTAGTCGTATTTGCCTCTGCAGTTGCGATGCGCGATTTCTTCAGCAAGCTGATGAAAGGCAGTGATATCGGCGAGATCATGCGGGAGACTCTGGTTATCGGTGGCTGGGCTTCTATGTGGCACCCGCCAAGCTCGTGCCGTTCTTTTCCTGATGACACTTGGAAACAAAGATTGCCGGGCCCCTGCCCTCTTCGGGAATCGGCACAGCGAGCAGCGGCGCGCGGGACTCTTTGATGTAGCTAGATAATGTCCTGCGGTTGAGATTCATTCGCTTGGCCAGGGTGCTCGCCGCCACGTATCGGTCGGCAAAAGACACAACCTGTGCGGCGGGAACCAACTTCGACAGACCTGGCCGATATCCGACAGTAGTGTCAAAGGTGCCCTGAGCTACGAGGCCGCGAATTACAGGCGTTTTAACCCCCAGCACGGCTGCCGCCTCCCTGTAGTTCAGGAAGTCTTGTGGAGGGACTTTTGCTTCGGCCACCGGACGATACTTGCGTAGCTCTTCGGACACGAACAGATAGCCGGTGATCCCCGGAAATCTTCCAGTGGTCCCAACCGGCACGAGACCGCCATCAGTGACAGCTCCGATGACGGCGGGCAATCCCGAATCGCGCCCAAGATAGTTCTTAAGAGCATGACGCAGCGCCACAACCGCGCCTGGCTTCGAATATTCCTGCTCGGGTACGGCGTGCTTTTCGAACGCCTCTTTGATCTTCATCACATCTTTACGAAGGAAGTGGTAACCTGCCGGGAAACAACGGTCCACCCCCTGGACATAGCGGACAAGGCCAGCCTGCGCTACTCGTAGGATGGTGATGTGCTTTAAACCCAACGTGCGCTGGGCGTGGAGACTGGGCATGTAACTGCCTAAATCCAGGTCCCGCCTCGCGATCCACTGGTTTAGCGACTCCCGCTTAACCCAGCATTCGGTACGGTGGCCACGTCGCGACTTCAAGAGCATGCCTTCGATCTGTCGCTGGCGAACGAGTTCTACTATCCCCTTTGAGCAGACACGCGCTGTCTTCTCCGCCTGGTCCGCGGGGATCCACTGGGAGCTGCGCCGCACAGCCGCCGAAAAGTAGCGATGCTGTCCACGGAGCAGGCCCTCCCAATCCTCGATAACAAAGCTCTCGAAGACCTCGTGAAGGAAGCCAAATTCATTGCGAGGAAGGACACAAAACAGGTGGCGATAGAAATTCCCAAAGATTTCGCTGAAGTTGAGAGCGGCTGGGTCGACTTCGTAGCGGGCCATGCGCCGTAGCATTTCTTGTAGCGGCGACGGCCAGTCTCTCAACAACGTGACTGCGGCACGGCCGATCTCGATTGCGGCAAACAGATTCGTGCGGCGAAAGGGGAGTTGTTTGCGGCGCAGCCCGTCCTTTTCCCGAATGGATCCGAGGAAACGAACCAGCCCTAACAAAGAGCCGAGTCTCAACTCGAGCAGCTGCGACGGGAAACCATAATGAGCCAGATCCTTTTCAGCCGCTTCACCAATTGAAAACCCGGTTGCCCGATAGATTGCGGCGTTGACTGCCACCAGATCAACGGTCGCTGCTGCCGGGGTTACGGTGCGAAAATCTAGCCCGCAACGACACACGTGTACGGCTGGACGGTGCCAGTTTAGTCTTTTCTTACACGCCGGACATTGGTTGAGGAGAAGGCAGCAGTGGATTGGGCAGGCCGTGACCAAGCCCAAATCCCAGACGGCCCACCAGACTGGCTTTTCCCGAAGGCACGCCGGGCAAAGTCTTGGACGCCCATAATTCAGATCGTCGGCGTTAACCGGTTCGCCGTAAAATGATCGTTGGTTGAATCGATCTCGTCCTTTAATGTGGCGATAACACATTGCCCGCCACTCGTCAGGCTCAAGGCGCAACACGTAGGAAACCTGCTCGACGCCTTCTTCTTGCTCCAGTCCGGATGGAGACAAGCCGGCGATCTGTGCCAGGTAAAGAGGATCTGAGTAGCCGTGCGCCTGAGCGACGCGGCATAAATATCCACGGGGACTTTCATGGGGTACCGGATCAGCGCGGAATAGGAGCCGAGCGTTAGGGCGTAACGGTATGCTCAAGCGCGCAGCTCCACGCGAACGCTGTCATGAGTCCGGAGGACGTGCGGGACACATGTTCTTGCGCTCGGCAGCGTCAGCGGCGGCACCTTATCAGCGTCAAAGTTCGCAATAAAAGGATTCGGATCAGAAAGACGTTCCGACCACACATGCTCTGCGAACGATTGGGACAGCGTACGCAATGTGATCTGCCGGCGAGGGTGATAGCGAGCGATCCGAGTCGCACCACGGATGATCTTCATGGTGTAGCCGATGAGACCATAGGATGCGTAGTGCATGCGGAAAGCCATGTCGACATCGGACAGAGAGGGCATCGCATATTCCGGAAGTTGTTCTTGCGCGGCGCGGAGAAACGCCCTATATGCTGTCCTATCCTCTTTGGAATCCCATCGGAATGCTCCCACTTGCACGGTCGCGCCAAAACGGCGCCGCAGCTGTTCGTTCTGCCGGAGCACCTCCAAGCAGCGTTGGAGCCCGAGGACCACGATAGCCAGCCTAGCTTCCTCGACCTGCTCCTTGAGCCAGTCCGCAACATCGTTCGGAATATTAGCCTGCCGGACATCCAGGAAGTGCTGAAACTCGTCGAGCGCCAACAGGCGGACCCGGCAGCGCCTGAGCAGCTCCCGGAGGCGAATGCTCTTGCTCACGGTGTTGCCGCGGGACCACAGCGGGTCGCCGAGCTGGTATAGCAATGTTTCCGCGAAGCTCTTAACGGTAGGTCGTGCCGGTACTTTCGCCACCAGCATTGGCACTTCGAGTCCCCACTTGTGGTCAACCCGAGGATGCAGGCTTGCGAAGTAGGAAATGATGGTCGTCTTCCCACTACCACTTTCGCCAACAATCGGACAGCAGTCGGGCTCCGCGGTGGAGTCGTGACTATCAAAGCACGCCTGGATGCGCGTGATCGCAATTTTGAACAGCGGATATTTGATCAGTATGCGTTCGGACCGGTCCATCGATTCCGTCATTTGCTTCTTTCCATCCTGGAAGCGCGTCTGGGAGCAACCTCAGCAGCAGGCTGCAGGTGAGGCAGATCCAGGCCAGCTTCGAAAACCGGTAGGACCGCGTCATCGATAAAGGCGCCGGACCGGGCGGCGGTCTGATCCGGCGCTGTGTTTGTCGCCAACGGTTGCTCGCGTTCCTCTCCGTCGTCCGTCAGATAGGCTTGTGAGCCTAGGCACTTCGGAGCGGTATCTCTTGCTGGCCCGGTGTCGAACAGCTCTGAGCCTGCGGCAGTTGTGTGATCTTCCATAAATCGCGCATGGCGTTTCCGGCCTCGTGTCGACTTGCGATTGAAATCGCGTTCCACCAGCGCTCGGATTTCAGCTTTGGCCTGGGCTAACGCTACGATGTCGGTGCGCGCATTCAGCTGGCGTTGAGCGTAGCGGCGGATGACCTTGTGCTGCCAGAGGGAAAGTCCGCTGGCGTAAGCCTGGTCAACAGCACCAACGCGGATGTAGTTCTCTCGTAGTGGATCAAACACATTGATATGTCCGAGGTCGCCGGGGTCGAACGTGAGCTGGACCTTCGCGCCCGATCCGATTCGCCGATGCAGTTCGCCGAGTTCTGGGCCGTTGTACTTCAGTCCTCCCAATTCAATGCCATAGTGAAACACCACCCGCTGGGCCGTCATCCCGAGCGCCACGTCCAGCTGGCTAGCGCTCCTCGGCAAGGGAGGCGGCAAGCTGATCACCTCGCTGTACCACCGATGCGCTGGGGTGTCCTTGATTCCGCGATGGGGTGTTTGCAGATAAACGTCGATGATCCACTTGTGGAGCATCTCGCGAAATGTGTTGAGCAAAACCACAGCGTGCCGGCTGGGATCGTAGTCGTCACGTTCCAAGATGCCGCTGAACGTGGTTCCAGGATTGCCGTGCATCAAGTCGCGATTCATGGTGCCCTGGAAACGTTCGAGCTTGCCCTTGTACCAGGGAACGAGGACCTTGGTGTACTGGATATCGGTCCCGATTTGCAGACAGGCGCGTTCGAAGTGACTGGAATGAAACTCGGGCGGATTGTCGGCCACCACGAGTTCCGGCACGCCATAACATTCCCAATGGTTCTTGATTGAGGGGTACTCACGCCCGACATAGGTCTTGGGCAGGATCGCATGTTTGAGGCATCGCATCACGGACAGGCAACTCGGCGGTTCGAACCCAGCGTAGAAGCCCATGAGACAGCGGGTGTGCTCATCAAGGGCAGAGGTGATCGTCGGACGGCCCAGCGGCAGCATGCTGTTGTCGTCGACGACGATGATGTCGCTAGGCGTGTGATCCATCGATACTCGTTGAAGAGCGCGGGAGGTCTGGGGCCCGGTGCCGGATAGCCGGAATTCCATTTCCGCGCGCCGTTTGCCGTACCGCGCGACCGTCATCTCGTACGGCGACCTACGCGCAATCTCACGGTAGACCGTTCTCTGACTCGGAACGGGGAGCCTGTCGGGTTCCGGACGGAACCTGTTCACCTCCGTCAGACGGCGCAGAATTTCCAAGTGGATCTCGGGTACCCGCTTCCGTTCAGCCGTCATGTATAACTCATCAATGACCTGATCACTGATGGCCTTCGTTTCAGGGGGCATTCGGCTGCCGCATTTTCCGCGGTCGCCGTAACGAAATATGAGGGCGCGTATATCCCGACCCGCAGCCAGCCACTTACTATAGTCTCGACAGACCGTGCGCCAGCCCGGTGGCTTGCGGTCGCCAATTCGCTCCGCCACTGACCGCGCCAGCGGTTCAATCGCGCGCTGCGTGATGGCGATAGGCTGCTGGCGATCGATCTCCTTTAGATATTCAATTCGAAACTTCGCCAAATTGACCAGTTCTGGTGGATAGGCCGAAAGATTCCGCATCAGTTTACAGGCGAGTTTGTCGGCAGCG
>Ga0335082_10006355_pt1 | contig 12892 bp, 10 predicted proteins | sample Lox_Sample_41_FD_206718 | JGI IMG/M metagenome (GOLD analysis project Ga0335082, IMG submission 206718) | Soil microbial communities from Loxahatchee National Wildlife Refuge, Florida, United States - Lox_Sample_4.1 | ecosystem: Environmental > Terrestrial > Soil > Wetlands | place: USA... | reverse complement strand
GTTGTGACCCCTGTGACCGCTCTCTGGCTGGCTGCCCGGTTCCGTATATGTCGGGCGTTGTCGAGCACGTTAGAAGCCAAGCGGCAGCGAACCCTCGCCTGCAGCCAGTCATAGATCAACTACTGGTCGCTGGCATCAAACTCGGTCCTCAAAAGAAGCACGACGCAATCAACAAAATCCTCGAATTGGTGCCGGGATGGAAGCGCGGCGACTGCTGGCGGCGCATACGACAGCTGAGGCGGACGCCGGCGCTGGCAGTTCCTTCCCCAGAACAGGATTTGGAGAAGTCCAACGGCAACGGCTCTCTCCATCGACCATTCTCACGTCCCTGGCTAAAAGAGGATGACGAACGACTCCTAGATCTGGCCGGCTATGAGCCGGTTACGAAGATCGCCGAACGTCTCGGGCGTTCTGTCCGCGCTGTTAGATTTCGCCTCGGAGCGCTCGGCATGAGCGCACGAGTGAAAGATGGATGGTCACAGCGTGGATTGCGGAAGTTGCTCCGTGTGAGCCGTGCACGCCTGCGCTATTTGGTTGCGAACGGCATGTTACGTGTTCGCGATCCGCGCATCACTGGCAGCTCCCTGGCTCAGCTGTACGAAAACAAGTACTCGCCTGGAGATAATTCCCATGGTCATATGTCTAGAGCCGCTATTGCCGAGCAGAGTCCTTACTCCTGGAAGCGAGCAGCCAAGCTCCTGGGCGTCACACAAGATGACATTCGGAGACTCATCTCCGACGGAGAGCTCAGGCTCTTGGATACGTTTGTCACCGACAGATCGTTCGAGGACTTCTGCCGAAAGCACGGAAGCGAGATCAATCTGTCTCTGATGGATCCGGCAACCAGGAAATGGCTGATTGGTGAGTATGGTATTTCAGAAACGGCCGATGGCAAAGCGGTCCCGCGGGCACAGAAGCACGCCCTAATTGTTCGAGAGTGCAGATGCGGACGGAAGATAGCAGGCAATGTCTATTTCCGGCATGTGAGGCATTGCTCGTCTCCTGCTGTAGTGCTTGTGCCCAGGGTATCGAGGTAGCTGGACAACCAACTGCCTCCACGCTGGCTTGTGATCATTCGGTCGCTATATTCGCACGGAAATTGTTCGACTCTCTCTAGTAGAGGATTCTTCGGCATTCAGCGGTCGGCTTGGTCCAGCAGTTGTCGGAAGTGTTTGAGCAATTCCCGCCGTTCGCGCGCATCAATTTCGCTATCAAGCATTCTCACCAGGTCATTTCAGCCGGCCGATTACTTTTTTCATATGAGACTCGGTCATGGTGCGTGCAATTATGCACTCCGCCGGCTCCGTTGCTGAATACCTGAAATCATTCACCACCGAAGTGCCCTTGCTCGTTTAGAAAGATCTGAGCAACTGTCCGAGGCTCGTCGTTTCGGTTGGAATAACGGCAAGACCGAATCCTGCGCCTTCACCAAAATCGATCGGCCATTTGCTGGAGGGCTCGGAGTCTACGGCTCTACGTGGCATCGCCGGTACGACCGCGCAGGTCTGGCGATTGTGAGCAATGCGATTTCCAAGGACCACTAGAGGTGCCTTGCCAAGGGAGGACACGGCTTTATCATTGGCGACGGTGCTCTCAATTACGGCCGCGAAAACATTGTCTAAACCTATTACACCGCACACATCTGACGTGGCGTCTATATCGCTCCTGGCCTGCAACACATCGTCAACCCGGATAAAACCGAGACCGCGGTCCCGTGCATGTGCCCTCCTTTCGGCTTCATTTTGGAGTACTGAAGATTTCGAGTCTTTGCGGTTGACGGTTCATAGTATACCCCTATATAGTATGCGCCATGTCACACACCATCAAAAACAAGGACAAACTTATTTTGCGGGTTCGGCGAATTCGGGGGCAAATCGAGGGCGTGGAGCGAGCCCTGACCAGCGAACAGGACTGCTCCGACATCCTGCGGCAAATCACGGCTGCCAGAGGCGCGATGAATGGCTTGATGGCGGAACTTCTGGAAGATCATGTGCGGTTTCACGTGCTTGATCCGAAGCGTAAGCCAACCTCAGAGCAAGCAGTGGCTGCCGACGAATTGGTCGATATCGTTAAGGCGTATCTGAAATAGTGAAGCAGAGATTCGACTGTGCACTCCTGAAGCCTCGAAAGGCAGCGGTGAGTCCTGTAACAGAAAATTCACAATCGCCCACCTTAGTGGGATGCCATCATCAATGGTTTGAGATGCGAAATGCGAGAACGCCAATGTTTCGATCCACAACAGCAGCTGCCTTGCTGCTTCCGTCGATTTTCTTTCTAAGTGCATGTAACGGTCTTCAGAAAGGGGCGAAAGCCGGTGACAGCACCGCCATCGTGCATGACGGGAACCGAGTCACTGTGCCAAACAGCAATCTGCTTTCGAGCCGATTGCAGGTCCAACCAGCGGACTTGACCACGATTCAGCGGCAGGTCGCAGCGCCCGCTTCTGTCGAAGCTGATCCGGCGCGTTATGCTCGAATCCTCCCGCCTCTGTCTGGACACGTTCTCCAGTTGCTCGTGCGCCCTGGCGATTCGGTCAAGAAGGGTCAAGAACTTCTTTCCATTGACGCCCCGGATTTTGTGGGAGCACAAGCGGACTACTCGCGGTCACGAAGTGTTTTGTCCCAGACTGAACGAGCACTCACTAGGCAAAAGGACCTTGCAAGCCACGGGATCGTGGGCCAAAAGGACATCGACCAGGCACAGACGGACCTCGATTCTGCTCGAAGCGACTTTAATCGGGCTAAAGATCGTCTTCGCTTACTCGGAATGGATCCCGATACGACAGAACTGGGGGCGCCTCTAATTGTACGGTCGCCGCTCACCGGCAAGGTATTGGAAGTCTCGACGGCGACTGGAGAGTTTCGGAACGATCCCAACGCTCCGTTGATGACCGTCGCCGATCTGTCCACGGTGTGGGTTACAGCAAACGTGCAGGAGAAAGACATTCACTATGTGCACAACGGCGATCCCGCGTCGGCCACGTTCGCTGCCTATCCTAACGAGACCTTTCGGGGAAAGGTTCTGTTCGTTGCAGATGTTTTGGATCCCGACACACGCACCGCAAAAGTGCGCGTGGCTTTCAACAACGAAGACGGCCGGCTTCGCCCCGCAATGTTTGCCACGGTGATACTCAAGACATGGGACACGAAAGATTTGACGGTTCCGACGTCTGCCCTCGTGATGGAAGGCGATCACACCACGGTTTTCGTAGAGGTTGGAAAAAACACATTTGAGCGGCGACCCGTCCAGACGGGCGAGCAGCAGGGAGAAAGAACCATCATCAAATCCGGGCTTCAGGCAGGCGAACGCGTGCTGGCCCGCGAGGGGGCCCTGCTGCAATGATCGCCCGCTTCGTCAGTCTCTGTCTTAAACGCCGAAAGCTCGTTTGGCTGATCACTTTCTTTGTTGCCATCTTTGGCTACGTGTCATGGAAGCAACTCGACATTGAAGCTTATCCGGACATCGCAGATGTGACCTCGCAAGTCATCACTCAATACCCTGGCCACGCGGCGGAAGAAGTGGAAGAGCAGGTCACGGTTCCCCTGGAGCGGGAATTGAATGGCATTCCTGGGCTGCAGGTGATGCGATCCAACAGCACCTTCGGGCTCTCGCTCATCACCTTGGTCTTCCAGGACGGCGTCGACGACTACTGGGCACGCCAAAGAATTCAAGAACGGATCGCTGGTGTGGACCTGCCGCCGGGTGCGAACCCCGGACTGGACCCCCTTACGTCCCCCATCGGCGAAATCTACCGCTACACGCTCGAATCCAGTTTTCGAGACGAACGCGAGCTAAAGGAGCTTCAGGAGTGGACGGTCATCCCACGCCTCAAGCAAGTGACTGGGGTTGCCGACGTCACGAACTTTGGTGGGGAGACAACGCAGTTTCAATTGATCGTCGATCCTGCCAAGCTGGCGCAATATAACGTTTCTCTCAAGCAAGTCACCGATGCGATTCAAGCCAACAATGCCAACGCTGGGGGCAGCATCGTGGTGCGGGGAGAACAGGGCTACGTCGTTCGTGGAATCGGTCTGATTCGTTCGTTGCAGGATCTCGGCAACATCGTGATCCTACAAAAAAATGGCACACCAGTATTTCTCAAGAATCTGGGTACGCTTCAGCTCGGAGCGCTGGAACGGCGAGGAATTCTCGGCAAGGACAAGAACGCCGATACGGTTTCCGGGATTGTTCTGCTGTTGCGCGGAATGAACCCATCGACAGTGCTTGAAGGAATCCACAGACAGGTTGATGCACTAAACCATGGGATTCTGCCGCCTGATGTTCGCCTAGTCCCGTATCTTGACCGTACGGAACTGGTCCACACCACCGTGCACAGGGTCTCCCAGACGCTATTGGAAGGCATGGGTCTCGTACTGCTCATTCTAATTCTGTTCTTGGGTAGCGCCCGCGGCGCATTGATCGTCGCCATCACAATTCCGTTCTCGTTGTTGTTCGCCTTCATCCTGATGCATTTTACGAACATACCGGCGAACCTTCTCTCGCTCGGAGCAATCGACTTCGGCATCATTGTCGACGCATCGATTGTTGTGATGGAGAACATCCTTCGGGCCCGCGAAGAACATCCCGAAGCCAAGCTCACGGAGAGGGACGCCAGGATTTCCGCAGTCCAAGTAGCACGGCCGATTTTCTTTGCCACCGTCATCATCATCACGGCTTATCTGCCTCTGTTTGCATTTCAGCGAGTTGAGAAGAAACTCTTTTCTCCCATGGCCTATGTCGTCGGCTACTCGCTGTTGGGCGCGCTACTCATGGCCCTTGCAGTCGTACCCGGTTTGGCCCTGGTTACATATCAAAGACCCGGAAGACCTTTCCACAATCGAGTGTTGGCGCGATTGACGCACGTCTACGAGCGAACCATCCGGCACTTAACCATGCACCCGATGCACGCGATTGTTCCAGGTGTCATTGCAGCCATCTTGGCGATTGTCCTCTCGATCACGATTGGAAAGGAATTCTTGCCATACTTGGATGAGGGAACGATCTGGCTCCAGGTGCAGCTACCTCCCGGACTCTCACTCCAGAAAGCAGCCTCACTCGCCAACGAACTCCGCGCAGCCACTCTGGAATTTCCGGAAGTCTCGACCATCGTGACCCAACTGGGACGCAACGACGATGGCACGGACCCATGGACACCTTCACACATTGAGTCCTTCGTTGGCCTCAAGCCCTATTCCACATGGCCGCACGGCGAGAGTAAGCAGGACCTTATCCAGAAGCTCGCGGAACGGTACACAAGAGTACCGGGCGTAAGTGTCGGATTTTCGCAGCCAATGATTGACGGTGTTAATGACAAGATCGCCGGGGCGCATAGCGACCTCGTCATCAAAGTGTTCGGACAAGACTTTGGAGAAATGCGTCGGATAGCGGAGAGCATTATTTCCGTGCTGGAGAAAGTGCCAGGCGCATCAGATGTCACCATCAACCAAGAACCACCGCTGCCACAGATCCAGGTGAAGGTGGACCGCGAGGCCGCTGCCCGCTTTGGCATCAACATCGCCGATGTTGCTGGCATTATCGAATCGGGCATCGGCGGAAAGGCAGTCTCCACGCTCTTTCTTGGCGAAAGAAAGTACGACATCGCGGTTCGTTTCCCTGAGTCAGTGCGTGGAAGTCCGGACCAAATCAGCAGCTTGACCGTCACATTGCCATCGGGCGCGCGCATTCCCCTTTCTCAGGTAGCACGGGTCGAGACTGCAACAGGCGAGAGCACGATTACTCGCGAGATGAACCGTCGCCATATCACAGTGCGACTGAACTTGCGCGGCCGCGCCCTCTCCAGCTTTCTGAGTGAAGCCCAGGAGAAGATCGCCGACGACGTGAAATTCGACGCCACGAAGTACCAGATTGAGTGGGGTGGCCAGTTTGAAAATCAACAACGCGCGCAGCGGCGCCTGGCGTTCATCGTCCCAGGGGTGATCGCGCTGATTTTTGTCCTACTGTATGCCGCGTTCGGGACGATCCGTCACGCTGCCCTCATTCTCACAATCGTTCCCGTCGCACTCCTTGGCGGGCTTATCGGGTTATATGAGCGGGGCATGACGATCAATGTGTCGAGCGCCGTGGGCTTCATTGCTTTGTTCGGCGTTGCGGTACAGAACGGCGTCATCATGGTAGCGAATCTCAATCATCAGAGGGATGCGGGGTTGGAGTTGGCGGACGCCATCGTGCTTGGAGCAACGCAACGGCTCCGGCCGGTCCTGATGACTGCCACGGTCGCGGCGTTGGGCCTTTTGCCCGCGGCCCTCGCACGCGGCGTCGGCAGCGACGTCCAACGACCACTGGCTACGGTAATCGTCGGCGGACTTGGCACTGCGACTCTCCTCACACTGCTGGTACTGCCGGCGATTTATCTGCTCCTGGAGCGTCGCGCGTTGCAGGTGTCCGCTTCCGCCGAAGGGGAGGATTCAATATGAGATGGAGAAGAACGGTCGTCGCAATCTGCATCTCTGCACTGGTGTCCAGTGGAATCTCCACCGCCCAGGAACCATCGAAGGACGACCAGCGGCCTCACGTCTCCTTTGCTGACTACGTGACCGAGGTCCTGCGCTCGAACTTAGACCTTGCTGCGCAGCGTAGCAACATCGCTATTTCCCAGGCTGCGGTAACGACAGCTTCAGCTCGTCCGGATTGGTCATTGGATGTGGGCGTTCCGGGCGCAGATCTGTCCAATCACGGATTTCCGCTTACAACGAGTGTAGGCCTCACGGTTCCTGTCGAACTTGGTGGAAAGCGGGGTGCGCGAATGCGGGCCGCTACTACCGACGTATCCAGCACGACTGCCGATTACGAAGATGCCGTGCGTCAACTGCGCGCAACCGCGGCCAACGCGTTCGTAGACGCGCTCGGAGCGCGCCAGATACTCCAGTCCAAGACTAAGAGCCTGGCCCAGTTGGACCGGATCGTGAACGTCAACCAGGAGAGATTACGAGTTGGAGACATCGGGGAGATTGAATTGGCCCAGTCGCGAGTAGAGCGCGACCAATTCAAGGCCGATGTGATCAGTGCCGAGTCCGACGTTTACGGTGCTGATTTAGCGGCTGCCCAACAATTGGGAAATCCGGACAAACTTGGCACTCAAATGCCATTCCCGACTGGCAGCATAGAAATTCCGACAAGAACCTTTGATCTCGATCAGCTCGTTAGCCATGCTCTGCAAGTCCGTTCAGACGTTGTCTCTAGCTTCCGAGTCATCAAGGCGGCTGACGAGCGCATCAAGTTGGCCAGGGCAAACCTGATTCCTGATGTAGCGGTTAACGGTTCCTTCTCGCACACAGGCGCAGGAAGCGGTGACTTCCTGCAACAACCGGACAATACGATTAGTGGCGGAGTTTCCCTAAACTTGCCCATCTCGCGCCGTCTTCATCCCGGTGAGCTTGAGGCGGCGCGCGCAACACGCTCTCAAGCGGAGTTGCAATTACGTTCGGCGCAGTTGAAGGTTGAAGTCGAGGTGAGGGAGGCATACGAACGATATCAGTCGAGCGCGCAGAGACTGAACGTGTTTCGCAGCGGACTATTGCGCGATGCTGACCGTGTCCTCGAAGCTCGCCTCTATGCCTATCAGCGCGGCGGTGCGACACTTCTCGAAGTCATCGACGCTCAGCGAAAGTCTGCCGACGTCTATCTTGCTTATTCACAGGCATTGATGGATCATGCCCACGCGCTGGTGACGCTAGAAGAAGCGGCTGCCACTTGGGATGTATCGTTCTAGACTGGGTAGAACAGATGCACGGCTACCCATATAGGCCATGTGCTGGGATGACGAGGCTACTTGCAGGAGCAATCTGGATTGTGGCTGCTGTTCCGGTCTCGTTCAGTCAGAATGATCAGACCACCGTTCGAGTCGCACCACCTGTTGTCGATAGGAGACGCAGTTGCCGAGCTGTCGATGCAGACTGCGCAATCAGTACCTAGTTGCCTACCGCCCGGACAACCTCGCACACGATGGCAAGTGGCACAAGATCATTGTGCGCGTAACCCCGCCACAGAACTCACCCCGGCTTCGAGTCTACGCAAAAGCGGGATACTACGCGCCGGCACAATGATGAAAATGCCCTGGAATCACAACCCCTGATCATGGTGTCGCTAGGTCATTTGTTGAGCTCTTGGAAATATGCCAGCCAACAGATCATCGAGATTGCAGTCAGCGCAACTACTATCACCTGCGCCTCTCGTTCCAACGGCACAACAACGCCACGAAGCAGGATGCCAAGTGACGTTATATTGCTGGCTACGGCAATCCAGTAGAGGCGAACGCTGACGCGTTTCATGAGGAACAGTCGTTTCGAAACGTCGCTCTTTACTGTAGTCTCGCAGCCAGTTGGCGACAACTCCGACCCCGGACGATGGAAAAGACCGTAACGCCCCGAAAGGATAAAACTGTAAGTCAAAACAGCCGGGTGTTCGAATGGTTCACTTCCAGGAGAAGTAAACATTGCAGATCATCGCCAGGACTATCAGAGTCGACACCATAATCCCCACCAGCACGTACCGGGTCTGGCCTGAGTCAGACTTCGCTTTCATCTGTCACGTCTCCAGCCTGAACCTTGATTCGGCCAGCCGATAGAGGCGTCGCCAGACTAGCCGGTTGATCGTGACCACGGTCGCAGCCATGGCTACCGTTGCCGCAACCAACAAGTCAAGATTTCCACTGTCAGTTGCCTGGCTAATCGTGGAGCCCAAACCTACTGTAGTGATCGTTTGCCCGGCAAAGTGAAAATACTCAGCTACGATACTCGCATTCCATGCACCTCCGGATGCGGTGACTAGCCCTGTGATCAAATAGGGGAAGATTCCGGGCAGGATTAGCTTTCGCCAACGTTTCATTCCCGAAATGCGAAAAATGCCAGTGGCTTCCTTTAGATCAGTCGGAATCGCCATCGCGCCAGCAATAACATTAAAGAGGATGTACCATTGCGTACCAAGCAACAGCAGTGCGATCGACCCCACACCCAATCCCCCGCCTATACGAATAAGGAGCAGAAGGACGACGGGAAAAAGTGCAGTGGCGGGAACCGAAGCTGCGATCTGCACGAGCGGCTGCGCTATGCGGGCCAGCTTCGGATGGAACCCGATGGCAACGCCCACTGGAACAGTCCAAAGCGTGCCGAGCAGGAGCGCCGCGTTTACGCGCAGAAATGTTGCGCCCGTACCAACGAACAACTGCGTCAGTTCCTGATGGTTCAGCCCGGCCAATGTCATGGCGGCACGCGTCGCACCATAACAAACCAGGACCAAAGCCACCAAAACCAAAAGCCGCCTCGTCCAGATCTTCCAGGGCTGCGACTTGTTCGACCCGCGTTCAACGCTGTGCAGGCGGGCAAAATGCGACAGCAGCCGCTCTCGCAGAGGACGAAATGCCTTCTTACGAAGTTGCGCGATAGCGTGTGAGTCCCGCAGTACTGCCAGGAGCCACGAACTCGGCACGTCTGTGCTCTCCACCTGTTCCACCTTGAACTTCTCTGCCCAGGCGATGACCGGTCTCCAGACGAACTGGTCAAGCAAGACGATTACCGCGACCATGGCAGCGATTCCCCACAGAATGGCCTGCGTATCGCCAGTGCTGGCGGCAGTCTGCAGATACGAACCGAGGCCGGGAAGACGGAAATCTCGCTTCCCAAGGACAAACATCTCGCAAGCCATCAGAAAAAACCAGCCGCCTGCCACTGACATCATGGAGTTCCACACCAATCCGATAGCTGCGAAGGGCAATTCCACTTGCGTGAACCGTTGCCACCAACTAAAACGGTAGATCTTGGCAGCTTCCCTCATCTCCCTGGGGATGCTCTTGAGAGAAGCGTAGAAGCTGAACGCCATGTTCCAAACCTGCCCAGTGAAAATCAGCAGAATTGATCCGAATTCCACTCCGAGCTGCCGCGCCGGGAAAAGAGCAACCATCGCTAGCATGACTCCGGGCAGAAAGCTCAAAACCGGAATGGATTGCAACACGTCCAGCAGGGGAATCATGTAGCGCTCTGCTCTCGCGTTGTAGGCTGCGATGTAGCCATATACCAATGTGAAGGCCAGGCTGAGCGCATAGGCCGCGCCGATGCGCAACAGAGAATAGCCGGCGTACGCGGGTAGCGCCCAAAGGCTGCGAGAGATTTCCACCTGCGGCGTAAGTGGACCGAACCAAGTACGAGCCACTGCCAAGATGCCATAGAAGAGCGCCAGGCCCGCAGCAAACATGAGCACATCCGGAATCTGCAGGCGGGTCTCGGCGGGAAGCCGAAACCAGGGCCACGAGCCCGCGAACAATGGTGTCTTTTTGCTCGTATTCACGGGGAAGCCGTCGTCGGGGACACGCTGGAAGCTTCGGCGGCAAGTTCCGGCAGAAAGAGCCGGCCGGTCTTCGAGTCGTAGTCGAAGATCTCGGCATAGCGCCCCCAGTGCAGGGCTGTTTCCAATTGTTGTTTCACTTCGTCTTCGCTGAAGTGCTCGTCGAGAACGTCATGGAAAAACTCGATAGCGATAGAGTGATCGGATTTTCTCTTCAGGATCGAATCCATTTGCGCCAAAAGCGCCACGCGATTCACGGCAGCATCCCGGAAGAGCACTTTGCGTTGCAGGATGTCGGCTTCAACAAACGCCTTTCCTTCCGGGGAGATCGTTACATCGCCTTCGTGCAGCGAAGCGAGCCCTAACAAGGTGCATGCCTCGACGATGGGGAGAAGGTCATCCACTTCCATACTGGACTCCTCGGCAAGGCTATACAGATCTTCGCGACCTCCGTGGTCCTCCAATATTTCCAGCAAGCCAGCGATCCCACCAGGTCGCGCATGAGGAAGCATCGGATATTTGGTTTTGGCGGGTCGGCTAGGTTCAACGGGAGCTGCCGGCAGCAGATGTTCCACCTCCGGCTGGGTCATCACTTTATAGATGTATTCGACCAATTCAACAAAGCGGCTACTCTTGCGGTCTCGGAATTGAGGGAGGTTCACTTCGAAATCGGATCTTATGCGACCCGGATTCCGCCCGAGCACGATGACACGGTCCGCCAGCAAGACAGCCTCTTCGATATTGTGCGTAACGATGAATATCGCGGTGGTCGGCATCTTCTTGCTCAGCCAAAGCTCCATCAACTCGTTGCGAAGATTTTCCGCCGTAAGAACATCCAGCGCGGAAAAGGGTTCGTCCATGAACAAGACCTCCGGCTCGACCACGAGCGCTCGGGCGAAACCCACCCGTTGTTTCATTCCGCCAGAGAGCTCTTTCGGATATGCCGTCTCGAAGCCGTCCAACCCGACCGTATCCAGCATTCTGAGGGCCCGCTTGCGACGTTCGATCGGGGGAACATCCCTAGCCTCTAGAGGAGCTTCGACGTTCTCAAGGACTGTCAGCCATGGATAGAGAGCAAAGCTCTGAAAGACAATCGCGACATTGGGTACCTGCCCATCGAGCGGACGGCCATGCCACAACACCTGCCCCGACGAGGGCTGTGACAATCCGGTGAGCATCCGAAGAAGTGTGGATTTGCCGGACCCCGAGGGTCCTAGAAGTGCCAAGATGGTTCCCGGATAAACCGCGAGATCAGTCGGTGCAATGACCTCAACCTTGCCGCCATGAGGCTGGGCATAGAATTTCTCCACCTGACGGGCTTCAATAATTGCTTCCGGCACGATTGAGTCTCCAAGGCTGAAAATCGATTCTAAGTGGGGACCCGCATCTTTGTCGAAGATCATAGGCGTTGTCTAACGTCAGCTGTACCAGAACCCGCGGTCTCCGACAGAAATGTCGCCTTTGCGGGGTCGGTGGCGGCCCGGCCGGTACCGCCGACGGTCAGAATGACTTCGAGAACCTCGCGTCCAGAAATTCTCCCAGCTTCGCCGTTGCCTTGAATTGAGGAATTGGGTCGAGTTCCTTCAACGCCGATGTGAATGCGTTCGAGAGACTCCAGATTGTCCGCGAACGAAATTCCTCGTACTTCGGTTCGAAGTAGAGGTCGTGAACTGCGCGAGCCAGATGCTTCGGAGCCTCCAGTTGGCCTTCCACGAATGCCTCGTAGATGACCACTTTTGCGGTTACGTCGGTGATCTCACTCCTCTGCCACGCTTCCACCTGCTTGCGCATGGGCTCAAAGTTGCGCTGCATCCGGTCCACTCCGACCGAGACGCAATCGATCAGCGAAAACGACTTTGAGTGCTTGGCAAGCACAGGCGTGAAGACGCCTGAAACATTGTCACCAATTCTCGACAAAACTCTTAGCTCGGAGTGGCTTACGAACCAGCCATGAATCGTGGAGCGAGTGGAAGGCCGATCCGGCGGAGCAGATCCTGGAATCGCGGGTCGGAGCGCAGTGGATCGAATCGTGGTGCAGCCATGTCCATCGGCAACCAGGGATCGTGTTCCTGGTAAGCTCTTTCCAGCAAGGCAAGGGCCCGCTCTTTGTCACCCAATTCGGAATACGAGGCGGCAAGGTGGTTCAAATCACGAGCAGCAAGAGGTCCCTTGGCCATTTGCCGTTCTTGATCCTCGACTAACCAACGCATGACTGCCTGGGCTCCCTTTCGCTCGTAGATTTCTTTGGCGCGGCGGTTTCCATCCGGCTGGTATGGCCCCGGCCATCCTGATCGTAGGGCTTCCTCGAATTGGCCCTGCAGCCAGTACGACTCCCCAAGCAACAGCTGCGCATATTTGAAGTCACTCTCCATCTCGAGAGCTTTCCGGCTATGCTTGATGGCCTGCGGATACTGGCGGGCGTAATAGTAGGTCCAGCCCACTTCTGTGGCGAGCAGGGGCGAAAGGGGGTCGAGCGCCGATGCGTGCTGCATCTCTCGGATCGAATCGGCGTGGCGGCGCAGGGCGATGAGAAAGTGGCCGTAATGCCGACGCACCTGGGCATCGCTCGGATTCAGTTCCAAGGCCCGTTGAAATT
>Ga0335082_10006352_pt1 | contig 12896 bp, 8 predicted proteins | sample Lox_Sample_41_FD_206718 | JGI IMG/M metagenome (GOLD analysis project Ga0335082, IMG submission 206718) | Soil microbial communities from Loxahatchee National Wildlife Refuge, Florida, United States - Lox_Sample_4.1 | ecosystem: Environmental > Terrestrial > Soil > Wetlands | place: USA: Florida... | reverse complement strand
CCACTTATTCCTACCGCGATATCGTCACCAAAATTATCGGCAATCACACGCTCTTCTTCGGTGCCTATTTTGTCGCCGCCCAGAAAAACCAGGAATCCTCCCTCGACGTTCAAGGGCAACTCACCTTTGCAAACAATAGCCAGTACAGCACCGGCAATCCGTTTGCCGACTTGCTTGTCGGTTCCGTCGCTGGCTATGCCCAAGACGAAAAAAACCTCTACTATTACGATCGCTACAAAATCCTCGAGCCCTTCTTCCAGGATGACTGGCGCGTCACTAGGAAACTTACGCTGAACCTCGGACTCCGCTGGAGCATCTACGGCCGCTACCAGGAAAAGTACAACCAGGAATTTGGCTTCTCCCCTTCGGCCTACCAGGCTTCTCTGGCGCCCTCCTTCTTTCCCCTGAGCGATCCTAATGGCGGTTTTCTCAACATTGGCCCCGGCCAGTACCTGTTCAATGGCCTCATCCAGTGCGGCGAGTCCCATCCCACCGTCCCTGGCGTCTCTCCCGGTCCTACCGGCTGCATGGAAAACAAGTGGGTGAACCCCGGCCCGCGCATTGGTTTCGCCTACGACCCCTTCGGCGATGGCAAGTGGGCCATTCGCGGCGGCTACGGCATCTTTTTCGAGCACATGAACGGCAACGAAGCTAACGCGGAATCCTTGCAATTCAGCGCATCTCCTCTCGCCGTTAACGGCAGCATTGGCTCCGCGTTCGGCTATGAGAATGTAGGCTCTTCGTCCGGAGACAACCTCGCCAGCCCCCTTGGTGCCTACTCCATTCCAGACAAAGTCCAGTGGCCCTACATGCAGCAATGGAACTTCGGGATCGAGCACGAGTTCCCGAAGAACGTGCTCCTTTCCGTCGCGTATGTCGGGAGCAAGGGAACGCATCTCACGCGTCAATACGACCTCAACCAACTCACGCCCATTCCGGCCACGGAAAACCCGTACGTGGTCAACAATCTCGGCGCAATCACCGGCAACGACTGCAGCAACTTTACGTTTGGCGACGACGGGCAGCCGACCCAAGCTGTCATTCAGGGCACCATGGGGGCGGCGCCAGTCACCGTCACGGACGCTCACGTTCTACAAAACCTTTTTGTCGCCTGCGGCAGTAACGGCAGTGCCTCCAACTACTACCGCAAATACCAGGGCTACGGCACCATCACCCGCATCGACACTTCCGCGAACTCCATCTACCACGCGCTGCAAATCGCTCTTCGCCGTACCGTGGGCGACCTCACCCTCAGTGCCAGCTATACCTACAGTCACGCCATCGATAACTCTTCAGACCGCTACGACGCGCTGTTCGTTGACTCTTCCAACCCGAACGAGGCGCGCGCTACTTCCAACTTCGACCTGCGCCACGCCTTCACGCTCAGCTATGTCTACGCCCTGCCCTTCTTCAAGTCTGCTGGCCCGGCTCACACGTTCCTCGGGGGCTGGCAGGTCTCTGGCATCACCACCATCACTTCCGGTTTCCCCTTCACTGTCAGCAACGGCACCACGTACAGCGACAACGCCGGCGTGGCCAATGGGGTCAGTGGCAGCACAATCTCCTCTTTCCCGCTTCTTGTCGGTAATCCCCATTCGGTCACCCAGGCACAGCGCGACACCTTGGCTGAAAACAACGTCTTCGGTGTTCTCGATTACAACCCGGCCGCCTTTGCCCTTCCCACCGGCCTCACCTTCGGCACCTTTTCACGCAACAACCTCACCCTTCCGGACCGCGTCAATTTTGATTTCGGCCTCTTCAAACGCTTCTCCTTCAAGGAGCGCTATGCGATCGAGTTCCGATGGGAAAACTTCAACGTCTTCAATCACACTCAGTTGAATAGCATCAGCGGAAGCACCAATGCCGGCGGCGCCGGTGCCACTACCTCCATGACCTGTGTCGGAAACTCCAGTTTCAACGCCGGCGATCCAGCCTGCGCCCCCACTGGTTTCCTGGTGCTCGACAGTGCCCATTCCCCGCGCATCATGCAGTTCGGCCTGCGCTTCCAGTTCTAGCTCAACCAAAGGCCCTCAACCCCCAAACGGCCCTGCCTCACGGTGGGGCCGTTTCTCTTTCCCCGCACTTCTCCCCCTCGTCTCCCCTCGCCTTGGACCCTTTTCCTTTACTTCATTTCCCTCATTTACCTCCTGAACCTCCTCCCCTATAATCTCCACTCAATTACGGAACCAATTCTCTTGCCCGAACCCGCTCTCAGCCCGGAACGCTATGCCTTGGCCATCATCTCCGATGACGCCGATCTCTTTCGTGACATCCGCAAACTCCTCACCCCGCAATTCCGCACCACGCAGGCCTCCTCGGAGTCCGACATCAAATCCATCCTTGAACACGCTGGCCTCAACGCCATTCTCTTCGACCTCGATTGCGTCGGTGACGGCCCCGCCGACGGCCTCGAGGTCCTCGCCGAAATTCGCAAGGTTCGTGACGACATCGTCTTGTTCTGCTTCACCCGCTCCAACAATCGCACACTCCCGCTGAAAGCCGCTCAGGCCGGCGCCGACGAATTCTTCTTTTATCCCCTCATCTTCGGTGAACTCCACATCATCCTTTCGCGTGTCATCGAAAAGCGCGCCCTCGAACTCGAAGGCCGCCGCCTCCTCCAACAAGTCGAAAGCAAAACCGCGTTTAACGGCCTCGTTGGCGGTAGCCCCGCCATGGAAAAGGTCTACCAGGCCATCGAAGCCGTCGCCTCCACTGGCGCCTCCGTCGTTCTCCGCGGCGAAAGCGGCACCGGCAAGGAACTCGTCGCCCGCGCTATCGTCCAGTGCGGCGATCGCGCCGATCGTCCTTATATCTGCCTCAACTGTTCCGCTCTCCCCGAAACGCTCATCGAATCCGAACTCTTTGGCTACGAAAAAGGTGCCTTCACCGGCGCCGACGCCGCCAAACCCGGCATGGTCGAAATGGCCCACACCGGCACCCTCTTTCTCGACGAAATCACCACTCTCCACCCCAGCCTGCAAAGCAAACTCCTCCGCGTCCTGCAGGAGCATTCCGTCCAGCGCCTCGGCGGCCGCACCGCCCGCAAAATCGACTTCCGCCTCATCACTGCCACCAACGACGACCTCGAAGACGTCGTCCGCAAAGGCCGCTTCCGCGAAGACCTCTACTTTCGCATCAACGTCGTTCCCATCTTCATCCCGCCTCTGCGCGAACGCGAAGGCGACATTCCCCTCTTGGTGGATCATTTCCTGCGTGTCTATTGTGCGGCTGCCAAAAAGCCCCTGAAGACACTCCAGCCCGAGGTCCTCGAAATCCTCGAAGACTACAGTTGGCCCGGAAATGTTCGTGAATTGGAAAACGCCATTCAGCGCCTGGTGGTCATGGTCGCCGGCCCGGTCATCACCCCGGAGCACCTTCCCCAGATGCTCCTGCACCACAGCGCCACCGGCCAGGAAGCCATCCTCATCCCCGAAGGCGGCGTGGACTTCGACGCCGAAATGGAAAAAATCGAAATCGCCTATCTCAACGCGGCCCTACGCCGCACCGGCGGCAAGAAATCCGCAGCTGCCGCCCTGCTCCAGATTGACCCACAGCGCATGAAATACCTCTGCCGCAAGCACCACATCGAGTAGCACAGCCATTCCTGGCTGTGCTTTTTCTTCCTCGACCCTGTGCTGTCCCTGTGTGCCTGTATCAGAACACTACGCAGTCATCCGGCCCCGCCACCTTCCCCGCGTCTGAGGCGCGCAACAAGCTAGCCCAGGCCGCCCTGGGGATCGTCCATGTTCCATTGAAGCTCCGGAGGCACGGCACAGCCCCTACCCAAGAATGGTTAATTTTTAACCAGACAAAGGTTATTTTTTAACCCATCGAACAAATTTTCACCAAGCCGCCTGTACTCTCAGCCAGTACTTTCGTACTAAGTCTTTTGTTTTGTTCCTGGCTTGGCTTCATATACGGCCGTAAACGGTTTGGTACCGCACCTGCACTATAACTCTGCGTCTGCGGGACAAAAATTAAATTCAAGGAGCTAGCCAGCCATGTCAATCGAGAAGAAGAGCCTGATCAGCACCCTCAAGACCACCAAGAAGGCAAACGTTGCAAGTTCTCCGGCCCCGTTGGCCCCCGAAGCCGCTCAAGTAATCAACAAGAGAGCGCGAGTGATCAGCAAGAAGGCGCGGGTAATCAGTAAGAAGGCGCGGGTGATTAGTAAGAGGGCGCGGGTGATCAGCAAGAAGCATAAATTCTAGCGCAACCCAGCATCATACCTTTTGAGGGGCCGCCAACTAGCGGCCCCTTTCTTTTTGTTCGTTTACTGCACCCGATTTCTTTTTACCAGAGCTTGCGGCCCCAAAAGTTCTTGATTATTTCCAGGGCCATTCCGCCAATGCTCCTTCTGCTTCCGTAAACTCGGGCAATACCCGTCATGCCCGGCTTCAATTCGTTTTCAGGATTATTCACAATAATATCCGCAAAATAGTAGGTCTGCGGTCCGATGGAATTGGCCTCTTTTCCGGCCTCCTCGCCTGCCCATGGCGGGGCTTCGACGGGCCGCGCAGAAATGAGTGCCACTTCCCCGTCTCTTCGCCTTAATATCCCGTCAAGCTGTATTGTTGCGGCCTGGCTCCCTCGGATTTTGTACAAGTCATATTCCGATGTGTAAATCCTGGCCCTCATTTGGCTCAGATCGGCTATCTCAAGCAATGCCGTTCCCGCTTTTAGATATGCACCTAACTGATCCTGGACGTGGGGCGTCACTACGGTTCCTTTCAGCGGCGCTTTCAATTCCAGAGCATCGCTCATCTCGGACGCTTGTCCATATTGTCTTTCCGACCTTTGCTTTTCCATGAGCGCATTCCCATACCCGTGATAACTCAGCGCTGCCTCTTTGGCCTGAACGGACGCCAGCATCAGTCTGGCATAGGCATCAGCGAGACCGCCTTCCAAAGGCAAATTACTCAGAGCGGCCAACAGCGTCCCTTGCGAGACCTCCTCACCTTCCCTGACGTAAATCCCCGAGACTGCGCCCGCTACGTGTGCCCGTACTACCGCCCGGTTCACCGGCTCCAATACAAACTTGCCGACGACGGACTCTTTCCAAAAGGGGATAGCCAATAAAAGCACCATGACAGCGGCGGTCACGGCTGTATGCTGCGGGGTGAACCACGCCAGAAGGCGATCTTTCTTATCGAGGTATAGAAATTTCATAAAATTCACCAGTAAGCGGATTCGAGATCGAAAGATAATTGCGGCAACTCCCAATTCGGGTACGAAGCCCCATTCCGGGCTGAAACTCCGCACAATATTCCCCGTGAAGCTTGCCAAGATGTAAAGAATCGTATAGCTGTAGGCACCGGAGGCCACCGCGTAAATGGCAAAACCAAGGCGCCGCTGTTTGGGGATATAGGGAACTTCCACAGGCAAGCGCCAGATGTGCTTCTTTACCCAGGCCGATGTATACGCGGTCGCATCCTCCTTCAGACTATTAATCCCCACGATGTCACACAGCATGTAGTAGCCGTCGAGCTTCATCAGTGGATTCCAATTCATAATCACGTTCATAAAGCCGCTCGTGATCATCACAAAATATGCGGCATTATGCAGAGTTCCGGGCTGTGTCCCCCACCAAACCGGTGTGACGATTGCATATAACAGGGTTTCGGACCAGACCCCGGCAAAAGAGATGACGAGTCGCTGAGGAAGTGTGCCGTGAACGAATCCCTCCGTAGTATCGGTAAAGAACGCGGGCAAGAGGTACACCAAAGAAAATCCCATCGCCGGTACCCGCCCCCCGTAATGCTTGCACGCATGAGCATGCGCGAATTCATGCAGGCCCACGACGGCCATCCCCAGCGTGTACATGTAGAAGACGTCCATCCACGTTCTCTTCCACATGTAAAAATCCAGCGAATCCTGCCAAATCTGGGGCCAGTGAGCAATCGTAATACCGGCGCTGACAGATACGGCGATTAAACTCACGGTCGTAAACCATGGCGTGTAGATAAAACGGGTATGGTCGTGAACCCAGGTGACCGTGCGATCCGGATTGAAAGCGGGGAAATTTACATCGGAGAGATCGGCCCAGATGTTTTTCGGCTTGATCTTTTTCTTTCTCTCCTCCAGGCTAAGTTGCATTAGCTGTATGTTTTTTTCCTGCTGAGTCTTGTACCAGAACTCCCCCGATTCTAGGCCCGCGGCAAAGTCTCTTACAGTTTCCTCGTCGTATTCGATGCCGCTCTGCTGCGAATAGAGCTCAGCAATGTCTTCGTAGCTTCGCTTTCCGTCAAAGAGCCGCGCGAGTTCCCATTGGCTTTTTTCGAATATATACATCCCCCCCGAACTCGGAACATAAATCCGAACCATCGCTTGTCCGTCTTCGATGTGTTCCTTGAACGTCGTCCCCGGATCCAGCCGCGGATAGCTTTCCGCCAGCTTGCGCGCCGGAATATCCGGCAGGGCCACTTCCAGTGCTCGCGTCAGGTTCATGGATTCTTCAGCGGAGGGCTTCCAGGTGCACGGACGCGGTCATCCCCGGCCGCAGCGAACCGCGCTCCCCTATCAATTCCACGAGCACTTCAAACGTCCCGCTCGACGGATCCACCACCGGGCTGATCTGCTTCACTTTGGCCATGTGCTTTTCGCCCGGCGCATCGGTGGAACTGATCTCCACCTGCTGCCCTGTGTGCATCCTCCCAAAGAGCTTCTCCGGCAGAGTAAACCGCACCAGCAGCGGCGCCTCCGCCGTTATCCAGAACAAGCGGTCGCCCTTGGCGACATTCTGGCCCTCGCGCACGTAACGCCGTGCGATCAGCCCGTCAAATGGGGCTTTCATTTTCGTCTTTTCGAGCTCCAGCTCCAGCGAACGCTCCTCTTCTTTCGACGTGTTTAGCGTCTCCGTCACGCGCTTGATATCCCACTGATCGGATTCTGCTTTGTACCGCGCATGCTCGAGCTGTTCTTGCGACGTCAGCCCCAGGTCCCACAGATTTTTCTGCCGTGCGTAATCGGCCTTCAGCACTTCCGCTTCAGCTTCCCAATTCTTCAGATCCGCTTCGATACTTCGCGTCTTTGCCCTGGCGGCCGCCAGATTTGCCTCGATCTGCCTGCCATCCAGCTCCGCAAGCAGCGTCCCCGTCTTTACCCGCGCCGGAGCATCAAAATAGATCTTCTGCACCACACCATCCCGCTGCGCGGTCAACTCCACCTCATGCTCCACGATAATTGGGCCGGATACTCCTAGAGGTGCGTCCGCCGGAGCGACGGCTGCCGGCGCGGCAGGTTTCGGCTGCACCGGTGCAGGCGCTGGCGCCGCCGCATTCACACTTCCGCTGGACGCCTTTTCGTCCCCACACCCCGCAATAAGGAGCGCCGCGCTCAATCCAATCCAAATCCAACCGTTTCGCATGCCTCCTCCGTGCTCCTACCAGCCCAGCCAATACCACATCTTCGCGTACATCCACAAAAATGGCCGCCGGAAAAATACATAGCCCGAGGGATACCATCCGATCCGCACCTTGCCTCGCCCTTCCATCCCCGCGCGAATCGCCCCCTGCTCGTTCGGCACCGCCACGCGCGCATAAAATACCGCTCCATCTTTCAACACCGTACCCTTCGGGCTCACCACCGCCACTTCTCCATGAAACGTCCGCGTCGGATAACTGTTCAGCTTCACCACGGCTTTCTGCCCGGTCTTCAACATCCCCGCGTCCGTGTCATCCACCGCCAGGTCCACTATCGCTTCCGAAGTATTCACCACTTCCGCGAACGAATCGCCTTGCTCCAGTTTCCTTCCAGCAAAATCCTCCACGTGCGGCGTTGCCACCACGCCGTCAATCGGCGATCGCAATTGTGTCTTCTCCAGCAATTGCTTCGCACGTTCCACTTCCGCTTTCCAGTAATCCGCCTGCACGCGCTGCACGCCCGCTTCGGTTCCATCGTTGGCCGCCAGCGCCTTATTCATGTTCAGCATCGCGGTTTCGTACTTTGCCTCCGCCGCCGCCAGCGCAGACCGGAAATTCCAGGCCTCCATCTCGGCCAGCGCCTGTCCGCGCTGCACGTGCTCTCCTTCGCGGACATACACCTTGGCGATCACGCCCTCGACCTCCGGTTGCACCAGCGCCCGCCGCACCGGGGCCACCGACGCGTCTCCGTCCACCCGCAAGGGCAAAGGGCAAGCCACCAGGAACAACAATCCCAAGCCGCACGCCAGCAGGATGGCCGCGCGCTTCCGCTTCTGCATGGCCATGAATTTCCGCTTCTTCACCAGCACCGGCTCGAGCACGGAAATAAACGGCACTTCCTTGTACATTTGCGCGTTGCGCAGCGCCACGGTCGCCTGCCCCGCCAGCACCTCGATGATTTCCAGGTGTGCCGGCCCCAGAAAATCCGGGTCGCTGCTCTCCATCGCCAGCAAGCCCACGCGTCCTGTGTCGTCATTCAGCGGCCGCGAATAAAATCCGCGCATACCCGATTCCGCAAAATACTTTCTAAATTTGGCCCTGGTCTCCTCGCGCTCCCCATCGATTTCTTCTCCATGCTGCTTCACGTGGATCACTTCTTCGGAGAGCGCCGCCCACTGCAAAATCTCATTCAATGGAGCGATATCGGGATGATCGGATTGCACTTGCGTCAGCCCGGTCACCGCGCTCAGCTTGAACCGCCCGTTCTGCTCAAGCACCAGCGCCGCGCGTTCGTACGGAATCACTGCCTGAGGAGCGTTTACGATCGTTTGCAGCATCCGCTCCAGGTTCAGCGTTGATGTAATCTCATGGCTGACGGTATTCAAGGTCTCCAGCACTTCCACCTTGCGCTCCGCCAGCAGCAGGCTTGCATTGTGTAGCGCCGTCGACGCCGTCTCCGCCAAACTGGTCAGCGTGAACAAATCGTCTTCATCAAACGCCGTGCCGTCCAGCTTGTTCGCCGCCTCCACCACGCCCACCAGCGCCGATTTGTCCATGATGGCCGCCGCGATCAAACTCTTCACCCCTTTCTCACCCACTTGCTGGTTTCTTTCTGCCAGTCGCGGGTCATCTGCGTCGCCAATACACACGGGTTCCCCGTTGTCGGAGATAGTTCCCGCAACCCCTTCGTTCGCCTTCAGCTTTTGCCCTTTAAAACTCGTGGCGTCTTCGCCCGCCTGGTGCATCAACTCCACTGATTCGTCCGGTAGCAGCAGCCAGATATTCACCGCTTCGCATTCCAGAATTCCCGAAAACTTCGTCCCGATCAGCGGCAGCAATTCATCCATTTCGAGCGTCGAGGAAAACACCTTTTCCAGATCGTAGAGCTGCGTCAGCCGGGTGATCGAAGCCATCGTACCGTTGCGTTCTTCCTCATACGCCTGTGCGCCGGCGATAGCTGCAGCCGCCACGTCCACCGCCGGCATCAGCGCGGTGATCGCTTCGTAAGTAATCTCCTCTTCGAACGCCAGGATTTCCAGAACCCCGAGCAATTGCTCCTTGTGAATCATAGGCAGGTAGGTCAGGGACACCGGCGATTTCCGGATGTCCACATGCGGATAGTCTTCCCTCTTGACCTGTCCGGCCAGCCGGTTCACCGGCTCTGCTTCTTCCAGTACCATCCCCAACAGGCCGGAATTACCGGGGATCTCTTCCTCATGAATTTTCGCTTCGCCGACCGTGGCCCGGGGCACCCACGCATCATGCTCCCCAATGCTTGCCAGGGTGTACACGCTCACCGCCGCGTCGGCAATCAGATCCGAGACGAATCGCGCAAATATCTTCGCGCGCGGCACCACTTCCTGCTCGGCAAACAGATTCAGTGAGAGAGAAGATAAATCAAGAACCGATTCGTGTTCCTGGCTGGCCAATGCTCAACCTTCCGCCTGGCGGCTGTGTCGCGGGGAAGCCACCAGCCCCTTGCTTCCTTGCATTTTGTCCCAAGATTATCTAAGTTGTCCGCGCACTCTAACAAAGCCATACTGGGGTGTCAATGCGGCCTGCTGGCAGTTACCTTCGCCGTTAGGGGGTTGAGACGTTGGATATCGACACGAAGACAGTGGATTCGGTGAAAGTAATCACTCTCAACGGCCGCTTGAGTATGGGTCCGGCGCTCGATCGCTTCAATTCCACCATGAACGAACTCCTCGGTCACGGCCATTCCAAAATCGTCCTCAATCTGGAAGCTGTCCCCTCCATCGATTCCAGCGGCATCGGCATGCTCGTTCGTCATCTCACCAGCTCGAAGCAGTCTGGCGGCGCCATCCGCCTGCTCAAGCCCTCCAAATTTACCGTGCAGACCCTGAAAATGGTCGGCCTGCTCAACCTCTTCACCGTCTTCGAAGACGAAGCCCAAGCCGTCGCATCATTTCACTAACGAGTAGCCCAGACTCTAGCCTGTGTCTGGGTTTCAACTCCCAATTACCCTTTCGCCTCCAACTCAAATTTCTCCCCCGCCTCTTCCACCGTCGGGAAAAACTTCACAATCCGGTCCACATGGGTCATCTGCAGCGTGCTCTCCACAATTCCATCTGAGGAGACGATTCGCATCACACCCCCGGCCTTCTGCAGCTTCGCATTGCACATCACCAGAATCCCCACGCCGGTGCTGTCGATCGCCTCCAACTGCCGCAGATCCATCACCACCTTCTTCGCTCCCTGCTTCAGCAACTCCGCGATCGCCCACTCCACTTGCCGGCTGTCATTTCCCATCAGCAGCCTGCCCCGCAATTCCAGCAAGGTCACGTCGGTCGGCATCTGCTTTTTCTCTAGTTCAAGAATCATGGGACTCTCCTTGAGGTCTGGCCTGGTTCCGCAAGGACTGCTGAGAGATGTCGCGCGCCCACTCCAGGCTAGCCGCCTGTCTTCCTGGCCGGATCTGAGGTTTCTGATACTATTTCTCGCCTTCGTCTCAGTCAACCGCTAACCGCCGTATCCTCAGCAATCATGGGCGCCCCGGCTTCGCAAAGAACCCTTTTTCCTGAATGGCAAAAAGTGTCAAAATAACCATGGCCTTTCGCTCCGCTGGCACCCCTTCACCCCTTTTTGCCGCCGGCCTCTGACACTTTCTTTCTGAGAGGTGTTTTGTGGGTTCTGCGTTGGATGTGCATCGTCTTCACTTCGCCTTTACCGTTACTTTTCACTATCTGTTTCCCCAACTGACCATGGGCCTCGCCCTGCTCATCGTCATCCTGAAAACCGTCGCCTTACGCACCGGCGACGAGCATTTCACCAAGGCCGCCCGCTTCTGGGCCAAAATCTTCGGCATCAACTTCGCCATGGGCGTCGTCACCGGCATCCCCATGGAATTTCAGTTCGGCACCAACTGGGCCGAATTCTCCAAAGCCGCCGGCGGCGTCATCGGCCAAACCCTCGCCATGGAAGGCGTCTTCTCCTTCTTCCTCGAATCCACCTTCCTGGGTTTGTTTCTCTATGGCGAAAAGAAACTCGGCCGCATCGGCCACTGGTGGGCCGCCTTCTTCGTATTCCTCGGCTCCTGGATGAGCGGGTACCTCATCGTCGCCACCGACGCCTGGATGCAGCACCCCACCGGTTTCGGCCTCAACGAAAAGGGCGAAATCTTCCTCACCAGCTTCTGGGGACTTCTCCTCAATAAATGGGCGCTCTGGCAATACGCGCACAACATGCTCGGCGCCGTGCAGACTGGCTGCTTCGTCATGGCCGCGGTCGGTGCCTTCTACGTTCTCTCCCATCGCGACCCGGTCTATGGCCGCACCTTCCTTCGTATCGGCGTCACCGTCGGCATCATCGCCGCTCTCCTCCAACTCGCTCCGACCGGCGACATGCAAGGCAAACTCATCACCGAATATCAACCCACCACCCTCGCCGCCATGGAAGGTCTCTTCCAATCGCAAGACGGTGCACCGCTTGCCATCCTCGGCCAGCCCGACGTCCCAAAGCGCACCCTCGACAACCCGCTCGTCGTCCCCAACATGCTCAGCTTCCTCACCTACAAACACTGGAACGCGCATGTCCGTGGCCTCAACGACTTCCCCGAAGACCAGTGGCCCGATCGCATCGAGTTGCTCTACTTCAGCTATCACGTCATGGTTGGCCTCGGCACCATCTTCATCGCCATCATGGCCCTCGCCGCATTCCTTCTCTGGCGCGATAAACTCCACGAATCCCGCTGGCTGCTCTGGCTCCTCATGCTCAGCGTTCCGTTACCCTATATCGCCAACACCGCCGGCTGGATGACCGCTGAACTCGGCCGTCAGCCCTGGCTGATTTACGGCCTCATGCGCACCGCCCGCGGCGTCTCGCCGATGGTCGGCGCCGGCAATGTCTGGTTCACGCTCCTCGGCTTCATGGGCATGTACACCGTCCTCGCCATGCTTTGGCTCTTCCTCATCTACCGCCAAATCGAACTCGGGCCCGAGCCCGATGTCACCCTCCGCGCAGGCGCTCTCGATCCTGCGGCGGCCGAGTAAGGAGCGCGCCATGGAAACGATCTGGTTCATTCTCGTCGCAGTGATGGTTGCACTCTATGTTCTTCTTGATGGCTTCGACCTCGGCGCCGGCGCCATCCACTTCCTTGTCGCCAAAACCGAAGAAGAACGCCGCCAGGTTCTCGCCAGCATCGGTCCTGTCTGGGACGGCAATGAGGTCTGGCTCCTCGCCGCCGGTGGCACGCTCTACTTCGCCTTTCCCGCGCTCTACGCCAGCGGCTTCAGCGGCTTCTATCTTCCGCTGATGATTGTCCTCTGGCTGCTCATCCTGCGCGGCACTTCCATCGAATTCCGCAATCACATCAAGAGTCCCATTTGGATTCCCTTCTGGGACTTCTTCTTCTCCTTCTCCAGCCTGCTTCTCGCTGTTTTCTTCGGCGCAGCTCTCGCCAACGTCGTCCGCGGCGTCCCTCTCGATCAAACCGGCTACTTCTTCGAGCCTCTCTGGACCAACTTCCAACTCGGCGAGCAAACCGGCATCCTCGACTGGTACACCATCCTCGTCGGC
>Ga0335082_10006351_pt1 | contig 12898 bp, 9 predicted proteins | sample Lox_Sample_41_FD_206718 | JGI IMG/M metagenome (GOLD analysis project Ga0335082, IMG submission 206718) | Soil microbial communities from Loxahatchee National Wildlife Refuge, Florida, United States - Lox_Sample_4.1 | ecosystem: Environmental > Terrestrial > Soil > Wetlands | place: USA: Florida... | reverse complement strand
TGTTCTGATAGAGCGCGTGGACGACGAAGTCCAAGCTCGATCCCATCTTCGGCACGCCCACGATGGTCAGCGCGCCGCCCGGGCCGAGCGCCTCCAGCGCTTGCTTGATGACGGCGAGATTGCCGACAGCCTCGAAGGTGTAGTCCGCCCCGCCGCCGGTGAGGTCCCTGATCGCCCCGACGGGGTCGTCCTTCGAGCTATCGATTGTGTGGGTTGCGCCGAAGCGCCGCGCCCACTCCAGTTTCTGTGGCATGACGTCGACAGCGATGATTTTCGCCGCGCCCGCGAGCACGCCGCCTTGTACGCAGTTCAAGCCGATGCCGCCGACGCCGAACACCGCCATGCTGGCGCCGGTCTCGACGCGGGCGCGATTGATGACCGCGCCGAAGCCGGTCATGATGCCGCAGCCGATGAGACAGGCGCGATCGAAGGGGACACGGGCATCGATCGGGATGGCGCCCTGCTCGCGTACAACGGTGCGCTCGGCGAACACCGAGGCGTTGGCGAACTGAAACGCCGGCGTGCCGCCGACGGTGAACGGCCGCGAATCTTTCGGGCTCGGCGCGTTCTTGCACTGCGTCGGTTTGCCCACCTCACACGCCGGGCAGCGGCCGCAGTGCGACAGCGTCGACACGATCACCGTGTCGCCTTCCTTCACGCTGGTGACGCCGGCACCGACCGCGTCGATCACGCCGGCACCTTCGTGGCCCAGCACGACGGGCGTCGGGTACGGGATGGTGCCGTCGATGACGCTGAGGTCGGAGTGACAGAGCCCCGCCGCTTTGAGCGCCACGCGTACTTCACCCGGCCCGGGGTCCTTGAGTTGAACCTCCTCGACCGCGACCGGCTTGTCGACGGCGTAGAAGACGGCGGCCTTCATTGGAGAGTCCAGCGTCCGCAGCCACCCTGCCGCCGGGGGATGAATCCCCCGGCTAAGTTAACCAAAGCCCGGTGAACCGGGCTGGCAGCAGCCGACTGCCGCGAGCCGGCTTCAGCCGGCTTGGCTGTCTCAGCCGGGGGCTTCGAGCCCCCGGCGGCTGGCGAGCTTCTACCGGCCATGATCAGTTCGTTGGGTTCCCCACGCGCAGGATGTGGCCGGCGCGCGTGCCGGTGAGCTGGTTGTTCTCGACGATCACCTCGCCGTTGACCAGGACGCGCACGACGCCTTCGCAGCCTACCTGCCAGCGTTCTTCGCCGCCGGGCATGTCGCGCACCAGCGCCTTCTTGCCGAGCCCGATGTGTGCCGGATCGAACATCGTGATGTCGGCGTGGTAGCCGCGCGCCAGCAGACCGCGGCCCTTGAGGCCGGTGATCATCGCCGGGATGTGGGTGATGCGCCGGATGCCGTCTTCCAGCGAGAACTGCTTGCGCTCCAGCAGCCAGGTGCGAATGAAATACGTCGACCACTCGGCACCGTCATCGCGGTCGGCGTGCGCCCCACCGTCGCCGGTGCCGATGATCATGTGCATGTTGCGTTGCGCTTCCGCGTTGGCTTCGATCCACGGCGCCGCCTCGCTGTTCCACATGAACTGAGTCTCGAGGTTGTCAGCGACCGAGAGATCGCACATCACATCGGCGGGATGGACGCCGCGCTCGCTCGCCAGCTGCGCCAGGCTCTTGCCTTCTGCCTTGGGATTCGACTTCGAGCGATCGACGAAGATGGCGGTCATCGCCGGCATCGGCAGCGTCGAGCCCTTGCTCGGGTCTTTGTTCGGGTTGTCGATCGCCCAGCGGAGTTTCTCGCGCAGCGCCGGGTCACCCAGCGCCGCCAGGCGTTGCTCAGGCGTTTGGTCGGCCAGATCACGCCAATGGAACACGCCTTCGAACAGCGACGTGCCGCGGCGCCAGTTGAACGGGCGCATGAAGGGCTGCGTGCGTAGCATCGAGTAGATCGCTGCGCCCTTGTCGCGCGCCTCGGCCAGGAACTTCGTCTGATCGTCCCAGAGCTGGCGGTTGCCGGGGCGGTAGCCCATGCCCTGGATCACCACCGGCAGGCCCGAGCGATGCGCGAGTTGAATGAGGCGTTCACGGTCACGCGCATCGACACCTTGCGGGGCCGACTCGGGCAAGTACGCGATGCTCCCCGCGCCGCCTTCGCCAGCGGCTTCCGCGAGGGCCAGGACCTCATCGAAGGTGCCGTGCCGTGACGGCACCGGCCTCTTGAACTGGTCGACGTGCGTCGGCCCGTTCGACGACGAGAAGCCGGCGGCACCCGCGGCCATCGCCTCGCGTACGAGCCGCCTCATGTGCTCGATCTCGCCCGCCGTCGCCACACGTTCCGAGGCGGCTTCCGCCATGACGTAGCGGCGGATTGCCGAGTGGCCGATGTACACGGCGAGGTTGATGCCCAGCCGTTTGTCGAGCGTCTCGAGGAAGGACGGAAAGCTGTCCCAATCCCACGGCAACCCCTCGCGCAGCACGCTCGGCGTCATGCCTTCTACCTTGGCGAACAACGCGGTGAGCCAATCGTGGTCCTGCTTGCTGCATGGGGCGATCGAGTAGCCGCAATTGCCGGCGACGACGGAGGTGACGCCGTGGAAGCACGACGACGTGCCGAACGGCTCGAAGCTGAGCTGCGGATCGTAATGGGTGTGCGCGTCGACGATGCCGGGCATCACCACCAGTCCGTCGGCATTGATCTCCCGCTTGGCGCCGGAGAGCCGGCCGATGTCGGTGATCATGCCGCCCTTGATGCCAACGTCGGCGGTGCGCACCGGCAGTCCGGAGCCGTCGATGACGCGGCCGCCTTTGATGATCGTGTCAAACGCCATGGGATCTCCTGCTGCGACCGTCGCCCCTGGTAGAGCCCCTCCTTACGGGAGTGTTTATGAACGGATGCGCCCCTCGATACGCCGCCAAGAGAAGGCGGCTACTCGGGGTGAACGGTTCAACATTTGCGGAAACACATCCGAAAATCCGTTCGCCCCGAGTAGGCCCCGTTTTCTCAGGGGCCGTATCGAGGGGCTGCCACGGGGAAAACCGGCGGCAGTCCCTTACCGAGGAGGGGAACCGTTCCGCCGCGCCTTTCGGCGAACATCGAATACTCTTCATGCAGTCCATCCAATGTACTTGAGTTCGCTGTATGCGTTGAGCGCGTAGCGGCCGCCGTCGCGGCCGACGCCGCTCTGCTTGTAGCCGCCGAACGGCGCGTCGGGATTCATCGGGCCGCCGTTGATCTGTACCGTGCCGGTGCGCAGCTGGCGCGCTACGCGCAGCCCGCGCGCCGAGTCGCCGGTCCAGATGTATCCGTACAAGCCATAGTCGGAGTCGTTGGCGATCGCGATGGCATCGGCTTCGTCGTGGAACGCAATCGCCGTGATCACCGGACCGAAGATCTCCTCGCGCGCGATGCGCATGGTGTTGGCGGCGCTGGTGAACAGCGTCGGCTCCACATAGTAGCCGCGCGGCAGATGCGCCGGCCGCTTGCCGCCGCACGCGAGCGTCGCACCTTCTTCGACCCCCTGCGCGATGTGGTGTTCGACGCGCTCGCGCTGCGCCGCCGACACCAGCGGACCGACCACGACGCCGGCCTCGCGCGGGTCGCCGATCTTCAAGGTCGAGCCGGCCCCTGCGAGCCGCCTCGTGAAGTCGTCGTAGATCGATTGCTCGATCAGGACGCGCGTGCCGGCGATGCAGATCTGGCCGCTGTGGAAGGTCCACACTTGCATGGCGCTGGCGAGCGCCCTGGTCAGGTCGGCGTCGGCGAAGATGATGTTTGCCGACTTGCCGCCGAGTTCCATCAGCGTACGCTGCATGCGGGCGGCGGCGCTTTCCTGGATCTTGCGGCCGACGGCAGTGCTGCCCGTAAAGGAAATCATGTCGACGTCGGCGGACGTCGTCAGGGCCTCGCCGATCTCGGGCCCCGAACCGCACACGAAGTTCACGACACCGGGAGGCAACACGGAATCGACGATGCGGCACAGCTCGACGACGCCGAGCGGATCGACCGGAGCCGGCTTGATCACGATGGTGTTGCCGCAGGCGAGCGCCGCGCCGATCTTGCCGGCGCAGTTGGTCATCGGGAAGTTGAAAGGCGTGATGCCCGCGACCACCCCGATGGGCTCGCGCACCACCAGGCCGGCGGCCAGCCCGCGCGCGTTTGGCCCTTGCAGCTCCCGTGGCGGCAGTGCCTCGTCGACCGGCGCACTCGCCAGCTCGCCGTACTTCGCCAGACGGATGGCGACGGCGCCCACCTGCTGCGAGACAGCCACCGGCTTCACCGCGCCGGTCTCTGCAATGGTCAGATCGACGAGCCCGCTCATCTGCGCCTTGAATTTCTCCGCTGCCTCGTGCAACAGCGCCCCGCGCTCTGCGCCGCTCATCGAGCGCCACGGCCCGCTCTCAAACGCCGCACGCGCCGCGTGCGCGGCGGCGCGCGCCTGCTCCACAGAGCATTGGGGCGCGTACCCCGCCGGTTCCTCGGTGGCGGGATTGGTGATCTGATACGTGCCGTTGGCGGCGGGAACCCATTGGCCGCCAATCAGCACCTTGTCGAAGATGGGAACGGTCACTCTCGTCTCTCGTATCTCGTGAAGCGTATCTCGTCTCGGGGGAAAGGGACAGTCATCTTGGGCTTTGCGAGCGACGCTTCACGAGTTCCCTCCCTCACGCCGCCTTCGCGGCCAGCTGCGCCTGGCGTTGGCGCGTCGTGCTGTGCACGGGATCCTTGTCGAACGTCGGCAAGACGTGTTTTCCAAATGTTTCGATGGAGCGCAATACGTGCTTCTGCTCCAAGGTCAGCGTGAGCGGCGCGTAGATGAGCTGGTCGACGCCGAGGTCCTCGTACATTTGGATGACCTTGATGATTTCTTCCGGCGCGCCGATCTGCCGCCCGCCGACTGCGAGACCTGCCTGCAATTCGGCTGGGGTCGCCTGCGGCAGGGGCCCGATCGGTCCTTCCTTCGGCATGCCTTGCGGCCGCGGGATGGAGTCGAGCCATTTGAAGAAGTACTCGGTGAAGCGTTCGACCTTGGCGTTGGCGTACAGGTGGCGCGCCTCGTCGCCGTCGTCGAGGCAGAACATGTTGGTGGTGACGGCGATGTTGTCGTTGATGTACCCGCCGATGGGCTGCTTACAGCGCTTGATCGCTTCCTTGTAGTTGCGCACGTGCTCGGCGATTTGCGCCGGCGTGCCGAAGGTGAAGCACAGCGCCCCGAGCCCGAGCTCCCCCGCTTCGATGAAGGTGGGTGGACTGGAGCAGGCGACCCAGATCGGCGGATGGGGCTTGGTGTAGGGTTTTGGAAGCACGTTGCGTTGCGGCATGCGGAAGTACTTGCCGGTGAACTCGTAGGGCTCGTCGCGCCACATGCGCGGGATCTGCTCGAGCGACTCGCGCCACATCGGTTTGGTCTCCGCCGCCGACGGGATGGCGAAGCCCGCCCACTCCGCGGTCGACGAGCCGCGGCCGGTGCCGAACTCGACGCGGCCCTCGGAGAGGTGGTCCATGGTGGCGACGCGTTCGGCGACGCGCGCCGGGTGGTTCACCGGCGCCGTGATGTTGATGATCGCCGTGCCGATGTGGATGCGCTTGGTGCGCGCCGCCACCCAGCTGAGGAAGACCTCCGGCGCCGGCTGGTGCGAGTAGTGCTCGAGGAAGTGGTGCTCCGGCGACCAGTCGTACTTGAAACCGGCGGCCTCGACGGCCTCGGCGACCTCGAGCTCGCGCAGGTAGCGCGAGTGCTCATCGTCCCAAGGGGGCACGTGCATCTGCGAGAAGATTCCAAACTCCATACGGCGCCTCCGTGTCTGCGCGAATCGTGAAGACTGAGCTGAGCGGTTCGATTTCCCGAATTAGCATTCGGAATTATGACTTGTCAATCGTTTTTTCGAGTGGTAAGCAGATTCCCATGGCCCCGGTGCGGCGCAAACCCAAGCACGAAGCCCGGAAGGCGCGCACCGACGTCTACCGCCAGCACATCTTCGCCGCTGCCGAACAGGTGTTCGCGGCGCACGGCTTCGAAGCGACCAAGGTGCAAGACATCGCCGCGCTGGTGGGGCTGTCGATGGGCACGATCTACGCCGTCTTCCCGAGCAAGGATGACCTGTTCCGCGCCATCCTCGAGGCGCGCGGCCGCGAGCTGCTGCAGCTGGCGCGTGGCGTCGTCGACCGACAGGCGCCGCCGCGCGAAACGCTGCACGCGCTGAGCGCGGCGTACATCGAGTACTTCTTCGCGCATCCCGACTTCTTGCGCATGCACCTGCGCGAGGGAACCTCATGGGTCGTGAGCCCGACGCCGAGCGCCGACGGGCGCGCCCAGCTGTGGAAGGCCATTCACGACTTGCAGGCGGGCATCTTCCGCCGCGGCATCGCCGCCGGCGTCTTCATCGATGAGCCGCCGGGCTATCTCGCCAAGCTGTTCAGCGCCATGGATCAGGTGCTGCTGGCGGAGTGGGTGGCCGGGGGCATGAAGGCCGCCCGCGCGCAGCTCGTGCAGCGATTGCAGCGGCTGGTCGACCGCGCGTTCTGCAAGCGAGGCACCGCGCGCTGCTGACGCGGCCTTCGATTGCTGCTAGCCTGCCCGTACATTCACAGGGGCGCCAATGTTGTTTCGCGAGCTCAACCGCAGCAAGTGCAAAACGTACCTGCTGGCCTGCGAGCAGACACGCAAGGCCGTGCTCATCGATCCGGTGAAGGAAGAGGTCAATCGTTATCTCGCCGTGCTGGCATACTACGGGCACAAGCTGGAATGCGTGGTCGACACGCACACGCACGCCGATCACCACACCGGGGCGTGGGACCTGCGCGACCTGGTTGGCGCGCGCGTCGTCATGCATCAGCGCGCCCCGGCGCCGCACATCGACGTGCACGTCGAGGATGGGCAGCGCATCACTGCCGGCAGTGTGCAGCTGCAAGTGCTGCACACGCCCGGCCACACGCCCGACAGCATCAGCCTGTATGCCGGCGATCGCGTCTTCACCGGCGACACGCTACTCATCCATGGGACCGGTCGCGCCGACTTCGCCGGCGGTGATCCCGGTGCGCAATACGACGGCATCACACAGAAGCTGTTCACGCTCCCCGACGAGACGCTGGTGTTTCCGGCACACGACTACCGCGGCCATACGCACTCCACGATTGCCGACGAGAAAACGCACAACCCGCGGCTCGCCGGACGCTCACGCGCGGCGTACGTCGAGCTGATGAATAATCTCGGCTTGCCGCTGCCGGAGAAGATTCAGGAATCCCTGCAAGCCAATCTGTCCGCCATCGAGGACGGCTCGGTGCACTTCCCGCCACTGTCGAAGCTCAATGAAGTGCGGCAGCTGGCGCCACAGGAGGTGCACGCGCGCCTGGCCGCTGCCGCGCCACCGCTCGTGCTCGACGTGCGCGAGCCGGAAGAGTTCACGGGCGAACTCGGACACATTCCCGGCAGCGTCCTCGTGCCGCTCAAGGAGTTGCCCGAGCGCAGCTCGGAGTTTGCCGACAGCAAGCAGCGTGACATCGTGGTCGTCTGCCGCGCCGGCGTGCGCAGCACCACCGCGGCGGCGCTGCTGACCGGGTTGGGGTTCGACCACGTCAGCAACCTCAAGGGCGGCATGCTCGACTGGGACGCCGCGCAGCTGCCGGTCGAACGCTGAGGCGCAGGTCCAAAGTCCAAGGTCCCAAGTCCAAGGTCTGGAGTCTGAGGTCTGAAGTCAGAACCGCGCACGCCTCACTTGACCGCCAGGGGATTCAGCGGCGAGCCGACCCCGCCGGTGACCTTGAGGGGCGGCGCGCTGAAGAAGAATTCCCAGATTCCATCTGTGGCGCAATCCGCCGCCAACTCATCGAGGTCGAACATCTCGCCGAGCGTCAACCCCATGTCGCGGATACACAACAGGTGCACCGGCAGTGGCGTGGCCGGGTCCTCGAAGGGAATCACCTCGACGGCGTTGGTGTCGGTTGCGAGCGCGGCGATCTCGCGGGCGTGCAGCCAGGGGACACAGTCGATGCCGAGGCCCGGCATCTGGCGCATGTACCCGACGCGGTCGCCGTCCTTCTTGAACACGCCGAGATGCCCGGTGCGGATCAGCAACACGTCGCCACGTTCGGCCCGGACGCTTTGCGCCCGCTCGGCGTTTTCCAGATCGTCAGGAGTGATCACCCGTCCTGGCGGCAGGCGGTCGATGCCCGCGACACGCGCCAGGTCGAGCAACACGCCGCGCGAGACGATGCCGTTGCCGACCTTGTCGATGGCGTTGCGCGCGGCGCCGGCCGAGGTGATCGTCGCTGCGGGAAAGCCGTTGTACAGCTGCCCGCCGTAGTGCACGTGCGCCAGGCTGTCCCATTGCGTGGCGCACTGCAGCGGCATGATGATCACGTCGTCGGCGTAGCGAAAACCGTCCGCGTCGGTACCGACGGCACCGGCCGTCGCGCTCATCAGGTGGATCGGGTTGAGGCGCCCGCCTTGACCGATCTGCGGCCCGTCGGCGCCGAATGCCAGGCCGAGGCTGAACACGTGGCCGCGCTTGACGCACGCCGCTGCACGGCGCACCACCTCCGGGGTGATGAAGTTCACCGTGCCGCGCTCGTCGTCTTTTCCCCAGCGACCCCAGTTGGACACTTTGCGCGCCAGCGCGCGGACTCTCTCCATGCGAACGAACCTCGATGGCTTCGCTAACAGGGGGCGGCGATGAGAGTCAAGTTGCAAGCGGGGTGCAGGTTGCGTACTGCGATTCAGGGCCGCGTCCGTGGGCTCAAAGCCCACGGCTGAGTCGCCCCAAAGCCCACTAAAGGGGCTGGATGAGGCTCTCTTGCCTGCGTTTTCGAGCCCCCTTGGTGGGCTTTGTGGCGACTCAGCCGGACGATTTGATCGTCCGGACGCACGCCGCGCGAGTTTCGAGACACCCTGCATGCCGTGCCCCTACGCCGCCTGCAGCCTTCCTTGAACCGGCAGAAGCGGTATGCGAGGTTCGGCGGCGTGTCACCGACTAATCCGAGTAACGTGGGCGACCTTCTCGAGACTCTAGTTGCGAGACACGGCGATCGTCCGGCGGTCGTTGGCGAACACAGCTCGTTGAGCTTCAAGCAGCTCGATCAAGCTGCGGATCGGTGGGCGGTGGGCTTGTTGCAGGCGGGCTACGGTCCGGGCGCGCACGTCGCGCTGCTCGCAGGCAACGGCCCCGACTGGCTCGCGGCGGCGTTTGGCATCTGGCGCGCCGGCGCGACGCTGGTGCCGATCTCGACGTTCGTGACGGCGCGCGAGTTGGGCGAGATCCTGGCGCATGCCGATGCGAACGCCTTGATCGTGCAGCCGCAGCTGCGGTCGCACGACTACCTCCACGCGTTGGCGAGGCTGCCGGTTCTACCCGTGCTCCGCGATGTCATCGTTCTGGCTGGAACCGCGCCGCATGGTTGGCGCTGTGCGGCGGATTTCGTTCGTGATGGCGCTGCGCGCTATCATCAGAGCGTTCCTGCTGACAGCATTGCCTGCATCCTCTACACATCCGGTACCACCGGGCAGCCGAAGGGCGTCATGCTCAGTCACCGCGCGATTCTCGCCACGGTGTTACCGACTGCCGAGCGCACCGGGCTCACTGCACACGACTCCTTGCTGTCGACGCTGCCGCTCTTCTGGGTGGCCGGGCTGGTGATCCGCGCGCTGCCGACGCTGGCGACGGGGTGCGCGCTCATCATGGTGGAGACCTTCACCGCCGACGCGGTTGTCGACGCGCTGCAGCGCCACCGCCCCACCGCGCTGCATCTGCGCCCGCCACAGGTTGCGCAAGTGCTGGCGCATGCGCGCTTTGAGCCGGAGCTGCTCGCCAACGTGCGGCGCGGCGGCGGACGCGTGGAATGGTACGCCCCGTATCTCGACACCCAGACAGTATCGTTCATCACCGGCTACGGCATGACGGAGACGGCCGGCTACGTGACGGCGCTCGACTGGCGCGACCCGCCGGAGGTGCGCCGCACGCAGCTCGGCACGCCGCTGCCGGGTGTCGAGTTGCGCATCAGCGACGGCGGGGAAATCTGCGTGCGCAGCCCCGGCCTGTTCAGCGGCTACTACAAACAGCCAGCGGCGACCGGCATCGATTGCGATGGCTTCTTCATGACCGGGGACCGCGGTGACCTCGACGCGGGCGGCACCTTCCACTTCACCGGCCGCAGCAAGGACCTGCTGCGCGTCAAGGGCATCAACGTCTCGCCGATGGAAGTCGAAACCGTGCTGGCCACGCATCCCGCCGTGGAAGCGGTGTACGTCGTCGGCCTCCCGCCGGACGGCCTCGAGCAACAGCTCGTGGCGCTGGTCGTCGCCAAGGCCGAGGCTCAAGTGGCAGAAGCGGAACTGCATACCATCGCGGCCGAAGCGCTGTCGCACTACAAGCGGCCCGCGCGCTACGTCTTCATCGAACGCAGCGAGGTTTCCCTGAGCGGCACGTCGAAGCCGCAGAGGGCGGTGCTGGCCGCACTCGCCGCGCAACGGGTGGTTTGACCTCGTCGGCAAATGAATCAATGATCCAGTGACTCAATGACCCACTCACGGGAGGCCCGCCATGGCGCTCGCAGCGCGTAACGATTCGCCGATCATCGCCGCACCCAACGCCAGCTCCTTCCTCGAACTCTACGCCTTCGAGCATCCCGAACCGGCCAAGCCCGTCGATGATTTCGTCGCTGAGTTGAAGGGGCTGGTCCGCGCGTATCCAATGGACGCGCAGCTCGCGGAAGCGCTGAAATACGGCAGCGCGTCGCGCGAGGCGATGCAGCGCTGGATCAAGGACTACTACCAGTTCATCCGCATGGACGCGCAAGGCACGGCGGCCATGATCGCCCGCTGCCGTCGCCGCGGGCTCTTCCTGGCGCTCAGCCAACTCGTCAACCGCAAGACCGGCTTCCATCAGGTGACCACGCCGCCGCTGCAGCTCTTCCTGCGCTTCGCGGCAGCCTTCGACGTCACACCTGCGGAACTGCAGGCGCACTACGCGTGTCCCGAAACCATGCAGGCGACCTACACGCGCTTGCAGTTCCAGTTCTCCAGTTTCGAAGAAGGCTACGTCGTCAGCGCGCTCGCCAGCGAAGGAGCGTTGCTCGACGTCGTGCGCGACGAACGCCCATGGCTGTGCCAGCGCGGTATCGCCGAGTATATGAAGCGTGCCTACAAGCTTAGTGACGACGCAGTCGCATACTGGCGCGCCTACGAAGACTTCCGCGGTTTCGTCAGCGAGCCCGTGTGGGACATCGTGCGCGAGTTCGCCGTCGATGCTTCGCAGCAGGAGTTGCTGCGGACGACGCTGCAGCACTGGCTGCTGATCTATCAGAACATGCGGCTGGCCTGGGGCGAGATCATCAGTGGCGGCTACGCTCTACCGGACTTCGTGTGGCCGCCGTCCGGATCGACGTTCAGGACCGGCGAGGATCAAACCTACGAAGAGCTGGAGGAAGAGCTGGGTGAGTTCTGCCTGGCGCTGACGCAGCCAAAGGAGACGGCGTTCGGCTTGTTGCTGTCCGGCCGTGCATCGATCGAGGCAACGCGCGAGCTGGTAAAGGACTTCATCCACCTCGACGCGACGCGCAACATCGCCGGCCAGTTCACCCATCTCTCAGACGGCAAGGCCTTGCGCGCCATCGCGCAGGCGTTCGCGACGGAGTCGGGCGGCTTCCTCACCCGCAATCACATGGAGATCTGGGCCGACTTCTGCGAGCAGGCCCTGGGCATCACGCGCGAGGAGCTCTTCCGCTGGCTGCCGCCGACCGAGACCGTCGCCAGCCGCTATGTTACCAAGTGGTTCCTCGTGCACGGCGCGCCCGAGGAAGCCATCGCGGCGTTCCATCTCGGGCCGCCGACGAAAGTAAAGGAGAAGATGGGCAAGCGCGCGCTCGGGCTGGGGCAGGGTGGCGCCGCCGGCGAAGGATTGCTGCAACCGGTCAGCGCGAAGCATCCACTCAGCACCGCCTTCGAGCGCCTCGGTGTGCAGCCGGATCTCGCCGACTACTTCTTCCGCCTGCACCGCGAAATCGAGCCGTTCGAGCAGGAGGAGGGCTGGGAGTACGTGCCCGAGGTGCTGACCACGGGCCCACAGCGCCGCGTCTTCAAACGCGCCTATATCGCCAAGATCCTCTCCGAACGGCGCAAGGATGAGGGCCTGCTGAAGCGCATGAAGCGCTTGTCTGGTCTGGCGTAGGAGGAGCGATGAAGACATTCAGCCGAGGAGAGATCGAAGCGGCCTGGCGCAAACGCATGGAGTTGCAGGACAGCAACGATTGGGCAGGCTTTGGAAACACGTTCACCGAGGATGCCGTCTACCTCGAGCATCACTACGGTACCTTCCGCGGCCGCAAGGCGATCCTCGATTGGCTGGTGCCGGTGATGGAGCACTGCAAGGAGTGGACGTTTCCGGTCGAGTGGGTAAGCATCGACGGCAACCGCGTCGTGCACAAGTGGCTCAACCGCCTGCCCGGCAAGCGGGCTGACGGCTCATACTACGAATTCGCCGGGATCACTGCGATGGAGTATGCCGGCAACGGCATGTTCTCGTTTCAGGAGGACATGTACAACCGCCACGAGACCGACAAGGTGCTCGCCGAGTGGGAGGCGGCGCACAAGCGCGGTTGATCGATGCCTGAAAGCTGAAGGTCGTCGCGGAAGGCGTGCTCTCTCTTCACGCCGAGCGCCGACGGCGGATCTGCAGCCAGCCTGCCGCACCGAGCAACGCAACCAATCCCAGCAGCGCGTCATGTGACAGCGCGGGGGCTTCTCTGGCCGGTGCAGGCGGAGTCGGCGGAACGACGGGCCCCGCTACACACCTTCCGGTGTCGTTAACATCGCAGTTCCCGGATTGGCAGTCTGCGTTACCAGAGCACCTGCTCCCATCCGTGCAGTCGCCTTGTCCGCCGCAGCAGGTGTCGCTGTTATCGTCACACATGTCGGTGATGCAGTCGTCGCTCACGAAGCAATCGGTACCGTTGGTGCAGTCCTCG
>Ga0335082_10006350_pt1 | contig 12900 bp, 10 predicted proteins | sample Lox_Sample_41_FD_206718 | JGI IMG/M metagenome (GOLD analysis project Ga0335082, IMG submission 206718) | Soil microbial communities from Loxahatchee National Wildlife Refuge, Florida, United States - Lox_Sample_4.1 | ecosystem: Environmental > Terrestrial > Soil > Wetlands | place: USA... | reverse complement strand
TCGCCTGCAGCCCACCGTACATGGCCCGCAGCTCGGTGGTGCCGGTCGCGGAATGAGCGACAATCCCGGCGGAGACGGCAACAGAGCTCGGGGTCAACAAGCGGTAGATGCCCCAGGGCATCCAGACCAGGGCCGACAGAATGGGGGAAAATCCGGGTGGGCATTGGATGGCACATTGCTCACACAGGCTCGGCGTTCTCAATGCCGTGATCGCCCGTGATCGGACCGTTCGTCTGGCCAAGAACCGATTGAGATCGCGCGGCAGCGAGCTGCACGAAAACCCAGCCTGCGCCTAAAGGCGAAGGGTGCACTCAAAAGCGAAAAGGCCGGGATCACTCGCGGCCGTTCGTCGTTTAGCTCGACTCGATTCGATCGAGCAACCTCTTGATGGACAACCGCGAAGGGCTGGCTGTCGGCGGACCGGTCAGCGTCGCGGAGCGCGCGGCCGAGACGCTGGGCGCGTTGGAACTGGTCGAGCTGTAGCGACGGGCGGCGCGGATTACAGTCGGGGGCGACAAGCTCTTTGACAGCCCCCGGCGCGTTGAGGCGGATACGATTCGGCGTGGGTGCGGTCGGTGTATCGGCGCGATTAGCGGGGCCCATTAGCGGCGCGGGGCATCATCGATTCGCCGGGCGGAGCCGGCGCCCCAGCGGCGCGGAGGCGCTGATGTTCGCGCACGACGAACACCCCGAGGAGCAGCCACACCGCGGCGAGCGCGACGTTGAAGAGGAAGAGCGACCGTGTGACCAGCGCGAAGAACCGGACTCCCAACAAGATGGTGAGCGCCGCCAGGCCGTCGCCCACGCGCACGACGAAGGTGTCGATGGCAGGCTTCGCCTTGTACTTCATCTCTGCCGTCGTTGGCAGCCACAGCACCTGCTGCGCCGTGTTGTTGATGGAGTACCCCGTCGAGCTCTCAGCCGTCCGCATCACGCGCGCGACGAGGAGCAAGGGCGCGAACGCGATCGCCGACTGGCTGAACAGCGTAATGGTCGGGAGGAGCAACAGGGTCAGTCCGAGCCCGCCGTATCTGAGCAGCCGCGATGCGATGAACGCCTGCAGCACGAGCGCGCAGAGGTTCACCCAGAAGTAGAAGCTGCCGTAGAACGCCGTGGTGCCTTCCCGCACGAAGACCTGCACCGCGTGCGGATCCGAGACGCCGCGCGTGGCCAGCTCCCTCGTCAGTGCCTCCTGAATGCTGCGGAACAACAGGTTGTCGGCGTTCGTGCTCACCCAATGCGTGAGCAGCGTCACCGCGGCCACCGCCAGCAGGTACCGGCTGCTGAAGATGAGCGACAGGACATCGCGTCGCGTGGCGCCCTCCGCTGGCGGCACGGCGGGCGGCCTGGTGCTCGGTTGTTGCGTCCCCTCGCCCGTCGGTCCCCGCATGTCCGCGAGCGTCGTCAGTGCGATTGCGGCCAGCATCGGAACGTTCGCAGCCAGCAGGAGGGCGCTGCTGTCGAGTATGCCGGATTCCACGGTCTTCTCTGCCACAAACGAGCCGGCGACGGCGCCGGACGTGGCGCCAAGGGCGATCAGCGGCAAGAGACGTTTGCCTCGCTCGTCCGTGTAGAGGTCCGCGGCAAAGGCCCAGAACTGCGAGATGCCGAACGCGCTGAAGATCCCGACCCAAATGTAGAAGACGATCGCTGCGCCGGGGATCTGTCGTTGGCGCAGCGCCCAGAAGACGAGCAGGCTGCCCATGCAGAAGAGCGTCGTTCGGATGATCAGCTCGCGCCGGGGCCAACGGGCGACCAGCCGCGCATATACGGCAATCGCACCGATCAGGATCACGCCCTGCGCGAAGCTCGTGTAGGCCTTGACCTCGACGCTCGAGAGTCCCTCGATGGCAGACGCCGCGATCCAGCCGTCACGGAGGGGCTTGACGAAATAGTAGGCGCAGAGAATCAAGAAGACGTTCGCGAACAGGACGAGCGCGGTGACGCCTTCGCCGGGGTGGACGTCGGTGAACAGGCGCAGGGCACGATCCAACGCCGAGGCCTGCGGCGGGCTCTGATCCCCCGCGGGGACCGGGACGCCGGCTCCGCGGGGAAGCTCGCCGTCCCCGTATCCCATGCGTGCGGCCCTACACCAGACGGGGACCGACCGCCAATCAGCCTGCGCCGGCTGGGCGTTCGACGGCGGTTGGTCGGGGACAGCACAACGCAGGAGGGAGATGTCGGCCTGTATGAGCCCCCTCGTGGGGGCTTCTATCCCACGCGCTGGCCCTGCTTGTCGAAGAGCGATTTCATCGGAACGGACCTGCAGGTCGTGTCCAGTGGCGAGTTCATCGGCGCCGGATCTTTTTCCGATCTCGCCCGGTTGCAGATCTCGGATGCACCGCACGGGCGCTGGCGACCGCGCGCCCGGCCCCGCGCTGAACCTCAGCCCCGCCGAGATCGCGGCATTCACCGCGCTGCGCGGCGCGCCCACCGACGCGTGGACGCGAGCGCCAAATGGAGGCAAGCGCTCAACCGCAGAACGCCGCAGGGGCTGGCGCGAAATAACAAGAGCGGACCGGCGCAGTCGGGCTACGTAGCTCGTAGTCCATGCTGTTCTGTCTCTGCAGCGTGCGTTCGCGCGCATGGCACGGCAACATCGCGATCCGCTGCCCGAAGGATCCGGGCCGCCGCAGCGGGTGCGCTTCTGTCCTATGCCCCTGTCCTGCCACGCTCGATGGAGCGAACAGATAGGCAAACGATTCGTATGAATGTTGCAGAGCGGCTGCTATGAGCGTGGTCGCGATCAGGCACGGGGAGACCGAGTGGAGCCTGAATGGGCGGCACACTGGCACGACGGACATCCCATTGACCGACAACGGGCGCCGGCGCGCTAAGCTCCTGGGGCCGGCCTTGAGCGGTTGGAAATTCGCGCTCGTGCTCGTCAGCCCGCTCCAGCGGGCGCGCGAGACCTGTGAGCTGGCTGGCGTCGCCGCACGTGCGATCGTCGAGCCCGACCTCGTCGAGTGGAATTACGGCACATACGAGGGGCTCACACCCGAGCAAATCCACGAACGCGCGCCGGGCTGGCTCATCTTTCGGGATGGATGCCCGGACGGCGAAACGCCCGAGCAAGTCAGTGCGCGAGTCGATCAGGTGATCGCCCGGGCGCGCGCCGTCGCGGGCGACGCCGCCCTGTTCGCGCACGGACACGTGCTGCGGGTGCTCGTGGCGCGCTGGCTCGGGTTGCCGACGGGCGCCGGGCAGCACTTCCTGTTGGATACCGGCACATTGAGCGTGCTCGATCGTTACCGCGGCATCCCCGCACTCAAGACCTGGAATTCGCCGCTCGCCGGCTTCGGGTCGCCAATCGTTCAACGATGATCCGAAGCCGGTCACGTGGAGAGGACGACACTATGAGCAGTGGCGGGAGGACGGCCGGGGCGCGGACGCCGAGCGCGGCGGCCTGAAGGTCGTGGCCCGAGGCCGCTGGTTGGCGGCCCGCCCTCTTGCACCGAGAACATCGACAAGATCTATGCGGAAAGCTTCGTGGATCAGCCGCCCGCCGATAAGCCGGCGCCGCCGCTGTTTTGGCGAGGTGCGCGCTCATGGCGAAGGGTATGAGTAAATCCGGGGCACTTCTGCAGCGGCGCGTGCGCCGCCAGCAGATGCGCGTCGCCGCGCTGCGCGCGTTGAAATCCGTCTCGGCACTGCCGGACGAGCGCGTGGCGCTCGAGTTCGAGAGCGAGTCGGGGATCCTCGACGATGCCGCCGCGTCGCTGCGCGCAGCGGCGGTGCGTGCGGGGCCGCGCAGCCGTCCGCCAAGCGAGCACTCGATGCCTCGGCTGAACGTGGTAATCATGGTCGTCGGCTCGCGCGGCGACGTCCAGCCGTTCATCTCGATCGCCAGGCGCCTCGCCTGGCGACACCGCGTGCGGATCGCGACCCATGCGGAGTTTCGACCCTTCGTGGAGCGTGCGGGTCTCGAGTTTTACCCGCTTGCCGGCGATCCCCGCGAGCTGATGGAGTACATGATCAAGACCGGCGGGCGCATCGTGCCCACGCACCTGCAGCAGATCGTCGAAGACGTGCCCAGGAAGCGGCAGATCGTCGCCGACATCCTCCAGTCGACGTGGCGGGCCTGCACGGAGAAGGATCCCGATCGCGCCGACGCCGCCCCCTTCGTTGCCGATGCGATCATCGCCAACCCGCCGAGCTACGGGCACCTCCACTGCGCCGAGGCGTTGGGCATCCCCTTGCACATCGTCTTCACCATGCCGTGGACGGCGACCAGCGCCTTTCCTCACCCGTTCGCACACGTGCCGCCCGGCAGCCACGATCCCGTCAAGAACTGGCTCTCGTACGAGATCATGGATCTGCTCATGTGGGTCGGTCTCGCGGATCTGATCAACGAGTTCCGCCAGCAGACCCTGAAGCTCGCGCCAATCGAGATCGGCGCGGCCACGCTGCTGTCCGATCTCGAGGTGCCCTTCACCTACCTGTTCCCCGAAAGCCTCATTCCGAAGCCGGCGGAATGGGGACCGCACATCGATCTCGCGAACTTCATCTTTCTCGATCAGGCTGAAACCTATACGCCGCCGCCGGACCTGACGGCGTTTCTGGCGGCGGGCGAGCGCCCGATCTGTGTGGGATTCGGATCGGCCGTCGTCCAGGATCCTGTAGCGACGACCCGTACGATTTACGCCGCTCTGGCGCAGGCCGGCGCGCGCGGCATCGTGCTGCGCGGGTGGGGGCACCTCGGCGGCGAGGGGCCGCCGCCGAATGTGTACGTGATCGACGAGTGTCCGCATGATTGGCTCTTCCCGCGCTGCCGCGCGGTCTGCCACCACGGCGGGGCCGGCACGACCTCCGCCGGCCTGAGGGCTGGGCTGCCGACGGTGGTCGTCCCCTTCTTCGGCGACCAGTTCTTTTGGGGCCAGATCGTCTGTGCCGCCGGAGCGGGACCCACCCCGATCCCGATCGAAACGCTGGACGCCGTCAGCCTGGCGGACGCGTTCGCGGCCTGCGGGCGGCCGCAGATGCGGGCGCGCGCCGAAGAGCTCGGCGCGAAGATCCGCATGACGGATGGTGTCGAGCTGGTCGTCGACTCGCTGCGGCGGCATCTGCCGATCGGGGCGATGCAATGCGCGCGCAATCCGGAGCACCTCGCGCGCGTGTACTGCACACGCTGTCGCCTACGCCTCTGTACCGCCTGTTACGAGGGCGACCACGCCGGCCATGCTGCGCGTCCGTACCGCCCTTTCAACTGGAGCGTGCGCGCGCCGCAGCACCTGGGGGAAGAGCTGCGCGCATTCGCCGCCGACGCGCTGCACGCGCTCTCGGCGTTGGTAAAGCAGCCGCGATGAAGGACGCGAAGCACGCTGGCGCGACACGGCGGGCCGTCCTGAGCGCGGCCGTCATCGTCCTCCTCGCGCAGCGGATCGAGGCGCAACCGACCGCCGCGCAGATCCTGTCCGAGATGCACTGGTCGCCGGCCGACCAGTCGCGGGTGCTGGCCGGCGAGTTCGTCATGAACGACGTCTCGGCCGTCACCCCTCGAGACCTGTCGGTGCGCATGGCGTTTCTGGTGAAGCTCGCGCCTGACGAGCTCTTCCGCCGCGTCCTGGCCGGCGATTTCATCGCGGATCCGCAGGTCGTCTCCAGCGGCGAATTCGTCGGCGCCGGATCCTTATTCGATCTCACCCGGTTGGAGATCTCTGACAACATCGCCCGGGCGCTCGTGAACGTCCGGCCGGGCTCGGCGCTGAACCTCAGTGCCGCTGAGATCGCCGCGTTCAACGCGCTGCGTGGCGCGTCCACCGACGCGGTGCAGCACCAGCTGCGGCAGATGCTCCTCGAGCGGTATCGCGCCTATCGAGGGGCGGGGTTGGCCGGCATCGCCCCGTACGATCGCGGCGATCGTACCACCGACGTGTCCGAGGAGCTGCGGGCCGCGAGCGATGCGGCCCGAGAACTGAAGAAGTACCTGCCCGAGCTCCAACAGCAGTTGATCGCCTATCCGCAGCCCATCGTAGCGGCGCTGGAGCAGCGCTTCCGCTGGCTGCAGTACAGCATCGACGGCGCGACGACCTTCGTGTTGATGCATGAATTGGGGGTCCCGGCCGGCGGCGCGCGCGCGCTGGTTCAGCGCCAGTACTACGTCAGCACCGGCTACAACGCCGAACAGGCGATCGCAGGGCTCTTGCCGGTGGAGGCCGGAACGATCGTCGTCTACACGAACAACACGTTCACCGATCAGATCGGGGGATTCGGCGACGCCCTGAAGCGCGGCATCGGGCGTCGTGTGATGTCCAGCAAGCTCAAGCAGATCTTCGATGCGACTCGAACGCAGATCCGCGAACAATCCGTGACCACGCCGTAGGTGCGTTGGTGCGCAACGCGGTGCAGGTGGTGCGACGATGCGTCGGGGAATCTCTGCACGATTACGGGCATGCGTTCTCGTGCGCGGCGGAGCCGTCGACTCCCACTCGACGCGAGCGCGACTCGAGCCCGAGTCGTCCGACGCGATGAGCCATCACGCAGCGCATGGCAGCCTGGCACGCGATGACAAGAACGGGACGGTTCCAGTTGCATAGAAAAGACGGTGAGTCCGACGAGAAACCCGAGATGATCAGCGTCTGCATTCGAAGTAATCACCGGGCCGGCGTGCGACTGTACCATCGCGGACCATGCGACCGAGATCCGGGACGCCAAGCCATGCGTCGCATCCCAGGGACGCCAATCCGTCGCCGAATCGACGGCTGGACACATGACGATCTCTCCGCTGGCGGGTAAGCCCGCCGAGGCTCGCGCCATCATCGACAGGGCGATGGGATCTTGTGCATGAGCGACCGACGGGCGAGCATTCCCCCGTTTCCGCCGGCTTACCGTGCTTCAGGCGTGCTGCTGCACGTCACCTCGCTGCCATCTCCCTACGGCATCGGCGATCTCGGGCCGACCGCGTTCACGTGGGTCGACCGCCTCCATGACGCCGGGCAGCGCTGGTGGCAGGCGCTCCCGCTGGGACCGACGGGGTATGGCGACTCGCCGTATCAGTGCCTGTCGTCGTTCGCCGGCAACGAGCTGCTGATCAGCCCGGACGGCCTGATCGACGACGGGCTGTTGCGGGCGGCCGATTGCGCACCTGGCGCGTTTTCGCCGTCCACCGTCGAATACGAGAAAGTCGTTCCGTTCAAGCTCCGCCTGCTCGAGACGGCGCGGAGCCGCTTCAGCGCGGGGGCCCGCCCAGACCTCCGGCCCGCCTACGAGCAGTTCTGCCAGGAGCACGGGCTCTGGCTAGACGACTACGCGCTGTTCCGCGGGCTGAAGGCCAGGTACGACGGCGCCTGTTATCTCGAGTGGCCTGCCGAGCTGGTCCGGCGCACCCCGGCTGCGCTGGCCCAGGCGCGGCGCGAACTGGCGAACGAGATCGAGCTCGCTCGCTTTGCACAGTTCTTACTCGCTCGCCAGGCTGCCCATCTCGAGCGGCACGCGCATGACAGGGGCGTGCGGCTGATCGGCGATCTGCCGTTCTTCGTCTCGCCCGACTCGAGCGACGTCTGGGCCAATCCCGAACTGTTCCTGCTCGGCGAAGACCACCACCCGACCGTGGTCGCGGGCGTGCCTCCCGACTACTTCAGCGCGGACGGACAGCTCTGGGGCAACCCCGTCTACGACTGGAACGCGCTGCGCCAGAGCGGATATCGCTGGTGCGTCGACCGCCTGCGCACGCTGCTGATGCAGGTGGACGTGATCCGGTTGGATCATTTCCGCGCGTTCGCGGCGGCCTGGCACGTGCCGGCCGGAGCCTCGACGGCTCAGGCAGGCCAATGGGTCCGAGGCCCGGGCGCCGAGTTTTTCACGGCCGTCGAGCAGGGCCGCGGCGCCCTGCCCTTCATCGCCGAGGACCTGGGGCTGATCACACCCGACGTGACCGCGCTGCGCGATCGGTTCCACCTGCCCGGCATGCGGGTTCTCCAGTTCGCCTTCGACGGCCGCGAGGACAACCCGTACCTGCCCCACAACTACGTTGCCAACACGGTCGTGTACACGGGGACCCACGACAATCCCACCACACGCGGCTGGTACGAAGACCTGTCGGACGAGCAGCAGCAGAACGTGTGGAGCTATCTCGGCCGCTCCGGCAGCGGCGCGTCCGAAGTGGCGCCGGCGCTGATGCGCGTGGCGTGGGAATCCGTGGCCGCGCTCGCGATCGCGCCGCTTCAGGACCTGCTCAACCTCGGCCACGAGGCCCGGATGAACGTGCCGGGCCGGGCCGGCGGCAACTGGCGCTGGCGCTGCACGGAGGAGATGCTGTCCACACGCGCGTTCGAATGGCTGCGAGACCTGACGAACCTGTCGGAGCGGTCGCAGGGAGAATCGCGATGATGAATCACGACACCGAGACCACGGCCAGGACGCTGGTCGCCGATGGCAAGGGCATCCTGGCCGCCGACGAGACCCCGGGCACGCTGACCAAGCGGTTCGACGCGCTCGGCATCCGGTCCACCGAGCAGAGCCGGCGCGCGTATCGGGAAGTGCTCTTCACGGCCCCGGACGCCACCACCTTCATCGGTGGCGTGATCCTGCAGGACGAGACGATCAGACAGAAGAGCTCTATGGGGACGCCCCTCGCCCAGGTCCTCGCCAGCCGGGGCATCGTGCCCGGGATCAAGGTCGACACCGGCGCAAATCCCCTCGCGCTCGCGCCGGGCGAGACCATCACCGAGGGGCTCGACGGGCTGCGCGATCGCCTCGCGGAATACCGGGGCATGGGCGCGCGGTTCGCGAAATGGCGGGCCGTGATCCGCATCGCCGACGAGCTGCCGAGTTGCGCCTGCGTGAGCGCGAACGCTCACGCGCTGGCGCGCTATGCCGCGCTCTGTCAGGAAGCGAGCCTCGTCCCCATCGTCGAGCCGGAAGTATTGATGGACGGCTCGCACTCGATCGAGCGCTGCGAAGAGGTAACGACCCTGATCCTGCACGCCGTGTTCCGGGCCCTCTCCGACCAGCGAGTCTCGCTGGAATCCATGCTGCTCAAGCCCAACATGGTCGTCCCGGGCAAGGCGAGCCCCCGTCCCGCGTCCGTGCAGGACGTCGCGACGGCGACGCTGCGCTGCCTGCTCCGGACCGTGCCGGCGGCGGTGCCCGGCGTCGTGTTCCTCTCCGGCGGTCAGACCGACCGGCTGGCGACCGCCCATCTGGACGCGATCAATCGGCTGCCCGGGCCCAAGCCCTGGAAGATCAGCTTCTCCTACGGGCGCGCCCTTCAAGATGCCGCGCTCGAGGCGTGGCACGGGCAGGACGAGAATATGAAGAGCGCCCAGGAAGCGCTGTTGCACCGGGCCCGGTGCAACGGGGCCGCCAGTCTCGGCCGATACACCGATGACATGGAGGCGAGCTTGACGACTCGGCCGCAACGCCATGACGTGCACGACGACTGACACATAGAACTGCCCGGCTGATCGCCTGGCGTTTCGCCCGCACGCGGATACGACGCTGAACTGGAGGTCATTATGGGAAACCCGCTCTCGGACAAGGAACTCGCGCTCATGGATGCGTACTGGCGCGCCGCCAACTACCTGTCGGTCGGCCAGATCTATCTCTACGACAACCCGCTGCTCGAGAAGCCCTTGACCAAGGAGCACATCAAGCCGCGGCTCCTGGGGCACTGGGGGACCACGCCCGGCCTGAACTTCATCTATGTCCACCTGAACCGGGTGATCACGAGACACGACCTGAACATGCTCTACATCGCCGGTCCGGGACACGGCGGGCCGGGTCTGGTCGCCAATGCCTACCTCGAAGGGACCTACAGCGAGGTCTATCCGAACATCTCCGCAGACGAGGAGGGCATGAAGCGCCTGTTCACCCAGTTCTCATTTCCCGGCGGCATCCCCAGCCATGTCGCGCCGGAGACCCCGGGCTCGATGCACGAGGGCGGCGAGCTGGGGTACGCGGTCTCGCACGCGTACGGGGCCGCGTTCGACAACCCCGACCTCATCGTTGCCTGTGTGGTCGGCGACGGCGAAGCGGAAACCGGACCGCTGGCGACGAGCTGGCACTCCAACAAGTTCCTGAGCCCGGCGACCGACGGCGTCGTCCTGCCGATCCTGCACCTCAACGGCTACAAGATCGCCAACCCCACCGTCCTGGCCCGGATCAGCCCCGAGGAGCTGAACGACCTGTTCCGCGGCTACGGCTATACCCCTCACGTCGTCGAGGGCGACGAGCCGGCGGCGATGCATCAGCTCATGGCGGAGACGCTCGACGCGATCATCGACGAGATCCGGCGGATCAAGGATGAGGCGCGCCGCAATGGCGGCAGTGCGCGCCCGCGCTGGCCGATGATCATCCTGCGCACCCCGAAGGGCTGGACCTGTCCGAAGGAGATCGACGGGAAACGGACGGAGGACTACTGGCGCGCGCACCAGGTGCCGATGGGCGAGATGCACGAGAACCCGGGCCACGTGCGGATCCTCGAGCAGTGGATGAAGAGCTACAAGCCCGAGGAGCTCTTCGGCGACACCGGTCGGCTCCGACCCGAGCTGGCCGCGCTGCCGCCGCAGGGCACCCGCCGCATGAGCGCCAACCCGCACACCAACGGCGGCCTGCTCCTTCGCGACCTGCGCCTGCCCGACTTCCGCGACTATGCCGTGAACGTGCCGTCCCCCGGCGCCGCCACCGCCGAATCGACCCGGCTCATGGGGAAATTCCTCAGTAACGTGATGAAGCTCAACATGGAGGCCCGCAACTTCCGGCTCTTCAGCCCCGATGAGAACAACTCGAACCGCTGGCAGGACGTGCTCGAGGTCACCAACCGCGCCTGGATGGGGGAGACCCATCCGTGGGACGACCACCTGGCCCCCGACGGCCGGGTGATGGAGATGCTCAGCGAGCACCAGTGCCAGGGCTGGCTCGAGGGCTATCTGCTCACGGGCCGCCACGGCTTCTTCTCGTGTTACGAGGCCTTCATTCACATCATCGACGCGATGTTCAACCAGCACGCCAAATGGCTGAAGGTCTGCAATCACATCCCCTGGCGTCGCCCCATCGCGTCGCTCAACTATCTGTTGTCGTCACACGTCTGGCGGCAGGACCACAACGGCTTCAGCCATCAGGACCCCGGTTTCATCGACCACGTCGTGAACAAGAAAGCCGAGGTCGTCCGCGTCTACTTGCCGCCCGACGCCAACTGCCTCTTGTCGGTCACGGACCACTGCCTGCGCAGCCGGAATTACGTCAACCTGATCGTCGCTGGCAAGCAGCCGGCGCCGCAGTGGCTCACGATGGACGAGGCGATCAAGCACTGCACCGCCGGGCTCGGGATCTGGGAATGGGCGAGCAACGACCGGGACACCGAGCCGGACGTCGTCATGGCGTGCTGCGGCGACGTCCCGACGCTCGAGGCCCTGGCCGCCGTCGACCTCCTGCGCCGGCACGCGCCCGAGTTGAAGGTGCGCGTCGTCAACGTCGTGGACCTCATGAAGCTGCAGCCACCGAGCGAGCATCCGCACGGCCTCTCCGACCAGGATTTCGACGCGCTGTTCACGACCGACAAGCCGATCGTGTTCGCCTTCCACGGCTACCCGTGGCTCATCCACCGGCTGACCTACCGGAGAAACGGCCACCGCAACCTCCACGTACGCGGCTACAAGGAAGAGGGCACCACCACCACGCCGTTCGACATGTGCGTGCTGAACGACCTCGACCGCTTCCATCTGGTGAGCGACGTGATCGACCGGGTGCCGAAGCTCGGCGCCAAGGCCGCCTACGCCAAGCAGGCGATCCGCGACAAGCTCATGGAGCACAAGCAGTACATCGCGCGCTACGGCGACGACATGCCGGAGATCACGGGCTGGAAGTGGGGGCAGGAGGCCGGGGCGGCCGCCGGCGTGCGCTCGACGGAGGCCGACAACGTCTGAGCACCAGGACCCCGGTTGTGCGTCGCTCGAGGGAGTCGGCGATGACGAAGACGACGGACGAGCTGTGCGTGAACACCATCCGGACGCTGGCCATGGATGCCGTACGCGCTCGCCGATGCCGGCGACGGCACCCCCGACGTCCTGCTGCTCGCCACCGGCAGTGAGGTCGCCCTCTGTATCGAGGCGTACGAAGAGCTCAAGGCCGAGGGCATCCGAGCCCGGGTGGTGAGCATGCCGTCCTGGGAGCTGTTCGAGCAGCACTGTCGCGAGCATCCCGACTATCGCGAGCAGGTGCTGCCGGACGCCGTGACCGCGCGCGTCTCCGTGGAACAGGGCGCCACGCTCGGCTGGGCGCGCTACGTCGGCCGACACGGTCACAGCATCGGCATGGAGACCTTCGGGGCGTCGGCGCCGCTGAAGGAGCTGCAGAAGAAGTTCGGGTTCGTCTGCGAGAACGTCGTGGCCGCGGCCAAGGCGCAGGCCGCCCGGCGATCCCGACGAACGAGGAGCTGATGATCGCCCGACACTCGCTCGTCCGCATCCGCGCGGAGGACCGCGACGACGCCTACGTCACGGTCGACGTGGCCGGACGTGATCATCCAGGAACATCGCGCCGCATGGCTCCGCGCTCAGCCTCTACGGTACTTCCACGGGCAACGGCGCGGGACTCGGTGCAAGTCACCAGACGGGACTTTGAACAAGGGACTTCGAAGGGCGCAGCGAAAGAAGCGACGGAGACGATGCTCGTGTCTCCGGCCGTCTATCCGATCAACACGCGCACCATCGCCGCTGCCTCGCGTTCGCGCTTCGTCACGGCGTCGACGCCGTGAGCCAGTCGTTCGTGGAGTCCGCCGCCGCTGTCGAGTCCGTGCGCGCGACCGCGCGTGGGATTGGCGGCTTCTGTGGCGTAGAGTCTGGCGCGTGATGACAAGACCGGAGCGGTCCGGCCTCTGTAGAAGCGGCGCGTGAGTCCGGCAACCGATTGACGAGGACGGAGCGGCGCGATGGCGACGACTCGAAGCAAAGAGACGAAGGA
>Ga0335082_10006349_pt1 | contig 12901 bp, 8 predicted proteins | sample Lox_Sample_41_FD_206718 | JGI IMG/M metagenome (GOLD analysis project Ga0335082, IMG submission 206718) | Soil microbial communities from Loxahatchee National Wildlife Refuge, Florida, United States - Lox_Sample_4.1 | ecosystem: Environmental > Terrestrial > Soil > Wetlands | place: USA: Florida... | reverse complement strand
GCCGCGTTGGCTTCGCGGTGGCTCGCGCCTCTCGGTCTTGCGCCACGATGCGGGTCCCCACCGGCGAGCGCGCTGGGCGCGCTGCGGAACGAGCTCGGCTCGTTCCGCCGGCGGCGTTGGTGCTCGTGATCGCCGCTGTCTCGGGGTGCGCACAACCCGTGCAGCGACCCGACTGGTCGGACTACGACCGCTGAGACGCAGACGATGGCCGAGCAGATGGAACGTGAGTCGGGGAGCTCGAATCCCATGATCACTTTCAGATGCAGCCGATCTCTGGACTCGGTCTCTCCACGCTCGGGCCTGCCCGCGTCTCGGCGTCTTCGCGTTGGGGCCTTCTCCTCTTGACGAACCGATCGGGCTACATCGTCGCCTTCACCGTGCTCTGCGCGCTCGCCGCGTTCCTGTGGCCGGCGATGCCGCAGCCCCTCGGGTATCACGACTTTGCCGATCATCGGACGATGTTCGGCGTACACAATTTTCTCGACGTCGCGTCCAACGTCGGGTTCCTGCTCGTCGCCATCGCCGGGTTCGTCGTGGTGTGGAGCCCGCGCACGCAGTTCGAGTATCACGTCGAGCGCTGGCCGTATGCCGTGTTCTTCGTCGGCATGCTGCTGACCGCCGGCGGGTCCGCGTACTATCACCTCGCGCCGGACAACGAGCGGCTGTTCTGGGATCGGCTGCCGATGACGATCGCGTTCATGTCGCTGATCGCCGCGCAGATCGCGGACCGGATCAGCATCCGGGCCGGGCTCATCCTGCTGGTCCCGATGCTGTGGATCGGCGCCGAGTCGGTCGTCTACTGGCGCGCCACCGAGCGCGCCGGCGCGGGCAATGTCATTCCGTACGCGGTACTCCAGGCGTATGCGGTGGTCATGCTGCTGCTGATCACCTGGCTGCAGCCGTCCCGCTACACGCGCGGCAACGATCTGTACTGGGTGTTCGCCGCCTATGTGGTGGCCAAGCTGCTGGAGCTGTTCGACCGCCCGGTGTTGGCGCTCGGCGACGCCGTCAGCGGCCACTCGCTCAAGCATCTCGCCGCCGCGCTGGGGGGGTTGGTGGTGTGCCGGATGCTGATGCTGCGCACGCTGCGCGCGCCAGGCAGGCAACCGTCCCGGCCGAGAAACGGAGGAGCACCATGAGCAAATGGGTCGCAGCGATCGGCGTGGTCCTGGTCACCGCGCTGGCCGCGCCGGCAGTGGAACCGCCGTTCGTGTGCTTCGGCAACGAGCCGTCGTGGAGCCTGGCGTTCGATACCCGAGACACGGCGCGGCTGCTGCTCCCGGACGAAGCCCCGGTGCTGTATCGCGGAACGGAAACCCGCCTCGACGCACTGGGCGAGCGCGTCTGGCGAGGCCGGCCTGCCGAGGGGGCGGGCGGCGACGTCGTGGCCTTCCTGCTCGAGGCGCCATGCAGCGACGGGATGTCGGATCTGCAGCACCCGCTGGTGGCGCGCGTCTCGCTTCCCGACGGGCGGTACCTGGTCGGCTGCTGCCGGATCGCCGAGGCGCCGGCCGCAGACGTGCCTGCAGTGCCTGCCCCGACCGCTGCGCCGCGCGCGCCGGCGGCGATCGAAGGGCCGCTCTGGCGCCTGACCCGTCTGGCCGGGGAAGAGAATCAGACGGCGCTCGCCGGACTGGCGAATCCGCCGACCGTGCGGTTCGATGCCGGCCACCTGCAGGGGTTCGACGGCTGCAATCAGCTGGTGGGCTCGTACACGATCGACGGCGATCGCGTCGACCTCAGCGCGCTGGCCGGAACCATGATGGCGTGCCCGCGACCGGTCATGGTAGTGGAGACGGCCTTCAAGAAGGCGCTCACCGGCGCGCTGCGCTTCACCGTCGCCGACGGCCAGATGACGCTCACGCGCGAGTCGGCCACAGAGCCAGCGCTGGTCTTCGAGGCCGCTCCACCGCCCCGTATCGAGGGCGTCACCTGGAAGGTCACCGGCTACAACAACGGGCGCCAGGCGGTGGTGAGCCCGCTGATCGGCACCACCCTCACCGTGTCCTTCGCGGACGGGTCGGTCACGGGCAACGCCGGCTGCAACACCTTCCGGGCGCCGTATACGCGCGAGGAGAATCGACTCACCATCGGACCCGTCGCGGCGACGCGGAAGGTCTGCAAGAAGAACGTCATGGAGCAGGAGCGCGAGTTCCTGGCCGCGATCGAATCGACCACGACGTGGGCAGTCGACCGCAACATGCTCGACCTCCATCGGGCGGACGGAGAGCGCGTGCTGTCCGCCAAGAGCGCGAAGTAAGTGGCCCGCGGCATCGCCCCCCGCGCCGGCCGCGTGCCGTCGCTCGCGCGCCGCGCCCGCGGGTCGACGCGTCGGGGCACGCCGCTCGTCGTGGTGGTGCTGGCGTCGGCCGCGGCGCTGGCACCTGGGCCGGCGATGGGGCGACGGGCAGACACGAGCTGTCCATTCGGACAGGTGAAGATCACCGTCGATAACCGTCGCGGCAGCGCCGGCCCGACGGCCGTCGTGGTGAGTGGACGGGTGACGACGGCGGCGTGTTCGGCCACTCCGGCGCACGCCGCCGCCTATTCGCAGAGCCTGACCATTCCAGCCACCTGCTCCGGGTCGTGCGCCTGCGGGGCCGGCAACGTCTGCCGCTGCGAGCCCGGCGGCGTCCCCCGCTGCGAAACCACGCTGAAGAACCTGTCACCCGGCGAATGGCTGCACGGCGTCGAGGTTTCGGCCACCATGCAGCAGCAGCACCGGCGCTCGCTGCTCATGGGCGATTCCGCGAAGGCGGCGACGCTGCAATGGACCGTCTACCGATCCGTGCACACCATCACCTCCGATCTCGACGACGGGAGTGCGGGCACCTTGCGCAACGCCATCGCCACGGCGAGCGGCGAGCGCGCCGAGCCACCGACGCTCATCCAGTTCGACCATCACCGTTTCCCCGATGGGCTGATCACGGTCCGGCTGACCAACACCCGGCCGCTGCGAGTCGGGAAGGAAACGGTCATCGACGGAACGGACGCCGACGGCAACCCGTCTCCCCTGTCGCCGTTCGCACGCCGATCGTACAAGACCGTCATCGAGCTCGATCCCGACGACAAGGCGGCGGCCAATGCGGCCGCGCTGCGTCTCAACAGCGCGGGCTCGGGGCTACGCGGCGTCTACCTGCGTCGGATCCTGGGTGCCGACAGCCTCATCGCCAGGAGAGACCAGGACCTGGTGGCCTTCGGCTCGGGGGCCCGGCGCGGCTTCGTCGAGGCCTGCAAGCTCGACGGCGGCAGCGCCCATCGCGTCATGCAGGACTGCCCGGCCAACACGCCGACCAGCGCGACGAACCCCGCGCAGGGGAAGGACTGCATCGACGTCGAGGGCACTGGGAGCCTCACGTTCGACGACGCCGTGGTCGTTTCGGACAGCGAGCTGCGGCACTGCTACGACCGTGCGCTGAAGAGCCAGAACGCCGCGGCGATCGTGCGGGACAGCTGGGTCCACAACAACTCGCGCGGCGGACTGTTCGCCCAGAGCAGGAACGGAAAGCTCCGCGCCCTGCGCAACCTCCTCGAGGAGAACGGCAAGAACTGTCCCTCCGCCACGCGCTGTCGCGGTGGGCCGCGCGACGGCATGAGCTGCTGCCCCGCCGGCGTGACCGGTTCGATCTGCGCGGCCCTTCCGGGGCTGCCGGGCGACTGTCCGGGATCGGGCGATCCAGGATGCGGCAGCGGCACGTGCGTCCCGCTCGCCGACGCCACCGACGTCTCGGACGGGGCGTGCGGCGTCTCAGGAACGCGCCGGGCGGCGGCGCAGCTCTCCGCCGAGAGCGGCGGGGGAACGGATCTGCGCACGCAGGGCAACGTCGTCCGCAACGGGATGCGAGACGGCGTCTTCTTCCGCAACGGCTCGACCGGCGCGGTGCGAGACGATTTCATCTGCGGCATGCAGTTCGGCATCGAGACGACAACGAAGGCGGGCTCCGCCGCGCCGATCGTCGTCGGCGGCACCGCGACCGTCCTGAACCGCAATGCCGGCGTGCTCCTCAACCGCAGCGGCGCGGCGATCGCCGACATCACGTTCGGCGACGCGGCGGCTGGCGCTGGTACGGGCATGCACAACGCGTTCAGCCGCAACGGCGGCTCCGGGTCGCCGACCAACTTCAGCATGGGCGGGGGGGCGCCGGCGCGGAAAGCCGAGCGCAACCAGTGGCAGCACGGCGGCGACGGAGCCGCCTGCCGCGCGTCAGCGGTCTCGGCCAATGACGTCACGCCCGCCAACGCGCAGCTGGACGTCGACCCGTGCGAGGCGCCGCGTCACCCGAGCGAGGGGACGGCGGTGATAGACGTGTTGCCCAAGTCGGCGCGGTTGGGCGGAATCGTCCACGTCATCGGAACCGGGTTCAACGCCATCGACGGAATCGGCGGCCTCGACGCCTCCGGGGACGCGAAGCGCTGCACGACCCTGGCCGCCGGCAACACGTGCGGCCCCATTCCGCGCGGCACGTGCGTCGAGTTCGAGCGGGCGGACGGTGCGTGGAGCCCGGCCAGCGCGGTGCTCGCGGTTACGCCGACCCATCTCGTCGTCGAGTCGCCGATCGATTGTGCCGCGCCGCGGCGGATCCGCGTGCGGCAGCAGCGCGCCGACGGCCGCAGCGAGACGTTCACGTCGCGCACCGCGATCTTCTGCAGGAACGAGTAGCGGCGGTCCGCGCAGAGCCGGTCGAGCGCCGCTGCCCACCAATTGGCGCGCCGGCGATCCCCGCCAGCCCCGTGCTTCGACAAGCTCAGCACGAACGGAATCCTCATCGATCGCGGTCGACCTCGCCGCCCACCAACGCCCGCGCGTCGACGACCAGCACCGCGCTCGGAGTGGAAACGTAGACGCGTTGCCCGTCCGGCGACACGGCGACGTCGCGGGCCTGCGGGGCCGCGAGCCGTCCGCGCGCGGTGCCGCTGGCGACATCGAGCGCCGTGAGCTGGCCCTCGGTCTGGCTGGCGACGTACAGCGTGCCCCCGTCCGGCGCGATGGCGAGCCCGGTCGGCTGCGCCGGGACGCGAATGGTCTCGATCGTCAGGCGCGCTGCGAGATCGACGACCGAGATCGTCGGACCGCTCCGATTGGCCACGTAGGCGCGGGTCCCGTCCGGCGACAGCACGATGCGCAGCGGATTGCCGTCGACGGCGATCTCGTCGCCGAAGCGCCGCGCCACGGTATCGTAGAGGTTGACGAAGCCCGGAGTGCAGATCCGCTTGCAGCCGGCGGTGTAGAGGGTGCGCCCGTCGGACGAGAGCGCGACGTCGACCGGGAACACCGTCGGCCGCAGCATGCTGCCCGTCCCGTCCAGCCGGATGATGCCGAGGCCCCGATTGGCGGTGTTCGCGATGTAGATCGTGCGCCCGTCGGGAGCGATCGCCATGAACCCGAAGCCGCCGCGCTGGCGCTGGCTGAACATCGTGACCGGCGCACCCAGCGTGTTGGTGGCGGTGTCGAGCACCGTGAGCCTGATCGAGAAGAGGCTGGCGACGTACACCTTGGAACCGTCCGGTGCGACGGCGACGGCCGTGCTGTTCGGGTTGATGCTCAGCCGCACCTGTTCGCTGTTGGTGGCGGTGTCGATCACCGACAGCGCGCCGTTCGAGGCAGCGTAGAGATGGCGGCCGTCGGGCGCCATCGCCAGCAGCGTCGGCGGCGAGCCAACCGGGACGCTGGCGAGCACCTTGCCCGGCGGGGGTGGCCGAACGGCAGGCCCAGGCACGACCCGGCCGGCGCACCCGGCGAGGCACAGCAGAACGACAATCGCCGCGTACCGCATGGTCCGCTCATTCATCTTCGAAAACGCCATAGAAAGACACCACCGAGGCACAGAGCGCACCGAGGAGAGATCTCAGAGGCTGACACGTTTGACCCCATCGACCAAACGCTCGACCTTGAAGTCGATCAGCAAGCCACGTTTGCACCCGGTCAACTTCAGGTACGGTGAGCAGCTGCGCGGTGTGTATAGGCAGCAAGGCGTCGACGGTCTTCAGCTCCACAATGACTCCACCCCCAACCAACAGATCCAGCCGAAACTCATCCAATACCTCCCCTTGGGTTCTGTGTCCGTTCTCGGTGTCCTCGGTGCCTCTGTGGTTCGCTGATTCTATCGCGCCGGCAGCATACATCGTGCGACCTTCGGCCCCTCCATGGTCGCAGCAGTTGATTTCGTCTGGGCCCTGACCGCACACAGACCCTTGCGTTGAGCAAAGCGGGCGTCGTAGAGGCCCGGCCTGAGGGAGACCGATGGACACCTCCGCCACGTTGCAGATCCTGGGTGGGCTCGGCCTGTTCCTGCTCGGCATCCACCACCTCACCGAGGGCCTCAAGGGCCTCGCCGGCGATTCGCTGCGCCGCACCCTGCAGCGGCTCGTGTCGGGCCGCTTCAGCGCGGTGATCTCCGGCGCGATCTTCACCGCGGTGATTCAATCGTCGACCGCGGCGATCCTCACCGTCATCGGCTTCGTCAGCGCGGGGCTCGTCACCTTTCCGCAGGCCGTCGGGATGATCGTCGGGGCAACCCTCGGCACCACCTCGACGATCTGGTTGGTGGCGATCTTCGGCCTGCGCCTCCGCATTGCCTCCGCCGCGCTGCCGATGCTCGGCGTGGGCGCCTTTCTCTGGCTGGTTGGCCGCGGCAAGACGCGAGGGGTGGGCGCCATCCTGGCCGGCTTCGGCCTGATCTTCACCGGCATCGACTACCTCCAGACCGGCATGCAGGGCGTTTCATGGGATCTCAACGCGTTTACCGGGACCGGTCTCGGGTCGATGTGGATTCTCTTCGGGGTCGGCATCCTCATGTCGATCGTCATGCAGAGCTCGACCGCCGCGGGGGCGACCACGCTGGTGGCGCTGAACGCCGGCTCGCTCACCTTTCCGCAGGGCTGCGCGATGGTGGTCGGGCAGAGCGTCGGTACGGCGGCGACGACCGGCCTGATGGTCGTGGGCGGCGGCCTCGCCGTGCGGCGCTCGGCATTGGCGCACATCGTCTTCAGCCTAGTGGTCGGCGTGCTCGGGATGCTGTTCCTCAGACCCCTCACGGGTGCCGCGGACTGGATCGCCGGACGGCTCGACGACCCCGACGGCGTCATCGCGCTGGCCACCTTCAGCACCCTGTTCAAGCTCGCCGGCATCGTAGTCTTCTACCCGTGGCTCGACGTCTTCGCGCGGTTCATCGTGCGGATCTCCGGCAGCGGCACCGAGACGGCCGTCGGCCGCCTCGAGCCCGCCCTCGCGGAAGGCGGAGGCGCCGTCGCGCTCGAGGCCGCCCGCCGGGCGGTGCGAGAGATGGCGCGCGGGGCCGCCGACGCCATCCGCCGGCGGCTCGCCGGTGAGGCGGTCACCTACGACCCGCCGGTCGAATCGGTCCAGCAGACAGAGCACTTTCTCGAATCGCTCTCCCTGGAGACCACCGATCTGAGCACGCTTGGGCCGCGGCTCGTCCGGCTCAGCCACGCGCTCGACCACCTGAGCGAGCTGCACCGCAACCTGGCGCACATCCCGCCGCGGGTCGACGGCTGGCAGCCTCCAGGCGGCTTCGCCGCCGGCGCCCAGGCACTGGGGGCGCTGCTCGACGCCACCGCAGACCCCGAGGCGCGGCCAGATCCGTCCCTGCTCGATGCGGTCGAGCGCGCCTCGAAGCAGCTCAACGCGGAGCGCGAGACGAGCCGCAAGACGATGCTGGAGGATGTCGCCCTGCAGCGCACGCCGACGGCGACGGCCCGCGGCGCTCTCGAGACCCTGGGGTGGGCCGCTGACGCCCTCCACCACGCCTGGCGTATGGCCGCGTCACTGCGCAGCGCGTCCGGTTCGTGAGCGCGGCGCCCGATCGCCGCATCCGGCGCACCCGCACGGCACACCCATTCAGCCTGGCGGCGCGGCGCGTTTCGCCACTCGATAGGCGTCGATCACCGACCACAGCGCAACGGCCAGGAACGGCACGCTGTTGATCAACACATTGCGCAATCCGGTCGCTGGATCGCCGAGATCGATGTCGGTCTCCAACGGACTGCGCGGACCGAACCCGGTCAACACGCCGGCGACCCCGAACAGCAGCCCCTTCAGCCGCTCGTGGTTGTAGAGCTGGCCGAGCCCCGGGAAGATACCCGACAGAATCGCGGCGCTGATGGGGCGCCGAGCGCTGGTCGAGGTCGTCTGATCCGCCGACGGCATCCGAAGTCTCTTTCAACCATCACCCGTTGCCGCGGCGTTGTCCACCGCCGTGGCGAGTCGCGGGTCACGTCTCCTCGCGAACGTCGTGCCAACGGCCCTCTGTGTCCTCTGTGCTCTAGGAAGCCAACGTGGTGGCCACGGTGACGCTCACGACGTGGCGGCGCAGGCCGAAGGCGCGACGCAGCATCGCTCACGCCTCCGCCTCCGCCCCCGTCTCCACGGCGGTGACGGCGCGCCGTAAGGTGGCCGACGAGCGGATGATCAGCTTCTCCACTTCCACCACGAGGAAGAACCCCACGCCGCCCAGTAGCAGCCACGGCCAGGCCCACAGGGGAACGGCCTCGTTGTCGAACAGGACCTGCAGCGGCGGGGCATAGGTGAACAGGAGCTGGAGGACCACGACGGCGCCGATGCCCATGGGCAGGTACCGGTTGCCGAGATGCGCGCGCAGCGACAGCGACGAGTCGAGCAGAAAACGGCTGTTCAGCAGATAGAAGACCTGCCCGAGGGTGATCGCGTTGACCGCGACCGTGCGCGCGAGCGCGTCGGAGGCGCCGTACGACTTCATCATGAAGAACGCGCACATGGTATAGACGACGAGCGCCAGGCCAACGAAGACGACCCGCCAGATGCCGAAGCCGGTGAGGATCGGACGGTCGACCGAGCGCGGCGGCCGGTCCATGACATCGAGCTCGTGCGGCTCAAAGGAGATCACCAGGCCGAGCGCGACCGAGGTGACCATGTTCACCCACAGCACCTGCGGGGCGGTGATCGGCATGGTCAAGCCGAGGAAGATGGCGATGGCGATGACCAACCCTTGCGCCACGTTGGTTGGCAGCATGAACAGGATCGCCTTCTCGATGTTGTTGTAGACCGTCCGCCCTTCCTTCACCGCGGCCGTGATCGAGGCGAAGTTGTCGTCGGCGAGGATCATCCCGGCCGCCTCCTTGGTGACCTCGGTGCCCTTGATCCCCATGGCGACGCCGATGTCGGCCTTCTTGAGCGAGGGCGCGTCGTTGACACCGTCGCCGGTCATGGCGACGATCTGCTTGTTCGCCTGGATCGCCTTCACCAGGCGCAGCTTGTGCTCGGGGCTGGCGCGGGCGAACACGTCGACGTCGCGCACGTGCTCTTGCAGGGTGGCGGTGTCCATCTCCTCGATCTCGGCGCCGGTGATCGCCGTTTTGCCGTCGCCGATGCCGAGCATCTTGGCGATGGCCGCGGCGGTGATCTTGTGGTCGCCGGTGATCATCGTGACGCGGATGCCGCCGCCGTGACACTCCTTCACCGCCTCGATGGCTTCCTTGCGGGGCGGATCGAGCAGGCCGATCAACCCGAGCAGGACGAGGCTCTTGGGCAGATCGGCGGGACCGAGACTACCGGATTTGACGCCCGGGTCCTCGAGCCACGCCAGTGCCAGGACGCGCTCGCCCTGCGCAGCGAGCCGATCCGAGGCCTGCAGGAAATGGTTGCGGTCGAGCGGTGCCGGCTGGCCGGCCGTGCTCTGCTGGCGATCGCAGTGCTCCAGGATCACCTCGGGCGCGCCCTTGGCGAAGAGCACCTCCTTGCCGTCGGCGGACTTGTGCAGCGTCGCCATGAACTTGTGCTCCGACTCGAACGGGATGGCGTCGGTGCGCGGATACGCGGTCTGCTCGGCTTGCCGCTCCAGACCGAGCTTGGTCGCGAACGGGTACAGGGCGCCCTCGGTGGGATCGCCTTCCACCTTCCACGTCCCCTCCTGCTGGAAGAGCTGCGCGTCGTTGCACAGCATCGACACGCGTCCCAGAAGAGCCAGCACCGGATCCTTGCCGGCGGGCTTGCCGCCCTGCGTGACCTGCCCTTCGGGCGCGTAGCCGTCGCCGCTGATCTGATACGCGGCGTCGGCGGTAACCGCCGAGACGACCATCATCTCCATCAGCGTCAAGGTGCCGGTCTTGTCCGAGCAGATGCGCGACACCGACCCGAGCGTCTCGACCGCCGGCAGGCGGCGGATGATGGCGTTGCGCTGCGCCATGCGCTGCACGCCGATGGCCAGGGTGATGGTGATGATCGCCGGCAGGCCTTCCGGAATGACCGACACGGCAATGCCGATCACCGCCTGGAAGATGGCGACGAACGGCATGTCCTTCACCCAGTGACCGTAGGAGAAGGTCAAGACGCTCACCACACCGATCACGACCGTGATCGCATAGCCGAACTTCTTGATCTGGCGCAGCAGCGGCGTCTCGAGCGCGCTCACGCTGGCCAGGAGTTGGTTGATGCGCCCGAGCTCGGTGTCGCTCCCGGTGGCGACGACCACGCCGGTGGCGCGGCCCGATACCACCATGGTCCCCGAGAAGGCCATGTTCTCGCGATCCCCCACCGTGGCCTTGGCGGACACCGGGTCGACCGATTTGTCGGCCGGAACCGATTCACCGGTGAGAGCGGCTTCCTCGGTACGCAGGTTCTTCACCTCGGTGAGGCGCAGGTCGGCCGGAATCTTGTCGCCGGATTCGAGCAGGACGACGTCGCCGGGCACCATCTGCTCGGCCGGGACCATGCGCGTCTCGCCGCCGCGCACGGTGCGCGCCTCGGCGGACAGCATGTTGCGGATCGAGTCCAGCGCCGCCTCGGCCCGCCCCTCCTGGATGAAGCCGAGCAGGCCGTTGAGCACAACCACGCCGAGGATGATCGACGCGTCGATCCACAACCCCAGCATCATCTTGGTGAAGCCGGCGCCGAGCAGGACGTAGACGAGCACGTTGTTGAACTGCGACAGGAAGCGCATCAGCGGCCCGCGCTTCTTGCCTTCCGGCAACCGGTTGGGTCCGTACTTCTCCAAGCGGCTGGCGGCCTCGGCGGGGTCCAGACCCTTCTGGACATCGGTGCGGAGCTGCTTCACCACCTCCCCCGCGGGCATGCCGTGCCAAACCACGACGTCGTCCTTCGCTGTCGCATCCATGTGCACGCTCCTCTTCGGTTGACGCGGGTCCGCGTGTCGAGCCGTTCAGGATCGTTCGCCGGAGCTCTTCAAGAGGGCCCTGAGCCGTTCCTCGTCCCGCCGGCTCAGCTTTGGTTGCCTGACGCGGCCGGGCGCCGCGGCGGCCGAACCTCTGGGGGCGTGACACGCGGGTCCGACATGCGACGCTCCCGTTCTAGTGCTTCGCGGGGACGAAGCGACGGCCCTTGAGGGTTGCGCGGTCGTCGTACGCGTGCCGATTCGAGCGCTTGGGGAGCTTGACCCTCTTCCGCACCAGTTTCTTGTGGGGGATCAGGCTGAGCAGGTGGCTGATGCAGTTGAGGCGCGCTCGCCGCTTGTCGTCCGAGGGCACGATGTACCAGGGCGCGAAGGTGGTGTCCGTCGCCTCGAGCATCAGGTCCCGCGCGCGCGAGTACTCGAACCAGCGGCTGCGCGAGCACAGGTCGGTCGGGCTCAGCTTCCATTGGCGCAGCGGGTCCTCGATGCGCGCGGCGAAGCGGCGCCTCTGTTCCTCGTCGCTCACCTCGAGCCAGAACTTGATCAAGACGATGCCGTCGTCGACGATGTACTGCTCGAACTCGGGGCAGACGGTGAGGAAGCGCTTGTGCTGCGCCTTGGTACAGTAGCCGAGGACGTACTCGACGCCGGCGCGGTTGTACCAGCTGCGGTCGAAGATCACGATCTCGCCCGCGGCCGGGGCGTGCCGGAGAAAGCGCTGCATGTAGAGCTGCGACTTCTCCCGATCGGAGGGAGCCGGCAGTGCAACGACGCGGAACACGCGCGGGCTGACGCGCTCCGTGATCGCCTTGATCGTCCCGCCCTTGCCCGCCGCGTCGCGCCCCTCGAAGACCACGATCACCCGCAGGCCCTTCTCCTTGACCCAGTCCTGCAGCGCGCAGAGATCGACCTGGAGGGCCCGCAGCGCCTTCTCGTACGCCTTGCGTTTCATCGGTTCGTTGGCGCTGGCCATCGATGCTGCCTCCTCTCCGGGGCGGTCTTCCGGCTGAGATCCGCCTGATGGGATTGGAACAAGTCCGGCGGCGAGTCAACGGGGGTGGGCACGGTACTGTCCGAAGTCGGACCCAAGGGCGGACAGTACCGCGCGGCTTGATCGCGGCAGCGCGTATTGCCAGGATCGCCCCGCATGCCCTCGAGCACGCTCGCAGTCGGCCGCTCCCATGGCCGCGGGTCTGCTGAGGCCTGATGTGATGGCCGGCTTCGAGATCGGCGACTTTCTCCAGGCGACGATCGCTCTAATCGCCATCGCCAACCCTTTCGCCGCGCTGCCGGTGTTCCTGTCGCTGGTTCACGCCGACGATCCCGCCGCCAAGCGCCAAGCCGCCAACCGCGTCGCCCTAGCGGTGTTCGCGATTCTCGCCGGCGCCGTCCTCGTCGGCCGCTTCGTCCTCCAGCTCTTCGGTATCTCGTTCGCCGCCTTTCGCGTCGGCGGGGGCCTGGTCGTGACGCTCACCGGCCTCGACATGCTGCGCCGGCGGGAGACGACCCCGCACGACGACCCCGCCGCGACGAGCGCGGCCGACCAGCTCATCGTCCCGGTGGCGATGCCGCTCATCGCCGGCCCGGGAACCATCATCACCGCGATGACCCTCGCCGCCCGCACGGCCAGCGGGGGCACATTTGGGCTCCCCTGGATGGTGCTGGTCGCGGTCGGCGTCGTCGCCGCGGCGGTCTGGCTGGTGTTGGTCCTGTCGGGATTCGTCGAACGGCGGATCGGCACGCGCGGGCAGGCCATCGTCATGCGCTTCATGGGGCTC
>Ga0335082_10006348_pt1 | contig 12901 bp, 12 predicted proteins | sample Lox_Sample_41_FD_206718 | JGI IMG/M metagenome (GOLD analysis project Ga0335082, IMG submission 206718) | Soil microbial communities from Loxahatchee National Wildlife Refuge, Florida, United States - Lox_Sample_4.1 | ecosystem: Environmental > Terrestrial > Soil > Wetlands | place: USA... | reverse complement strand
GGCGGCGTGTCCTCGGCGGTGGCGCGCGCCCTCGGCGCGGGCCACCGCGACTCCGCGCGCACGCTGGTCGTGCACGGCCTCGCGATCGGCGTCGGCGGCGGGCTCGCGTTCACGCTGCTGCTCCTCGTCTTCGGCCGCGACCTCTACCGGCTCCTGGGCGGCAGGGGCGAGTCGCTCGCGCAGGCGCTCGCCTACTCTCACCTGCTGTTCAGCGGCGCGGTGCTGGTGTGGATCGCCAACACGCTCGCAAGCCTCCTGCGCGGCAGCGGCAACACGCTTACGCCCGCGCTCGCGTTCGCCGGCACCGCTCTGGTGCAGATCCCCCTGTCGGGCGCGCTCACGCTCGGCTGGGGGCCGTTCCCCAGGCTGGGCATCGCGGGCGCGGCCATCGCGTACGTCACCGCCTTCGGGCTTGCGAGCCTGGCGATGGCGATCGGCGTCTGGAAGAGCCCGCTGCGGCCGCAGCGCGCGCACTGGCGCTTCGAAGGCCGGCTGTTCCGCGAGATCTTGCGCGTCGGGGCGCTTGCGTCCCTGTCCGCGGTGCAGACCGTGCTCACCGCGGTGATCCTCACCGGCTTCGTGGCACGCTTCGGCACGGCGGCGCTCGCGGGCTTCGGCGTGGGCGCCCGGCTCGAGCTGCTGCAGGTGCCGATCGTGTTCGCGATCGCGCAGGCACTGGTGGTGATGGTCGGCACCAATATCGGCGGCGGCCAGGTCGCGCGCGCCAAGCGCATCGCCTGGACGGGGATGGGCGCGTCGATGCTGGTGTGCCTCGCGATCGGCTGGTCGGTGGCGATCTATCCCCCGCTCTGGGTCCACATCTTCAGCGACGATCCGCAGGTGCTGGAGATCGGCAGCCTGTACATGCGCATCGTCGCGCCGCTGTATCCGCTGTTCGGCGGCGGTCTCGCCCTCTACTTCGCCTCGCAGGGCGCCGGGCAGATGCTGATGCCCCTGCTCGCCAATACCGCGCGCCTCGTGCTGGTGGTCGCGGGCGGCGCGCTGGTCATGCAGTTGAGCGGACCTCTCTGGGCCCTGTTCGCGGTCGTTGCGCTCGGGCTCACCGTCTATGGCGGCCTGACCGGCCTCGTGGTCTACCGGGCCCGCTGGGAGCGCTCCTAGGCGCCGAAGAACTCGATCAGCGCGTCCAGGGTCGCGTCCGGCGCCTCCGCCATCAGCGAGTGGCCCGAGGGCCCGACCTGCACGGTGCGCGAGCCCGCGATCGCTTTCGCCAGCTCGCCGGCCGCTTTAGGCGGCGCCATGACGTCGCGGCGCCCGAGGACGAAGAGCGCCGGGCACTTCACCTTCGCCGCCGCCTCGAGGCCGCCCGCGTAGGCGTTGCAGGCGGCAAGGTCCGCGTAGAGAACGCCGGGCGCGAGGCGCCGCAGGCGCGCGAGCGTGTCGCCGTACATCCACATGCCGGGGTTCGGGTTGCCAGCGAGCGGCACCTGCGCCGCGTGCCCCCAGATCGTTTCCATGTCATAGGCGGACTGGTCGTTACGGCGTGCCGCGTCGAGGAACACCTCGCCGACCTTCATCGGGTAAGCGGTGCCGATCAGCGCGATGCGCTCCGCGGCCTGCGGATAGCGCGCGGCGAACTCGAGCGCGATCAACGAGCCCATCGAGTGGCCTACGAGCGCAGCGGATTTGATCTGCTTTTCATTCAGAACTTTCCTTACCCAGTCCGCCATTTCGCCGATGCCGGTCAGCGCCGGGCCTTCCGAGCGGCCGTGCGCGGGCAGGTCGACCGCGAGCACGTTGAAGCCGTGGTAGCCGAAGTAGCGGCTCTGCAGGCCCCACCAGGAATGGTCCAGGCCCGCGCCGTGAACGAACACGACGCTCCTCTTCGCCGGGTCGACGTCGTGCGCCGCCGTGTAGGCGAACACGGCACGACCCTCCACCTGAAAATTCACTTCGCGGCCTTCAGCGCGCGGTCGAGGTCGGCGATGAGGTCTTCCGCGTCCTCCAGGCCGATCGACAGCCGCACCGTGCCCGGGCCGATGCCGGCCTTCTTCAGGTCCTCGTCCGACATGCGGTAGTGCGTCGTCGTGGCCGGGTGGATCACCAGCGACTTGGCGTCGCCGACGTTGGCGAGGTGCGAGAACACGCGCAGCGCCTCGATGAACTTGCGGCCCGCCTCGCGCCCGCCCTTGATGTCGAAAGAGAACACCGCGCCGCATCCGCGCGGCAGCAACTGTTTTGCGAGCTTGTAGTCAGGATGCGTTTCGAGTTCCGGGTACATCACGGACTGAACTGACGCATTCGAGGAAAGGAAGGCCACCACCTTCCTCGTGTTCTCCACGTGCCGCGGCATGCGCAGGTGCAGCGTTTCGACACCCTGCAGGATCTGGAACGCGGTCATCGGCGCCATGCAGGCACCGAAGTCGCGCAGGCCCTCCCTGCGCGCGCGCAGGAGGAAGGCGCGCGTGCCGGACTCCTCCTCGAAGTCCATGTTGTGGAAGCCCGCGTAGGGCGCGGTCAGCTGCGGAAACTTGCCGCTCTTCTCCCAGTCGAAGCGGCCCGAGTCGACGAGCACGCCGCCGATGGCGACACCGTGGCCGCCGAGGAACTTGGTCGCCGAGTGGTAGAGCAGGTCCGCGCCGAGCTCGAACGGCTTCATGAGGAACGGCGTGGTGAAGGTCGCGTCCACGAGCAGCGGCAGGCCCGCCTCGTGCGCGATCTTCGACACGGCCGGGATGTCGAGCACGTCGAGGCCCGGGTTGCCGAGCGTCTCTCCGAACAACAGCCGGGTATTGCTCTTGATGTTCTTCTTCCAGGCTTCGAGATCCCTCGGCTGCACGAACGTGGTCTCGATCCCGAATCTCTTCAAGGTGTATCCGAGAAGGTTGTGGGAACCCCCGTAGAGAGCGCCAGAGGCGACGATGTGGCTGCCCGCGTCCATGAGCGTCGCGACCGCGAGGTGCAGCGCCGCCTGGCCGCTCGCCGTGGCGATGGCGCCTACGCCGCCCTCCAGCGCCGCCATGCGCTCTTCCAGCACCGCGACCGTGGGATTGGAGATGCGCGAATAGACGTGGCCCGCGCGCTCCATGTTGAAGAGAGAAGCCGCGTGAGCCGCGTCGCGGAACACGTAGGACGTGGTCTGGTAGATCGGCACCGCGCGCGCGCCGGTCGCCGGGTCGGGCGACTGCCCGGCATGCAGCGCCAGCGTGTCAAACCCGGGGTACTTAGGACCGGCCACAACCCGTCCGGTTAAATGCCGGTCCCCGCAAAGCTCAGTGCAGGTGTTTTCTCGACGGCCGCGTCGCCGTCTCGAACGCGCGCTCGGGCTTCTGCGCCTGGCTCGCGCGCTGCTTCCAGTCCTGCTCGAACAGGCGGTCGATGAGCGCGGTCACCTCGGCGATCTGCTCCTTGCCGAACTGGCGCACGAGCAGAGCGCTCACGTCCTCGACCATGCAGCGGCGCTGCGCCTCGTGGATCGCGTGCGGCGTCGGCCCCACGAAGAGAAGCCGCGACTCCTGCTCGCCGTTGTCCAGGTAGAGCGTGAGCTCGACCTCGACCGCCTCGTAGCAGAAAGGGCCCAGATTCTCGAGCGCCGCCTCGAGCGCCGGGTGGAAGCTGCGGCCGATCTCGCCCGTCCAGCACATGAGGAACATGAGCTCCTTGTCGTCGTAGCGGAGACCGGGCTCTTCGGCCTCGAGGCTCTTCACGTCGGCAAGGCCGTCGGCGTCGAGGTAGTCCAGCAGCGGCGCGATCGCCTGCTCGATCTGCTTCTTCGACACGCCTTCCAGCATCGGGATGTCGGCGTGCAGGTGCACTTCCATGCGCATGGCGGCGGTTCCCGGGGAGTCAGTCGTGCATTTTATCACGCAGGCGATCGTCAAAACCGACCGCCGGCGCGCGTCAACTGACCTGCGGCGACTCGCGTTAGTTGCATTATGCGCAGAATGGCTCCACATGGTGCTCTGAGATCGGAGGCAGCCATGAACGTGATGTACAACAGTGAGAACTACTACGTGGTCGAGTTTCCGGGCCGCCATGGGATCGAGCTGGTGGACAAGACCACGGGCCGCGCCGGGTTTCTCGAAGGGGCGGTGGAAGTGAAGTTCCGCGCCTCCATGGCGGATCTCGCCGCCGGCGAGCCGACCGAGGAGTCGGTGGACGAGTTTCTCGGCCACTACGACGCGCTCCTGCTCAACTCCGTCACCAGCCACTGAGTTAGCATCGGGCCGATGTTCCGGCCCGATTATTCCGGCAACGGGTTCCTCAATCTCGTCGCCTCGCTCGTCGAGGCCGGCGGCGGCAGGCCGCGGCACGCGCCGCTCGCCGCGCTGCCGGCCCGGGAGTTGCGCGCCGCGACCAATATCGTCTTCGTCATCGTCGACGGCCTCGGCGACGGCTACCTGCGCGAGCATGGGCTGAGCGGCCGCGGCGCGGGCTCGCTGCTCGCGCATCGGCGCGGTGCGATGAGCGCGGTGTTTCCTTCCACCACCGCGAGCGCGATCACTACGTCGTTCACCGGCGCATCGCCGCTCGAGCACGGATTGACCGGTTGGTTCACCTATTTCTCCGAAGCCGGCTGCGTAGGCGCGCCGCTGCCGTTCCAGCGCCGCGCCGAGCGCACCGCGCTCGCAGTGGATCCCGCGCGCCTGTTCGCGGAGCGCTCGCTCTTCGATGGGCTCACCGTGCGCAGCATCGTCGTGTCCTGGGACAAGATCATCGGCTCGGCGTACAACGTCCATCATTGCGGCGGCGCCGAGCGCCTCGCCTACGCCGACCTCGAGGGCTTCCTCGCCCAGACCGTGCGCGCGGTCCGGTCCGGCGGCGGGCGCAAGTTCGTCTACGCCTATTGGCCGGACTTCGACTCGCTCGCGCACCAGCACGGCGTCGGCAGCGCCGAGGTGCGCGCGCACTTCGAGGCGCTCGACGCGGCATTCGCCGAGCTGCTCGCGCGCCTGGCGGGCACCGACACGCTCATCGTGCTCTCGGCCGACCATGGCTTCGTCGACTGCCCGAAGGACGAGGCGATCGAGCTGCCGCCGGCGCTCGCCGCGCAGCTGCGCTTTCCGCTGTGCGGCGAGCGGCGGGTTGCGTTTTGCCACGTTCAGGATCGAAAAGCTTTCATTGCAGAAGCCAGATCTCGCTTCGAACATCGTGCCGATGTCCGTTTGAGCCGGGAATTGCTGGACGAAGGCTGGTTCGGGCCCGGGCGGCCGCACCCGCATTTCGCGGAGCGAATCGGCGACGTCGCGCTGGTCATGAACGGGCGCGCCACGGTAAAAGACTGGCTGCCCGGAGAGCCGCGGCACCTGCACATCGGCAATCACGGCGGCACGAGCGACGAGGAAATGTTCATCCCCCTGGTGGTGGCGCAGGCATGAAGCTCAAGGCGAACGGCATCGACGTCAACTACGAACTCCACGGCAAGGAGGGCGCGCCCTGGCTCGTGCTCGGCCACTCGCTCGCCTGCAGCGTGCGCATGTGGGACCCGCAGGTCGCGGCGCTCAGGGACCGGTACCGCATCCTCGCCTACGACACGCGCGGCCACGGCGCGAGCGAGGCGCCCGCTGGTCCTTACTCGCTGGAAATGCTTGCCGACGATCTATTTTTTCTGTGCAAGGAATTGAAAATCAAGACGGCCCACTATTGCGGCTTGTCGATGGGCGGCATGATCGGCCAGACCTTCGCGCTGAAATATCCCGGCGTGTTCAGGACGCTGATCCTCGCCGACACCACGAGCCGCTATCCGCAGGACGCGGCGCCCGTATGGGCGGAACGCATCAGGACGGTGGAAGCGAGGGGCATGGAGCCGCTCGCGCAGCCGACGCTGGAGCGCTGGTTCACCGAGGCGTTTCGCAAGACGAACCCCGCGGTCGTGGACGGCATCCGCAAGCTCATCCTCGCCACGCCGGCGGCGGGTTACGTGGGCTGCAGCCACGCGATCCCGAAGATCAACCTCACCGCACGCCTGAAGGAGATCAAATGCCCGATCCTCGTCATCGTCGGCGAGCAGGACCCCGGCACGCCGGTGGCGATGGCGAAGGAGATCCACGAGAACGCGCCGGGATCGAAGCTCGTCGTGATCCCGCAGGCCGCACACCTCGCCAACCTCGAGCAGCCCGCGGCCTTCACGCGGGCGATGGAGCAGTTCCTCGCCGGCAAATAGCCGTGCGCGGCTAGGCGTCGACCCAGCGCGCCACTTCGCCCAGCGGCGCGCGCCGCGTGCGGAACCGGTTCGCCGGGTGCTGCGGGTCCTCGTAGCCGAACGACATTCCGCAGACGACGCGCCGGTCCTCGCCGAGGTCGAAGAATTCGCGCAGCAGCTTCGGGTGCGCCGCAAGCGCGGCCTGCGCGATGCAGGCGACGCCAGCGGCCGATGCCGCGAGCATGAAGTTGTTGACCCAGGCGCCGCAATCGAGCACGCCGTAGATGCCCAGCGCCTCGTCGGTCGTCACCACCAGCGCGTGCGGCGCGCCGAACAGGCGGAAGTTCTCCATCGCCTGCTTCGCCGAGGCGGCGCGGTCGCCGCGCGCGACGCCGACCGCTTCGTACAGCTGGAAGCCGCATTCGCGGCGCCGCTCCAGGTACACGCCCCGGTACTCGCGCGGGAAGGGATATTCGGGCTCGGCCTGGTGCGAAGAGGCGAAGGCGAGCAGCGCGGCGCGAAAGCGCTCGGTCGCCGCGCCCGAGGTGACATGCACCTGCCAGGGCTGAGCGTTGCACCAGGAGGGCGTGCGCTGGGCGACCTCGAGCAGGCGCTCGATCGTCGCGCGCTCCACCGGCCGCGGCAGGAAGCCGCGGCAGCTGTAGCGCTGCCCGAGAAGCTGCGCGAACGCGTCCAATTCCTGGCTCATGGATTCCCTCCTGCGCGAATTCAGGACGCGCCCACGCCCGCGACGCCGCGGTCGATGAACTCCTTCGACTGCTCGAGCACCGCCTGGCGCCATTCGGGCTCCTGCGGGTAGAAGGCGGCCTCGTACTCGCGCCGCACCCGGGCGGCGAGCACCGGGTCGCGCGGCCCCTCGAAGCGCATCCAGCGCTGCGCCATGCTCGCGCGCTGCATCTGCTCGCGCGGCCGCGTGCCGAACTCGACGACGACGCAGGTCGTCTCGGCCTGCGGCAGCATCGCGGCGAGCGCGTCGATGATGGTGCCGCTGTAGGTGGCGAGCTTCTTGTGCGTCACGCCCTGCAGGTTCACGGCGCGCTCGCCCCACCAGGCGCGCGCGCGCGCGCGCGCGGGCGAGCCCTCCGCGTGGAAGCACAGGTACACGTGCTCGCACCATGGGCCGATTCCGGTGTGCAGGTCCAGGAACGCGACCTTGCGCGCGCGGGAAAGATGCGCCTCGACCGCCGCGCGAAAGGCGTTGTTCGCCCATTGCGGCCGCGCGCCGCCGTAGAAGATGCCGTCGGCGTGCCCGTACTGGCCGCCGTTGAAGGCGTCGGAGAACGCCTTCTCGCCGTGCCTCTGGCGAAATTCCGCGAGCTTCGCAAAGATGCCCGCGACCGCCTCCTCGCTCCAGTCCCGGATCGCGATCGCCGGGTGAAGCTCGTCGTAGCCCGGATTGGCGGGCAGCGGCTTCGCAAAGTCGACGAAGTTGCGGTTGAGGTCGACGTTTTCCTCGGTGACGCGCGTCTTGTGCGCGAAGCCCCAGGGATTGTGCGCGTGGAAGAACACCACCGCGGTGTCCTTGGGCAGCCGCGGCCGGCCGCGCAGCCAGGCGCGCTGTACGGCCGAGCCGGTGTAGCCCTCGATGCCGTGCGTGCCGCTGCCCACGACGAACGCGCGCGAGGCGCTGCCCGGCCCGAGCACCGCCACGTCCAGGTAGAGCGGCTCGCCGCCGGGCCCGCGCTCGTCCGGGTGCTGCAGGCTCGTGAGCTTGCCGCCGGCGCGGCGCGCGGCGTCGACGAATTTCTTGCGCGCCTCGGCGTAGGACTCCGAGAACGCCGCCAGCTCAGCCATCGAGTCCCTGCCAGCGGCGGAGGTTCCTCGACTCGATGCCGAACAGGTCGAGCACGCGGCCGACCGTGTGCGCGACCAGGTCTTCGATCGTCTTCGGGCGCGCGTACAGCGCCGGCACCGGCGGGAAGACGATGCCGCCCATCTCGGTCACCGCCACCATGTTGCGCAGGTGGGCCAGGTTCAGCGGCGTCTCGCGCACGAGCAGCACCAGGCGCCGGCGCTCCTTCAGCGCCACATCCGCCGCGCGCGACACGAGGTCGTCCGCGTGCGCGTGCGCCGCGGCGGCGAGCGCGCGCATCGAGCAGGGCGCGACCGCCATGCCCTCGGCAAGGAACGAGCCGCTGGCGATCGGCGCCGCGATGTCGCGCGGCGAGTACGCGACCGACGCGAGGCGCTCGACGTCCTTGCGCTTCATGCGCAGCTCGTGCCAGCAGTTGAGCGCGCCCGCTTCGGACAGCACGAGGTGGCTCTCCCAGCCGGATACGGTGCCCAGCTCGCGCAGCAGCCGCACGCCGTAGGCGGCGCCGCTCGCGCCGGTGATCGCCACCACCAAGCGCTTGCGCTGCCGGGTCCTGGAGGCAGTCCGCTTCACGCGCTGAAGCGTACACCAAGGCTGCGGCGTCGAAGTGCAGCGCCGGCAGCGGTGGTATCGTTGATGTTTCGATGAAGCGGCATGAAGGAATCCGGCGTGCGGTGCTGGGCCTCGCCCTGGCGGCCCTGCTCGCCGTCGTGCAGTCGGCCGAGGCGCAGCGCAAGCACCTGCCCTCGCGCACCGCGCCGATCCCGGACACCGAATCCGGCGCGAAAGCCGGCAGCGCGGGCGACGAAGAGCCGCCGAAGCTAATCATCTATGGGCCGCCGGTGGCGCCGCTCGGCGCGCCCCCGGAGAGCGTCAAGCCGGCGCCCGCCGAGGCGGCGCCCGCAGCGCCGGTCGCATCGCCCGCTCCCGCGCCTGCTCCTGTTGCCACGCCCGCGCCTGCCGCCGAGCCCGCGCCCGCTCCCGTTGCGGCCCCCGCTGCTGCGCCCGCTCGGGCGCCGGTGGCCGCACCGCCGCCAGCGGTTGCGCCCGCGCCGCCGCCGGTCGCCCGGCCGACTCCCGCGCAGCCGGAGCCCGTCGCCGTACCGATACCACCGCCCGCCCCCGCGGCTCCTGCGATCGCCGAACCCGCACCGGCGCCGATCCCGGCGCCGCCGCCGGTGGCTCGGCCGACGCCGGCGCAACCGGAGCCGGTGGCTGCGCCGATTCCAGTGCCACCACCCGCGCCGGTGGCAAAGCCCGCCTCAGCGCCGGTACCTGTAGCAGCGCCTGCTCCTACGCCTGCGCCGATCGCAAAGCCGGCGGCTCCACCGCCTGCGATTGCCGCCCCGTCACCCGCGCCTGCGCCCGCCCCGACGCCGACCGTCGCCAAGCCTGCGCCCGCCGTCGCGCCGAGCGCGCCCGCGCGTCGCGAGGTCGCCGTCGCGGCGCCCTCTTCGGCGTCCGCGAGCCAGCGGCTGGACGCGAAGACGGTCGAGCAGATCTTCTCCTGCCTGGCGCCCGGGCTGCCGGCGGAATGGCGGCGCGCCTGGGTCGAGGTCAGCAACACCGGCGGCGCGCCGACCGGCAAGTTCTACTTCACGACCTCGCTGCGTCGCGACGACGGCGAGGAATTCACGCCCTGCAACGCGCAGGAAGTGGCGCGCAGGATCGCGAGCCTGAGCGCGGCGGGAACCAAGGGCGGGGAGCGCTGGCGCTCGGCGCGGCTGTCGATCGACAGCGAAGGCGACTACGAGTTCACGGTCGACCGCTGATCAGGATTTCCTGAGGAAGTCGAAGTCGCAGCCGTGCTCGGCCTGGAGCACGTGCTCCATGTAAAGCTTCGCATAGCCGCGCGCGGGCGTGCTCACCGGCGATTTCCAGGCCTTTTTTCTTCCGGTCAATTCCTTCTCGGGCACCAGCAAGTCGATCTTGCGCTCGCGGACCGAGAGACGAATGCGGTCGCCGCTGCGCGCGAGCGCGAGCGGCCCGCCGACCGCGGCCTCGGGCGACACGTGTAGCACGATGGTGCCGTAGGCGGTGCCGCTCATGCGCGCATCCGAGATGCGCACCATGTCCTTCACGCCCGCGCGCGCGAGCTTCTGCGGAATCGGCAGGTAGCCCGCCTCGGGCATCGCGTACCCGGACCGCGGGCCCGCGTTCTGCAGCACCATGAAGTCTTCGGGTTTCACGTCGAGCGACGGGTCGTCGACGCGCGCCGCGAGGTCGTCCAGCGACGAGAACACGACCGCGCGCCCTTCGCGCTCGAACAGGTTCGCGTCCGCGGCCGAGCGCTTGAGGATCGCGCCGCCGGGCGCAAGGGACCCGAACAGCGCCACCAGGCCGCCCGCCTTCGCGAGGGGATCCGACAGCGGCCGCACCACCGCGCGATCCACCCAGGCGCCTTCCTCGTGGGCGAGCCGCTCGCCGAGCGTCTCGCCGGTGACCGTCAGGCAGTCGAGGTGCAGCAGGGGCTTCAGCTCGCGCAGCACCGCGCCGATGCCGCCCGCGGCGTAGAGGTCCGACATGTAGTTCTGCCCCGTGGGCTTGAGGTCCACGAGCACCGGCGTCGAATCCGAGATCTCGTTCAGCCGCTTCAGGTCCACGCCGACGCCGACGCGGCCCGCGATCGCGGTGAGGTGCACGATGGCGTTGGTCGAGCCGCCGGTCGCGAGCAGCACGCGCATCGCGTTCTCCACCGACTTCGGCGTGATGATCTGCGAGGGCCGGATCGGCTTCGCCGCGAGCTCCACCGCGCGCCGCCCGCTCGCTTCGGCCGCGCGCAGCCGGTCGGCGTGCACCGCCGGAATCGCGGCGCTGCCGGGCAGCGCCATGCCGAGCGCCTCGGCGATCGAGGCCATCGTGGATGCCGTACCCATCACCGCGCAGGTTCCCGCGGTCGTCGCCAGGTTTCCTTCAACGGAATCTATTTCAGGAGCAGAGACCTGTCCCGACCGATGCAAGGCCCAGAACCGCCGGCAATCGGTGCAGGCGCCCAAGCGCTCGCCCCGGTACGAGGTCGGCATCATCGGGCCGGCGAGCAGCTGCACCGCGGGCAGGTCGGCGCTCGCCGCGCCCATCAGCTGCGCGGGCACCGTCTTGTCGCAGCCGCCAACGAGCACCACGGCGTCCATCGGCTGCGCGCGCACCATCTCCTCGATGTCGATCGACATCAGGTTGCGGAACATCATCGAGGTCGGGTACAGGAACACCTCGCCGAGCGACACCGTCGGGAACTCGAGCGGCAGGCCGCCGGCGGCGAGAACGCCGCGCTTCACCGCCTCGATGAGCTCGGGGAAATGGCGGTGGCAGTTGTTGAAGCCGCTCCTCGAGTCGGCGATGCCGACCACCGGGCGCGCGAGCATCTCGCCCGAGAAGCCCATGCTCTTGGCGAACGAGCGCCGCAGATAAAGCGAGAACGCCGGGTCCCCGTAGTTGGTCAGCCCCCGGCCTAGGCCGCGCTGCTTCAGCTGCGCCATCTACGGTCCGCGCAGAGCGGGACTACTTCGGCCTTCTGCGGTGGCGGCGGCGACCGCCGCCGCCGCTGTTCTGGTGCTGCTGGTGCTGGCCCGGCTGCTTCTGGGGATTGGCGAGCATGCGCTTGAGCGCTTCCTCGGCGCGCCGGTCGAGCTCTTCGTCGCTGATGTTCGGGTAAACCTTGCGTTCTCTCATTTGGTCAGTCTGGCAGCTTAACTCATTGATTTATTGTGTTGGGATCTGTCCCACACTTCTTCGGCTCGGGATTGTGGTTGCGTTCCCACAGGCCCGACCTTACTGTGGGTACAGGAGACAGGGTACACATGGAAGCGGTCGCGGAGCAAGGCAGCAGTCTGCTCGACAGCATCGCCGCATTCTGCCGGTCGCACGGCATCGCGGAATCCACCTTCGGCCGGCGCGCCGTCAACGACGGCAAGTTCGTCGCGCGCCTGCGCGACGGCGCGCGCATCACCCCGGAGACGCTGGAGCGCGTCTCGAGCTTCCTCGAGCGCCACGGCGCCTCCGCGCCCGCGGCGCCTCCCGAACTGCGCCCCCTGATCCGCGTGGCTCCTCCGCGCGACGGCGCGTCCCACGCCGCCGGCGCGCTGCCTTCGCGCGACGGCGCTCCCTCACGCAATTTCCGCTTCTTCGACAACCGCCAGAAGTACCTGCTGTTCGTCAACACCTGCGGCGAGAAGGAAGTCGTGGCGCAGCGCGTCGGCATGGAGCTCGCGCACATCCACCCGCGCCCGCCGGCGATCCGCGTCTTCGACGCCGGCATGGGCGACGGCACCGTGCTCACGCGCGTGATGCGCGAGATGCACCGCCGCTTTCCTACGCGGCCGTTCTACTTCGTCGGCAAGGAGATCAGCCTCGAGGACGTGCGCCTGTCGCTCGACAAGATGCCCGATCGGCTGTTCGAGCACCCCGCGACGGTGCTGGTCGTCACCAACATGTACTACACCGAAGCGCCCTGGCTGACGCCGAAGTCGCTCAGCGCGGCCCACTCGCTGGTCTGGCACGAAGCCGCGCTCACCGGCACCACCGCGCACGAGTTCGGCGAGCAGATCGCCGCGCTCGAGCCCTTCCTCGCGCGCAACTGGCAGGCGCGCCACAGCGCGAAGTCCGGCAATCCGGTCTATGAGCGCCCGGTGGCGCTGGTCCTCTACCGCGAGGACTTCCGCTTCATGCTCGACGATGTGATCCCGCGCCAGGGCAAGGTACGCGCGGACTACGACCTCGTGATCGCTTCGCAGCCCTACCGCGCGCGCGTGCCGGTGGAGTTCAAGGCCGCCAAGGTCATCGGCCCGCTCGCGCGCTCGCTCGGGCCGGGCGGCCGGCTGCTCGGCATTCACTCCTGCGGACGCGACCCCGGCATGGAGATCGTGCGCGCGATCTGGCCCGAAGAGGCTCCGTTCGCGGCGGGCCGCCACGACGTGCTGCGCGCCGTGCGCGCCGAGCTCGGCAAGGAGGCGCGCCACTACAACTTC
>Ga0335082_10006343_pt1 | contig 12906 bp, 8 predicted proteins | sample Lox_Sample_41_FD_206718 | JGI IMG/M metagenome (GOLD analysis project Ga0335082, IMG submission 206718) | Soil microbial communities from Loxahatchee National Wildlife Refuge, Florida, United States - Lox_Sample_4.1 | ecosystem: Environmental > Terrestrial > Soil > Wetlands | place: USA: Florida... | reverse complement strand
GTACTGATGGCCACTACGTCCGCGATCGACGTCGTCATGCCCCAGATGGGCGTCTCCGTCTCCGAGGGGACGATCACGAAGTGGCTCAAGCAGGAAGGCGAGTCGATCGCCGCCGACGAGCCGCTGCTCGAGATCTCGACCGACAAGGTCGACACCGAGGTCCCGAGCCCGGGCGAGGGCGTCGTTCAGCAGATCCTCGTGCAGGAAGGCGAGACGGTCGAGGTCGGAACGAAGCTCGCGGTGATCGCTCCTCCTGGCGCGGCCGAGGCCCCGCCGGCCGAGCCCGAGCCGGAGCCCGAGCCCGTCCCCACCGAACCCGAGCCCGTCGCCGCCGAGCCGGAGCCTGAGCCCGAGCCGGTCGCGGCCGAGCCCGAGCCGGAACCGGAGCCCGCGCCAACCGTCGCGCCCGAGCCGGTGGCCCAGGCAAGTGACGGCGCCGGCGAGAAGACGTTCGTCTCGCCCGTCGTCGCGCGGATCGCCTCCGAGCACGGCGTCGACGTCTCGCAGGTCTCCGGGACCGGCCGCGGCGGACGCGTGACGAAGAAGGACATCCTGGCCTTCGTCGACACCGGCCGAGCCGGTTCCCGTCGAGGCCGCACCGCCTCCCGAGGCGCCCGCTCCTCCGCCACCACCCCCGCCGCCTCCGCCGCCGCCCGAGCCGACCGCGCCGCCGGCTCCTGCGCCACCCCCGGCCGCGGAGCCTGCACCCGTCGCCGAGGTGGGCGAGGAGATCGTCCCGATGAACGCCATGCGCCGCGGGATCGCCGAGCACATGCGCCGCTCGCTCGACACGAGTGCGCACGTCACGACGGTGTTCGAGATCGACCTCTCGAAGGTCGTCGCGATCCGCAAGAAGCTCAAGCCGGAGTACCAGGAGAGCTACGGCGTCAACCTCACATACCTCGCGTTCATCTCGCGCGCGACCATCGAGGCGATCCACAACTGGCCGTGGGTCAACGCCGAGGTCCGCGGCGAGCAGATCGTCGTGAAGAAGTACGTCAACCTTGGCGTCGCCGTCGCGCTCGAGGGCGGCCAGGGGCTGATCGTCCCGGTGATCAGGAACGCCGAGGGCCTGAACCTCCTCGGGATCGCCCGCGGGATCGTCGACATCGCCGACCGTGCCCGCAACAAGAAGCTGACCCCGGACGACGTCCAGGGCGGCACCTTCACGATCACGAACCCCGGCGGCTGGGGCGCGATCATCGGCACGCCGATCATCAGCCAGCCGCAGGTCGCGATCCTCGACGTCGAGGCGCTCGTCAAGCGGCCCGTCGTCGTCCAGGACGAGAGCGGCGAGGACGTGATCGCGATCCGCCCGATGATGAACCTCTGCCTCTCGTATGACCACCGGCTCGTGGACGGCGCCTACGCGGCGCAGTTCATGAAAGAGCTCCGCGAGAGCCTCGAGAGCTGGGACGAGTCGGCGTACTGACGTCGCCTTCACAGGGGAAACCCGGTTTCCCCTGTGTGCCCCCTCGCTAGGTACCACAAGTCCAACGGGGCGGGCAAAGCCGACCCCTCTCAGAGATCACCGCCGGGCTGCGGACGTCGGGCCGCCGTGGGAGGCACGTCGAGCTCCTCGGGCCGTGAGCGTCGCTACGCTCCGCGCATGAGTCGCCACGCGCAATTGATGCAGCTCGGCCTTGTGCCGTATCTGGACGCGTGGGAGCTGCAGCGCTCGATCGCCGCCGAGGTCACGGCCGGCTCTAGGCCGGACACGGTCATGCTGCTCCAGCACCCTCCCGTCATCACCCTGGGGCGACGCGCGGAAGAGCACGAGCTGCACGTGCCGGACGGCGCCGAGGTCGAGATCGTCGAGACCGACCGCGGCGGGAAGTCGACGTACCACGGACCGGGCCAGCTCGTCTGCTACCCGATCCTCGACCTGCGCCGTCACGGCCAGGACGTGAAGCGGTACTGCCGCGACCTCGAGGAGGCGCTGATCCGGACGCTCGCGCCGCTCGGTGTGGACGCAAGCCGGATCGAAGGCCTCACCGGAATCTGGCTCGAGGCACCTCCACGGAAGATCGCGTCGATCGGGATCCACGTCTCGAAGTGGGTGACCACGCACGGCTACGCACTCAACGTCGACCTCGATCCCGCGCCGTTCACGGAGTGGATCACGGCCTGCGGGCTGGACGACGCCGCGTTCACGACGATCGAGCGCGAGCTGGGCCGGCCCGTCTCGGTCGACGAGGTTCGACCGCAGGCGGTCGCTGCCCTCGAGGAAGTCTTCGCGATCCAGCTCACCGAGCAGCCGATCCCGGTTAGCGTACGGCCATGAGCGTTTTCAGCAGACTCAGAACCTGGTGGAGCAAGGACGAACGCGAGGTCGCCGAAGAGGAGACACGGATGTCCCCCGCCGAGCGCGAAGTAGCCGAGGAGGACTACCAGGCCCGGAGGGACGACACCCGGGTCGAGAGTGGTCGCTTCCTGGGCGGCAGTGGGGACTACGAGCGCGACTCCGAGCCGCCCGGCTAGAAGCTAGGCACGACCGACCCGCCGCTCAGACTCCGTGCCCATGAGCACGGGCCGGCTCGAGGCGTTCGCGGACGGCGTCTTCGCCATCGCCGCGACGCTTCTCATCCTCAACGTCGACGCGCAGGTTCCCGCCGACGTCCACGACCTCGGCGCCCAGATCGTGGACATCTGGCCGTCGTACCTCGCCTACGCGGTCAGCTTCGTGACGATCGGGATCATGTGGATCAACCACCACACGATGATGGATCAGATCAAGCGGGCCGACCGGCGATTCCTGGTCGCGACGATCGGCCTGCTGATGTGCATCGCGTTCGTCCCATATCCGACACGCGTGGTGGCCGAGCACATCCGCGGCGCGGGCGCCCAGGACGCTGCACTCCTCTACGGGTTCACGCTCGTCGTCACGGCGATCTTCTTCAACATCAACTGGTTCTACGCGTCCCGCGGCCGGAGGCTCCTGCGGGCTGACGCGGACCGCGCGATCGTGAGCGGAGTCACACGCGCATATATCCCCGGGCCGTACATCTACCTCGGCGCAACGCTGGTCGCCTTCGCCAGCCCCAAAGCGAGCGTGATCCTGTTCATGCTGATCGCGCTCTTCTACATCGTCGAGAGCTCGATCTTCGGCGCGAGCGACGACCTCTAGACTGCGACTGGATGGAGCGGTCCCTGCCAGTAGCCGAGCGGCCGCGGCGGCCCGAGTGGATGAAAGTGCGCGCGCCCAGCGCGGACTCGCGCTACTTCGACGTGCGCAAGCTCCTGCACGGAGCGAGCCTGAACACGATCTGCGAGGAGGCCCGCTGCCCGAACATCGCGGAGTGCTGGGGCCGCGGGACGGCGACCTTCCAGATCCTCGGCGACACGTGCACTCGCGCCTGCCGCTACTGCTACGTGCACTCGGGCAAGCCGGACGGCCCGCCGGACCCGCTCGAGCCGCTGCGGCTGGCCGCGGCAGCCGCCCAGATGGACCTCGAGCACGTCGTCGTGACGTCTGTCGACCGGGACGACCTTCCGGACCGCGGGGCGGCCCACTACGCGGCGACGATCCGCGCGCTCAAGCGCAAGCTGCCCGAGGCGTCGATCGAGATCCTGACGCCGGACTTCCTCGACCACGAGGAGGAGGCGCTTCAGACCGTGCTCGCAGCGCGGCCCGAGGTCTTCAACCACAACATCGAGACGGTGCGCCGCCTCCACGCGCGGATGCGAGGCGCGAAGGCCTCGTACGACAAGGCGCTCTGGCTCCTGCAGCGGGTGAAGGAGGTCGCCGGCTACCCGGTGCTGACGAAGTCCGGGATCATCGTCGGCCTCGGCGAGACGAACGACGAGGTCGTCGAGACGATGCAGGACCTGCGCACGCACGGCGTCGACGTCGTCACGATCGGCCAGTACCTACAGCCGAGCTCGAAGCACGCGACGATCGACCGCTGGGTGCATCCGGACGAGTTCCGCTGGTTCCGCGAGCAGGGCGAGGCGCTCGGCTTCGGGTCGGTGTTCTCCGGACCGCTGGTTCGCTCGAGCTACCGCGCGGACGAGCAGCGGCACGCGGCCGAGACGGGCCGTGGCGCGGTGGCGTACTAGCGCGGCGCTCCCGCTGGTGCTCGTTGCGGCGGGGTGCGGAGCCGGCTCGCCCGCAGGTGCCTCGGACACGAGCTCCCGTCATCCGCGCCTGGTTCCGGTCCAGAAGGCCCCACTGCGCGTCGAGGGCGCAGGTTTCGCCCCAGGCGAGAGCGTGCGGGTCGTGCTCGTCGGGCGAGCGACCCGTCGCGTGAGAGCAGGCGACACGGGCGCCTTCCGTGTCACGTTCACCGGCGTAGGCCGCTGCGAGAGCGTCACGGTGCGAGCTGTGGGCTCCAGGGGCAGCCGCGCAGGCTTCAACTTCTCGCAGCCACTCTGTCTCGACGAGTAAATGAGAGGGCCGCCCGAAGGCGGCCCTCGTCACGGCCTGCTGGGTGCGGCCTGGTTAGTGGTCCAGGTTCATCTTCCAGATGCCCTGGGAGTGGGTCGCGGCATACAGGATTCGCTTGCAGTGGCCGTGGCCCGTGCAGGTCGGCTCGCGGTTCGAGGGCTGGATCGCGAGGTGCATGATCTCGTAGCGAGGCATGCCCTTCGTGACGTGCCAGCTCGAGCCGTCGTTGCTTCCGCGCAGAACGCCGAAGTCGGTGCCGACGTACAGCGTGCGGGTCGCGTCATCGCGGACGATGTCGCTGACCGGTAGGTCGCCGTCCGAGTAGGGCGTCGGGTAGGCAGATGCGCCGCTCTCCACGTTCAGGTTCGTGAAGATCCCCGAGCCCGGGGCCGAGCCGTTCTCCCAGACGCTGAACGCGTGGCCGGGTGTGCTCGGCGTGACGGCGTTGTAGCCGGAGTAGACGATCCACGCGTGGTCCGGGTGCTTCGGATCGACGTAGATCCCGCTCGGATACCTCGTCGGTGAGCTACCCGACGTCGAGCTGTCTATCCGGTGCCAGGTGACCGTCGCCGGATCGCTCGCATCTCCGTTGTGCGTGACGAAGACACGACCTGCCCCGGTTGCGGCCCAGATCGTGCCGTGGTCGGCGCCGTCGCGTGCGATCCACGAGATCGCACCGCCTGCTCGATCGGTCCCGTAGACAGTTCCGGCGAGATCGCCCGGCTGGTCGATGCACGACGGGTCGGGCGTGCTAGCGATGCCGTCGCAATACGGGCCACCGAGCGGGCGGTAGTCACCGCAGCCGACCTGCGCACCGGAGGTCACGAACTCGGGGCAGTTCGACTCGTAGAAGGCGATGTCGGGCGTCGTGTCCTGCGGCACGGCTCCAGCGTGACCGGCACCGAAGGCCCAGGTCCGCCAGACGTGCCTCGCGCCCGAGAAGATCGGGTGCGTGCCCGGGACCGGGTTCGGGTCGCTGATCTGCGGCCAGTAGAACCCGATGCTCTCACCACTGTTGACGATCGGAGCGGAGGAGATGACCCACCTCTCCGGATCGCCGTTCTCGAAGTTCGAGTCGCTGAAGCCACTCGTGAACTCGTTGAAGCGCCACGTCGGCTCCGTCCCGTCGTACCCGGCGTTGCCGCCGTCGCCGTAGATGATCTGCGGCCAGGTGTTCCGGCTGCAGTTGTTCAGGTTCGACCAGGTGCTGTTGTCCTGCGTCCCGGCCATGACCTCACACGACTTCTTCGGGTTGATCGACACGCCGATGAACTGCAGCGTGCTGCTCAGCCTGTTGTCGACGTGGCTGAGCTCGACCGGGACTCGCGACAGCAGCTGCCTGCAGGTCACGTAGCTGCCCGACGAGGTCGGAAGCGGCGTTCCACCGTTCCGGAACGGGTTGTCGCACTCCGCCGAGGTGTCGGCGAACGTCCCGTTCGTCCTGATCATCCCGCCGTCCGAGCCCTCGAAGATCTGGGTCGGCTTGCCGGGGTTGATCACGATCTCGTGCTGGTCCGGGTGGATCGCGTCCGGGGCGTTCGTGCAGCCCTGGTCGAAGTACGGCGCGTAGGCACACCACGGCGCCGGATTGTCCTGCGCGTCGTAGGTCAGATCGGTGAAGGTGCGCATGTTGCCGGCACCCGACACCGAAGCGTCCGGGTCTCCGGCGGTGTTGGAGTAGAGGACGGCCCTACCGTTCGACCGCCCGTTTCCGCAGCCGACGCCCTTGGTGCTGCACGGGAGCTCGCCGTAGTTGTACGAGCCGATCACGTAGACCGTGTCGGGCATCCCGTCCGGCGAGTACACGTCCTCGTCGTACCAGCACTGACCCGTGCAGAAGTCGTCCGTGGCGAAGTACGGGTTGCCGGTGGTCTTCGAGGTCAGACACGTCCAGCCGGTGTAGTTGGCCGGGAACGCGTGGGTGGTCGGATCCGGCGGAGCGCAGGGAAGCGTCTGCGACCCGAGCAGCGTCGCCGCCGGCTGGTTGGCGTTGTCGATGCGCCAGAAGTTCGACGCCAGCGCGTTGGTGAAGTTCCCCGGGTTCTGCGTCCCCTCGGTCAGGTAGATGCGGGTGTGCAGGTTCTTGACCGTCAGGTCGAACATCGCCCGGTCGATCCCAGCGCCCTGGTTGAACTGCGGCGCGAAGACCTGGTTGAACGACGTCGCCGACGCGCCGGCATCACGCCGCCAGACACCCGCGTCGAACGCGGCCACGTAGACCGTGCCCGGATTGAGCGGGTCGAGCCCGACGTCCGTGACGCCGAACGACTGCGGGCCTGGATCGGGCTTGGCGCCGTCCCAGACCTCCGTGAACGTGTTGCCGCCGTCCCACGACTCGTAGAGCCCCGGCTCGTTCGCGCCGGGCTCCACGCGTGTGGTCCCGCCGGCACCGATCACGTGCGAGAGGCCGCGGACGGCCTGCGCGGAGCCGACGAGGAGATGGTCCTTGTGCTTGGGGTCGACGATGATCGCGCTGATCGCCCGGCCGAGGAACGCGTCCACGCCCGGGTTGACGCACGCGTACGTCCCGTTGCTGACGCACTTGTCACGGAGCTTCTTCCAGTGCTCGCCGCCGTCGGTCGACTTGTAGATCCCGACGCCGGCCTCGCACCCGGACGAACAGCGGTTCGGCTCGCCAGTCCCGAGATAGAGCGTGTCGTTGCTGCTGTCGTCGTACCACTGCCCGTGCTTCGCTCCGTGCTCGTGCTTCTTCGAGCCCGGAACCAACACCAGCGTCCCGACCGAGTTCTGGTCGAGATCCTGAGGGCTCATCTGCTTCCAGACGGGATCCGGGACGGTGGCGTTCTCGGTCATCCAGACGCCGCCACCCGAGACGCCGGCCCAGAGCCGGCACTTGTGAGCCGTGCAGTCCGGATCGGCGACGACCATCGGCGTACGACTCGCCGTGTTGTTCGTCGCACCGGAGAAGGAGATCACTCCCGGCTCGGTGGCGTGCACACGCGGGCCGTACAGCTTCCAGGTGTTGGTGTCCCAGAGGAACGTCCGACCGCGGTGGATGCGACGAGCGTCCGCCGTGGCGATCCTGCTGAACGTCGTCTTCGCCCGCTTTGCGATCACCGGCGAGATCGACTTCGCCGGATAGGTGCGCATCGCGGACAGGAAGGCCTCGTAACTGGTCGGGCCGAGACCCGCCTTGGCTTCGACGCTCTCCTCAGAACCGCCCTTCGGCACGACAGCCGCGCCTGGGCCGCTCGATCTCCCGGCCACCATGACCAGGAACAGTGTGAGCACGGCCGCAAGCACGAAGATCGCCGTCACGGCGCCCACGCGAACTCGAGTCATCTCTCCTCCCCCTAACTGACGGTTTCGCCTGTCGGTGTCGGTTTCTCTCCCCACGCTGTCTTCGGGCTGCCCGCCGCGATGCTTCGCCCAGCGCGCCTGCGCAGCCTTGCGCGCACTCTCCGAGCGCTCTTCTTGCGTCATCTTCGCGGCCCGCGCCTTGCCACCCTTGAGACCACCACGGCGGCCGAGTTCGACCGCGATCGGGTCTTTGCCGTTCTCGTCGGGTGTCCCAGTGCGCTCAGGCATAAACCGAAGGCAGAGCGACGTTTATATGCCCTTCTAGATCAGAAAGTCAAGCGGGGTGCCGGTATACGGAACCGCTCACGCATACCGATGCGTGAGCGTCGCTAGCGGACTGCTGCGCCGGCGTCGACGATGCCCGCTCCGTACGCGTCCGGGAACGCGATCGGGTCGGACTGGTCGACGTGGCAGAAGCCCGAGAGGCACGGCGTGCCGTCGAGCGCCGGAGAGAGGTTGTCCGGGTCGTTCGGGCCCATGTAGTTCGTCAGCCGGTCGCGTGCGGTGTTCTCCAGACGCGCCACGAGTGCGTCCGGCCGGTTGCGGAGGTTCCGCCTGGCCGAGAGCACGAGCGCCGCGACACCGGCCGCGTTCGGTGAGGCCTGGGATGTCCCCTGGAGCCAGCCGAAGGTCTGGCCGGCCAGCTTGAAGCAAGCCGAGTTGAAGAGCGCGGCCTCGTACGGGTCGTTGCAGATGAGGCCGCGGGGCGAGAGCGCGCCGAACGAGCCCCAGCCCCCGTAGAGGATGTCGCCGTCCCCGCCGTCGTAGAGCGGGATCTGGTACCTGCGCGCGCCGCCCGGAGCTGCGAGGTCGACGCGCGAGCCGTAGTTCGAGTAGTAGGCGAGCTGGTCGCGCGCGCCCACGTGGTTGCGCCAGCGCAGCGGGACGGATGCCGGAGCTGCGCCGATCGCGTTTGCGGTGGCTGAAACCATCGTCACTCCCGGGAGCCCGGCCGGAACCTCGAGCAAGCCGCGGAGGTCGTAGTTCTCGAGGTCTGGATCGCCGGGCGTCGCGGTCGCGAAGCCCTCGGGGCCGTCTGACACCTGGCCGACGCCCTCGAGCGTGCCGCCGCCGAGCGCCATGTCGACCCGGTCGATCCGGACGTGCTCGTTGCCGGCCGACGAGAACAGTGCGATCCCGTGCGCGCGGCAGTAGTCCATGACGTCGTTCAGCAGGAGGTAGACCTGCTGGTCGTCCGCGTTCGACGGGTCGAGGTAACCGCCGAAGGACATGTTCACGATGTCGACGTCGCGCGAGGAGCACGCGTCCACGATTCCGGAGACGATCCAGCTCGTCAGCCCGCCGAGGCCGGCCGCGAGAACCTTGTAGGAGGCGACGCGGACACCAGGGGCGACGCCGTTGGAAGCAAAGCCGTTCGCGTCGCCGGCGACCCGGCTCGCGACCCAGGTGCCATGTCCCTCGAAGTCGTTGTTGCGGCAGTCGGCGAGCGAGGACGGATCGATCAGGCCCGCGTCGACCATGGCATGCAGGTCGTCGCAGTCGACGAAGTTGCCGCCGAGCCGATCGGCGAGCTGATCCCTGAGCTCACGGTGCTGCGGGTCGACGCCCGTGTCGACGACCGCCACGACGACGCTGCGGTCGCCAGTCGTCTTCCGCCAGGCGGACGGGACGTTCATCCGGTTGTCGTCCCACTGGAGGACGCCCTCGGGATTCGTCACGCCGAGGAACGAGGGGAGGTCGTGCCACGGGTCGGGGAAGTCCCTGCCCGGGCGCCAGTCGAAGTCCGGTGCTCTGGTGAAGTCGTGGCCGCCCCGCTCGCGGTGGTTGTTGCTCAGGAGCACGTCCGGGAAGGCGGACGTCACATCCGAATCTCGGTTCACGCGCGCGAGGAAGCCGCTCGAGCGCGGAACGACCGCCATCGCGTCGACCTTGCTCAGGTCGGCGACGACGACCGCACCGGCGGCGTCGACGGAGGCTCGCATCTCGGCGGGAGTCGTGCCGTGCTGGAAGCGGACCACGGTCACGCCGAACGGGTTGCCGGCAGCGGTCGCCGAGCCTGCTACCGCAAGCGCCGCGCCGAGCACCGCAAGGAGAAAGCTGAGCCGCTTCACCGCTTTCAGATTCGGCAGAACGCCAGAAGTCCTGCATCACCCATAACGGGTGTCACACAAGGAAGAGGCCCGCCGGAGCGGGCCTCTTCTGTCCTACTGCCTGGAGCTGGACGCTACGGGGTGACCGTGAGCGTCTGTACCACCTGTGCGATTCCAGGCGTCTGATCCGACGTCATCGCCGCGGTGGTGTCGTACGTGCCCGCCTTCTTGGCCGAGGCGTCGTACGTGATCGCCGCGGTTCCGCCGGCCGTCGGGCCGGTGGCGACGACTGCCCACTCGGTGTTGTCCGCCTGAGGGGCGAGGTTCTTGCCGCTCGTGCCGTCACGGTTCTCGGCGCCCGAGTTGCCACCCGAGCCCGGATCAGGCGAAGCGGTGTTTGCACCAGGTCCGTACGTGATCGTGACCTGCTCGCTCGACGGTCCGGTGCCGGCGCCGCCGGAGGCGAGCCGGAACCACATCTGGAACGTGTGCGTGGTCGCGTTGCTGAAGTTCTTCACAGCAGCGTAGTCGACCACGAGCCAGGTGCTCGAGCCGTCGGTGAGGGTGGCGATCCTGATCGCGCCACCCGCAGTCGGGTTCATGTCGTTCCAGAGCGGAGCAACCACGTTGTTCGGTCGGTTCGCATTCGGGAACGTCTGCGGCAGGAACACGATGTCGGAGGCGGTGCCTCCGCCGATCACGACGTACCCGTTCGACACGATGCCGATCGACGAATACGGCTCACCGCCGTAGTAGAAGGTCGGCACGCTGAAGTTCGAGATTGTGTCGTCGCCAACGCCCGAGATCGGAGCGACCCCGAAGGCCGACAGCGGCAGGTAGCCGCCCGCCGGGCCGGTCGTCGGGTTGATCGCGGTGATCTGCGGCGGAATGGCCGGGCTCAGCGTCCCGCTCCACTGCACGCCGTCACCGTGATGGATCAGGCTTGCTCCCGCCGACGGGTTCGAGTAGTCGAGACCGTCGTCACCCGTGATCTCGACGTTCGTGTTGGCCGGGCTCTTGGAGAAGTTCGCCACGGTCGCCGTGCAGCTGGTCTTTCCGGTCTTCTTCTTGAAAGACAGCGGTGCACAGGTGTGCGTGAGCGTGACTGCTCCCTGCTTCTTGACCCAGGCAACCGGCATGTTCACGGAGTTCGTGTGCCATGCCAGCGGGTCGAGCGTGATCTGTCCGAAGTACTGGCCGGGTGCCTGCTTCGGGGCACTGATCGTGACCCAGAACACCAGCGGCTTGTACTTGGTGGCGACGAGGAACTTGTCGCCCTTGCCCGGGCCGTTCTTGCCGGGCTTGCTGTCGGACACGATGATCTTCGACCCGTCCGGAGCCTCGGTCTTCACGCGGAGGATTTGCGTCCTGTGCGAGACGTTGATCGCGACACGCTTCGTCGTGATCTCGCCGGCCATCGTGGTGGCGTCGATGCTCGCCAGGTTCAGGTCGATCCGGTGAAGCAGGTCGGTTCCGGCTGCGAGGAAGTCCGCGTAGTTCTCGTCGAAGACGAGCGTCGGCTTCACCGCTTTGTTCGCGCGGATCGAGCCGGCACCGTCGTCGAACGGAGTCGCCGGGGTGACGCCGTCTTCCTTGACGACGTCGCCGACTGCTGAGGTCATCAGCGCGGACTTGATCATCGCGGGCGTCCACGAAGGATGAGCCGCCTTGACCAGCGCCGAGACGCCGGCCGAGTGCGGGCTCGACATCGAGGTACCCGCGATTGCCTGGTAGAGGTTTCCGGGCGGTCCGTTGACCGTTCCGGTCGGCTGCGGCGTCATGCCCGCGAGCACCTGGATGCCCGGAGCCGTGACGTCCGGCTTGATCCAGTCGCCGACAGGACCGCGCGACGAGAACGCTGCCATGACGTCGGCCTGCGTCGGAGTCGCGGTGCCCTGCGCCCACGTCGCCATCACGTTGGTGTGCGTGCTGACGAACGTGAGCATGTCGGTGTTCGGCCCGTCGACGTGAATCGCCGGGAGCCAGTGGTTGTCGGTCTCGACGTCCTGCTTGACCGTGTTGTAGAGGATCATCCCGGCCGCGCCGCCCTGGGCGACGTTGTAGCCCTTGTCAACGCGGGCGTTGACGCCGCGCTGGCACATGACGATCTTGCCGGCCGCCGCCGAGCCTGCGCTCAGCGTCGTCTGGCAGAGGGCGTCCTCACCGGGGATGCTCGCCGCCATGATGATGGGCGTCGGCGAGCTGATCCCGTTCGTCAGCGTCACGCCGTCCTTGTCGAACGTCGCGCCGCCGTCCGCCGTCAGGTGGAGCGTCGACGTGAAGAAGCGCGGACCGGTCGAGGCACCGACCGTGGTCGTCCACGGGCCGCCGTGATCCGACGTCCCTGCACCTGGACCGGCGTTGCCGGCCGAGGCATTGACCGAGATCCCCGCGTTCGTCGCGTCGAGGAATGCGAGCTCGACCGGGTCGGTGTACGGCTGTGCCCCGCCCGAGATCGAGAAGTTGATCACGTTCGCCCCATCGGCGATCGCCTGCGCGACCGCAGAGACGGAGTCGGAGCTGTAGCAGCCCTGTTCGAGGCAGACGCGGTACTGGATCACCCGCGCGCCCGGAGCAATCCCACACACCGGCCCACGCTCGACGCCGTAGAGGACAGCCGAGTCGACGCAGGCGCCTGCAGCCGTGGTCGTGGTGTGCGTCCCGTGCCCTTCCGAGTCACGCGCCGAGCATTGCCCGGTCACGTTGTTGCAGAACTCGTTCGCGCCCGGTGCCTGGAGTGCCATGTACGTGGCCGTCTTGGCGTACGCCCCGATCAGCTTGTCGTTGCACGTGAACGTCGGGCCGAGGTGCGCCACGTCGCTCCCGTCGCCGAACTGACAGCCGAACGAGCCGGACACGGGCGGAAGGCCCTTGTCCTGGAGCATCGGGTGCTCGGGCCACACGCCGGTGTCGATGACACCGACGATCACGTTCTGGCCCGCGTGCACCTTGCCGCCCAGCCGCTTCCAGACCTTCCGCGCCCCGATCCACTCGGTGTTGTCGTCGAGCGGCTGGCGGAGGGAATCCCTCTGCACCGCCGAGACTCCACGGATCGCGAGCAGCTTGCTGATCTGGTCGGCAGGCACGCGCGCGGCGATACCGCCGTAGACGTTGCGGAACGCGGTCCCGAAACGAACGTTCGGAACT
>Ga0335082_10006342_pt1 | contig 12907 bp, 7 predicted proteins | sample Lox_Sample_41_FD_206718 | JGI IMG/M metagenome (GOLD analysis project Ga0335082, IMG submission 206718) | Soil microbial communities from Loxahatchee National Wildlife Refuge, Florida, United States - Lox_Sample_4.1 | ecosystem: Environmental > Terrestrial > Soil > Wetlands | place: USA: Florida... | reverse complement strand
TATGATCATGGTTCTCTTCCTCAGTGCGGGAGCAGTGATATTCGCGGGCTTGTCATTCTTATCGATCCAGCAGATGCGTGTCTGGGAAAACGGTCTCTCCCTGTGGAGTTACGTCATCGAAAAGGAACCAGAGAGGGTATCCCTCGCTTACACAAATCTTGGTTCGGCGTATCAAAAAATGGGTCAGTACGATAAGGCAATGGAGAACTATGACAAGGCGATCACTGTGGACCCAAATGATTATCTAGCTTATACAAACCGTGGTGTAATATTTGACAGGCTGGGCCAATTCGACAAGGCACTTGAGAGCTATAGCAAGGCGGTGATATCGAATCCCGGCGATTACAAGCCTTATTTCAATAGAGGTTTGACATACGATAAAATGGGTAGAACAGCCGACGCAATCGAGGAATTTCAAACGGCGATAAGATTAAATATGCCGGATCCTATGGTAGTTGCGTGGGCATATAATAATCTAGGCATTCTCTATACCAAGGCGGGCATGTACGACCTGTCAATTGCTGCCTTTAATACATCCATTTCGATTGCACCAAACAGTCCGTACACGTTTTTTAACCGCGGCTTTACCTATGCCTCTAGCGGAAAATACAGTAGGGCAATAGAGGATTTCAGCAAGGCAGTCCTCTTGGACAAAAATTATGGGAACGCTTATTTCCACAGAGGTGATGCATACCTGAGAACAGGCAACAGAGCGCTTGCTATTTCAGATTTTAAGCAAGGTTGTGATTTAGGGGACGTGGAAGCATGTGACGCATTGCAGGCTTCACAGCCTATGATAGCTCCAGAAAAGAAAAATTGAGAACATCTTTAGGGTTTCATCATAATAGCATCGTGTTTCGGGGCACTAGTTGAAAGACTAACGCTTTGACAAGAATTCAGATGACTTTTTTTTGACAACCGGATGCTGGCAGAGATCATCTGGTCTGGTTATCGGATGGGCGTGGCCGGCTGTCCCGACAGGTATTTCGAGGACACGTCATCGGTCAGCTTCTGGCGCAGTGTTATATACGGATTTGAAGCATTGAAAACGGCGCTGCTGTTCCGTCTTTGCAAAAGAGGATTCTTTTCCTGTTCTATTATCAGGAAATGAGTATATCCAAATTACTTGCGTGGTACACGCGAGCTGAAAGCCTGCCCCATCCATGGATTCGTATGTCCTTATGCTCGCTTCCTTTTCTTAGAGCTCAAGGGAAAGTTCAACAATCCGCTTAATCTTGGCAGTCTTATCGCCTGTTCACCTGCATCCCTGAGATTAGAAGAGACAGACCGGTTTCACATGAAGCGCGAAGAGCCTTTTTTGCTTTCTACGCTTGCAGGAAATAAGTAGGAATTAAGGATATGTTTCAACAGCAGATGTCGTTCTTCCAGCGGAAGATCAAGGTATAGGTCGCTGTCCATAAGAATTTTGATCAGCTCTTTTTGTTGCTCCGAAAGTACTATCGGTATTTTTTTTTCATGTTCCATATTTAATATAATGCATTAAATATGCCATATCACAATCTATTTAAATATAAAGAGATTTTATATAAAAATAATGGTTTCCCTACGCCATGTTTTTTGGTTTTATCACCATCTGTTTCAGGTGAATTAACCAGTACTTTTGTATTAAATGGCGCACGATTTACAAATACCGACTTACGCTGCTGCACGGAGTTGTTGTGCGGAAAATCCTCCGTAATAATGTCTATCTAATTTTTTTGAGTTGACACGTCCACACAATACAGTGTACAAAAGAGCCAATATTTTTCAGGAGGTTAGCAGGAGCAATATGGCAAATGAACCGAACAAAATCATCTATTCCATGGTTGGTGTGGGCAAGTACTTCGATAAAAAACCGGTCCTGAAGGACATTTATCTTTCCTATTTCTACGGCGCCAAGATCGGCGTTCTCGGTCTCAACGGCTCCGGCAAGAGCTCCCTGCTCAGGATCATGGCTGGCGCCGATACAGAATTTGTAGGAGAGGCCGTTCTCTCTTCTGACTATACCGTGGGGTTCTTGGAGCAGGAGCCGAAGCTCAATCCTGCTAAGACGGTGCGCCAGGTCGTGGAAGAAGGTGTTCAGGAGATTGTAGACCTCCTGAAGGAGTACAACAAGATCAACGAGTCCTTTGCAAACCCCCTGTCAGACGATGAGATGAACGAGCTCATCGAGCGCCAGGGCGAGGTGCAGGAGAAACTGGACCATGCGAACGCCTGGGATCTTGATTCCCGGCTCGAAATGGCAATGGACGCCCTGCGCTGTCCGTCTGGCGACAAGCCCGTGCAGGTCTTGTCCGGTGGCGAGAAGCGGCGCGTCGCATTGTGCCGTTTATTGCTCCAGAAGCCGGATATCCTTCTTCTCGACGAGCCTACGAACCATCTGGACGCCGAGTCTGTCGCCTGGCTGGAGCATCATCTCCAGAAATACGAAGGAACGGTGATTGCCGTGACCCATGACCGATACTTCCTCGACAACGTAGCAGGCTGGATCCTGGAGCTCGACCGCGGCCAGGGCATCCCTTGGAAGGGGAACTACTCGTCATGGCTTGAGCAGAAGCGGGAACGTCTGAAGCAGGAGGAGAAGGCCGAAAGCGAGCGCCAGAAAACGCTCCAGCGCGAGCTCGAGTGGATCAGGATGTCTCCCAAGGGCAGGCATGCGAAAGCGAAGGCGCGGATCAACTCATACGAGGCCCTGCTCGGCCAGCAGGGGGAGAAGCGCGCCAGGGAGCTTGAGATATACATCCCCCCCGGGCCGCGGCTCGGCAAGGTGGTGATCGAGGCGGAGAACGTGACCAAGGCCTACGGCGACAACATCCTGATTGAGAACATGTCGTTCATGCTGCCTCCGGGCGGTATTGTGGGCGTAATCGGGCCGAACGGAGCGGGCAAGACCACGCTGTTCCGCATGATCACTGGCCAGGAAAGGCCCGATACGGGCACGATCAAAATCGGTGAGACGGTGAAACTCGGTTATGTGGACCAGAGCCGCGATGCCCTCGATCCGAACAGGACGATCTGGCAGGTGATCACAGATGGGCAGGACCAGGTCCAGCTCGGTAAACAACTAATGAACTCTCGTGCATACGTGTCGCGGTTTAACTTCTCGGGCACTGACCAGCAGAAGAAGGTGGGCATCCTATCCGGAGGGGAGCGGAACCGTGTTCACATGGCGCGCATGCTCAAGGAGGGCGCGAACGTGCTGCTCCTCGATGAGCCAACTAACGACCTTGACGTAAATACCATGCGTGCGCTCGAAGAGGCGCTTGAGAACTTCGCAGGCTGTGCCGTGGTCATCAGCCACGACCGCTGGTTTCTCGATAGAATTGCCACGCATATCCTCGCCTTCGAAGGAGAGAGCAGGGTAGTATTCTTCGACGGGAACTATTCGGAGTACGAGGCGGACAGGAAGTACAGACTTGGCGCTGAGGCGGACCAGCCACACCGGATCAAGTACCGGCACTTAACGCGTTAGGGCGGGTTAAGTCACGAATTTTCACGAATCGATGTCTAAAAAGGCATATTTGCCGCCGATTTCACAAAGGTCAAATAAAAGGCTATGAGCTCCAGAGGGGTTGTAAAGGGAAATGAAACGCGAAAAGTCGTTTTTTAAGTTGACATGGTACTGCGAGAAAGTGTAAAAAAGACCTCATATCCTTTAGAAAGGGTGCTGATTCACGCTGGCGGGATGAGCACGATAGATGTTCGGCCATGATAAGAGAGGCTGGAGATTTTGTCCCGTTGATGTTGCGGATGATGAGAAAGGGGTAGGCAATGTCGGAATTTAAGAACGTAACCGTGGTTCGGGAGGCGAACATATATTTTGACGGAAAGGTCACGAGCAGAACGGTTGTGTTCGCCGACGGCTCAAAGAAGACCCTCGGCGTAATGCTGCCAGGAGAATACGAGTTCGGCACAGGCGACAAGGAAGTCATGGAAATATTCTCCGGCGATCTCGACGTGCTCTTGCCGGGCGACAGGGCATGGAAGACCGTCAAGGGAGGGGAATCTTTTGAGGTGGCCTCGAACTCGAAGTTCAAACTCAAGGTGAGGGCACTGTCCGATTATTGCTGTTCATTCATCAAATCGTGACCAAGGTGGGCAGATCGCGATAAAACATGTGTCATGGGGAGGAACGAAGCGACGCAGCGATCATTTCTGTTGCCGAGAGATTGCCACGATCTCTTCTATCGCTCACCATGGCAATTAGAATGACGTGGAGGAGATCATGAGAAAAATAGTTGTGATGGTCGTGCTTGTTCTTATTGCGGCGGTTGGCTGTAGTCAACAGAAACAGGAACAAAAGGGTCAGGTTGGGAACCCTCCAGGCGCTGCGCAAATGGTCACGCCGGACGAGATAAGGCATCTGCAAGAGATCGTGAAAACAAACCCGAAGAGTGCGGCTGCCTGGACAGAGCTTGGGAACGCACTGATGGATTCCCGCAGGTTCAGCGAGGCCATTGATGCCTATGAGAAGTCGCTAGCCCTTGATCCGAAGAACGTGAACGTCCGGGTCGACATGGGGACCTGCTATCGAGGGGTCGGTAAATTCGACAGGGCGGTGGAGGAATACCGGAAGGCGCTCAAGATCAACCCCGGCTTCCCGAATGGACATCGGAACCTGGGCGTCGTGCTTGCCATGGACCTGCATAATAAGGAGGAAGGCATAAAGGAGCTCAAGAAATATCTTGAGCTAGTACCGGATGCACCGGATGCGGCCACGATTAGACATACGATCGAGGAACTGGCTTCGAGAAAGTAAGCCGGTTTCAAAGAAAAAGCCCCGGGCATTTCATTCCGGGGCTTTTTTATGTCCGCGTCGGCGGTCTATTTTCCCAGAACCTGCGGCAGTGTCATTCCCATCTTTATGCATCACCATCCGAGATCGTATACGCGGCCACAGACAGTCTTCAATTTATCAACGGCAGGCGGCTTATGCGAAAGTTGCTTACAGGGAGCGGTTGGTTGTCCTTCTCGATCGGATAAAACCCTTAACAGGATTAGCAGGGCCAACTCAATATTAAATTTTGAACCTCCGCCCGTATCCTGCTGTTCTGTCAGAACGATTCTCCTAAGATATCCCGGCCAGCTCGTTCAGCTGCTGCTCAAATACTTTCGCCTTCATGTCATGCTCGTTCGTTACAGCCTCCAGCTCTGCAAAGCGCGCCTCGATCCTTGCCTTATTATCGCGAACTGACTGTGACAGGCGTTTGATGGCCAGGGCCTCGCCTTTGATTGATGCTTCAAGAAGTTTTTGTGTGTCCTGCTCCACGTCGAACTCAAGTTTCGTGATCTCTTCCTCTATCGCCGTGATTTTCTTCTTGAGCCCGCTCAGGATCTTCGACTTTTCAGATACGATCCCGGAACGCAGCTTTTTTGCTTCCTTTCTGTTTGCGTTTCGTTCCGGGTTGCGCTCTTCACCCTTCTTCACGCGTACCGCGCTCTCGTCACTCCATCCAATTCGCTCTAGGAAGTCCAGGTAGGTTCCCTCGAAGATTGATACGGTCTCGTTGTCATAGACGATAAGTTTCGTGGCTACGGCTTCAAGGATCAACTCGCTGTGCGTTACGATGATGACAGCGCCGTCAAAGGCCTCGATGGCCTCGATTAGCGAGTCGATGGACTCCATGTCGAGGTGGTTCGTGGGCTCGTCCAAAAGAAGCAGGTTGGCGGGCGAAACGAGGAGCTTGCCCAGCAGAACACGGCTTTTCTCCCCGCCCGAAAGCACGCTCACTTTTTTGAGCGCGTTGTCGCCTTCGAACATCATAAGCCCACAGATCGCGCGAGATTCACCCAGACTGTGGTCAGGATGCGCGTCCATCACCTCCTGGAGCGCGGTTTTCTCCGGCCGCAGCCGGTTGATATTTGTCTGGCCGAAGTAGGCGATCTTCGCATTGGGATGCAGCTTGATCCCGCCCCCGGTAGGGGATAGCTCATTTGCAAGCAGGTTCAAAAGCGTAGTCTTACCTTTGCCGTTCTTTCCGATGACAGCGATGCGGTCCTTTTTACCGATGCTGAAGGTCAGGCCGTCGATCAGTTTCGGGCTGACTTTGGAGAATGCAAAGGAGAGATCTTCCACGGTCATCAGCCATCTGGCTTCAAACGGCGCGGATCGGAACTTGAAGTCGAGAGCTTTGACATCGTCAAGCTTCTCGAGCCTCTCATGCCTCGCAAGCGCCTTGATGCGGGACTGGACAGAGCTGGCCTTGGTCGCTTGGGCGCGGAACCGATTGATGAACTGTTCGACCTCTTTCCGCTTTTTTTCGTCGTTCTGTCTTGTTTTTTCATAGATCTCTTCTTCCAGTAAAATCTGGTCATAAAGCTTTTGCGTGGAGCCGGCGATCTTGCGCATCTTGCAGCGGTGGATGATCATGGTGTGGGTGGTGACGCTGTCCATGAAGTCGCGGTCATGGGTTATGATGATGAGCTCACTCCGCCATGCGCGCAAGAACTGCGTAAGCCAGCGGACTGACACGATGTCGAGATAGTTAGTGGGCTCGTCGAGGAGCAGAAGGTTCGGCTCGGACACGAGCACCTTGGCAAGGTTCAAGCGCACCTGATAGCCGCCCGATAATGATGAGGGGGGCCGGTCGAAATCATCGTTGACGAATCCGAGGCCATGGAGGATGGTCTCGGCTTTGTACGTCTCATCGCGATGGTCCTCGTTGACCGGAAGGGCCAAGCATGCTTCCTTGAGCACCGTATCCTCCGTGAAATGGATATGCTGGGATAGATGGCCGACGGTATAGCCCGAAGGCATGGTGATCGTGCCAGCGTCCTGATGCTCTTCGCCGAGTATCATTCGGAAGAGTGTGGATTTCCCGTGACCGTTCCTGCCCACGAGCCCCACGCGCTCGCGGGGGTTGATGGTAAAGCTAACGCCATCGAAGAGCACTTGTTTGCCGTATGATTTTTCTATGTTCGTAACCTGAAGCATGGTCTTACCCTTATTATAAGAACCCGTTTATGAGTTGATACACCAAAACGGTATATTACCGCATGATAGCCGCCTCTTGCAAATGTTTTTTCAATACTCAGCGTCTCCCGGGGGAACTGCGGCTGGAATGAATGACGGTGATTCCAATCACATTCTGCTGTCAACGATTTGGCAAAGGATGCCGTCAGCATTTTTAATCTCTCTCTTGACAACGGAGCCGTGAAATGTTAAATTTTAAATCGCATACAAGAATAATAAAATAGTGACTTTGCTCAGAGCAAACCATGGGAAACCTTGGGGCGCAGAGCTACGAAGCTAAATAAAACCGGGACCTTATTCTTTTCATACCGTACAGGTTACATGATAAAGAAGGGATGCTTTGTTTTATACGCTAGTCGAGCCGCCAAAGAATTTGTGCCATCTTTGGCGGATTTTTTTTTACGGAGCAGGGTGTCTACTGTGAAATAGCTACATCACCCGACATTATCAATTTCCGATTCCGGAGGGAGAAGAATATGAATCGAGCTAAAAACCTTGTACTCATGGTCATGCTGCTCATGGTTGCGGCGTGTTCGCCGAAGATATACGGGACCGTGCAACTGATGGATGCGAATATGCAGCTGATCCCGGTAACCAAGGAAGGCCCCCAAGGAACGGTGGTGAACATGATCAACACCACCACGACGATAGAGAAGGCTTCGCACGCGGTAGTTGTGGATGCTGATGGCAAGTTCGAATCTGTCAAGGATTCTATCATCCCGGGGACATACAAGGTGGAAGCCACCAGGATCGGCTTCATGACTGAGACCCAGAGCGTTGAAATAACCAAATTCGGGGCCAAGAAAGTGGAGTTCAAGCTCAAAAAGATTCCCGAAGGCAAACGCAAGTCCATCGAAGGATCAAAGTCTGACGAGGACAAAATTGTGAACCCCGGTGAAGTAAATATCCAGCCACCGACGATGTGACATGGCGTGGCGTCGAATTGTAACTATTAAACTTCATTGTTCAATGTTTTTATGCTTTTCGAAGGAGGAGTCTCATGATTAAGCTCTCTGTGCGGTCAACTCTTCTCGTATTGGCGTTATCGATGCTCTTTGCATGCGCGAGTGAAAAGCTTGAGCTCGAAGTGAAAGCCCGGATGGATGGGAAGCCCGCAGCGCAGGCAATAATCACCGTAGACGGCGAGGAGCAAGGGGTCACCGATGCGAACGGTGCATTTTCCAAAATCTTGAATAAAAAACCGGGAGCTGAGGTTGAGGTTGTGGTTGCCAAGGAAATGCCTGGCTACCGGATCAAGCCCTGGAAGACTACCTTTCTCGTGAAGCTGCCCAAGTCCGGGGCCGTCGAAAAATATTCTTTCGATGCTGAACTGCCGGTTTCGCGGTATGTGACGATCGTTGCTGTGGAGAAGGCAGTGCCCGTTCCCGATGCCGTCGTAAAGGCGGGTGGAACAGAAGTGGGCAAGACGGACGCGAAGGGCGAGTTCGTATACGAGTACAAGGATCTGCCTCAAAAGGGAATCGATCTCGCCGTCAGCAAGTCGGGGTACAGCGTATGGCGCAGGACCGGAGCGGTAGAGTCCGGCCAGCGGCTTGAGGCCGCACTCACCAAGAGGGTATTGATTGCAATTTCGGCGCTCGCCGAGGAATACGGACAGGCAAACGGCATCCCGGGGGTTGCTCTGACCATCGACAAAAAACAGGTTGGAAAGACCGATGCCAAGGGGATGTATACCTACAGTTATGACGGCGAGCCGGGCAGGAAGGTGCAGATCACGCTTGCAGCCGACGGCTATATCCCCGCCACCTGGAAGACCACTGCTGTACTCGAAGGTGAGATCAATCTCCAGCGATATTTCTATCCGACGACGCCCAAACCGATCCGGGCGGGCATCTACCGCTTTGTGGGCAACACGCCGAACGTGGATCTCAAAGACATTGCCGCGCAGACTGAGACTGCCGTGGCAAACCAGCTCTTCAAGAATACGTGCTTCCGCGAAGTGCCGACTGCGACGCTTCAGGCCGTGGTCAAGCACGCGAAAGTGAACATCGAAAAGATATCCGCGAAAGGCTGGCGAGACACGCAGCTCCGCAAGACCGTGGATATGATCATTCTCGGAAGCGTTGCGAAGGAGGATTCAGGGCTGTTGATCGAGACCAAGTTCTATACATCCGGCGGTAAGCTCATTCTGAGTCAGATAACGAGGGCCAGAGGGGCAGGCGGTATCAACAGCGCTGCCAAGGAGATCGCATCAGCAGTGCTTGAACGGTTTCCATTCGAGGGGACCGTGGTCTCTGCCGAAGGCGAAAGATATCGGATCAATCTTGGCAGGACCGGGTACCGAATCAGCAGTGGCACGGAGTTCGCTCTGATGGCACCACGTCTCGACGAGAGCGGAAAAATCTCGGGATACCGGGAGACCGGCAAGCTCAAGGTCAGGAAGGCTGAGGACACGGGCTCTTGGGCAGAGGTGGAAGACCTGAAAAAAGGGGAAAAAATCACCATCGGAGACCGAGTGGTACGCCATATGTATCGTGAAGGTGAAGAAGAGGGCATCCGTAATTATTTTGTGCTCTCCGCACAGGGTGGGGTCCCTCCTGATGTTTCACCCCTGGCCGGAGTAAACATCTATGTGAACGATGAGTGGCTCGGCACGACCGGCGCGGATGGAAAGGCCGATGTCCCAGTACGAATCGGCAGCAGCTTCAACCTCGTGCTCTACCGGCACGGCTACCAACAGGTGAGCGAAAAGGTAAAGATAGAAAAGAACAAGGACACGAAGGAATTCGTTCTGAGCGTAAATAATTCCGTGTTCAAGATAGATTCTGACCCTCCTTCGGCAGAGGTGTTCGTGGATGGCGAGAAGATCGGGAAAACGCCGATCCTCGATGGCAAACTCGTGAACCTCGGCTTCCATACGGTCAAGGTCTCAATCGGCGGCGATTACCGTGACTGGGAAGAAGTAGTGGAGTTTTCCAAGAAGGAAGAGAGCCGTACCGACGACCGGAAGATCGTTCTTTCCAAGGACTATCTCAAGATCGGGGAACGGGCTGAGCAGAATGGCGATATCGACGGAGCGATTCAGGCGTATCAGAGCACGGAGAAGGCACACCCCGATTACTCGGAAGCCCACCACCGGCTGGCCCAGATATACCTTGACGATAAGAACGATTACGATGCGGCGATCCGGGAGTTCGAGAATGTGCTGTCGTTACCCGAAAACCAGCAGCTCGTCCTCAAACAGTATGCTGTAGCCTTCACTAATCTTGGGCATGCATACTATGAGAAGGGGAGCGCCCTCGTGCAGATAAACAAGGATGCTGCGGCGCAGAACTTCGCCAAGGCTCTCCAGAACCTGCAGATCGCGAAGCAAAACACGCGGTTCTTCCCGACAATGCATTACGATGAGGCGGTCCACGACACCTACTATTACACCGCGCTTTCGTACCACAAGCTCTACCTGATCACGAAGAAGACAACTATCCTGAATAGCGCCAATCTCGCGTGGCGCGAGTACTTCGACTTCTTCCCGAAGAAGCTTGAGGGGAACAGTACCTTTGAACAGTCCCGCGAGGCGGCCCAGAAGTACTGGGATCAGATTAAGAACCTCTAATGCAGCGAATGAGGACCGGACATTGAAGGCAGGAAAGTATTGCGCGTTGAAGTACGTCGTGCTGGCAGCGGTGCTTATCGCGCGCACCGGCTCGACCGACGAGATAAATTCCGCTCCCACGGATACGACGGGGGGGGGCGGAACAGCGGTGTTTGGAAAGAAGCCAGAAGAAAAAAAAACAGACATGATTGAACCCCTCTTCGTGAGACCGCTCACGAAGATCGAGGGCGGGCGGAACGATTCAAACCCGACATGGTCTCCGCTCAGCACGCTGATCGCGTTCGAGCGTAGCAGGGGGGACAAAAAAGAGATCATCATTATGTTCCCAGACGGGACGCCTGTGCAGACTGTTTACTTCAAGCTGTCCGAAGTCAGCAAAGAAATGCAGTTTTTCTTTCCCGGCGTGTACGAAGAGGTGAGTTACAATGCCGGTATCAGTTGGTCGCCTTCCGGTGATCGCTTCGTATTCATGAGCAACGGAGGAGAGGGAAACTACGATCTCTACCTGCAGGAGGTCGGGGGGAAGACTGCGGTGAGGCTGACGGACCACAAGGAAAAGGATGGCCAGGCGCACTTCTCTCCCGTAGCTAATACTCTGGTGTTCGTATCAGGCAGGACAGGATACGGAGATGTCTATCTCATGGACATTTCCACGCATGCACTCACGCGGCTGACACGGGGCAGGAAGGAATATCTCTATCCCCAATGGTCACCGGACGGGAAAAAGATCGTGATGATGCAAGGCAGCAATGAGAACCATGACATTGTCCTGATCACCGACATAACAATGCCTATGGATTCGCTGAAGGCACTGACTACATGGCCCTTTGACGATTTGCGGCCCGTGTGGTCACCGGACGGGAAAAAAATAGCCTTTTACTCGAACTATAACCCTGAAGGGGACCTGAAAATATGGTCGATTATCGTGATTGCGGCGGATGGTTCGGACCCCTCGCAGGGAGAAGGCCTTGCAGATAAGGTGGTGGCTACGGACATAATTCCGGACGTCGAGTCGGGACCTGCTTGGATGCCTGACAGCAACAGGATCGTGTATGTGAAGAACGATCGGCAGGAGTATAATCCGATTTACGTCGCCGATATCAAGGGGAAAACTTCAATGCCTCTGAAGACAGATACGAAAATGAACCATGATATCTCCTGTTCACCGGACGGAACGATCGCGTTTCGTGCCCAAGTCGATCAATGGGATCAGATTTATCTTGCGCGTCTCAAGAATTAAGTGCCAGAAGTCAGATGATAGAAAATAAAGAGCCGACAAGAGGCAAACGAAGCCAGAAATGGGGGACGGATTTGCTATCACCCTGTATCGAGCACCGTGAAACGGGTTCTGCTATAGGGGTTTTTATGAAGAAATTAGTCTTTTCCTTTTTACTATGTATTCTTACCGCTGTATCGGCGCATTCAGCAGATGATGCTGCATCAAGAGCAATGAAGCTTTTTGAAAGGCGGCACTATGCTGAAGCCGTCGTTGCGCTTCGTGCTGACCTCCCTTCAGTAGAGCAGGGCAGACGGGGCGCCGCATATTTGACTCTCGGCATGATCTATCTTAAGAACGCCGAACTGCACCGTGAGCTGTATCGGGAGTCGCTGTCCATAAATCTGGATTATCTCAGTAAAATTGCCGCAGCCCAGAGCAAGGACAGGAGCCGGTTTGTTGATCTCTACATGGGCGAAGCGCTCATGGAAACAGGGAAAATCACGGCCGCGCTGACCCATTTAGAGAAATTCGCCGCTGATACAAGTGTGGAACAGAAATACAGAACCATCGCTAAGGCGTCTATCGGGCTTGGCCTTTTTCTCCAGAAAGACAAACAGAAGGCGGAAGAGACCTGGGCGGGTCTGGACACGTTCGATCCGGAGACAAAGGTGTCTCTTGCCGCAGTGTACTCGAAAGCAGGGCTCAAGGACAAGAAACCCGTAGCACTGGCTGATGAGGGCCTAGCAGACCTGAAGAAGTCCGGCTCGGCGCCGACCATGCGGGATATCAAGAATGGCCTCACGGTCTATGCGACAAGTGCACTCTCAGACAAGGGGCTAGATCTGATCAAGCGCGCTGACTTAAAAGCGTTCTCATTCCGGGAGTCTCTGGGTAGAACCAAAGTGATCAACTTCTACGACCCGTCCCTGCTCCATGACCTCTCGGGACTCTACCTGCAGGCGAGCATCGCGTTCCTTGAGAAGGCGACCGAGGATGCGAAGCTCAGGGAAACTGCCAACTACTACCTCGGTGAGGCTTACGCGCTTTCCGGCAATATCGATCAATCCGTGCGGGCTACGGCATCGTTCATATCGTCCCCCAAAATGCCTCAGCGCTATCGAGACAATGCCGCGGTGCGTCA
>Ga0335082_10006341_pt1 | contig 12908 bp, 11 predicted proteins | sample Lox_Sample_41_FD_206718 | JGI IMG/M metagenome (GOLD analysis project Ga0335082, IMG submission 206718) | Soil microbial communities from Loxahatchee National Wildlife Refuge, Florida, United States - Lox_Sample_4.1 | ecosystem: Environmental > Terrestrial > Soil > Wetlands | place: USA... | reverse complement strand
GACGCTAAATTAGGTCAATGTCCCGGTTTGTCGGCGAGGGTAAGCGCACGCCGGAGCCCGGACCGCCGCCGGAACTGCCCGGGGCCATCGAGAGGCTGACCGTCACCTTCCGTGAGCTGACCAAGAAGCGCGACCGTCTGGAAGGCGACGTAGACAAGCTCCGGCGTCGCGTCGCGGAAGCCGAGGGTGAGCTAGATCAGCTCCAGCTCTATCAGCTCGAGCTCTCCTGGCGGCCGCCGCAACTCGCGGAGCAGCGGCTAGAGCTGTACCGGGACAAGCTCCGCGCCCATCTTGCCGCCGTCAGGAGCGAGCTGGACGCGACCAAGGCCAGCATCGTGGAGGTCCGGACCGTGCTGGTCAGGCAGTATGCCGTAGCTCAGGCATCGTGGCGGCCCGCGGAAGCCCTCACTGTGCCCTGTCCGGGCTGCGGGCAGCCGTGCGTTCCGCACAGGGCGGCCGCCGCCGGCCGGGGCTGGCGTAAAGGCTGGTATGAGTGTCCCGCCGATGACTGTAATACCGTCTGGTCGGCCAGGTGGTCAGGTGGAGCGCACCCCGTCGTCAAGATGGGGGGTTTGTGAATCCTGGTGCCGGGTTCAGAAGACTACGACCTCGGCTCCGGTCGGTAGGTGGTCGTGGTAGTAGCGGGCACTGCCGATGTCCAGGTGGACGCAGCCGTGCGAGGGCGTGTCAAGGCTGCCGCCGTGGAAGGCGACCCCGCCGGGAGCGAAGAACACGGCGTACGGAATCGGCACGTGGTACTCGGTGCTGATGTAGTTCGCTCCGGCCCTCCACTGGACGTGGAAGGTGCCGCGCGGAGTCGCTTGCCGCGTGCCAGGCGGCCCGGGCTCCATGGATACCGGGCCGTAGGTTATATGGCCGTCGGACTGCAGCCAGGTGAGGTGGTTACTGAGGTCCACGCAGGCGGTCGCCGCAGCCGGGCAAGAACTGCGGGTCCCGGGACCGGGCGCCGTAGTCCCGGGGGCTGTGGCATCCGACGTCGCACGCGGCTCCGGCGACGGCACCACGATCGTTGCCGCCCGTGCGTTCGCCTGCTCGGCCAGGGTCGGCTGCACCACCCGGGAGGGCGCGTTCTCCTGGGGGTGGTGGCCACCCTGCCATCCGGCTGCCGTAGTAACGGCCACGATCAAGAAGGCGAAAACGCCAGTCAGCCGATAATCTCCGGTCGCCACGGCACAAACCTATACAAGGGGACCCGTAACCGGCGGGCGCCGCGCCGACGCGGCAGCAGGAATCAGCAGCCCGCTTCAGGTGCTGGTGAGCTGGCTGGCTCTGATGTTCATGCCCTCATCCCGCGAAGGTGCGGATGACGTCCGTTAGCTGTCCAGCAGCCGCTGAGCGGCGGTCGGGTCGTGGGCGGGCAGGACGACCAGGCCCGGCTGCTGTCCGGCCAGGGCGAGGATCTTGTGCGAGCTTTCCGCCAGCCGTCGGCGGCTGCCGACGCCGGGCAGCTGGCCGCGCTGGAGGACGTCGGCCCCGTAGGTGAGGTCCCCGGCCAGCAGCAACGGCGGTCGGCCGGACCGGCGGACCAGCAGTGACATCGAGCCTGCCGTGTGACCGGGGGTGGGCAGCAGCACCAGCGACCCGTCACCCATCACGTCCAGCGCCTCGGTGAAGGGCGCCAGGGCGGGATCGCTGGTGGGTTCCAGGCTCACCTGATGCCATTTCAGTCCCGGCAGCTGAATGTGGCTGCGCAGGAAGCCGCGCAGCTCTGGGGCGGGCCTGGCCAGCTCGGCCCATTCGGCCGCTGACACCACGAGCTCGGAGCCGGCCAGTTCCCTCAGCCCGCCGATGTGATCCTGGTGCAGGTGGGACACGATCGCGGTGTCCACGTCGGCCGGGGCGTACCCGAGCGTGGCGAGCTGGGCGGTGAGGGTGTCGTCCGCGCCGATGTCGAAGCGGGCCAGCCGGTCGTAGATGAGGCCTGCGACACCGTCGGGGAAGTAGGTGTCGTCGGTGACCGAGGCGCGATCTTGCCCGGTGTCGAACAGGATCAGTCCCCTGGAATGCTCGATGACGTAGACGTTGATCGGCCGTGGCGGTGTCCACCGTCGCGAGGTCATCAGCCACCAGTACAGCGGCTTGCGGCTGCCGTAGGGGTGTTCGGGCCGGATCCGCACGGTCCCGGTGCTGATCACCGACACCGCCTTCACCGCCCCCGCCGGCCCGGGCCGGGCCCAGGACATCGCGGTCAGAGCGTTCATGGCGGGAATTCTTCTTCCTGTTGGGGGCCGACCCGGTTTCCGGGCCTGACCCATCCAGGCTGCCGCCGCCTCACCGCTGTGTCAGTGACCTCAGTCGCGCGCCCGGCGACTAAAGTCACAGGCCCGCCGGGCCCCCGGATTCGGCGTACAGCCGGGCCGGGTCGAGGATCACGACGCTGTCCGCCGAGGTGGCCACGATCCCGGCAGCGCGCAGGTCGCGCAGCGTCCGGGCCACCACCTCGCGGACCGACCCGGCCGCGTCCGCCAGCTCCTGCTGCGACACCCGGGCCACCAGGCGGCCGCCCGGCCGCTGCCGGCCGGAGGCAAGGTCGAGCAGGTGAGCGGCAACGCGCTGGCGCACCGAGCCGAACGCGTTGACCGCGGTCTGCTCCAGCACCTCATACAGCCGCCGGTTCAGCTCCTCGGCGATGGCCCAGGAGACCCGGGCATCGCGCCGCGCTGCCTCGGTCAGGGTCCGTGCGCTGATCCGGAACGCGCTTGAGGGCTCCACCGCCTGGACGCTGGTATCCGCCGGCCCGCCCACCAGCACCGCGATCCCCAGCACGTCACCGGGCCGGGCATAGCGGACGGTGACCTGCCGGCCTCCCGGCGAACTCAGATACACCCGGATCAGCCCCCGGACCACCAGCGCCGCCCGCGGGTCGTCGCCGGCCCGGTAGATCGTCGTCCCGGCCGGGTAGTCGGCACGTTCGCCCTCAGCTCGCAACCTGCCGGCCAGTTCGGCTGGCAGACCCGCAAGGAAGCTCCGCGCCAGGGCATCATCTACATCCCGGTCGACCACGTCAACGACGGTATGCCCGATCGGGACAGCGCAACAGCAACTCCGGCAACCATGATCTGGTGGGCCGTGGCCTAGCGGTTCCGAGGGTACGTCCGCCGCTGTGCTTGTCCGCCATGGCCTAACGCGGCCGGACGTTGTGGTTGCGGGCGAACAGGTTCCCGGGGTCATACCGACGCTTGACCGCCGCGAGCCGGCTGTAGACCTGCGTTGGATAAACCGCGGCGACATCCTCCTCGGTGGCAGAGGAGAGGAAGTTCGCGTAGGCGCCGTCGACGTGAGGTGTAAGTCTTTCCCAGATCGCTTCCAGAGCAGGACGAGCGGCCTCGACGACCGGCTTCGGACCCGCGCTGGTCGTCACGAACATCAACTCCGCGTGGCGATGCGCGTACGCGGTGCTGTCGTCGGGAACTCGGGATACCGCGCCGCCGAGACTGCGAATGGCGATGAACGGCGACCGCTCCGATGCCCTGACCTCAGCAAGGATCTGAAGGACCTCGGGCACCGATTCCCTGTCGGCAAATGCGCTCCGGAGTGCGAACACCAGGCCAGGCGGCGGGGGAGTGCCATCAGCGAGCGTGTCCGCGTAGGGTTGCAGCGCGATATCGTCGCCGGTCACCGTGCCGAGCCGGCGGATTGGGTCGATGGCCCGGGCCGCGAGTTCCGGGTCGTCGCCGTCAAAGGCGACGTAGATCTCGACCGGCGCCTCAGGTCCGCCGCCGAAAGGATTGGCAAGGTTCGCAGTGGACGTGAGCTCTTCGGGGGCGGTTCGGAGGTAGTCCGCCCAGCCCTGAATGACGGTGGCCGCCTCCGATGCCGCGAAGGCGACCTTGCCGTAGAAGACGTCTGTCGTGGGGTGTGCCGCGAAATCGAAGGTGGTCACGATCCCGAAATTGCCGCCGCCACCGCGAATCGCCCAGAACAGCTCCGGGTTCTCCCCGGCGCTCGCATGCACGACCTCTCCGCCGGCCGTGACCACCTCTGCGGCCGCCACGTTGTCCAGGGCCAGACCGTACTTCCTGACCTTCCAGCCGATGCCACCGGTCAAGGTCAGCCCGCCGACACCGACGCTCTTGGTGTCGCCTGACGAGATCGCCAGGCCATGCGGGGTCAAGGCCGCCGCGACCTGACCCCAGGTGGCACCGCCGCCGATCCGCACGAGGTGGCGTTCCTTGTCGATGATCTCCACGTTCGCGAGCTTGCTGAGGTCGATCACGACGCCGCCGTCGTTGGTGCCGAAGCCCGGAAAGCCATGGCCGCCGCCTCGCACGGACAGCGGAAGCCCTGCTCTGGCCGCGAATCTGACACCGGCCTGCACGTCCCCGATGCTCTGCGGCCGCAGAACATGGGCCGGATTACCCGCAGCCAATAGCGAGCCGCTAGCGGATTCGTACTCCGCTCCACCCGGTTCGATGATGCCTCCGCCGAAATCGCGGCGAAGGGTTTCAAGCGCTGAGCTCATGACGCTCCCTCCCGGAGAATCCTCGTTTTCCGAACTGGTTTCTTCTCGTCGCAGTGCTTGGTGATCACCTCCTTCCGGCGGTGGTGCGCGCTGGGCGCGCAGTGCGCGCTGGGCGCGCGGCGCGGGTTGCGGGAACGGTCTTGGCTGGGGTGGGTAGGAGGAAGGCGATGAGCACCGAGGCCAGGCTGACGGCTGCGCTGATGAGCAGGGCGATGCGGTAGCCGTGGACGGTGGCGGCCGCGGGGCTGGCGAGGTGGCTGTGGCGGGTGGCGGTGGTGGCGATGGTGACGAGCACGGCGAGGCCGATGGCGCCGCCGAGCTGGCGCGCCGTGTTGAACAGGCCAGAGGCGAGCCCGGCGTAGCGGGTGTCGATACCGGCCGTGGCGGATGCGGCGAGGGGGAGGAGCATGAGCCCGATGCCGGCTGCGATGACCAGCATGGGGCCGAGGATGCGGGCCGGGTAGTCGGAATGGTCAGGGAGCATCGACATCCAGGCCACTCCGGACGTGGTGAGAATCCCGCCGGCGAGGATCAGGAAGCGGGGGCCGAAGCGCGGCAGGAGCCGCTTGGCTGCTAGCGGCCCGGCCGCCAGCAGCACGGTCATGGGGACGATGGCCACCCCGGTGCGCAGCGCGCTGTAACCGAGGAACTGCTGGAGGTAGAGGGACAGGAAGAAAAAGCCGCTGGTCATGACCACACCCAGGCAGGCCATGACGGTGTTGCCCACGGCCAGGCTGCGCTGCCTGAGGATGCGGAGCGGGACGAGCGGGGCCGCGCTGCGGGCCTCGATCATTCCGAAGGCGGCCAGGAGCACCGCGGCGGCGGTCAGGGCGGCGATGACGGGGGTCGATCCCCACCCCTTGATGGTGGCCTGGGAGACGGCGTAGACCAGGGAGCTGACCCCGACGGTAACGGTGAGCGCGCCCGGCAGGTCGAGGCGTGCCCAGTCACGCCCCGGCAGTGACGGTGCCAGTCCGGCCGCGGCGGCGATGAACAGCGCGATACCGATGGGGACATTGATGAACAGCACGTAGCGCCAGGACAGCTCGGTGGTGAGCAGGCCGCCCAGCACCACCCCGACGGCGCCGGCCGAAGAGCCCACCGCGGCCCACAGGGACAGTGCGTGGGTGCGGGCCGGCCCTTCGGGGTGGCTGGCGGTGATCAGGCTCAGGCTTGACGAGGCCAGGGCGGCGGCGCCGATGCCCTGCAGGACGCGGGCCGCGATCAGCAGCCACGGATCCTGGGCCAGGCCGCCGGCCAGGCTGGCGGCGGTAAACACAAGCAGGCCGGCCTGGAAAACGCCCTTGCGGCCGAAGAGGTCACCGGCTCGGGCCGCGAGAAGGAGGAACCCCCCGAAGGTGATCAGGTAGGCATCGACCACCCACTGCTGATCGGCCGCCGAGAGCCCGAGAGCGGCCTTCATGGCCGGCAGGGCGACGTTCACGATCGACGTGTCGATGATGACCATGAAGTTGGCCACGCACGCGATGGCCAGGATCATGCCGGACGGCACGTGCGGCCGGGCGCCCGGATCGGCCGTGGCGGGCGGCGCGGCGGTGGTTTCAGGGCGGGACATGACAGCGACTCCATTCGGGTAGGTCTCTTGGGTTCCGGGTCTATTGAACAAGTTCAAGTTGAACAAGTTCAAGTTATTTAGGCTAGTCTGGGAATCGAGGCAGCCGGACAGGCCGGCGCGAGGACGAGGAGCGAGCCGGATGCGGTTGCGCCGCGAGCATGTGGTGGACGTGGCGATAGCCCTGCTCGACGCCGACGGGCTGGATGCGCTGACGATGCGCAAGCTCGCCACCCGCCTGGGCGTGCAGGCCGGAGCCCTTTACTGGCATTTCGCGAGCAAGCAGGCCCTGCTCGACGCGATGGCCGACCGGTTCCTCGAGGACTTCGCCGCCAGTCTGCCGGCCGGGTCGTGGGACGAGCAGCTCGCAGCCGCGGGCTGGCGGCTACGCCAGGTGCTGCTGTCCCACCGCGATGGCGCCAGGGTCATGGCCGGCACCTACGTTGCCGAGCCCAACACCATCCTGCTCGGCAACTTGGTCATCGAGATCCTCCAGGGTGCGGGGCTGCCGCCCGACCGGGCCGGCTGGGCCGCCTTTGCCGCGTTCCACTACGTGCTCGGCCACACCATCGAAGAACAAGCCCAGATCGAGCTGAACGAGCGCGGCGTCTGGGAGCCGAAGCTCACTGTGGACGGGATCGAGAACAAGCTCGCCGCCACGGCCTTCACCGCCGACCCGGCCGAGCGTTTCGGCTACGGCCTCCAGCTCTTCCTCGACGGCATCCGCCAGCAACTGACCCTGCTTCCCCCCGCCGCGCAGCCAGTCGGCCAGAAGTAAGCCCCCTGTTCACCCGCGCGTACTCCCCGCCGTTCCTGCCGTCCGGGAGGAAGGACTGGCGGGAAAGTACGGGCCGAAGGTCCCTACCAGGGTGAATGCCGGCCAGCTCTAATGTACTCAGGACCAGGTGATTGCAGAGCTCTTCCGGGGCGCGAGCTTGACCGTGGAGATTCTGCGCCGGGGGAGGCGAAGGGCATGCACCGAGAACGCGTGGCTGCCGCACTGAGCCACGCGATGCCGGATCGCTGCCCGTGGCAGGCAACGTTCACGCCCGAGTTCGCCGAACGTCTCCGCGCCGATCTGCACCTCGAGGCGGCCGCGAGCCCGCACAACCCGTACGGCGGCGGCAACCCGTACGACCTCGAGATAGCGCTCGGCCAGGATCTCCTCATCACGTCTGTGGGCTGGGCGAACTCCTACTACGGCCAGGATGCTGAGTACGTCGACGAGTGGGGAGTGGGCTGGCGGTCGGTGGCCTGCAAGACGCCCTACGGGGTAGCTCGTTACACCGAAGCGCGCGGGCATCCGCTCGCCGACGCGGACGCGGTGATGGGATACCAGCCTCCCGATCCCGGCCGGCCAGAGCTCTATGCGGAAGCCGAGAAGCTCGTCGCCGAGCACGGCGCCGAGTACTGGATTGTCGGATCCGTCGTCACCACGATCTTCGAGACCGCGTGGGCGTTGCGCGGGCTCGAGCAGTTGCTGGCGGACTTCGTCGAGGACCCGGACCTTGCGGACGCTGTCCTTGACATTCCGTACCGCTATCATCTCGCGGCCGCCGAGAGGCTCGTGCGCGCTGGGGTGGACATGATCTGGCTTGGCGACGACGTCGGGCACCAGCAAGGCATGCTCATGTCGCCCCGGCACTGGCGACGCTTCCTCAAGCCGCGGATGGCGCGCATCATCGAGCGGCTGAAGGCCATAAACCCGGACGTGAAGGTCGCGTATCACAGCGATGGCTGCGTCAGCGCCATCATCCCCGAGCTGATCGAGATCGGGCTCGACGTGCTCAACCCGGTCGAGCCCGGCGCGATGGACCCGGCCCGGCTCAAGCGCGCCTTCGGCAACCACCTGTGCTTCTGGGGCTCCGTGGATACCCAGTGCACGCTGCCGTTCGGCCGCCCCGATGCGGTACGCCGGGAGGTCCTCGACCGGATCGCCACGCTCGGCGCGGGGGGTGGCCTCATCCTGGCGCCGACTCATCATGTGCAGCTCGACACGCCGCTGGAGAACTTCGGCGCGATGGTCGAGGCGGTCACGGGCCACGCGCCGGTGCCATGAACGGCCAGAAGACGACGGCAGCCGAACGTGCCGGGCCTGTCGTCCGTGTTACCGTCCAGCCGCTCGGCCGCCGGGTCGAGGTGGGGAACGGCACCGCTGCGCTGGCGGCAATCCGGGTCGCGGGCCCGGAACTCATCACCGTCTGCGGAGGCCGTGGCCTATGCGGTACCTGCAAGGTAATCGCCCCCGGGCACGGCTTCACGCCACCGACCGAGCAGGAACGCGAGCTGCTGACCCCCGCCGAGCTCTCGGCGGGGATCCGCCTGGCCTGCCAGGCCACGGTGGTGGCCGATGCGTGGGTCGATGTTCCGCCGGAATCGCTGACGGCTCCCCAGCGTCTTCAGTTCGAGGGCCGCGGCGCGAGCGTGGCAGCGCTCGACCCTGCCGTCGTAGCGGTTGACGTCCAGGTCAGGCCGCCCGGGCTCGATGATCTGCGCAGCGACGCGACCCGCCTGGAGGACGCGGTCGCCCTGGCCGGCCGGCCGGCCACGCGGACCGGCCTGGCCGTGCTGTCCGCGGCCCCGGTGACGCTGCGCGCGCAGCACTGGGCGGCGCGCGCGGCGGTGCACAGCTACCGGACAGGTGAGTGCGAGATCATCGCCTTGCTGCCCGAGGGGATGGCGCCGCTCGGCGCCGCCATCGATGTGGGCACCACGAAGCTGGCGGCCTACCTCGTGAATCTGGAAACCGGCGAAACGGTCGCCACGGGAGCCGTTGTCAACCCGCAGGTGACGGCGGGCGAGGACGTCATGAGCCGGATCGCGTACGCCGACGCGAACCTCTCCGGCGCCGGGGACCTCCACGCGCGGCTGCTCGACGGGATCAACGGGCTGCTCGGCGACCTCCGTGCTCAGATCGGGGCTCCCGCGTGGCAGGTCGTCGATGCGGTGGCGGTGGGCAACACGGCCATGCACCACCTGCTCGTCGGCCTGCCGCTCCGCCAGCTCGGCCGGGCGCCGTACGTGCCTGCCGTGACGGAGGCGCTCGAGCTTCGAGGCGCGGACATCGGGCTTGAGCTGGCACCCGGCGCGCTGCTCTACCTGCCGCCGAACATCGCGGGATTCGTCGGCGCCGATCATACGGCGGTGCTGCTCGCCGCCGGCGCGGCCGAGAGCGCCCGTAACGTTCTCTTCCTCGACATAGGCACGAATACCGAGATCAGCGTCGCGTGCGGCGGGCAGCTCTGGGCCTGCTCGTGCGCGTCTGGCCCGGCGTTCGAGGGTGCCCACATCCGCGACGGCATGCGGGCGGCGCAGGGAGCGATCGAGCGGGTGAACTACCTGGACGGCACGTTCGGAGTGCACACCATCGGTGGCGGCGCGCCGACCGGGATCTGCGGTTCGGGGATCCTCGACGCGGTGGCGGCGGCCCTGGAGGCCGGAATCGTCAGCAAGCGCGGACGCCTGGCCCGGGCGCACCCGCTCGTCATCCGGTCCGCTGACGAGCCTGCATGCGTTCTCGTCCCGGCCGCGCTGACGGCTCATGGCCGCGACATCGTGCTCACGCGCGCCGACGTCGGCGAGATTCAGCTGGCTAAGGCCGCCATCCGGGCCGGCATCGAGCTGATGCTCACCACGGCCGGCATCGAAGCCGACGCGCTTGACGAAGTCGTCGTGGCCGGAGCGTTCGGTACCTATCTCGATGTCACAAGCGCTGTCGCCGTCGGGATGCTGCCCAAGCTGCCGAAGGAACGCTACCGGCAGGTGGGCAACGCGGCCGGCCTGGGCGCCCGGCAACTGCTCGCCTCCAGACAGCGGCGCGAGATGGCGGACGACATCGCCCGCCGGATCCGCTATGTGGAACTGACCACCCACCCGGAGTTCGCCGATACCTTCGCCCGGGAGCTGACCCTCGGCGAGATCGTCCGGGATCCTGCGAACGGAAACGCCAGATGAGCACGCCAGATACGACCGGCATCCCCAGTGCACGCTACACCTCGCGCGAGCGTGTCGAACTCGCGCTGCGGCACGTGGAAGCGGACCGGGTCCCGCTGGATCTGGGCGGCGGCCCGGTGACGGGCATTCATGTCAGCTCGCTCTACCGGCTCAGGCAAGCACTCGGCCTGGACGCACCGGGCACCCCGGTGAAGGTGATCGAGCCCTTCCAGATGCTCGGCGAAGTCGAGCCCGACCTCGTCGATGCGCTTGGAGCGGACGTGGTCGGAGTCGGCCTGCGCGCGAATTTCTTCGGTTTCGCCAACGAAGACTGGAAACCCTGGACGACCTTTGACGGCACCCCGGTCCTGGTTCCCGGCCGCTTCAACACCGATACCGGCGCCGACCCCCAGGGCGGCCTGTTTATGTACCCGCAGGGCGACAGGACTGCTCCGCCTTCGGCGCGGATGCCGAGACGCGGGTTCTATTTCGACGCCGTCAAGCGCCAGCAGCCGATCGATGATGAGCACCTGAATGTCGAGGACAACCTGGAGGAGTTCGCGCCGATCACCGACGCGGAGCTGGCCCACGTCAAGCGTGAAGTCGAGCGGCTGCTTCCCTCGGGCAAGGCGATCCTCGGCAACTTCGGAGTCACCGGCTTCGGCGATGTCGCCTTCGTGCCCGGAATGAGCCTGAAGCACCCGAAGGGCATCCGCGACATCGAGGAATGGTATGTCAGCCTCAGCCTGCGGCCGCAGTACATCTACGAGGTATTCGACCGCCAGTGTGAGATCGGCCTGCAGAACCTGGCCAGGATCCATGCGGAAATCGGTGACACGATCACGGCGGTCCTGGTCACCGGAACGGACTTCGGCGGCCAGCAAGCCCCGCTGATCTCACCGCGCACGTACCGGAACCTGTTCATGCCGTTCCATGTCCGGGTCAATGACTGGATTCATTCGCACACGCGATGGAAGACATTCATCCATTCCTGCGGATCGATCTGGCGCCTGCTCGATGACATCGTCGCGGCAGGGTTCGACGCCCTGAATCCCGTACAGACCTCCGCGGCCGACATGGATCCCGCGGCCTTGAAGCAGAAATACGGGGACAGGATCACCTTCTGGGGCGGCGGGATCGACACGCAGAGCGTCCTGCCCTTCGGCACGCCGGCCGAGGTACGCGACATGGTGAGAGACCGGATGCGCGTCTTCGGCCCGGGCGGCGGCTTCGTATTCAACACCATCCACAACGTGCAGGCCGGAGTCCCGGTCGAGAACCTGCTGGCTCTGTACGAAGCGGTCGGTGAATTTCGTGACTACCCGACCGGGTAGCCGCGGTCCCGGCGAAGGAGGCCAGCCATGACAATCATTCCCGAGCTCCGCGAGGCGGTTATAGACGGCCGGGCGAAGCTTGCCGTCACAAAGGTCACGCAAGGACTCGAGCAGGGCATTCCCGCCGAGACCCTGCTGCAAGACGGGCTCATCGCGGCGATGAAGGAGGTAGGACAGCTCTTCGAGGAGCACGAGATATACGTGCCGGAGATGCTTGTCGCAGCGCGCGCGATGAACGCCGCCGTGGACGTGCTCAAACCCCGGCTGGTCGAGCACGCGGTCAAGTCAAGCGGGACGGTGGCCATCGGCACGGTCCAGGGCGACCTGCACGACATCGGCAAGAACCTGGTGGCGATGATGCTCAAGGGCTCCGGCTTCGAGGTCGTCGACCTGGGCACCGACGTCCCGCCGGAGCGCTTCGTCGACGCGATCCGGGCCGGAGCGGACGTGGTGGGCATGTCGGCGCTGCTCACGACCACCATGACGAGCATGAAAGAGGTCGTGGAGGCGATCAGCCTGGCCGGCCTGCGGGACAGGGTCCGCATCATCGTCGGCGGTGCCCCGATCACGGCCAGGTACGCAACCGAGATCGGGGCGGACGGATACGCGCCCGATGCCTCCAAGGCGGTGCGCAAGGTGCGCGAGTTGCTGACCGTGTAGCGGGCGGCTCAGGGAGGACAGATGGAACAGTACGACGGGCTCCGCATCTCGCGCACCGACGATCTCGTGTTCGGCCGGTGCCCGCGACCGCTGCATGTCGGCGGACTGGTGATCGGCGGCGGGATCGTCTATCCGGAGCTGAATTTCACCCTGCCACCGATGGCGATCACCGAGGCGACCATGCCCGAGATCCGCGACGAGTACCGGCAGATGGCCGACGAGGCATGCTCGCGAGCTGCCGCTCTCGGAGTCCCCGGGCTCGTGCTCGAACTGGAACTGCTGCCCGAGCTGACCCGCGAACCCGAGTGGGGCGCGGAGATCACGGCGATCCTCAGGGAGCGCCTTGATGCCCACCGGGCGAGCCGCGGGCTGGTGAGCGCGTTGCGCGTCACCCCGAGCGACCTGCGTGACTTCATCCGGCCGCCGCTGATGCGCACGGGCGAGGAGTGGGAGCACATGATGCGCAGCTTCGAGGAGTGCGCGCAGGCGGGCGCGGACATGCTGGCGATCGAGTCCACCGGGGGAAAGGAGATCCACGACGACGCGCTGCTCAACGGGGACCTGCCCGGGGCGCTCTTCGCGCTCGGCGTACTGGGGTGCCGCGACATGGCGTTCCTCTGGGACATGATCGTGGACGTGACCACGCGGCGGCACGTGATCGCCGCGGGCGACACGGCGTGCGGCTTCGGGAACACCGCCATGATGCTCGCCGACGGCGGCTACATCCCGCGCATCTGGGCGGCGGTGATCCGCGTGATGACCGTCCCGCGCAGCCTCGTGGCCTACGAACGCGGAGCCGTCGGCCCGAGCAAGGACTGCGCCTACGAGGGCCCGTTCCTCAAAGCGATCACCGGCTACCCGATCGCCATGGAAGGAGCCGAGGCGGCGTGCGCGCACCCGTCGCCGGTCGGGAACATCGCCAAGG
>Ga0335082_10006340_pt1 | contig 12908 bp, 9 predicted proteins | sample Lox_Sample_41_FD_206718 | JGI IMG/M metagenome (GOLD analysis project Ga0335082, IMG submission 206718) | Soil microbial communities from Loxahatchee National Wildlife Refuge, Florida, United States - Lox_Sample_4.1 | ecosystem: Environmental > Terrestrial > Soil > Wetlands | place: USA: Florida... | reverse complement strand
TGCTCGCCGGCGTTGGCGGTATCGACATCGTGATGCTCGTCATCGCTGCCGACGAGGGCATCATGCCCCAGACCCGCGAGCACCTCGCCATCTGCGACCTCCTGCACGTGAAGAAGGGCCTAATTGCCCTGACCAAAATGGATATGGTCGAGAAGGACTGGCTCGCCCTCGTGCAGGACGAGGTCCGGGATTTCGTCAAAGGCACATTCCTCGAAAAATCGCCCATCGTTGCGGTCTCGTCCAAGACGGGAGAGAACCTGCCCGGCCTCGTGCAGGAGCTTGCCAAGATTGCGAACGAAGTGCTACCGAAGTCATCGAACGGCATCCTGCGCCTGCCTATCGACCGCGTCTTCACAATGAAAGGCTTCGGCACGGTCATTACCGGCACCCTCCTCTCCGGCACGATAAGCACGGAGCAGGAGGTCGAGATACTCCCGAGAGCAATCAAAACAAAAGTCCGCGGCATCCAATCCCACAACCTGGCGGTTCAGCGCTCCGTCGCCGGTCAGCGTACGGCCGTTAATCTCCAGGGCGTGGAGAAAGACCAACTCTCCCGCGGAGACACGATCGTGAGCGCCGGCTTCTTCACGCCCACGAGAACACTTGACGCGAAGCTTGACCTTCTCAAACAGGCGCCGCGCGGCCTCAAGACCGGTTCGCGTATCAGGTTCTATAACAGCACGCAGGAATCAATAGGCAGGATCACGCTTTTGGGAGCGAACGAACTCGCGCCCGGTCAGGAAGCATACGTCCAGTTCAGATTTGAACAGCCGGTTATCGTCCAGCACGGCGATCGTTATATCCTTCGTTTTTATTCTCCCATGGAGACCCTTGGCGGCGGTATGGTCCTGAATCCCCATCCGCGAAGGCATAAACAGGCCACGATGGGAGAGTCGCTCAAGAACCTCGAGGTCCTCGAAAGAGGAACGATCGAAGACCGACTCGCGCTCTATATCTCGGGGCGCGGCCTCGCGGGCATGGAAGAGGCTGAGGCCATCGGCACGGTCGCCGCGGACAAGCAGGAGATCACAACGGCTCTTGCATCCCTCACCCAGAAAAAAAGTGCCCTCAGGGTGGACAATCTCTATGTTCACGCGTCACACCTTGCTGCGCTCGAAAAGAAGTCCCTCGATATCATTGCCAAGTATCACAAGGACAACCCTCTCAAACCGGGCCTGGAAAAAGAAGAATTGAAAGGCATGCTCCGATTGCGTTTGTCGCCGAAGGTCCTGAACTTGACCATCGACGGGCTTGTCAAGAAGAAACAGCTTGAGACCGACGGCTCCAGGCTGAGGCTTCCGGGATTCAAAGCGGCTGTGGGAAAGGACCAGAGCGCTTTCAAGGACAAGATCGTTGAGGCAATCAGAAAAGGAGGCTCCCAGCCGCCCCTGAGGGAGGAACTCCCTGCCCTCTTCGGTATCACTGATAAGGACGCCAAGGATTTGTTGAAGCTCCTTGCCGAAGAAGGCCGTACGGTCAGGATCAATGACTCGCTCCATCTTCACAAGGATACCCTTGAAACGATAAAGACCGACCTGAAGAAGTACTTGGAGGAAAAGAAAGAGATCACCATGGCCGAGTTCCGAGACATTGCCAAGACGTCCCGCAAGTTCGCCGTGCCGATCATGGAATACTTTGACTCTCAGAAACTGACGCAAAGGGTCGGGGATAAGAGAGTGTTGAGGGGATGAACAAGCAGCAAGCCTTCTTCGCTTCATTATGATAGAAAGCCCCTTTCCGTAAACGTTAAAGCGACGTATACTATGTTGCTTAGTTTCCAATATTTTCACTTGTACTTGAAGTATTCCGCCATTCCGACCCGCCACGGCACGTCTGTCCCGATGCACCAAGAATCATTTGTATCCCTGTCGAGAAATGTTCGTGGGGCAATAGGCAACAACCGAAATTCAGCAGAACGACAGCATGCAGGACAGCGTAATATTCGTGAGCAACAGGTTATGCTTTTTCACGTCTTCCTCTGTCTTCTCATAAGCCAGTCAAGTGATATACTGTATGTAGAATAGCACGATACGCCTATGCAAGAATCCTCCATGATAAATACTATTTTTCGCTCGTTGCGGCACCGGAATTTCCGTCTTTTCTTTTCTGGCCAGCTCGTCTCCCTCATTGGCACGTGGATGCAGAACGTGGGGCAGGCGTGGCTAGTGCTGGAATTGACTCATTCATCCTTTAAGCTCGGCGTGGTCTCGGCGCTCCAGTTTGCGCCAATGCTGTTCCTCTCTTTTTTCGCGGGACCACTCGTCGACTATTTCTCTAAGCGGAAGATCATCATCGTGACTCAAACGATCCTGATGCTCCTCGCCTTTACGCTCGCAATCTTGGATTTTACCGGCGTTGTCCGGTATTGGCATGTTCTGATCCTCGCCACCTTGCTCGGGATTGTGAACACAATCGATATGCCGGCGCGACAGTCCTTCATAATCGAGATGGTCGGAAAAGAAGACCTCATGAACGCCATTGCTATGAACTCGTCCATCTTCAATGCAGCCCGGGCCGTGGGTCCCGCAATTGCGGGACTCCTCATCGGCGCGGCAGGCACGGTACTCTGTTTCTTTGTGAACGGCCTAAGCTTCCTCGCCGTGCTGTGGGGCCTGCTGCTTATGAAATTCGAAAGCGCTCCTGCCTCAGAGCCGCGGACCTATCACATTGTTGAGGACGTTAAGGAAGCGATACGCTACATCAAGGCGACACCCGTGGTCATGGTCACGATCCTCCTCGTGGCCGTAATCAGCATCTTTGCAACGAACTTCACGGTGCTTGTCCCGATATTCGCCCGACAGGAGCTCCATCGGGATGCTGCTGCATTCGGCTTTCTTCTGTCTTCCTTCGGCGTCGGCGCTCTGATTGGCGCTGTTTCGTTGGCGGTCCTGAGCCGCCATGGACCGAAACCAGCTGTTCTCCTGGGCGGCGGCATGGGACTATCGCTCACGCTGATCATGATCGGTCTTCAGAAGACTTACGGGATTACAGCACTCCTGCTCGTTTTGTCCGGCTGGTGCATGGTCACTTTTTTCGGCATGGCGAACACGACTGTCCAGCTCAATACCGAAGACCGGCTGCGCGGCAGGGTGATGAGCGTGTACACCTTCACCTTCGGAGGCCTTACGCCCTTTGGCAGCCTGTTTGCCGGGACCGTCGCCCACTGGATCAAGGCTCCCCTCACCTTCGCCGTGGGAGGACTGATCTGCGGCATTGTTTTTTTAATCGTGATCCTGAAGCGACAGAAGATAGCGGCGTGGCGGACAGGCTCGTGAGCCGTTCGTCAGGACACATAGGTGTAACAATATTTAACCGCGCCAGCCTAATATCAGAAACGACTACTGGAAGCTCAATGTGCGCAATGTTTAAGAATCTCTTAATGCGAGCAAGCACTTCTCGGCGTCCTCCGCGTCTCGGTGTTGCCTATGGTCACTGCGGGAAGTTTCCTTTCTTTTCCTCCCCATGACAGCGTTCAATGAATGGAAACAACATGTATGCAAAGGAAAGCCATTTTCATCAACTGAAGATCAGCGGAGTGCAGATCATTGCAGTGGATGCAATGCCATGTCTTTTTCTCATATGGTACCATGGGTTTCCTGATAAATCATTTGCAGCAAAGGAAATAGTCCGGTTGTTCATCCCTCTCAGATATGCTAATATAGTTCCATGCCTGGCGGCGAAAACACCATACTGCGCGAGCTCATCCTCCTTCTGGCGGTGTCGCTCCCCATCACGTTCATCTTCCACAAGATGCGGTTGCCTGCTCTGGTTGGGTTCCTCATTACGGGCATCATCCTTGGTCCCCACGGCGTTGCGTTCGTAACGGACACGACGGTCGTCGAGCGGCTCGCAGAGATCGGCGTGGTGCTTCTCCTGTTCACCATTGGTCTGGAGTTCTCCATCGACGACATCATGCGCTCGAGCCGCCAGTTCATTGTGGGCGGCGGCCTTCAAGTGCTCATGACCGTGGCTGCCGTCACAGGCATCTCTCTGCTCTTCCATTACCCCTTGCCACAGGCGGTTTTCTTCGGGTTCTTGGCCTCCTTAAGCAGCACGGCCATTGTGTTGAAAATGTACTCTGACAGGGGCGAGCTGGACTCGGCTCACGGAAGGCTTGCCACCGGCATCCTCTTGTTTCAGGACATAGCCGTCGTTCCAATGATGCTCCTGCTCCCGGTCCTGGGACAGGCTACGACGCAAGGCATCGTTACCCCGTTTTCCATCATAATGAGTCTGGGCAAGGCAGTCATTGGACTGGTAGCCGTATTCCTGACAGCGAGGAAGATCGTACCTTTTCTGCTCCATCAGGTGATCAGGCTCAGGAACCGGGAGATATTCTTCCTTCTCGTGGTGCTCCTCTGCCTCGGCACCGCATGGGTAACTTTCAGCCTCGGCCTGTCCCTGGCGCTGGGTGCGTTCCTCGCCGGGCTCATCATATCGGAGTCCGAGTACAGCCATCACATCGTGGCCAATATCATGCCTTTCCGGGACTATTTTGCGAGTATCTTCTTCATTTCTATCGGGATGCTGCTCCAGACGGGGTATTTTGCTTCTCATTTGGTATTTGTGGTCGGGATGACTGCTGTCCTTATGGCCACAAAGACCATCCTAGTCATCGTGACCGCCAAGCTTCTCCGTTATCCGATGCGAAGTTCCATTCTTGTGGGACTAGGACTCGCGCAGATTGGGGAATTTTCGTTCGTCCTGGCGCAACAGGGTATGGGCAGGGGCCTCTTCAGCGGTGAGATTTACCAGGTCTTCGTCGACACGTCCATCATCAGCATGCTCGCAACACCTTTGATCGTTCAGATCGCCCCTACCGTTGTCAAAAGTCTCTCTGCCGCACACATACCGCGCGAGGATAAAGGTGATGTGTGCGCGCTCACGGGACACACGATAATCGCCGGATACGGACTGAACGGCAAGAACCTTGCCAAGACCCTCAAGGCGACCCATATTCCGTATGTTGTACTCGAGGTTAATGCGGACACCATCCGTAAGGCACGGGCGGAAGGTGAACCTATCCTCTACGGAGACATCACCAGGGAAGATGTCTTCATCAGGGCGGGTGCCAATTGTGCGAAAGTGATTGTCTTTGCCATTTCAGACTATTCCGCAACCCGGATGGCCGTGAGTATGGTCCGAAGAATCAACCCGTCGGCTTTCATCCTCGTGCGGACGCGCTATGCTACGGAGGTAGATGAATTGTTGAGCATAGGTGCAGACCAGGTCATTCCGGAGGAGTTCGAGACCTCAATCGAGATCTTCTCTCGGGTGCTTCACGAATATCATATTCCGAGCAACATCATCGCAAACCAAATCCAGCTCGTGAGGTTCGGGGGATACAAGATGCTGCGCGGCCTCTCCCTCGACCAGGAGAAACTCGAGCGCGTTGCCGCCCTCTTCGCCGGAGCGACAGTGGATAATATCCAGATCCAGCCCGAATCGCCTGCGGCGGGAAAAACACTTCGGGAGCTGGACATCAGGAACAATACGGGAGCCACGGTCATTGCCATTGCGCGGAACGGCGAGGCCGTCACGAATCCGGGCCCGGATTTCAAGATCGAGCCCGACGACATCATGGTAATCCTCGGCGCTCATCGTGACTTGGACCAAGCGGTGAATCTGCTGACGAAAAGGGAGAACAAACCTGACGCGGCGAAAGGTTGATATGGCGAATAGTGAATCTGCCAGTCAGAATGACGTCATAATTAATAAATAAAATAAATTGCAGTTGCCAATTACAGCGGCCTCAAGTATAATTCGTACAGCCTAATCCATTATGGATGCCGTTCTGCAATTTCCAATAACGTTGTATGGGAGAGGTTACGGAGCTGGTGCCCGTCCCGGACTTCAAATCCGCTGTTCCCTGGCTTTGGTCAGGGAAGGTGAGTTCGATTCTCATGCTCTCCCGCCATTCTTCCTTGTATTTTCAATAATGATCCCTTTATTTTCAACAGTATCCGCACTTTATTAGTGAAATCAGAATGGGCAGTAGTCGGGCAGTAATCGGGTGCTGCCTTTTTATTGCTTGCAAAAAAACTTTGGAAGTCGGGGGAGCAGCCGAGAGCACGGAGGTGGGCATGAAAACCATAGCTTTGCTGATGATCTTCATTCTTATGGCATTCACTTTGACCGGGTGTCTCTATACGCACGTTACTACGCCCCTAAGCACCGAGCTCAACAAGACGGACCTAGGACACAAAAAGGGCGAATCATCGATCTACTCGGTCATATGGCTCTTTGCCTGGGGTGACGGCGGCGCTGCCACAGCCGCGAAGAACGGCGGGATTACCGTCCTGACACATATGGACAGGGAATTATACAGCATTTTGTTTGGCATCTACACGCATACGACAACGATCGTCTATGGAGACTGACGGAGGTGATGGTTGAAAACGATCAGTCGAGGAATCATCATCCTATCGTTGTCCCTGGTTCTTGCTGGATGTGCAAACGGGGTATTATTCGGCAGCGGACTTTACTCTCACACCGTCCAGCCGCTCACGATAAACCGGAATCCCACCGAAGTCAGGAGCAGCATGCAACCGATGTTCGGTCGCATCAACCAGTTTCAGTATGCGGTGATTTCGGTCCGCGTTGGCAAAAACGGTCTCGGCCAGGTTGCCAAAGAACACGGGCTCGAGCTGATCTATTTCGCCGATATCGAAAGATGGAGCGCGGTCTTTGGTCTGTGGCAAATGGAAGTTGTGCACATCTACGGCAAATAAGTTCTGCCGACTCCCGAAAAAAAAGAAGCCCTCCAACTGCGAGCCGAAGGGCTTTTCATGTATAATATCGTAAAAAATGCAACGCTTGATTCTGTTGTTATAAAATGTAATAGCGACCTTGCCACCTTTGGAGGTGGTTATAGATATCTTGGTATACAATCACAGAATACTTGCCGATGAATGATCACATCTGGCAATACCTGTATGTAACCCATGTAGTCAGCTGTTCGCTTTTTCAAATGCTCGTGAATAAAACAAGTTAAGGAAGGATGGAGCCAACAAGCAATATTGACTGAAATGATGATTCTTTTGCCTTATGCCGCGAACCAACACTTGTTACCATTTGCCCTCTGATATCCGCTTATCATGCAAAATTGCCCACACGTACGACGGTCCTCTAACGTCATTAGAAATTACACCTGGACCATCAAGTGGGACCATGCGATATGCTTTTCTAAAATCATTTTTTGCAATCCAATAAACCGTCCTACTCGGGCATAAGCGTTCTTGCTCTATTACATAAGTAAATTCGCGTCCTCGCATAGTATGAAATTTTTCGCCTTCGTGCGCACGGATGCGCTTCCACGCTTGATCAAAGGATGTCATAGAATGTTTCCTTGAAAAGCTAGTATTTTTTGTAGAATCGCAGTGATTGTTAATTCTATATCTACCACTCGACCATTTTTCAGAGTTCAATCGATACTTGATGTCGTACTTGAAGATAAAGTCTAACTCCTCATATACTAGAGAGACAAGCCATTCAAAAAAGCGAGCGTATATTTATTTGCGATGCGTGAATTGATGCGCAAACCAAAAAAGGCCGCCCCGGCGAGCTGCCTTCACATGATTAGAATTAATGGAGTGGATGAAACCCACTATATCCTCTTGCGCCACGCTGGCATTGCTAGCACCCCAAGTCCCAGGCCGAGCAATGTGAGCATACCCCGTTTTGGAATTGCGGTTGGTCCATCCAACTCAAACACTCTGTCTCCAAGAAGAGCACTAAACCATGTAGTGTTATGACCGTTACTATTAGAAGCAAGCAATCCGGTGTTTCTATCGTCGCTATCAGCTCAAATCCAGTTCAACTCCCTTTAATTAAGACAGTAACCCATAAATTAGACTGCATATCTTATACCTGCTTCAAACTATATGATTTACTGAGATTCTACTAGGACAAGCTATAGGAAATGCTGGTTTTTTGTAAAATTGTTCGACGGAAGTTTCTGGAAAACTTTACATTTCCTGGAGTGTTTTGCATAGGGGACTAGACTAGTATTCCTGTTGATTAAGCTATAATTATCAATAGTCCGCACTTTGTATCTTTTGGAATAATGAGTAAAGCTTTAAGATAATATCAACAACTGCTGCTTTTCAGTACCTAATGAATTTATGCCTAGCGCGAACCAATATTCAGGTACTGTTTACCTGCGTTGAGGATGGGCAGAGAAAGCATTAGTTCAGGCTGAATTCTGTCTCGCTTAGTGCTCTGAATTCTCTGGCATGATATTACTTAGATATATCTCTCTATATAACCGTTTGGGGTCAAAGGGCTGAAGCGTGGCATTAAAGCTGGCAATACTGGCCGGCCATTCCATGAAGCGTATTTCGAAACGCACCGTGCCTTTCGGCGGGATAACGACTCCAGGTTCATGGAGGTTCTTTTCTTTGAGTTCCTGGACATTCACTTCGCGCTTGGCCAAAACTTCATAATCTCTCTTCGTGTACAGTTGTTTGCCGTTCCACATCCTTGCAGTATCAAGAACCGTACCCCGGGCATCGTACACATCAATAACTAAATACCAGTCAGACCGCTCCTGGTTCGTAGTATTCTCTATCACTCCGCTGACGAGAAAATCCTGGCTCGCGTCCACAGATCCAGAGACAGATGTGATCTGCAGTCCCTCTGGTGCGGTCACACTCTTTACCATTTCTCCATCCGCCTTCGACTCCGGCTGCATGTATAAATATACGCCGTACCCTCCTGCATAGAGAATGAAGAATAACAGGATCAGGAAGAGATATTTTTTACCTAATGATTTATTAATGACACGCGATCTTTTCGGTGGCGAAGAAGGAGAAGCAAATTTTGCTTCCTGAGTTCTCCTATGCTGATTTTCATAGGTAGCTTTATGTACCCCGGACTGAACCGCAGCCCTGGAAGGGTTTGCTATATGTGTCTTTATGGCTTCATATGCGTTATTTATTTCTTTTAACTTCTCTTCAGCCTTTTTTTGCAGAGATGGATTGTGAGAAAAGCGGTCGGGATGCCATACTTGGACCAAATCCCTATACGCGGTCTTCGCATCCTCTTCAGAAGCACCCAGCGTCAGTCCAAGCTTTTCGTAACATCGCTTAATATAATCCATAAGGAATTCCCCTTCACGGGAAAATGCACTGTAAGTGCATCGTAGGCTCCACATCAATTACAACGTATCAAGCTGTGATAAAACGTGCAAATATTTTCTCTCTGTATGTATTTTACCACAGCATCGACCGGTGCTGTCACTTCTGTATACGTGTAGGCTCAAGGGATGAAGAAAAAAGACAGCAAATGTCTCTGGTCGCCTTGGAAGGCGCCTATATTTTTCCTTGTGCCCTTATCTTTCCAATGCCACTCGACACCAGCAAAGTTACCGCATGTTAAGAAAGCAGTGATATAAAAAAATAACTCCCCAATATCGAGGGATTTTAAGATCTGCTACCTGCTTTACGGCACACGGGAATTCTTGCAGGTGCTCTTTATATGATTATCAAATCTGTCATTTCCGCGCTTCGGTTACGGCAGAGGTGTTCGTTGCCGAGACTCGTGCCAGATAAAAAAAGCCCTCACGAGAACGTCGTAAGGGCTTTTTGCTGCTTGATAATGACATCCTACTTTTTGTGGCACTTTGCGCAATTATCTTTTATTGCAAATGCCTTGGTCCCATTGTGGCAGGCGCCGCAGAACTTCCCGGCCTCCATGTCCTTCATGGTGATGGCGTCAGCGCCCTTCTTCATCTTGAAAAGTGCGGGGTTGGAATGGCAGTCGGCGCATTTTGCACCCTTTGCGTGAACGTCGCCGCTGAATACCACCTTGCCGCCCTTCTCGAAATCCAACGTCTTGCCCGGGCCGACTGCAAAAGCTGATGCTGCAAGCACGAAGACTACTGCTATTGCGATTACTACAGTAAAGATCTTTTTCATTATATGTCTCACCTCCTTTCATCGTAGTATGATCTTTGTTATATCTTGCAACTGCGAACCACACGGAGATACCGCACATCAGAAAAAAAATGAAGCCAGCGGTTCACGAGCATTTAATAAATTATAAAGATTTAATAAGTGAAAGAGTTTCTCGCGGATTTCCATGGTTCACGACACCGGTGATGAACTCAACAGGTGCGATATTTTAATTTCGGATCGTGAACGACAAAACAGACAATGTAACCACCGTAATAATAGTGGAGAAATGATCGGATGTCAAGCTACATATGCAATATTTTATTATTGTGCGGATTATAGAATGTATATTCATTGTAATATTTTTAATCCCTTAGTTTTACGGGGTCATTGAACAAAAAAACCCTCACGGACAATCCGTGAGGGTTTTTTGCTACCGTATGATGACATCTTATTTCTTGTGACACTTAGCACAGTCGGCGGCGTCCTTCATGCCGAAAGCCTTGGTGCCGTTGTGGCATGCACCACAGTACTTGCCGGCCACCATATCCGCCATGGTCATCGTGTCGCCGCCCTTTTTCATCTTGAAAAGGCCGGACTGATGACAATCAGCGCACTTGAGGCCCTTGTCGGCGTGAGCCTTGCCGTCAAAAACCACCTTTGCTGCGCCCTTGGCTTCGAACTCAACGGTCTTGCCGGCTGGAACTGCGAATGCCGAGACGGAGAGAACGAATGTTACAACTGCTACGATCGCTACGACGAGAAGCTTCTTCATTATGAGTTTCACCTCCTTTCATCGCTAGATATAAAAACGTTTACAGATGAGACACCCGGGGACATCATAAGGTTTAATTTCTCCCTCATCCCGGAAACAGCTTCTTATAAGAATGCTTGCGGACTCCGGTATTCATGGCACGAGACACAGTCTTTCTTTGCCGATGCCTCGGTCACCCGCCACAAGTGGGGCTTATGACAGTCCTTGCACTGCATATCCATGTTGAGGTGGATTTTGTGCTTTCCGATCTTTGGCGTGCCCTGATGGCAACGCAGACAATCTTCATTCTTCGGCTTAACCTTGCCCGCAGTGTGTGGTTTGTGGCATTCGTAGCAGTAGAACTGCATGGGCGACGTTTCAGCGAACTGAATCTTCTTCGCCTTTTTAATGATCGATGGATCAGGCGCGAAGAAACGCACATCCATGGTAGCGTCCCGGTTGAGCTGCTTGCGGATGTTCTCGTCTGTGCTGTGGCAGTAGAGACACTTTAATCTTCCTGGCTTGAGGTCCTTGGTCCGGTCTGTATGGCAGTTGATGCACGCAAGTCCGCCCATGCCCTCACCGTGCACCTCTCTGCCCTTGTGACACTTGGCGCAGAATTTTTCCGTAGGGAGGAAGTGGTGCAGACCGCTCTTATCAGGTTTCACTTCTCCGTGGCATTCGGTACATTCAATCTGCTCCATGTACACATGCTTTGCATGGAACAGAGACTTATTGATCTGCTCAGCCTTCCCTCCCTGCTGGGTATGGCACTGGTTACAGGTTTTCGAGGTTACGATGACCTGTCCTTTATGCCGTTCCGGAACCGCGTTCGGCCTGTGAAGCACAAAACTGATGAGGAGTTGGTTCTGTTCGGGGATCGTAAGATGGTGACATTCATGGCAGTTCAGTGATTTATGTTCGCTCTTTGCCCAGCTATCGTAGGCGGGTTGCATCAGATGACAGCCGACGCAGAATTTGGGGTTGTTCTGGGTGAAATCGTAAAATTTGTACGCAACAAAACCGCCGCCGAAAACGATAATCGTGATCAATGCAACGATAAGGATCTTCGCTTTTAACGAGATCGGTTCCTTTAACCGATCACGGGTCGCGCTCACCTTCTCCTTTGCCCAATCAAACAGCCTCATGCTCCCCCCTGGACCGCATCATGAAAATTATAATTCCCTTTCGCTAAGCCTTGCTTTATAACACAGGGAGAAGTCTATGTCAATACCTCGGGACAAATAAATATGCTGCACCAGTCTGTTTAATATCTTGACAAAAAATAGTGAATTTGTTATGTTTTTATATTCTTATTTAAAAATTTAATAGGGGGGGGCGTTAATGAAGAGGCGCAGATTCCTAAAAATCGTACTGGCCTTTCTCGCATCTATAACCCTACTTTCTTTTATCTATTCCCTTCTGAAATTTCTCGTAGCTCTCCCTGCCAGAACGGCTGAGACAAAAAAGCTCATCATCCGCAAAAACGAAATCCCTGCCGGGGACGCGAAGGATATCATTTACAGAAACACCCCCGCCGTGATCATCAACCGCTCCGATAAGGGCTTCATTGCGTTATCGAGGGTCTGTACGCACCTCGGTTGTCTTGTGGAATATAACCGGGCTAAACAGCGGCTTATTTGCCCCTGCCATGCTGGGAACTTTGACCTCGAAGGCAACGTCTTATCGGGACCGCCGCCGAAACCGTTAACGGCCATTCCGCTCAGGATCGATGGCGAAAACATTGTTATAGGGTGAGGACATGTGGACGAAAATAAAAAACTGGCTCGATGTAAGAATCGGTTTGAACGACATCATCCAGACAAAGATCATTGACTATCGGATACCGAAGAATATCAATATCTTTTACACGCTTGGATTCCTGGCAGTCATCGCGTACGCGGTCCAGGCGTTTACCGGCATCATCCTTCTCATTTATTACATCCCGCACCCTGACCACGCATTCAGGAGCGTCCAGGATATCATGACCAAGGTCCCCTACGGCTGGCTGTTCAGGCAGATGCATGTCGTGGGCAGCAACCTGATGATAACCGTGGCCGTCCTTCATATGATCACGGTCTTCCTGATGGGAAATTACAAGCGGCCGAGAGAGCTGACATGGCTGGGCGGAGGTCTATCGCTCTTGCTTACCATCACCTTCGGATTCAGCGGCTACCTGCTACCGTGGACTCAGTTGAGCTACTGGGCTACGACTGTCGTGACATCCATGCCCACGGCATTTCCTCTCATCGGTGATCCCA
>Ga0335082_10006339_pt1 | contig 12909 bp, 8 predicted proteins | sample Lox_Sample_41_FD_206718 | JGI IMG/M metagenome (GOLD analysis project Ga0335082, IMG submission 206718) | Soil microbial communities from Loxahatchee National Wildlife Refuge, Florida, United States - Lox_Sample_4.1 | ecosystem: Environmental > Terrestrial > Soil > Wetlands | place: USA: Florida... | reverse complement strand
AGAGTCGTGCGAGGGCGACAAAGCTTTATGACTGACACCAAGGTCGCGCCCGAGCGACCGCGCCACGTCGACGCCGGGCTGCGCGAGCTGCTCGAGTCGGTGCGGCGCCGCGACCCCGATCACGACACGACGCTGATCGAGCTCGCGTACGACGTCGCGAAGGAAGCGCACAAGGATCAGGTCCGCCGCTCGGGCGACCCGTACATCGCGCATCCGCTCGGCGTCGCGCTCATCTTGTCGGAGCTCGGTCTCGACGACACGACGCTGGCGGGCGCCCTGCTGCACGACGCGGTCGAGGACACGTCGGTCACGCTCGACGACCTGGAGCGCGAGTTCGGCCCCGACGTCGCCGCGATCGTCGACGGGGTGACCAAGCTCGACCGGCTCGAGTTCGACTCTCGCGAGGCGCAACAGGCCGCCACGATGCGCAAGATGCTCGTGGCCATGGCGAAGGACGTGCGCGTCCTGCTCATCAAGCTCGCCGATCGGCTGCACAACATGCGCACGATTGCGTCGCTGCCGGAAGCGAAGCAAAAGCGCATAGCCCAAGAGACGCTCGACATCTACGCGCCGCTTGCGCACCGGCTCGGCATCCAAGACGTCAAGTGGCAGCTCGAAGACCTCGCGTTCGCGGTGCTGCACCCGAAGCGCTACGCCGAGATCGAAGCGATGGTGCTGCAGCACGCGGGGGAGCGCGCCGAATACCTCGACGATGTGCTCAACAGTGTGCGCGCCCGCCTCGACGAGCTCCACATCCACGCCGAGGTGACGGGCCGGCCGAAGCACTACTGGTCGATCTACGAGAAGATGGTCGTGCGGGGCAAGGAGTTCGCCGACATCAACGACCTCGTCGGCGCGCGCGTCATCGTCGATTCGGTGAAGGATTGCTACGGCGCGCTCGGTTCGATCCACGCGTTGTGGCGTCCGGTGCAGGGCCGGTTCAAGGACTACATCGCGATGCCCAAGTTCAACCTCTACCAGTCGTTGCACACGACGGTGGTGGGGCCGCAGGGCCGTGCGGTCGAATTCCAGATCCGCACCGCGGAGATGCACCGGCGCGCCGAATACGGCGTCGCCGCGCACTGGGGTTACAAGGAACAGCGCAACCCCACCGAGGACCTCGTGTGGTTGCAACGGATCGTCGACTGGCAGAACGAGACGACCGACCCGGCCGAGTTCATGCAAAGCCTGAAGATCGACCTCGAACAAGACGAGGTCTTTGTCTTCACGCCCAAGGGCCGGGTGATCACGCTGCCGACGGGCGCCACGCCCGTCGACTTCGCGTACGCGATCCACACCGAGGTCGGTCATCGTTGTATCGGCGCTCGCGTGAACTCGCGTCTGGTGCCGCTCGACTCGTCACTGCAGTCGGGCGACACGTGCGAGATCTTCACGAGCAAGGTCGAGGGCGCGGGCCCGAGCCGCGACTGGCTGCAGTTCGCGCAGACGCCGCGCGCCCGATCGAAGATCCGCCAGTGGTTCTCCCGCGAACGACGCGTCGACGCGATCGACGCGGGACGCGACGACCTCGTGAAGGCGATGCGGCGCGAAGCGCTGCCCGTGCAGAAGCTGTCCGGGTCGCCGGTGCTCACCGCCGTCGCCGAGCAGCTGAACTACGCCGATCTCGACGGGCTGTACGCGGGCATCGGCGAGGGTCACGTGTCGGCGAAGGCCGTTGTGCAGCGCATCCAGCGCGAACTGCGCGGGGGCGAGGAGCGGCTACCGACCACCGTCGCGCGCCCGCCGCGCGCGCGGGGCCGCCGCCGTGTCGGCGCGGGTGTACACGTCGAAGGCCTCGACGACGTCATGGTGCGGTTGTCGCGTTGCTGCACGCCGGTGCCGGGCGACGAGATCATGGGTTTCGTGACGCGCGGCCGCGGCGTGTCGGTCCACCGCACCGACTGCGCCAACGCGGTCAGCCTGCGCAACCAGGCCGACCGGGTGATCGACGTCGAGTGGGACAACGACGCGCCCGGCACCTACACCGTGTCGATCGAGGTCGAGGCGCTCGACCGGTCCCGGCTGCTTCGCGACGTGGCCGACGTGCTCTCCGATCACCACGTCAACATCCTTGCCTGCTCGTCGCAGACCCAGCCCGACCGGATTGCCCGCTTCCGCTTCGAGTTCGAGCTCGCCGATCCCGGCCATCTCGACTCGATCCTGGCCGCGGTGAAGCGCATCGACGCCGTCTACGACGCGGCTCGCGTCCTTCCCGGCGCGCACTGATCCCCGACGCGGCGACCGCGGCTTTGCGGAGCTCGCGTCCTCGCTGGTGCTCATTGATGCACAACAGCCACATCGCGCTGCAGCCCGTGTGACGAAGTTCACGGTCCGTGCTCAAGCGGGCTGCCCAGAATTCCGATGTAGGGCTTGGGCATAGGTCGGAACCGCCGAGGCGTCGGAGGAGGAAGCCAACGTGGAGACGCGTCCGGGTCGGCCCGACGGCTTCACCGTCATCGAGGTCGTCGCCGCGGTGACTGTGCTGATGATTGCGCTCCTCGGCGCGGCGCTGCTGTTCGAGAACGGGATCATCGTGTCGGGGAACACCCGCAATCGGGTCGTGGCCGCGCAGCTCGCCTCGCAGGCGATGGAGACGATTCGGGGCACCGCCGCGGACCCGACGAAGTTCACTTCGATCACCGAAGGTCAGACCGTCTGGACCCAGACGGTGAACGGCGTGAAGTACACCATCACGCAGGACGCGCAGTTCACGGCGCAGGGATCGCAGCAGAGCACCTGTGATGCGCCCGGGAACGCGTCCGGTTACATCCTTGCCGTCAACGAGAAGGTCATCTGGTCGGGGATGGCGGGGACGCAACCAGTCCAGCAGACCACGGATCTAGCGGCACCCGTTGGCGCGTACAACGCGTCGAGCGGGTCGATCGCGGTGAAGGTGTTCGACTCGAACGGCGCCCTGAACCCGAACATCAACATCCAGATCTCCGGCCCGGCGACGCAGACGCAGCAAACGACGGGCGAGGGCTGCGCGTTCTTCCCGTACCTGCCGGTCGGCACGTACACCGTCAAGGTGATCGAGGGAACGGGTGTCGGCGACCAGGAGGTCGTCGCCCCCGCCCAGACGACGTCGGTTTCGGTCGGTCAGACCGCCGCGTTGCAGTTCAACTACGACAACCCGGCGACGATCAGCATCACGGGCTGGACCGGTTCGGTGGCCACGCCCGCCAGCGGCATTCCCATCTCGGTGTCGAATACTGGGTTGCAGCCGTACGGGCAGTACTCGTATGCGGCAGGGACCACAACGCTTTCGCCGCTGTTCCCGTACGCGAGCGGCTACACCGTCTTCGCCGGGAATTGCACCGACAACAACCCCGTCGGCAAGGACACGAACCGCAATCCGTTCTATCCGTCGGCGGCCGCGACACCGCTCGACGTCAACCCGAGCCAGAACACGCCGACCGGCGTGACGTTGTACGACGTTGCGGTGCACGTGCAGAACTCGCTCGCCGCTCCCGTCGCCGGCGCCACGCTGACCGCGCCGGAGACGACGTCGTACGGCACGCCCAACACCGCGGTGTGCACGACCGGCACCGCAAACGGCACCGCGCCGACACTCGGCCTCGTCACGACGGATGCGAGCGGGAACAGCACAACCGCGATGCCGCTCGGCCACTTCACGATCAAGGCGCACGCGGGCGCGAAGAACGGCGCGGTGAACATCTGGGTCAAGCCCGACGCGGTCTACGCGGTTGACGCGAACGGCAATGCGACCACCGCCTTCGGCGGTCCGATCACGGTGGTGGTGTCGTGAGCGGGGTCCGCGCGTTCTGGCGGGCGGCCCGGCGGCGCCGGTCCGAGCGGGGGCACTCACTCATCGAGATGGTGGTGGCGGTCGGGCTGTTGTCGGTCGTACTTGGTGCCGCGTTCGGTGCGGTGAACGTCATGAGCCACCAAGCCGGCATCACAACCGATCGGTTCACCGCCGAGAGCGAGGCGCAGACCATCGCCGACCGCATCACCAAAGACTTGCGCACGGCGGTCGCGCCTTCGTCGACGACTGCCGCGTTCGCGTCGGCGTACGACGCCGACGTCACGTTCTATGCATCGCTGTCGGATCCGAACGGGCCCACGAAGTTGCACGCGTACATCTCCTTGCAGGCGGGCACGAACGTCTACGTCTTCCACGAGGACGCGACGAAAGCCGATCCCGGTGGGAGCCCCGGGAACTACTCGTACACGATCGCGTCGCCGGTGAATCGCATCGACGGCCGCTTTCTCGACACGAGCGACCCTACGCAGCACCTGTTCACGTACTACGACTCGAACGGCAACGTGCTTCCGACGCCGATCACGACCACCCTCGGTCTCCGCAGCATCGACTCGGTCGGGATCAACCTGCGAGTTCGCGTGCACCCGCATTCGCCGATCGTCGTGATCAAGACGCTCGTACACGTCCGCAACGTCGACTACAACCCGAACACGTGACGCCATGATCGAGTTCTTCGTACGCCGATTCCAAACCCGACCCGACGGGACGCACGACGAGGCCGGCATCGCGATGGTGATCGCGATCACGATCGTGATGCTGATGACGTTGATTCCACTTGCGATCTATACGCAGGCGATCCAGCAGCTGCCGCTCGCGCGCCACGACCAGGACCACGAGGCCGCGCTCGCGGCAGCCGAGGCCGGAGTGGACGACTACCTCAACCGGCTTGCCCAGAACCAGAACTACTGGAACTACAACGCGGGCAACCCGCCACCCGACGGGAACAAGGCCTTCACCCAGTGGGTACCGGTATCGTCCGGTGTCGGGACGAACAACGAGTACTTCCGCTACGACGTCAATGCGACGCAGACGACATCGACCGGCATCCTTTATCTCACCGCGTCGGGCAAGTCCCGCAGCGTGATCCGAACCGTCAAGCTCGGTTTGCGCCGCCAGGGCTTCCTTGATTACCTCTGGCTGACCGATTACGAGATCACCGATCCGGCACTGTCGGGCGCGAGCGCGACGAACTGCAAGTACCACGCGTGGGAGTGGAACCCGACGTTCAACAACTTTGGTCCCAACGACACGTCGAACTGCAGCGTCGTGTACTGGACGTCGTTGTCGACGTTGAACGGACCGGTCCACTCCAACGACGGGCTGTACGTGTGTGGTTCACCGACATTCAACGGCGACACCGATACGTACTACAACTCGGTCACGAGCAAGAACGTGTTCCACAGTACACAGTTCGGCGGACCCGGAACGGTCCTCAATCCGCTCGCGTGCAGCAACTCGCCGAACTTCTCGCGCGCGAACGATCCGGCGAGCGGCTCGTTGCTCGCGTTCCCGCCTGCGAACACGTCGCTTCGCACGCTCGCGGACGGCGCCCAAGGCGGTACCGGTTGCCTCTACACCGGACCGACGACGATTACGCTCAACAGCAACGGCACGATGACCGTGGCAAGCGCCGCGACCAAGTCGACGAACTCCGGCTGCGGGCCGGGCAGCAACAAGAACCTGCCCGCGAACGGCGTCATCTACGTGCAGAACATCCCGACGTCGCACTCGGATCCGAACTACTCGGCGTGCAGCGGCGCCGCCTGCAACGGCGACGTCAACCTGAGCGGCACCCTGAAGGGCCAGCTGACGATCGCTTCCCAGGACAACATCACGATCGTCGGCAATACCGTGTATCACCAGTACCCAGGTGGCACTGACGTGCTCGGGCTCGTTGCCGACAACGACATCGCGGTGTACCACCCGGTCGACGGCAACGGGAACAACCAGGCCGGCTCGCTCTCGAACCCGACGATCGACGCCGCGATGCTCGCGCTCAACCACTCGTTCTATGTACAGAACTGGGCGAGCGGCGCCGCGCTCGGCGACCTCACGGTCAACGGTGTGATCACCCAGGAGTTCCGCGGCCCGGTCGGTACTTTCTCGGGCAGCCCGCCGGTCATCGTCTCCGGTTACAACAAGAACTACACCTACGACACGCGGCTGAAGTACCTGAGCCCACCGTTCTTCTTGAACCCGACCCAGTCGGCCTGGACCCGTATCTCCTACGCCGAGCTCACGCCCAACCCGGCGCCCTAATACATCAGCAATCCCGCGCGACCCGCTGGATACCATGCGGCGGATGCCCACGGACCGCCCGGCGACTCGCGAGACCATGCGGGCCCCGAAGGGCATGCTCGACGTTCTCCCGCCGGAATCGGCGCGCTGGACCGAGCTCGTTGCGCGGTTCGCGACGCGGGCGCAGCGCTTCGGCTACGGCCTCATCGTCACGCCGATCGTGGAGCACTACGAGGTGTTCCAGCGCGTTGGTGAGACCACCGATGTCGTGCGCAAGGAGATGTACGAGTTCGTCGATCGGGGCGGGCGCCATCTCGCGCTCCGACCGGAGGGAACGGCGCCCGTGGTGCGCGCGTACGCGCAGCACCGCCCGACGACGCCGTGGAAGGTGTGGTACCTCGCGCCCAACTTTCGGGCCGAGCAGCCGCAAGCGGGTCGTTACCGCCAGCACTGGCAGGTCGGCGCGGAGGTCATCGGGCTCGACGATCCCGACGTCGATGTCGAGATCATCGAGCTCGTGCACGGCTTCTTTCGCGACCTCGGCCTGCGCGACGTGCGACTGTTGATCAACTCGATGGGCGACACCGAGAGCCGCGACCGATACCGCGCCGTGCTGCTCGACTATTGGCGATCGCACGCATCGCTCCTCGGCAACGACATGGAACGCGCCGAGACCAATCCGTTGCGCATTCTCGACTCAAAGCGTCCCGACTGGCACGACATGTTGGAGCGCGCGCCACAGCTCGGTGAATACCTGAATGACGCGTCGGCTGCGCACTTCGCGCGGGTACAAGAAGGTCTGCAGCTGCTGGGTGTCGAGTTCGAGATCGCGCCGCGTCTCGTGCGCGGTTTCGATTACTACACGAGCACCGTGTTCGAGTTCGCGAGTGGCGCGCTCGACGCCGCCCAGAACGCGATCGGCGGTGGTGGTCGCTACGACCGACTCGCGGAGGAGATGGGTGCGCCGGCCGCGCCGTCGATCGGCTTCGGGATCGGGATCGAGCGGGTGTTGCTCGCGTGCGACGCCGAGGGGGTGCTCCCGGCGCCCCCGGCGCGGGTCGACGCGTTCGTGATCGACCTGGTCGCCACCCATGAGGCGCTGTTGTTGCTCGCCGAGCTGCGCGAGTCGGGGTTGGCAGCCGATCGTTCCTACGGGAGCCGGACGATGAAGCGACAGATGGCCGCGGCCGATCGATCGGGCGCGGGTTGGGCGGTGATCATCGGCGAGAAGGAGCTCGCGCGCGGGCTCGTGTCGATCCGAGATCTCGCGTCGGGTGAACAGGTCGAGGTGCCGCGGCTCGAGGTTGCGGCGTGGTTGCGCATGAGGAAGGACGAGCGAACGTCATGATGCGATCGCATCGGGCCGGCGACCTGCGCGCCGACGACATCGGGACGTCAGTGGTGGTGTGCGGTTGGGTCGCGCACCGGCGTGATCACGGCGGCAAGGTGTTCCTCGACGTGCGCGATGCCGCCGGGCTCGTGCAGGTGGTGGTCGACCCGGCCGCGGCCGGTCTCGATGTTGCGCACCGGTTGCGCAGCGAATGGGTGGTGCGTGTCGTGGGTGAGGTCGGCGCGCGACCGGCCGAGAACGTGAACGACGAGCTGCCGACGGGCACGATCGAGGTGGTCGCGCGCGAGATCGAGGTGTTGAGCGAGGCCGAACCGCCGCCGTTCCCGCTCGACGAGCGAACCGACGTCGACGAGACGTTGCGCTTGCGCCATCGATACCTCGACCTCCGCCGCGTGCCGATGCAGGAGAACCTACGGCTGCGCGCGCGTGTGAACCGCGCAATGCGCGAGACGATGGCCGAGCAGGGTTTCGTCGAGATCGAGACGCCGATGCTCATTGCATCGACGCCCGAAGGTGCGCGCGACTTCGTCGTGCCGTCGCGCTTGCACCCGGGTGAGTTCTACGCGTTGCCACAGAGTCCACAGCTGTTCAAGCAATTGCTCATGGTGGGCGGGCTGGATCGCTACTACCAGATCGCGCGGTGCCTGCGCGACGAAGACCTGCGCGCCGACCGCCAGTTCGAGTTCATGCAGCTCGACCTCGAGATGACGTTCGCCGACCAAGACGACGTCCTCGACGCGACTTCTGTTGCCGTTTTGGCGGCGGCCGAGGCCGTTCGCCCGGGGGCCGCGCCCGCGTCGATCCCGCGCATGACATGGTTGGAAGCCGCCGAACGGTTCGGTTCCGACAAGCCCGACGTCCGCTTCGGTCTGGAGCTCGTCGAGCTGACGCCGGTGTTCGGCGCGACGGAATTCCAGGCGTTCGCCGGCGCCGACGCGGTGAAGGGCATCCGCGTGCCGGGGCACGGCGACATGGCGCGCTCGCGTCTCGACGCGCTCACCGACCGGGCCAAGTCACTCGGCGCGAAGGGCCTCGTGTGGATGCGCGTGCGCGACGGCGGCGCGCTCGAATCGCCTGTCGTGAAGTTCCTGTCGGAGACGGAGCAGCTCGCGTTGTGCGACGCGATGGGCGGCGAAGCGGGCGACCTGTTGTTGTTGGTCGCGGGCGAGCGACCGATGGTGCGTTCCGTGCTCGGCACGTTGCGCCTCGATCTCGGGCGTCCGCCGATCGGCGAAGGCGGGCTGCACTTCTTGTGGATCGTCGAGTTCCCGTTGTTCGAGTCGATCGACGACACCGGCCGGCCCGTCCCCGCGCATCATCCTTTCACGATGCCGCATCCCGACGATCTCGCGATCCTGGAACGCGATCCGTTGGCCGTGCGCTCGCAGTCGTACGACTTGGTGTTGAACGGTTGGGAGCTCGGCTCGGGCTCGGTGCGTATCCATCGCCCCGACATCCAGCAGCGGATCTTTTCGCTGTTGGGCATCGCGCCCGACGAGGCACAGCGGCGGTTCGGCTTCTTGCTCGACGCGTTCCGCTTCGGCGCGCCGCCGCACGCGGGGTTCGCGGTCGGTATCGACCGTTTCACCGCGATCCTCGCGGGCGAGGAGAACATCCGCGAGGTGATCGCGTTCCCGAAGACGCAGTCGGGTGCGGATCCGCTCACGAACGCACCCACCACGGTCGACCCCACGCAACTCCGCGAGCTCGGCCTGCGCCTCCTCGACAAGAAACCCTGACAACAGTCAGGGTTTCTTGCGTCTAACGCAACAAACCCTGCCAACTGTTGGAGGGATTTTCGACCGCGTAGCCTGGCCGGTGATGGCTCGTAGTGGCGGAGGCCCCGACCTGTTCGCATCGGCGGTGGAGGAACGGCTCGCGAGCCGCGCGCCGCTCGCGGCACGATTGCGGCCGCGCAACCTCGACGAGGTCGTCGGCCAGCAGCACCTGCTCGGACGGGGCAAGCCGCTGCGCGTGCTCATCGCGTCCGATCGTCTCTCGTCGCTGATCCTCTGGGGACCGCCCGGCACCGGCAAGACCACCGTCGCACGCCTCATCGCGGGCGCGACCGAGAAGGCCTTCGAGACGCTCAGCGCGGTGAGCGCGGGTGTGAAAGACGTACGAGAAGTCGCCGAACGCGCCCGCGCCCGGCTCGGCGAACGCGGACAAGGCACGATCCTGTTCCTCGACGAGGTGCACCGATTTTCGCGGTCGCAACAAGACGTGCTGCTCCCGTTCGTCGAAGAGGGCCTCATCGTGCTCGTCGGCGCCACCACCGAGAACCCGTTCTTCTCACTGACCGGACCGTTGCTGTCGCGCAGCACGCTCTTCCGCTTCGAACCGCTCGACGGCGCCGCGCTCAACAACCTCGCGCACCGAGCCCTCGACGACAAAGAGCGCGGCCTCGGTAACGAGCCGGCCAAGATCGACGACGACGCACTCACCCATCTCGTCGACAAGAGCGAAGGCGACGCGCGCCACTTGCTCACGGTGCTCGAGGTGGCGCACGCACTCACGGTGCAAGACGAGCGCGAGGTGATCACCCTCGCAGACGCCGAAGCCGCGCTCGCGCTCCGCAGTGTGCGTTACGGCGACGACGACCACTACGACATCATCTCGGCCTTCATCAAGTCGATCCGCGGTTCCGATCCCGATGCCGGCCTCTACTGGTTGGCGCGCATGATCGAAGCGGGTGAGGACCCGCGGTTCATCGCGCGCCGGCTGTTCATCCTCGCGAGCGAAGATGTCGGGCTCGCCGACCCGCAGGCGATCCTCGTGGCCGAAGCAGCCGCGCGCGCGGTCGAGTACATCGGACTGCCCGAAGCTGCGATCAACCTCGCGCACGCGGTGTTGCACCTCAGCCTCGCGCCCAAGAGCAATTCCGTGATCTCGGCGCTCGGCGCGGCGACGGACGCCGCACGCGACCGCGGCGGTCCCGTGCCCATCCACCTCCGGGACGCGCACTATCGCGGTGCCCAGATGCTCGGTCACGGCAAGGGCTACGTCTATCCTCACGACGATCCGGCGGGCTGGGTGCCGCAAGCCCACCTGCCCGTCGAGGTCGCGGGCGAGCGCTTCTATCATCCGGGCCGGCACGGCGCGGAAGCCGCCTTCGCGGCGCAATGGATGCAGCGACGAGGAGAGGATGCGAACAGCGATGACGCAGCTGGCGACGATGACGACGAGTGACGTCCTGGCCGTCGTCGCGGCCACCGTCGTCGTCGCGCTCGTAGCGGTCTTGGCGACCGTGCTCGTCGTGCTCGCGCGCACGCTCCGCACGCTGCGCGAGACCGTCGAAGTCCTGGAGGATGAGGCGGTCGCGCTGCTCGAAGACGCGCGCGTGACCGTCGACGAGGCCGCGGTCGAGATCGATCGCGTCGAGCGGCTCGTCACGTCGGCCGAGCGGCTCGGCGATGCCAAGCGCGCCATCGCCACGCCGGTCGTGAAGGCCATGGCATTCGGGACGGGTGTGTCGCGTGCCGCGCATCGGTTGCGCGAGGGCGAGCAGCCGCCGCCACGCAGTGCGCGCAACACGCGCACCCGCCGGAGGCCGGCGTCGTGATCAAGCGGCTGGTGTGGCTCCTCATCGGATTCGTGCTCGGGCTCGGGTCGTCGTGGACCGTGATGCGACGCCTCCGCCGGGCCGCACAGCGATACGCGCCGACCGACGTCGTCGACCGATGGGGAGGCACCGTGCGCGCCGCTGTCGCGGAAGGTCGCGACGCGATGCGCACGAGGGAAGCCCAGCTGAAAACCGGCTTGGGCCGCGCCCGCGGAAAGTAATCTGGACCTACCCATGCCCGAGCGCCCGACAACCGCCGACGAGCTGCGGCGCGCCTTCGTCGAGTTCTTCGTCGACCGCGATCACGTGCACGTCCCGTCGGCGAGCACGATCCCCGTCGACAAGACGCTGCTCTTCACCGTCGCCGGTATGGTGCCGTTCAAGGCGTACTTCACCGGCGAGGAGACCGCGCCCTACAAGCGCGCGGTCTCGTCGCAGAAGTGCGTACGCGCCGGCGGCAAGCACAACGACCTCGACGACATCGGCCGCACGAACCGCCACTTCTCGTTCTTCGAGATGCTCGGCAACTTCAGCTTCGGCGATTACTTCAAAGAGGACGCGATCGCGTGGGCGTGGGAGTTCTACACCGGCGTCTTGAAGGTCGACGCGGACCGGCTGTGGGTCACGGTCCACACCGAGGACGACGACGCGGAAGCGATCTGGCGCGAGCACGTCGGCTTTCCGGCGGAGCGCATCCAACGGCTCGGCGAAGACAACTTCTGGCGCATGGGCGACACCGGTCCGTGCGGTCCGTCGTCGGAGATCTTCTGGGATCTCGGGCGTGAGTTCGGGCCCGACGGCGGACCGATCACCGAGGCCGATCGCTACATCGAGATCTGGAATCTCGTGTTCATGCAGTTCGACCAGCAGGCCGACGGCACGCGCGCGCTGCTCCCCAAGCCGAGCATCGACACCGGCGCCGGGCTCGAACGCAACCTCATGGTCGTGCAGGGGAAGACATCGATCTGGGACGTCGACGTGTTCCAGCCGCTGCTCGAGGTCGCGCAACGCGCGACCGGTGCGCGCTACGGCACCGACGAACGCACCGACGTTTCCTTGCGGATCATCGCCGAGCACGCGCGCACGATGACGTTCACGGTCGCCGACGGCGTGCGCCCGTCGAACCAGGAGCGCGGCTACGTGCTCCGCCGCATCATCCGCCGCGCGGTGCGGCATGCGTACCTGCTCGGCGCGCGCGACCTCGTGACGCCGGGCATGGTCGACGCGGTCGTCGCGTCGATGGGCAGCGCGTACCCCGAGATCGAAGCCGCGCACGACATCATCCGCACGGTCGTCGTGCGTGAAGAGGAAGCGTTCCGCACCACGTTGGAGCGCGGATTGGAGTTCTTCGACACGGTGGCCCGACGCGGCGATGTCGTCTTGGGATCCGACGCGTTCTTCTTGCACGACACGCTTGGATTTCAGATCGAGCTCACGTTGGAGGCCGCACAAGAACGCGGTAAGGCGGTTGATCTCGAAGGCTTTGAACTGCTGATGCAAGAACAGCGTGCCCGGGCCAAGGCCGACGCCGCGACCGCGAAGGGCGCGGGCACGGCATTCGACCCGACGGTGCTGACCGAGAGCGCGCCACCGACCGAGTTCACCGGCCGGCAGGAGTACGCGTCGACTGCACGCGTCGTCGCGCTCCTCGTCGACGGCGAGAGCCGCGCCGACGCAGGCGAGGGAGCTGACGTCGTAGCGATCCTCGATCGCACTCCCTTCTACGCGGAGTCCGGCGGGCAGGTCGGCGACACCGGAACGATCACGACTGCCGCCGGCGCGATCCTCGACGTCACCGACACGCAGTACGTCAACGTTTCGTATGTCGGTCACAAGGCGCGTGTTCGCACGGGCGTGATCGCCCGCGGCGACGACGTGCGGGCCGAGATCGACGGCGTACGCCGCGACCGAATACGCCGCAACCACACCGCCACACACATCCTGCACTGGGCCTTACGTGAAGTGCTCGGC
>Ga0335082_10006338_pt1 | contig 12909 bp, 11 predicted proteins | sample Lox_Sample_41_FD_206718 | JGI IMG/M metagenome (GOLD analysis project Ga0335082, IMG submission 206718) | Soil microbial communities from Loxahatchee National Wildlife Refuge, Florida, United States - Lox_Sample_4.1 | ecosystem: Environmental > Terrestrial > Soil > Wetlands | place: USA... | reverse complement strand
TATTGAGCGCGTGGGACCGTGCCGCATGGAATACGGGCCAGCCGAGTTCTACAGCCTGGCGGAGGCGATCGTCTATCAACAACTGAACGGCAAAGCTGCGGCCACGATCTTCAACCGCTTTGCGGAACTTGCCGGGAAACCCCTGACTCCTGAAGGCATTCTCAAGCTGAGCGATGAACAGTTGAGGAGTGTTGGTCTTTCAAAACAGAAGTCTTCATATCTAAAGGATCTGTCCGCAAAGACAGCGGCTGGCCTGCTTGATTTCGCGCGCTTTTCTGAATTGCCGGACGAGGAGGTCATCGAGCAGCTTACGCAGGTCAAGGGCATCGGCGTTTGGACTGCACATATGTTCCTTATTTTCGCGCTGCGACGTCCGAATGTGCTTCCGACGGGCGATTACGGAGTACAGATGGCAGTCAAGAAGCATTACAGGAAGCGCAAGCTACCGAAGCCGAAAGATATGGAGAAAATCGCGCGAGCGTGGGAACCTTACCGCAGCGTTGCTTGCTGGTATATGTGGCGGAGTTTGGATAGCAAGACGCTGTGACATATTGGACTTCGGGGCCGCATGTTCCGTGACGCTCGTCTGTGGTTAAATGGTTATCGATGGCGGACATGAAGATCCGCGTGCTCGTTGCGAAGCCTGGCCTCGACGGCCACGATCGTGGCGCCAAAGTGATTGCCCGCGCTCTGCGCGATGCGGGCATGGAAGTTATTTACACCGGGCTCCGGCAGACTCCGGAGATGATCGTAACGGCTGCGCTGCAGGAAGACGTGCAGGTCATCGGCCTGTCGATTCTTTCCGGAGCGCACAACGCAATTGTTCCGCGGGTAATGGTCCTTCTCAAGCAAAACAAGATGGATGATGTCCTTGTGCTGGTCGGCGGTATTATCCCCGACCAGGACATTGATGGCCTCAAGAAGGCGGGCGTCTCGGCGATCTTTCAGCCGGGAACAGCCATGGATGACATCGTGCAGTTCATCCGCACGAACGTGAAGGGACCCGGCGTGCCGGCGACCGGCTAATGTCTGACATCGACGCGTCCCGCGTCAAGAGAATCCTCTCGCAAACCGTTGGCCCGGTGCCCTGGTATTGGGAAGCTTTTCCAAGCTGTCGTTCACTCTCCGGACAGAACTTTGTCTGGACCCATCACGGAACGGAAGGACCCGTCGCTCATCTTGTCACTCTCGGGTTGGAGCAAGAGCGTGACAAGATTCGCCTGGCTCTGAACACATATTGCCGACCATTTCCCGTACCGCCACATTTCCTCGGCATCTGGTGCCCGGAGGGCCGCAACATCCGTCTTGCGTGTTTTGATCCCGACCAACTCAAGGCGTTCGAGGTCGCCGAAGTGGCGGGTTGGTTCAAACAATCGTCAGAACGAATCTATTCGAACACCGCACCCGTGGCGGACTTTGAGATAGCGCTCGAACTGACGCCGGGTACGCACAAGGTTGAAGTACCCGCTGAACTGGCATCCGTCGATGAACTGATCGTTCCCACTAGCTACAAGGCGATGTCGAATGATGATCCTGCATACGCCCTCTTCGTCTTGTACTTGCAGGCGGGGTTGGTAGAGGTGCTGCCGCAGAAATGGTTCACTGCGTCCCAGTACCGGGTGGGACAGCAATGGATCACACGCGCAGCACGCGATCAGGAAACTCATCGAATCGTGGGCGAATGCTTTGGCGTGGGGACCTTTCTTCTTGACGAGGACGGCTGCCGACTTTCGGAGTGGATTCACCGCTCCTGAGCTGCAGAGTCCAGGCTTGCATGTGCCAGACCACTCTTCAGATTGAGGAACATCCGGTCGCGCGAATACTGCGTCTTCAGTCAGCCGACGGTACAAACCGGTTGACGCGTACTTGCGTTCTTTCGCTGACTGAGGCCCTTGACATTCTTCGCGAAGACAAGCGGGCACTCATCATAACCGGAAACAACAAGTTCTTCTCCACTGGGGCAGAGCTAGAAGAAGTTGCCACTCTCAATGGCCCGTCCGCGTATGAGTTCTCAATGATGGGACAGGCGTTGATGAGAGCTGTCGAATGCTTCCCTGCTAATGTATATGCCGCCATTTCGGGATATTGCATGGGTGGCGGCCTTGACCTGGCGCTAGCATGCCGTCGAAGGATTGCCACACCCAGTGCCGTCTTTGGACACCGTGGGGCGGGACTGGGTCTTATCACCGGTTGGGGAGGAACGCAACGTCTTCCGCGCTTGATTGGAAAAGGACGGGCGCTGGAGTTATTCGTCGCGGCCGAGAAGATCAATGCAACGCAGGCACTCAAGCTAGGGTTAATCGATGCGATTGTTCCCGACCCCGTCTCGGAAGCGTTGCGTTGGATTCAACCCTAACAAGGCGCGAAGGGTCCGGAATATGCCGCATTGCGCGGCTCTACCCGGCTGTTATACCGTAAACAGTCCGCGACTTCGACTCATGGCAAACCGTAACGAAACTCTTGCAGCAAACGGAACGGCAGCGGGCACTGTGCTGACAACGAAGGTCGATCCTACGTCGGCCCGCTATGAGGCCAACATGCGCTTCCTGGCGGATCTGATGTCGCAGGTCCGCAATGAAGGAGAAAAGATCTGTGAAGGCGGAGGACCGAAGGCCATCGCGAGCCAGCACAGCAAGAAGCGGTTGACGGCACGCGAACGGATCGGGTTGCTGGCGGATCCGGACACCTTTTTCGAACTGGGAGTCTACGCAGCCCATGGGATGTACGAGGAGTGGGGTGGCGCTCCGGCGGCGGGTGTCATCACTGGCTTGGCTCGCGTCAACACGCGCCTGGTAATGATTATCGCGAATGATGCCACCGTAAAGGCAGGGGCATTCTTCCCGATGACGTCGAAGAAGGTGATTCGGGCACAGAACATTGCTATCGAGAATCGCATTCCGACGATTTATCTCGTGGATTCAGCCGGCGTGTTTCTGCCTTTGCAGGAAGATGTCTTCCCTGACACCGACGACTTCGGTCGCGTGTTCCGCAACAATGCTGTGATGTCGGCGATGGGAATTCCGCAGATCGCGGCCATCATGGGGATGTGCGTCGCCGGAGGTGGTTATCTACCGGTGATGTGCGATCACGTGTTGATGACGGATGGCAGCGGCCTGTTCCTGGCCGGTCCAGCGCTGGTGCAGGCTGCAATTGGCCAGAAGGTTTCAGCGGAAGAACTCGGTGGCGCGGCGATGCATTCGTCCATCAGCGGCACGGTCGATTTCCGGGAACCGAATGACGAAGCTTGCGTCGAACGCATTCGATCGATTGTGGAAAAGTGGGGATACCGTCGACTATCCCCGTGGGACCGCAAAAAGCCCGTGGAACCGGCGCTGGCAGCGGAGGAGATTTATGGCATTTACGATCCTTCGCCGGCTCGACCCTACGATATGAAGGAAATTCTGGCGCGCGTGCTCGATGGCAGCCGCTTCGATGAATACAAACCGGAGTATGGAAAGACACTCATCTGCGGATATGGTCGCATTGGCGGCTTTGCCGTCGGAATTGTAGCCAACCAGAAGTTGCATGCACAACAGACGGATCATGAGGGGCACAAGCGAGTGGAGTTCGGTGGCGTTATCTATACCGAATCCGCAGAGAAGGCGTCTCGTTTCATCATGGACTGCAATCAGAATCTGATTCCTCTCGTCTTCTTTCACGACGTCAATGGATTCATGGTAGGACGCGATGCAGAGTGGAGCGGCATCATCAAAGCCGGCGCCAAGATGGTGAATGCGGTCTCGAATTCCGTGGTACCGAAGATTACAGTGATTGTGGGAGGATCGTTCGGCGCCGGTCACTATGCCATGTGCGGCAAGGCGTATGATCCGCGATTCGTATTCGCCTGGCCGACGGCTCGATACGCTGTGATGAGCGGCGATTCGGCAGCAGGAACGCTGGTAGAAATCAAGGTCAAACAATTAGAACGCGGCGGCAAGAAGTTGAGCGACGAGGAGAAGAAGGAACTCTACGAATCCGTCAAGCGTACGTATGACGAGCAAACGGACCCACGTTATGGCGCCGCACGTCTGTGGATCGATAAAATCATCGATCCGATTGAGACGCGAGAGGCAATTACCGAGGCGCTTGAGGCTGCGGCGCTCAATCCGGAGGTCCCGGAGTTCAAGGTGGGAGTGCTACAGACGTAAGCCTCAACTGTCGCTGCCACCGATTTGCTCGGATGAAAACGGATTCAACTCTTTGATTTTTATCCGCGTAAATCCGTGTTAATCCGTGGCCAGAATTTTGCATGTCCGAACCTGTCAAATTGATCGAGTGTCCACGCGATGCATGGCAAGGGTTGAAGGGTGTGATCCCCGCCGACCTGAAGACGGACTATCTGAAAGCGTTGATCAGCACGGGTTTCAAGCATATTGACGCAGTTTCGTTCGTCTCGCCCAAAGCCGTCCCACAAATGTCCGATTCTGAAGAAGTGCTCAAGGAACTGGATCCACCCGATGATGTGGAGATCATTGGAATCGTGGTCAACGAAAAGGGCGCACAGCGGGCCATCGAGACACAGCGCGTATCCACATTGGGTTTTCCGTATTCGATCTCGGAGACGTTTCTGCGCAAGAACCAGAATCAGTCGCCTGAGAACGCTCTAGAGGAACTGGAAAAAGTCCAGAAGAAAGCGTCCGATGCAGGACGCGGAGTGGTGGTGTACATCTCGATGGCCTTTGGCAATCCTTACGGAGACCCGTGGAACGTGGACGAAGTGGTCGATGCCGTGGAACTTCTCGAAGCCGAAGACCTGCACATGATTTCGCTCGCCGATACAGTGGGCATGGCAAGTCCTCAGCAGATTAGCGATGTCGTGGCTGCAGTGGTGAGAACGTACGACTATCTTGAGATCGGAGTACATCTGCACAGCCGACCCGAGCACGCTATCGATAAGATACTGGCTGCATACGACGCTGGCTGCCGTCGATTTGACTCAGCATTGGGAGGGTTGGGGGGGTGTCCCTTCGCACAGGACGTTCTCGTCGGAAACATTCCTACGGAGAAAGTAATCGACACGCTTCGCCAGCGGGGAGCCGAGTTGCCATCCCTGAAATCCCTCGATACTCTTCTGAAGGCGACCGCGGGGATGGCAGCGAAGTACTCGGATTCTCACGCCGCAGACTAGACGTTCCAGACGACCGCATTCGTACGAGCGGTTCGTGAGGAAATCAGTTTCAGCATTGCATGTTCAACAATATCCAACTCGCATACGAGGGCGGTGTCGCCACATTGACACTGAACCGTCCGGAGAAGCGCAACGCCATTAGCTTTGAGCTGATTGATGATCTACTGCGGTCGCTGGACGAGGTCGCGAACTCTGACGCAATCGTATTGATCGTGACCGGGGCAGGAAAAGCCTTTTGTTCCGGGATGGATCTGGACAATTTGAAATCTTTGCTGGGGCGAACACCCGAACAGAACCTTCAGGACTCCGAAACCATGGTGCAACTATTTCGGGCGTTGTATGAGTTTCCAAAGGTTACGGTTGCCGCGGTCAATGGGCCGGCCATCGCGGGCGGTACGGGATTGGCGCTGCTTTGCGATTTCACACTCGCCGTTCCAGAGGCCAAGTTCGGTTATACAGAAGTCCGCATCGGTTTTGTTCCGGCCATTGTCTCGACGTTTTTGTTGCGCCAGGTCGGCGAGAAACAAGCGCGCGATCTCTTGCTGACCGGAAGAATTTTCGACGCTGCTGAAGCACATCGGATGGGCCTTATCAACGAGATCGTAGCCGCTGACACTCTAATGAATCGCGCGCGCTCGTTAGCGGCGCAATTGATGGAGAACAGCGCCGCTTCCCTTCGGGCCACCAAGCAACTGCTGACCGAGCACGCCCGCGCAGAACTTGACGCGCAGATTGGAAGTGCAGTCCGCGAGAACGCTGCCATTCGGAGCACGGCTGATTTTCGCGAGGGAATCTCTTCGTTTCTCGAGAAACGCAAACCGATCTGGACTGGGAAATGAATTCCAATCATCATCGTGTTCTGAATGAGACGCGGTTGCGCGTTCGTTACGCCGAGACAGACCAGATGGGAGTGGTGTATCACTCCAACCATTTAATCTGGTTCGAGGTGGGCCGTGTCGAATTCCTGCGGCAGATGGGTTTTTCGTACCGCGACATGGAGCGGGATGACGGATTGTTCATTGCCGTCGCAGAGGCCAAATGCCGCTATCGCGCGCCTGTCTATTACGATGAGGAAATACTCGTGCGAACCAGCCTGAAGAACGTGCGTGAGTCTGTAATCGTCTTCAGCTACGAACTGGCGCGTGCCAACGATGGCAAGCTGCTGGCCGAGGGAGAGACGACCCACATCGTTACAAATTCGAAAATGAAAGTCGTGGCATTACCAGACAAGTACTTCAACGTGTTTCGAACTGCCGCGGGAAAGCGAGCGACGGAGGCCGATTGAACGCACTCCACATCAGCGGAAATGATCTGACCCTGGAGGCAGTCCGTGATGTTGCGGTGGACCGCCGGGCAGCGTTGCTTGCCCCGGATGCACGCGACTCTGTAAACAAGGCGCGCGCGGTTGTCGATGAGATTGTGGCCAGCAACAAAGTCGCTTATGCCATCACCACCGGAGTGGGCAAGCTGAGTGACGTCCGCATCGCAGGCGATCAGATCCGCGAATTGCAAGTGAACTTAGTGCGGTCGCATGCCTTCGGTGTCGGCCCGATAATGCCGGCGGCAGAAACCCGCGCTATGATGCTGCTGCGCGCCAATTCCCTGGCCAAGGGGCATTCGGGTGTGCGTGCGATCGTCATCGACACGCTTTGCGAGATGCTGAACCGTGGAGTAACACCCCTCGTTCCCTCACAAGGGAGCGTGGGCGCAAGTGGCGATCTGGCGCCACTGGCGCACCTGGCTCTTGCTCTGATTGGCGAGGGAGAATGTGTCGACGACAAAGGAGTCCGGATCGCGAGTGCAGAGGCTCTGCGGCGAGCACAGATTAAACCCCTGACTCTGGAATCCAAGGAAACGATTTCCCTCATCAACGGAACGCAGGCGATGCTGGCCTTTGGCACGCTTTCCCTTTTGGCAGCTGAGACGCTGGTGGATACGGCCGATGTCCTGGGTGGAATCAGTTGCGACGCTCTGAAAGGGACTGATGCTGCATTCGACGAACGCATCCATAAAGCCCGTCCGCACAGTGGACAGGTGAAAACCGCGGCAAACCTGCGCCGGATGCTCGAAGGCAGTCAAATCCGCGAATCGCATCGGGATTGCGGCCGCGTACAGGATGCGTATTCACTTCGTTGTATTCCACAGGTGCATGGCGCGGTCCGCGATACGCTGCAGCACTGCCGCGGAGTCTTCGAGACCGAGGCGAATTCTGCCGTCGACAATCCGCTGGTCTTCATCACAGACCCAAAGAATGCCGAAGGGGATATTATTTCCGGCGGTAATTTTCACGGGGAGCCCCTCGCGTTCGCTCTCGACTTCCTCGCGATTGCGTTAAGCGCTCTCGCCGGCATCAGCGAGCGAAGAATCGAACGCCTGGTGAATCCGGCTCTGAGCGAGGGACTGCCACCATTTCTGGCACCCGGAGCAGGCTTGAATTCAGGGTTCATGATGCCGCAGGTTACAGCAGCCGCACTAGTCAGCGAAAACAAAGTCCTTGCGCATCCCGCTTCGGTGGATTCGATCACGACTTCGGGCAACAAGGAAGACTACGTCTCCATGGGAATGACCGCGGCTCTGAAACTCAGACGGATTGTGGAGAACACGCGAAACGTGCTGGCGATCGAAGCCATGGCAGTTGCTCAAGCTCTGGACTTTTTGGCTCCCCTGAAGACCTCAAAACGCGGTCAGATGGCTCATACCGCGATCCGAGCCGTTTGTCCAACAATAGAGAAAGATCGCGTCATGTACGCCGACTTGGGTCGCATTTCCGATTTAATCGCCAGCGGCAGGGTGGCAGAGGCATTGCGATAAGAAATCTGACTCACGATATGAAGACGCTTACCGAATATCTTAAATTTCATACCAAGACCCACCGTGCTTATGTTCACATCACTCCGCAGGTAGAGCAGATCGTCAGCAAGAGTGGAGTGAAAGAAGGGATGGTGCTGGTCTCGGCCATGCACATAACGGCTGGGATCTACGTGAATGACAATGAAAGTGGCTTGATCGAAGACATCGATCAGTGGCTGGAGCATCTTGCGCCGTTTCGCAAGAACTACAAGCATCATGAAACCGGCGAAGACAACGGGGACTCACATCTGAAGGCATTGTTGATTCACCATGAGGTCATCGTCCCGATCACGGCGGGTAAACTGGATTTGGGAACGTGGCAAAGAATCTTCTACGCTGAATTCGACGGGCAGCGCGATAAGCGTGTGATTGTGAAAGTAATGGGCGAATAAACTGAGCCCGGTTCTATCCTGTTTTTTTCACGAAATATGACCCGACCGCCAGAACATCCATCCGAGTACGCTGAAAGCAATCGATAGCCTCTTCCGGCGTACAGACAATAGGCTCATTTTCGTTGAAGCTTGTATTGAGAATCACAGGAATGCCCGTTTTCTTGTGAAATGCCGAGATCAATTCGTAGTACAACGGATTTTCTTCTCGAGTGACGCTTTGCAGGCGGCCGGTGTCGTCGACATGGTTCACTGCGCAAAGTGCCTTCCGCTTCTCCGGACGAATTTTGTAGACATGCAGCATGAATGGCGAAGGATGGTCATGCTCGAAGTACTCGTGCTGGTAGTCAGCCATGATCGACGGGGCAAAAGGCCGGAACCATTCGCGATGCTTGATGCGCGCATTGAGAATGTCCTTCATGTTAGGCAGCCCGGGATGGGCGACGATCGAGCGATTGCCGAGAGCGCGCGGTCCCCACTCCATGCGGCCCTGAAACCATCCCACGACATTTCCGGCCGCAATCTCAGTGGAAACAGAATCGAGTAGCTCATTGCGGTCGAGTTTGCGGTATTCAAGGCCTGCACCATCAAGAGCAGATTTGATCGACGAATCGGAAAACTCCGGACCAAGATAGGCATTCTTCAACTCGTGACGCTGTGACTGCTTCAGAAGTGAATGGTAGGTGTGTAACGCCGCGCCGACTGCCAGACCTTCATCTCCTGCGGCGGGTTGAATGTAAGTACGACGAAACGGTGTGGTTTCGAAAAGCTTGCCATTAGCGACGCTATTGAGTGCACAACCGCCCGCCATGGCGAGACCGTCTAGTGGGACGCATTTGTGAAGACCGTTCAACAGGTGGAAAAATACCTGCTCGAATTGATGTTGCAGAGCGAAGGCTAGATCCATGTCGCGCTGCGCGATGTCCGTGTGTGGCTTGCGTGGTTCGCCGAACAACTTCTCCATGCGATCGGAGAAATGCCGCGCGAGACGCACGGTCCCGTCGGGCAAGACCTGCATGCCCTGATTGCTGCCCAGCGGCTTGAAATAGCTCAGATCCAACTGAAAACCGCCGTTCTTTGAAGTGACAATCTTCGCAATCTCCTTGTTGTACTTGTCCCCGCCGTAGGGCGCGAGGCCCATCACCTTGCCTTCGTCCCCGTACTTGCTGTACCCAATGAATTCACAAATCATCGTGTAAACACTGCCAAGAGAGTGGGGAAGGAAAACGCGATCGAGCACTTCGATGTTGTTGCCCTCGCATCGGGCCGTCATCGTCGAAACGAAATCTCCGGAGCCGTCATAGCTGAATCCGGCTGCCTTGTCCCAAGGAGAACAGTAGTAGGCGCTGGCGATGTGCGCGATGTGGTGTTCGAGATGATGTTCCTGAAACTTTAGAGCGGAAGAATCGACATCCAAAGCTTGAGCGATCAGTGACCGCACGTCGCGCATCGCCTCTTTGCGCTGCCGGAGGCGGATGAAATTCAAGATCTTGGCAGGATTGGTAAGGGCATATTGAACTTTCTTGATAAGATTTGCGTCACTATCCTGTCCAACCGCGACATGTTCAACATCCGAAATCTTTGCCCCAGCTGCATCTAGGCAAGCCTTAACCGCAAGCGCAGGAAATCCGCCAAAGTGCTTGTGGCGATTCAGTCGCTCCTCGGCGACTGCAAACTTGACTTCGCCGTCAACGACAATTGCGGCCGAGGCGTCGGCGTGAAACATGTTGAGGCCCAAAATGAGCATGAACTAGCGTTGTCTCCTTTGGATTTGCGTGCGCGGCAGGATCATTCTTTCAGATTTGAATTTGACACGCGCTCGAAAGCGCCGACAAATGCTGCAGCGTCGACCGTTTGCGGCTTCCCTGTTGCCAATGACTCGTCGATGCGAAGCGTCGCAAGGGTTGAGTTCACAATCTCTTCAAACGGAATCGCTGGTTCATTGCCGCTTTGCAACGATTGCACAAATGCCGCCCACTCGCCGCGGTGTCCCTTATCCTGGCGCCAACGCGAGTGCATCGTTTCTCTCCGGCCGTTGCGAACAAGGTCGAGACGACGAAAGTCCTCGAGAGCCGCGCTGCAACCTCCTCCGAAGACCTCAAGCCTCTCTTTTGAGAAAGAACGGTCGCCATTAGCGAGATAGCTGATTGTTCCTTCGGAGCCGTTTGCAAAGTGAAGCGAGGCGAGCAGATTGTCTCCGCTATAGCGCGATGAAACGCCCAATGCTTTCGCGCTTACTTCAACGATTGGCGATCCCGTGAGAAACATCAGCATGTCGATGAAGTGACAGACTTCTCCCAGAATACGGCCTCCGCCCTGTTCGCGATCGTTTACCCAATGGTCGGCGGGAAGCGAGCCAGCATTGATCCGGTAATGCGATGCGATGGGCTCCGATATCGGCGCGAGGAATGACTTGAGCCGGATCGTCATCGGCGCGAAGCGTCGATTGAATCCTACTATTAAAGCCGGACGATCTCCCGGGGATACGCCTAGATAAGTGCGAGAAATCTCCCGCAATTCGTCTTCTGTTAAACAGAGTGGCTTTTCGCAAAAGACATTCTTTCCTTCTGAGAGAGCCGCCAATACTTGCCTCGCATGCAGATGATGGCGCGTTGCGATGACAATCGTATTTAGATCGGGGTTGTGGATCAGTTCGGACTCATCCGTCGTGCTCGAACTAAATCCGAACTTGCGAGCCGCGTGCTGCGCGTGTGCTCCCGTAGCGGCACACACGGCAACTAGAGAAGTACTTGATTCCATCTTCATCGCGGGAATCAAAGTGGAAGAGGCGAAGCCCCCCGCTCCCAGCAGCCCGATGCGAGTTCCGGTCAGTCGGTTTCGCCTCAGCTCAGCCGTAGACGTCTCAGGTACCAGGCTTAGCTTCGCCCGTTCACTATCGTCGGCTGCGTATTGGATCACGATTCCCAGGAAGCGGTCACGATTTCGTCCCGTAATCAAGTCGTATGCGCCTTGAGCCTCTTCAATGGGAAAGCGGTGCGTGATGAGCGGCGCTATATTGATTTTCCTTTCGGCGAGGAGCCGAACGAATGCTTCCATGTTGCGGGTTTCGGTCCAGCGCACGTATCCAATCGGATAATCACGCCCCTTCTGCTCGTAAGCGGCGTCGTAGCGGCCGGGTCCATAGGAACGTGAGATGCGAAAGTCGAGTTCCTTTTCGTAATATGCTTTGCGCTCAATATCCATTCCTACTGTGCCGACGGCAACGATGATGGCCCGGTCTCGGGCTATAGTCCCCGCGAGGTTCACAGGCTCACTGCTGGATGTCTCGGCTGTGATCAGAACCGAGTCAACTCCGATTCCGTGCGAAGTCTCCCGACATAGGGCGCTAAATGCGGATGCTGAACTGGCGACTGCATGTGCACCCATTTGCCGGGCTAGGCCCGCCCGCCCTGGATCAATATCCATGCCCAACACGGTGCAACCGGCTGCCTTTAGCAACTGAACCGTCAATTGCCCCAATAGACCCAAGCCGACGACTGCTACCAGATCGCCAAGCCTCACTTCAGATGTCCGAATACCATGAAGAGCTACGGCTCCTAGTGTGGCAAAGGCGGCTTCGTCGAACGGAACCGGTGTGCCCGCGATGTCGTCAAACAGTGGAACGCGGGTAACGAGCAATCGCGGAACACATGCGATCTCTGCATGAACTGCGAACCCTGCTCCGGCACAAGCCACGCGGTCGCCCGGCTGAAGATCGGTAACGCCCTCTCCCACCTGAATTACAGTGCCAGCGCTGCTGTACCCGGGATTCTGTGGCTGATCGAGACGACTTCGAACTGTTTGGATCGCAGCAAACAGTCCATCACGCTGCACCTTGTTCATGACATCGCGCACAAGATCGGGACGCGACTGCGCCTTTTGCAGTAGGCTTTTGCGCGCAAATTCGGCGGAGGCGCGCTCTGTGCCTGCGGATACTAACGACGCCGCCACGCGCACCAACACACAGCCAGGCAGAAGTTGAGGTGCCGGAACCTCTTCGACCGTGATTTCACCAGTACGCGCGTGTTGTAGAACCTGCTTCATGCGGTAGCTACATGCCGAGATTGCAGCAGTTCAGCTTCGAATTTCGCCGCCCCGCCGTCGAGAAATGTCTGCATCCACAATTCGAGAGTCAGGAACTGCCAGATTTGCATCGCCCAATCATTTCGACCACTGCGATGCTCCGTTATAAAGCGCTGCACGGCTTCCGGCCGGAATAGTCCGCGCTGTCGCAGTTGTTGCGGCGAGAGCAGATCATCCACCATCTCCTTCAAATCATTAACCAACCAATAGTCTACCGGAGCGGCAAACCCGGCCTTGGGTTGCTGCAAGACCTCACGCGGAAGGATGTCTCGCATGGCGCGGCGGAAAATGTACTTGGTGGTCGGCCTCAGAAATCCTTTCAACTTGAGATGTGGCGGAACATTCCACGCCACAAACTCTGCCAACTCGCGATCCAGAAATGGAACTCGAACCTCCACAGACGAGGCCATGCTCATCTTGTCGTTGTATGTGAGGTTGAGCGTCGCCATAAAGATCTTA
>Ga0335082_10006337_pt1 | contig 12912 bp, 8 predicted proteins | sample Lox_Sample_41_FD_206718 | JGI IMG/M metagenome (GOLD analysis project Ga0335082, IMG submission 206718) | Soil microbial communities from Loxahatchee National Wildlife Refuge, Florida, United States - Lox_Sample_4.1 | ecosystem: Environmental > Terrestrial > Soil > Wetlands | place: USA: Florida... | reverse complement strand
CCCCCGCACGCAACTGGTGCCGGTGACCGCCCCGGCGGCGGCCGGGGGTCCGGCGGTCCCCGGTGAGCGGGTGGCGCTGCGCCAGCTGGTCATCGCGACAGACCGCAACGATTTCCAGCTGCCGGCCTGGACGACGGTCATGGACCGGATCGGCACGCCATACGACATCCTGTTCGCCAGGCACCACGGGCTCACCATGGGCAACCTCGTCCGGCCAGACGGTATCGGCAGGTACAACGCGATCCTGCTGACCAGCACTGCGCTGCTCTACCAGAGCGCCAGCGGATACGTCAGCGCGTTCGACTCCGCCGAATGGCAGACGCTCTGGGAGTACGAGCGCATCTTCCACGTCCGGCAGGTCGCTCTCAACGCCTCCCCGCGCACCGACCCCGAGGATTACTGCCTCCGGCCGCGATCCGAGGGTGCCGTCGGTGCCGATCCGGTGCTGGCCGGGCTGACCAGAACCGGCAGGCAGTTCTTCGACTACCTGAATCCCGCGATCCGCATTCCCATCTCACAGACCTACGTTTACCGCACGAGCCTGGCGGGGGACTGCAATGCGCAGCCGCTGCTCGAGCTGAACTCGAATGTACTTGGTGTCCTCAGCACCTCTCCGGACGGCAGGGAACGGGCGGCGCTGACCTTCGTCCTTGGCGCGGCGCAGCCCGTCGCGGATCTTCTGGGCTACGGGCTGTTCCGGTGGGCCACCCATGGCGTTTTCGTCGGCGAGGAGCGCCACTGGCTCAACGTCGACGTCGACGACTGGTTCAACACCGCCGTGCACGGGCCGGCGAGCAAGGTGACCGGCATATTCCGCCTGTCCGGGCCGGAGGCCCTCGCCGTCAGCCAGGAGCAGGCCGACCTGCGAAGGCGCTACCCGCTCGCGGCCGGCTTCACGCTCAATATCGCGTACAACGGCAGCAGAATCGACCCGGCAGCTCCCGACCGGTGCTCTACACGCGATACGCCGGACGCGCTGACCAGCTACTCGAGGTGCCTGCGGTATGACTTCCGGTGGATCAGCCACACGCTGACCCATCCGCAGATGAACTTCACCCCGTACAGCGAGAACTACCGGGAGATCAGGGACAACCTGTACGCGGCGGGCTCGATCGGGCTGCCCACGCCGGTGTCCGTCTTCAAGCCACCCGAGTATTCCGGCCTCGGCGTCTACAACCCGGATCCCCGGTCCCTTGGCCCGCCAACCGACTTCGGGCTGGTCGCCTCCAACAAGGCGCTGCTCAAGGCCGCGAGCGATCTCGGCGTTAAGTACGTGATCGGCGACCTTTCGTTCGCCAGCCATCAGCCACGCTGTTTCAACTGCGGGATCTACCACCCGCTGCAGCCCGATCTGCTGCTGGTGCCCGACTGGCCGACCAATATCGCATTCGAGGCGACGACACCTCAGGAACAGGTGTCGAGGTACAACTCGCTCTACGGCGTGCACGGCACTCAGCAACGGGGCCGGGACCTCAGCTACGCCGAGTACGTCGACGCCGAGGCCAACCTCGCCCTGAGCCACGTGATGAGCGGCTCGGTCTACTCGCATACGGTCCACCAGACCAATCTTCACCAGTACGCGCCAGGAAGGTGCCTGGTATTTGACTGGCTGGATGCCGTAGTCGCCAAATACAGCGCCTATTACACGGTGCCGCTGGAGAACCCGGACTGGGTTACCCTCGCGGCTTACGTCAGGGACCGCACCGCCCACTTCAAGGCGATAGACGCGCATGACGACGCGGTATGGGACCGCCTGACGAACGCCGTCACCTATACCCCGACGGCTAGCACTGCGCTGTTCGTGACCGGGCTGGCCACGCGGCCCGCGACAGATGCTGACCAGCGCGGGCCCGACGCGGCGGAGAAATACGGCTCCGACTCAATTTCCCGGCTCGGCTTGACCGGAGGCCAGACCGTCACCTTCCTAGCGAGCCCGCGGTCATGACGGCCCGCGCACCGGTCCCTCACGCGGCTGCCACCACGGTCGCCGCGTCATCTGCCGCCGCCAGTGCGCCGGCGGCAGATGAGCCGGCTGCCGCGCCCAGATCGCTGCGGGTTGCCCTCGTCAGCGAGGGCTGCTACCCCTTCCACCCCGGCGGCGTCAGCCTCTGGTGCCACCAGCTGATCCAGGGCATGCCGGAGAACTCCTCTACCGCGGTGGCGCTCACGGTGAACGGCGCCGAGCAGAGCACCTGGTCTGCCCCCGACAATCTCGGCCAGGTGGTCAGCATCCCCCTGTGGGGGTCGCGGCCCCGCCGGCGCCGCGTGCCTCCAGCGTCCTTCACCGGGCACTACGCGGCCCTGCTCCATTCAATGTTCCGGCCGCTGACGCGAGAATCCGAGACGGCGTGCGCCGATGAATTCCTCGGAGCGCTCCGCGGCCTGTACGAATACGCCCAGGCGGGTGACCTGACCAGCGCCGTGATCCGCAACGACTCGCTCGACCGGCTGGGCCGCGCCTGGCACGAGGCGGGGCTGGATTCCGGCCGGCCCGGTGCGGTCGGCCCGCTGGCGCTGGGCGATGCTGTTGCCGCCACCAACCGCATCGAGCACCTGCTGCGGCCGTTGTCCCATCCGCCGGTGCGCGCAGACCTGTGCCACCTGGCGATGAACGGCGTGAGCGCACTCGTCGGGTTCGCGAGCAAGTGGGCGTACGGCACCCCCATGGTGCTGTCCGAGCACGGGGTCTATCTACGCGAGCGGTACCTGAGCCTGGCCGGGGAGGATTTGTCGCAGGCGGCGAAGGTGATCGCGATGCGCTTCACCCGGCGTCTGGCCGCCTCCGCATACCGGAGCGCGGACATCCTGGCGCCGCATTCCACCTACAACCGCCGATGGCAACTCTACGGCGGCGCGGATCCGGCTCGTATGCGAACCATGTACAACGGCGTCAACCCGTACGACTTCCCCACGGCGCAGGGTGAACCTGAGGACCCGACCATCGTGTTCGTCGGGCGCATCGACCCGCTGAAGGACCTGCACACGCTGATCCGGGCATTCGCCATCGTGCGGGAGCGGATCCCGAACGCCCGCCTGCGCATGTTCGGCCCGGTGACGTCCGCCAACGAACGGTACCGCGCGAGCTGCGTACAGCTCATCACCGAACTCGGGCTGTCCGGTGCCGCGGTCTTCGAAGGCCCGGTCGCCCGGCAGGCCGACGCGTACCAGGCGGGCCATCTGGTCGCCCTCACCAGCGTGTCGGAAGGCTTCCCGTTCACGGTCGTGGAGTCGATGTCCATGGGCAGGCCACAGGTTTGCACCAACGTTGGCGGGGTTTCCGAGGCGATCGGCAAGGACGCCGGCTTCGTCGTGCCGCCTCGCGACTACGCGGCGGTCGCCGACGCCTGCATCCGGTTGCTCGAGGACGCCGACCTGCGGCACGCCTACGGCGTGCTCGCGCGCAAGCGAGTACTGGAGCGGTTCACCCTCGACCAGTGGACCAACGCGTACCGCCAGATATACGCAGAACTTGTCCCCGCGGTACCTCCGGACGCCAGCGTCCCGCCGGCCGGAGACGGGCGACCGCCAGCCCAGCGGGTCTCCGATCCCCATGAGGGCACGTCGGCGCCCGCTCCTTACTCGCGGATCGCCCGCGATCTGGCAGGAATCGCGCACAGCCACGGCCCGGACGCGGAAATGCCGCGCCAGGAGGACGGCGACGAAACCTGCGCACCGCCAGTGGTTCCGGACGGACCGGCCGAGGACCCCCTGGTGGCGCCGTGACCGAGCAGATCCTGTCGGCCAACGGGCAGCCGGTCAACGGCCAGGTGGCCCACGTGGCCGGGACGCCTCCCGACCCGCCCGCGGAGCTGATCCGGACCGTGACGCCGGCCGTCCCGCGAGCCGTCGACGAGCTTCATGTGGCGGCCGTGCTGGAGAGCATGGGCGTGACCGATCAGTCGGCCCACGACATCTATCGCCACGACGACGTGTTCGCGCTCGCCGATGCGGTGTCCCGGACGATTCCGGCCGCGGCCGGCCTGTCCGCGGACGACGACCGCCCGGCTCAGGCGCGGCCGGGCGACACCTTGCGTGTGCTGACCCACGGCCTGCTGTACCTCCTGCCGTGCACGGTGTACCCGGCCGTGCTCATCGCACTGGGCGCGCCGGCGATGATCCGCGCGATGGTGTTCTCGACGACGCTGGGCTGGGTGTGGGGCATGGGCATGAGCACTATCGCCTACCAGTTCGCCGGCCACGGCAAGGACCGGTCGGCCGGCCGGGCGCTGCGGCTGCTCGGCCTGGCCGGACTGGCGGCCGGGCTGCTCACCGGGACCCTGCTCGCCGTCACCGGGCCGGGCGGCGGGGGCATGGTGGCGTTCGCCGTGGGGCAGATCAGCTTCCAGCTCATGGCCGGCGTGCTGGTGTTCTACGGCCATGAATTCCGGCTCGCCCTGACGATGCTGCCCGCGTCGGCCGCCGGCGTCGCCCTGCTGCTCAGCCGCTACGCCCCAGCGCTCGTCAGGCCGACGCTGGTCGCGGGGGGACTATCCATCCTGCTGCTCACGGTGACCGCCTTCGTAACAAGCATGCGGGCGCCGGCGCGGCCCGACTCACCGGGGAAAGTCAGCCTCTGGCGCACGATCGCGGGCGCGGCCCCGAGCGTCTATTACGCGGCGCTCTGCGCGACATTCCTGCTGCTGACCGACGCGCGGTTTCTCGTCGGCCAGGTCGATCTCGCGATCGCCGCACTGCCGCTGATCCTTGGCATGGGGATGCTGGAATGGAGCGCGCATCGCTTTACCGGCAAAGTCGGCGAGCTGTGGGGTCACACGGCGATGTGCGCGGACTTCGGCCGTGCCGCCTGGCGGCTCCTGATCGAGGGGCTGGCCCGCTGCCTGGCGGTCCTCGGTGCCCTGGCGGCCGTCCTTCTTGTCATCCTGCGTGAATCCGGAGAGCTGAGCACGCGGGGCGCAATGCTGATCGACGCGCACGTGCTGCTCGGCGGCGCATTCTTCCTCGGCTTCATACTCGCCCGCCACCAGCAGTTCAGCCGTCTGCTGATGATCATGTCGCTGGTCGTCGCGGCTGACGTCCTGATGCTGCCGTGGGCGTCCCGCCACTTGGCCCCCGATGGGGAAGTCCCGGTCTTCCTGCTCTGCACGGCGGTCCTGCTCATCTCGCAGCTGATCGCTCTCCGGGCCAGCTTCCGCCGCGTCTTCTACTACCTATGATCCCCAGACTCTGCATCGGAAGGAGACACACCATGCACGTCGCAATCCTCGCGGGCGGACGCGGAGTCCGGCTGAGGCCCTACACGACGGCACTCCCCAAGCCCTTGGTGCCCATCGGCGGGGAGTACGCCATCCTCGACATCATCCTGCAGCAGCTCAAGACGCGGGGCTTCACGCGGGTCACTCTCGCGATCGGGCACCTGGGCTCGCTGATCCGTGCCTTCGTCGGAGACGGGTCCCGGTGGGGGCTGGACGTCGACTACTCCGAAGAGGACCAACCGCTGTCGACCATCGGGCCGCTGCTGAACTTCATCGACCGGCTTCCGGAGCACTTCCTGGTCATGAACGGCGACGTACTGACCGATCTTGACTACGCGAGCCTGCTGGAGCGGCACATCCAGTGGTCCGCGCCGCTGACGGTCGCCACATACCAGCGCCAGGTCAAGATCGACTTCGGCACGCTGGAAACCGTCGACGGGCACATCGTCAAGTTCAGCGAGAAGCCCACGCTGTCGTACAGCGTGAGCATGGGCGTGTATGCGATGTCGCGCAGCACGCTGGCCCACTGCCCGAAGGACGTCCCGTTCGGATTCGACGATCTGGTACTGGACCTGCTGGCCCGGCAGGACCGGCCGAGGGCCTACCGCTTCAACGGGTACTGGCTGGACATCGGCCGGCCAGACGACTACGACGAGGCGAATCGCACCTTCGATGAACTGCGGCCCATCCTCCTGCCGCCAGTGCGGGCGGCGCGTCGCATGGAGGTCGCGTGATGGCCGGTCGCCGGGTGCTGCTGTTCGGAGCATCCGGATTTCTCGGCACGCAGGCGGGCGCCGAGCTTGACCGCGACCCGCGGGCTGGCACGGTGATCCGGGTCGGGCGGCGGCGAGCCGGACCGGCGGACACCGGCTGGATCAGCCACGACCTCCTCGCGGCCGGCGCGGGTGAGCTGGCCGCGCTGATCCGCGGCGTCCGCCCGGACGTGGTGGTCAACTGCGCCGGACGGCTCTCCGGGGACACCGTCCAACTCGTCGAGGCAAACGTGCTGGTCACCGCGCGCATGATCGAGGCTGTAGCCCGGGAGGCGCCCGCGGCGCGGCTGGTCGTGCTCGGCTCGGCGGCCGAGTACGGGCGGACGCCGTACGGCTATCACGTGGGCGAGGACCACCCAGCCAGCCCCGTCGCTCCTTACGGGGTAACCCGGCTGGCCAGCTCGCAGCTGGTCCAGCTTGCCGTCAGCGAGCAGCGGCTCGATGCCGCCGTGCTACGGGTGTTCAACCCGGCCGGCCCGGGGGTGCCACCGGAGAACCTGCTCGGCCGGGCGGCGGCGGGCATGCGCGCCGCGCTGAACGACGGCAACGACACCGTGGTGCTCGGCCCGCTGGGCGCGTACCGCGACTTCGTGGACGTCCGCGACGTAGCGACCGCGATCACCGCGGCGGCACTGGCTGACCAGGTGAAGGAGCCGGTGCTCAATGTCGGTAGCGGGCAGCCGGTCCGGTGCCGTGAGGCTGTCAGCCTGATGGCCGAGATAGCCGGGTTCACCGGCCAGGTCGTCGAGACCGATCCGCCACCGGGGCGGTCCGGTTCAGTGGACTGGAGCGCGGCAGACCTGAGCCGGATCGAGCGCTCGCTCGGCTGGGCGCCGCGCTACGGCCTGCGCGCGTCCGTAGCGGCGACCTGGCGCAGCAGCGAGCCGGCCGGCGTGCCGCGGGCGGAGCACTGATCGGACGGAGATGGGCAGGCGAATCTCACCGAAGGTGATACGGCGCTACCGCCGCCGTGTCCTTCTCGGGGTGCTGCCGGTACTCGTGCTCCCGGGCTGCGCTGTCCCGCGGCACCACAGCGCGGCATCCGCCGCCACGATCACGATCACGGTCAGCCCGTCCTCGGTGCTGCTCGACCAGGGCACGGTGGAGACGTTCATAGCGCGCGTCTGGGACGCGCACGGTCGCCAGCTGACCGACATGCCGGTCTACTGGCGTTCGCTCGACGAACGAATGGTGACCATCAACTCGAGCGGCACGGCAACCGGGCTGGCGCCCGGTGAGACCAGGATCTTCGCCGAGGCCGGAAGCCGGCGCAGCCCCGAGATTCCCGTTCAAGTGCTACCGCCCGGGCAGGTGCCGCGTCCGGTCCAGTCCGTGGCGCGCGGGGCGGCGCCCGGCTCCATCACCGGTCTTACCAGTGCGGTCGTCCAGCTGCAGAACTACCAGGATGACCGGCTGGACGCGCTCGCCAGAGCGGGCTTCAGCCTGGCGGTGATCGACCTGGCGCGGGACGCGGGAAGTTCCTACTTCACCGCGGAGGAGATCAGCCGGCTCAAGCGGTCCGGCACGAAGGTGCTCGCGTATTTCGAGATCGGATCGATCGAGAACTTCCGGCCCGACTTCGCGTCGCTGCGGAAGAACGACGGCGATCTCTTCCTCAACGAGTGGCCATCCTGGCCCGGTGAATACTTCGTGAGGTACTGGGATCCGCGGTGGTGGAGCCTGGTGATAAAACCGCGCATCGACCGGGCCCTCAGCGCGGGCTTCGACGGCGTGTTCCTCGACACCCCGCTGGCGTACGAGGACCTGGACCTCAGCCTGGTGCCCGACCAGACCCGGGTGAGCCTCGCCCGCAAGATGGTCGGCCTCATCGCGCGGATCAGCAGGTACGGAAAGGCGGCCGACCCCGGATTCCTGGTCTTCCCGAACAACTCCCCGGAGCTGCAGCATTATCCCGGATACACCGAGGCGATCGACGGCATCGGCATGGAGTCAATGTTCTTCATGCCTACCGATGTCCCCTGCGCATATCCCTGGTGCAAGACCAATCTCGACGACGCCCGGGCGCTGAGAAAAGCGGGCAAGGTCGTGCTGGCGATCGACTACGCGGATAAACCCCAGAACGTCGCGGCGGCCTGCCGCCGGTACCGGGAAGAACATTTCATCGGCTATGTGGCGCCGGAGGCACTGAACACGATCCGGCCAGCATGTCCTGAATAGGCACACGACATTCGACAGGAGGTTCGGCTGTGGGAGCGGAACCACGTAAGTTCGCCAGGATCGGCGTCATCGGAATGGGGTACGTCGGACTCACTCTTACCGCCGCGATGGCACGCAAAGGCTATGAGGTGCACGGGGTCGAGATCCAGCCCGCCGTCCTCGATTCGCTTTTGCGTGGTCAGCCGCACATCTTCGAGCCCGGCGTCGCCGAGGTCTTTGACGATCTGTTCGGCGAGCGCATCTTCGTCGCGGCCGAGTTGCCGCCTGAGTCCGTAGACGCCGCGATCATCTGCGTGTCGACCCCGGTCGACCCGGCGACGCACGCGCCGTACCTGAAGAACCTCGCCGTGGCCGCCGAGCAGATCGCTGAGCGTTGCTCGCCGGAAACGCTTGTGGTCGTGCGCAGCACCGTACCGGTCGGGACCAGCCGCGACGTGGTCCTGCCGCCGCTGGCCGACGCGTGGGGCACGGCGCACCTGGTAATGGCTCCTGAGCGGACCGTCCAGGGGGTGGCGCTCCGCGAACTCGTCGAACTGCCCCAGGTCATCGGCGGGCTGGACGAGCGGAGCCTGGAACTCGGCCTGGCGCTCTTCGGCGGATTCTCCGACCAGGTCGTTCCCGTCTCCAGCCTGGAAGCGGCCGAACTGGTCAAGCTCACCAACAACTGCCACACGGACGTGATCTACGCGTTCGGCAACGAGGTGGCCAGGGTGACCGAGCGGCTCGGGCTCGACCCGCTCGAGGTCATCCGGGCGGCCAACCTGGACTACCCGCGCCCGGACATCGCCAAGCCCGGATACGTGGGCGGAGGCTGCCTTTCCAAGGACCCGTACATCATGCTCTCCGGTGCCGGGCGCTTCGGGTACCTGCCCGCGCTGATCGGCGCGGCCCGGGCGCTGAACGAGGACCTTCCGGTGCACGTGGCCGAACGGGTTGCCGAGATGGTGCAGTCGGCCGGCGGCCGGACGCTCACCGTGCTGGGCTGGGCGTACAAGGGCTGGCCTCCCACCGACGACATGCGCGGCTCTCCGATCGCCGCCATGATGCCGGTGTTCACGGCGGCGGGCATCGACATCCTCGGCCACGACCCGCTCGTCACCGGCGATGTGATCCGCGGCTACGGTGCGGAGCCGGTCGGACTGCGGCGCGGGTTCCGGGACGCCGACGCGCTGCTGCTGATCACCGATCATCCTGAATACCGCGAACTCGACGTCGGTGAGCTGCTCACGGGGTCGCGCGTGCGGGTGGTGTACGACTCGTGGCGGATCCTCGACGGGGCCTCGATCGCCAGCCGGGGCGTGCGCTACGCCAGCCTCGGCTACGAACTCGCCGCGACGCGGCCGGCGAAGGCGGCGGTGACCCCGTGAAGGTCCTGATCCTCGGCGGCGCCGGTTTCATCGGCGTGCACCTTGCCCGTCGGCTGCACGCTGCGGGAGGCGAGGTGACGATCGTCGACGACTTCTCCCGGGGGCGCGACGATCCCGAGCTCGCGGCCCTCGGCGTCCCGGTCCTGCACGCGGACCTGACCGCCGCGGCATCGTATGAGAGCCTGCCGCGGGGGTGGGATCACGTCTACATGCTCGCCGCCGTGGTCGGGGTGCGGAACGTGGAGAAGGACCCCGCGCGGGTAATCCGCGTCAACACGCTCGCCCTGATGAACCTGCTCGACTGGCTCCGGCCGGGCGAGCGGCTGTTCTTCGCGTCCACCAGCGAGGTGTACGCCGGCGGGGTCAGCCACGGGCTGGTGCCGGTGCCCACGCCGGAGACCGTCCCCGTGATGGTCGAGAATGTCACGGCGCCGCGCTTCGCGTACGCCATCAGCAAGCTGCTCGGCGAGGCCGCCGTGATCCATACGGCGCGCGCCAAGGATGTTCCCTACGTGATCGGCCGCTTCCACAACGTATACGGAGCCCGGATGGGCGCCGACCATGTCATCCCGGAGCTGCTGCTGCGCGCGATGCGCCGGGAGGACCCGTTCCGCGTGTACGGCGTGGACCAGTCCCGTGCGTTCTGCCACGTGGACGACGCCACCGAGGCGATGTCCCGGCTGATGACCACCGATGCGGCCGCGGGCGAGATCGTCAATATCGGCAACGACAGCATTACCAACATCGGCGACCTCGGCAAGCTCGTTCTGAGGGTTGCCGATTTCCAGGCGGCACTGGAAAGCCGGCCCGCGCCGCCCGGTTCGGTGGCCAGACGCTGCCCGGACCTGGCAAAGCTGCGTGCTCTCACCGGATACGAGCCGACGGTGTCCCTGGAAGAAGGCGTACGCCGCACTTTCGAGTGGTACCGCACGCACTGGAAAGCCCGCTGACCATGAAATTCGCCCGGGTGCATCCGGGCACACGCGAATCACAGGAATGCTTATTTGGTAAGGAGTCGCCCAGCGCGATTCGAGTTCAGGCCGGGGGGCCAAGAGCTTTCACCGGCGCACACCGTGATTACCTCTTGGGGAGGTCGCAGTGAAAATCCATCGACACCGCACACGCAGACTGGCGTGGGGCGCTCTCACCGTTGCGGCGGTCGTCGCCGTACCCCTCCTGGCGGCCGCCGTGCCGGCGGCCGCGGCGCCAGCCGGCAAGCCCATTCCCTACGTCATCGGCCTCAAGCCGCTCAAACCGCCGAAATTCACGCCGCCGAAGCTTCACCACATGCCCGGCACGATTCCGGTCAACCGGAATTGGCGGCTCGCTCCTCCGGCGTCACAGTCGGCCGCCGCGGCTCCCGCCGCCGCCGCGGCGGCGGCGGTGCCCACGAACGTCGTCGGCGTGCGCGCTCTGGTGATCGGGGTGGACTCCTCCGACTTCGGGATAGCCACCTGGACCTCCATGCTGGACCGGGTCGGTGCCGCCTACGACGTGCTCAACGCACGGACCACGCCGCTGACGAGCAGTTCGCTGGTGAACGCCGACGGCACCGGGCGCTACAACGCGATCCTGCTCACCAACAACAGCCTGCTCTACCAGGATTCGACCGGTGCCTTCGTCAGCGCGCTCTCGGCCGACCAGTGGAACACGCTGTGGGCCTACGAGCGCACCTACGCGGTGCGCCAGGCCACGCTCTACAACAGCTACGGCACCTTCCCCGAGGACTACTGCCTGCGGGCGGGGAGCGAGGGCGGCGTCGGCGCCACCCCGCAGATGGCCACGCTGGCGTCCGCGGCCACGGGCACCGGCCCGTTCAGCGACCTCAAGGCCGGCGCTCAGATCCCGATCACCCAGTCGTACGTCTACAATGACACGCTCGCCGCCGGGTGCACGGCCACACCGATGCTGACCTCGGGCAGCAGCACGCTGGGCGTGCTCACCACCTCCGCCGACGGACGGCAGCGGCTGACGCTCACGTTCACCTCCAACCAGTACCTGCTGCAGGCGGACCTGCTGACCTACGCCATGTTCCGCTGGGCCAGCCGCGGCCTGTTCTTCGGCGAGCTGCGGCACTCGCTCAACATGGACGTGGATGACTGGTTCAACACCAGTGACGAGCTCCTGCCGACCGGGACGCTCACCACCTGGCAGATGAGGGCCCACGACGCGTACAACGCCTCGCTCCAGCAGGCGGCGCTGCGCACGCAGTACCCGCTCGCCTCGGGGTACACGCTGGGGATGGCGTACAACGGCAGCGACGCCAACCTCAGCGCCGGCTCCACCTGCTCGCCCAATGGCGGCGTCAGCCAGCTCACCGCGACGTCGCGCTGCCTGGCCGGCACGTTCCGGTGGATCAGTCACACCTATGATCACGCGGACATGGACTTCACCAACTACACCCAGAGCGTCAGCGAGATCACCCAGAACCGGACGGTGGGCACCACGCTCGGCCTGCCGACGCCCGCCAACGTGGTGAAGACCGGCGGGTACTCCGGCCTGGGTGTCTACAACCCGAACCCGAACGACGACGTCAACCCGCCGACCGACTTCGGGCTCACCGCGTCGAACCCCGCGCTCATCCAGGCGGCCAGGGACAACGGCGTGCAGTACCTGCACGGCAACATGTCCTTCGCGAGCCACGCGGCCGCGGTGGCCGGCTGCTTCAACTGCGGCTTCTGGCTGGGCCTGAGCAGTGACAACAGCAAGGTGCTCTACCCGGCGACATCGCCGGCCGTCACCGTCGTGCCGGACTTCCCGACCAACATCTGGTACTTCAGCACGACGCCCGCTGAGGAGACCTACTTCTACAACCACTACTACGGACCGGGCGGCCTGTTCCCGGCCTACACGACCAACCAGACATACGCCCAGGTCATCGGGAACGAGGCCAGCCAGGCGATCAACCAGATCGCCACGGGTTACATCTACACCCACACCTTCCACATCGGGAACCTGCGCGACTACGGCAGCGGCGCGACCCTGCTGAACGACTGGGCGAGCGCCGTCATCGGCCAGTACAGCTCCTACTACGCGGTGCCGCTGCTGAACCAGGGGTGGCCGGCGCTGGCGAGCTACGCGTCCGACCGCATGGCGCACTACGCCGAGCTGCACGCCGGTGTCAGCGCGGTGTACGACCGGGGAGCCAACACGGTCACGGTCACCTCGCCCGCGGCCGGCAGCCTGACGGTCAGCGGGGATGGCGCGGCCGGATCCACCACCTACGGAAGCGAGAAGTCGGCCAAGGTCACGCTGGCCGCCAATACGCCGGTGACATTCACGCCGAGCCTGCTCCCGTGAGGCGGGCATCCGCGTCCGGTCACGCTGGCTGATCAGCCGGCCTGACCACCGGGCCCGGCGCCGGCCGGCACGTGCCGGCCG
>Ga0335082_10006336_pt1 | contig 12912 bp, 11 predicted proteins | sample Lox_Sample_41_FD_206718 | JGI IMG/M metagenome (GOLD analysis project Ga0335082, IMG submission 206718) | Soil microbial communities from Loxahatchee National Wildlife Refuge, Florida, United States - Lox_Sample_4.1 | ecosystem: Environmental > Terrestrial > Soil > Wetlands | place: USA... | reverse complement strand
AGTCGATTCCGTTCTGAACTTCGCTGACGCGGCCCGCCAGCGCCAGCAACCCGTTGTCGGCCTGATTGCGTCCCTGCGCGGCTTCCTGTTGCGCCACTACACCGGCAACCGTTGCGCGGACAATGTTCCGGTTGAAGCCGCGGCGTGGATGACGCCTCCCAATCAACTTCGGCCCATCGAGCAATTCAACGCGCGCGGCATTCGAATGGCTTCCGGATTGGAGCCGATTCTCCCCAAAGACCGAGTTCCGGGCAGGGTTGAGAGCAGTTTTCCGAGTGCCGAGCCGAGCACGCGCACGATGTATGTCCACATCAACGAGCGCATTACGCAGCTACGCAGCGCGCGGCGCGACGAAAACTGGCCCGGCCAGGCGACTGAAGTGGTGCGGTCCATTGAAGAATTCCGCCCGCCGGACGGCGTTGCTGCCGCCGAGACGTTCCATCAGAAAGCTCTTCTCTTCCGATTGATGCTCGAAACGCTGCCGTCCGGCGCGTTGTTCCGGCAGGTTCTGGCGGATCAGATCCGTCTATTGCTGGAAACGCCCCTGCGGCGAGATTCGCCGGCCGAGTGGCTCTATCACGTCGACGCGCTGCTCGAGTTGGCACGCCGGGCCCGTCCCGCGCCATCCCGAGAGGACCAAACGCGAAATCAGATGCTGGGTTACGCCAGCTTTGCAAGCGGTCATCCCGCGGGTCAGGAAGTCATTGAAGCAATGGCGTCTTCATACGATCCTCTGCTTTCGCTGTACGGTAAACTCGAACGGCTCGCGCCCCTGCGATAAAATTGCCCCCATGAGGTTGGGTACAACGCGCCGCCACGTCCTGCGGGCCTCTGCCTCCGCTCCTTTTCTGTGGTCTGCCCGGGCCGCAGGTCCTCAGAACATTTTGTGGATCTCTTGTGAGGACACAAGTCCTGACCTCGGTTGCTATGGCGACACCTACTCGCGGACCCCGAATCTTGACCGGCTTGCGTCGCAAGGAGTGCGCTATCAACGGGCTTTTTCGACGTACGGAGTCTGTGCTCCCAGTCGGTCTTCGATCATCACCGGCATGTACCCGACGTCGATCGGCACTTGCCACATGCGCTCGGAGGGAGTCCCTCCCCCTCAGGTGAAATGCTTTACGGAGTACCTGCGCGCTCTCGGTTACTACTGCACCAACAACGAAAAGACGGACTATAACTTTCCCGCCCCGATCACGGCCTGGGATGAATGTTCCGCCCAGGCGCATTGGCGAAATCGGCCTCAGGGAGCTTCGTTCTTTTCCGTATTCAACCTGATGGTGACTCATGAGAGCCAGATCCGGGTGCCGGACGACCAGCGCCGCCGCAATCTCGCACGCGTGCGTCCCGAGGACCTGCACGATCCGGCCAAGGCTGTCCTGCCCCCTTATTTTCCGGACACTCCATTGGTGCGCCGCGACTGGGCGACGATGCATGACAACATCACGGCGATGGACGAGCAGGTTGGCCGGCTCTTGAAGGACCTGGAAGATGATGGGCTGGCCGAGAACACGATCGTCTTCTTCTGGGGCGATCATGGTCGAGGCCTGCCTCGATGCAAGCGGTGGCCCTACGAGTCCGGCACGCGCGTCCCGTTACTCATCCGCTGGCCCGGCCGGCTAAAAGCGGGCACAGTGGAGGAGCGGCTGGTCAGCTTGATGGACCTCGGTCCCACGGTGCTATCCATCGCCGGCATGGATCCGCCCGACAACATGCATGGGCGCGCGTTTTTGGGCGACTTCACTTCGCCGCCGCGCAAATACGTCTTTACCTTTCGGGATCGGATGGACGAGACTCCCGATACCATTCGGGCTGTCCGAGACATCCGGTACCGCTACGTTCGCAATTACCAGCCTTGCAAGCCCTACTCGTTGTCCATCGACTACATGGACCAGATGCCGACCATGAAGGAGATGCGGCGTGTGTACGGCGACTGGCGGAAATCCCTCGAGAATCCGCCCAGCATCAAGCCTTTGCCGCGCCCGCCTCAGGGCCTGATCAGCTTCATGGCGCCGGAAAAGCCGGCGGAGGAACTGTACGACTGCGATACGGATCCACACGAAGTCCGCAATCTCGCCGGCGAACCAGCCCATCGTGCAAAGCTCGAGGAACTCCGAGCCATCCATGAGGACTTCAAGAAAGACTTCCCGGACCTTGGTCTAATCCCCGAGGACCAGCTCAAGCGGCGAATGCGGCCCTCCGGCATATGGCAGAAGACTGCGAACCCGGTTGTCAGCCGTTCCTCTTCGGTGACAATCACCTGCCCAACCGAAGGAGCTTCCATCGCGTACCGGATTGACACCGGCCGCTGGCTGCTTTACTCAAAGCCTTTCGAAGCGGAAGGACGAGTTACTGCCAAAGCCTGCCGGTTGGGATACCTGGATAGCGACGAGGTGTCGGGCTAGGTCGCGGAACAGGCTCGGGCCCGCTCCAGCAGCAGGGCGCGCTCCCGCGCATTCCGCGTAAGAGCCGCAGCGCTTTCGAACTCTCGCCGCGCCTCCTCAAATCTGCCAAGCTTCATCAGGAAGTCGCCGCGCACGCTCGGAAACAGATGGTAACTTTTCAATGACCCTTCGGCCATCAGCTTGTCGACTCGGTCCAGCCCTTTCTGCGGACCGTACGCCATACTTTCGGCGACCGCCAGGTTCAGTTCGACGACTGGCGATGGCGCGATCCGGACCAGTTCGGCATAGAGACGGGCTATCCGTTGCCAGTCGGTCTCTGTCGCGACGTTTGCCCGAGCGTGACAGGCAGCGATCGCGGCTTGGAGCACGTATGTTCCTTTGGAGCCGCCGAGGCGCTCCGCGCGGTCCAGTGAGGCGAGTCCCCGGCGGATGAGAAGGCGATCCCAAAGGGCGCGGTTCTGGTCCAGCAACAGAATCGGTTCCCCTGCGGGCCCGGAGCGCGCACGGAGCCGCGAAGCTTGAATCTCCATCAGCGCCACCAGGCCGTGGACTTCGGGTGCTTGGGGCTCCAGTTCGGCCAGGACGCGCCCCAACCGCAAGGCTTCCTCGCAGAGAGTAGGCCGCATCCAGTCATCGCCGGCGGTTGCGGAGTAACCCTCGTTGAAGATCAGGTAAATGACCTCGATCACCGACGCGAGACGCGCGCTTCGCTCGGCTCCTCGTGGAACCACGTACGGTACCTGTTTCTCTGCAAGGGTCCGCTTGGCCCTGACAATTCGCTGGGCAATCGTGGGTTCCGGAACTAGAAAGGCCCGTGCGATCTCATCCGTCGTCAGTCCGCCGAGCAGCCGGAGTGTCAGGGCGACGCGCGCTTCGGAGGAAAGAACGGGGTGGCAGGCCGTGAAGATGAGTCGCAACAGGTCGTCGCCTAGGTCGTCGTCAAGCGCTTCATCCAATCCGGAAGCGGTCTCCGCCCGGCGTGTCTCCAGATCATAGCCGAGTTCTTCGTGCTTTCGGTCCAGCAGCTTGGTGCGCCGCAAGCCGTCGATCGCGCGATGCTTGGCTACGGCCATGAGCCAGGCGCCCGGGTTGCGTGGGATGCCTGACTCCGGCCATTGCTCCAAAGCAGCTACGAGAGCATCGTGCGCCAGATCTTCCGCGACGCCGACATCCCGTACGATGCGTGCTAATCCTGCTATGAGGCGCGGCGATTCGATTCGCCAGACGGCATCAATTGCCTGGTGTGTCTCGGCAGCCCCCACTGCTACCGATCACACCATCCTCCTAGCAAGCTCTGCAAGCTATTTCTTCTCGCCGATTCCGAGTTCACGCATCTGGTCCACCGCATCGCTCGGACCGAAGTCCTCCATTTCGAAGAGCTGACGCAGTTCGATCTCGCCTTCGGCGCCGTATTGATCATCCGCATCGAACGGAACGCGTTTCGCCCATTCAATGGCCTCCGCTTTCGACTTGACCTGGATGATCCAGAAGCCGGCTATCAGTTCTTTCGTCTCGGCGAAAGGCCCGTCAATGAGGGTTCTTTTGCTGCCGGAAAACTTCACTCGCGCGCCCTTTGAGCTTGCCTGTAGTCCCGAGGCGTCGAGCAGCACACCGGCCTTAAGGAGTTCTTCGTTGTATTTGCCCATCGCGGCCAGCACCCTTTCGCTCGGCATGACGCCGGCTTCGGTGTCCTTGTTGGCCTTAATCATCATCATGAACCGCATTAACCAGCCCTCCTTTGGGACTCCATCATTTCAGCCGGATCCCACATCTGGCGGATCTCACACTCCCCCTCATAGGAGGGCCCAAGAATATCCACGTGTAGTTTCATGAAGTTCCGCGCCATTTCGAGCGCTTCGGCCTTCGAGTGCACCTGAACGATCGCGTAGCCGCCGATCAGTTCTTTGGCCTCCGCGAAGGGGCCGTCAGTAACGCTCAGTTTGCCTCCGGAGGCCCGAATGCGGCTGCCGCAAAAACTGGGCATCAGCCCTCCGGTGTCCAGCAGTACGCCGCTCTTCATTCCGTCTTCCGTGAGTTTGCCGATGGCCGCAATCAGCTCCGGACTTGGTGGAACGCCAGCCTCAAAGTTCTTATCTGCCTTCATCATCATCATGAATCGCATCCTCGCTTCTCCTTTTCGATTTGGGCCGTCATGACCGGCCTCTACTGTGTCGTCGAACGGGCGCCAGTCCGATCGACATGCCCTTCGTCTTTTTTAGCAATACTCTGTTACGTTGAGGACATTGCCATGAGCGGGCCCGCAGACGGTACCGAGCCAATCCTTTGCGCGCACGTGCTGCGGCAGGTGGACGGGCAACTGATCGGGCTTCTACGCTCGCTCGAACCTGCGGATTGGGACCTACGGACGATCGTTCCAGCGTGGCAGGTTCGCGACATCGCTGCCCATCTGCTCGACACCTCGTTACGTAAACTCTCCCTTGTCCGCGACGGGTGCCTCGTTGAGAGAGTTGAAATCGCCTCGCCCCAGGATCTCGTGGCGTTGGTGAACCGCCTGAACCAGGAAGGCGTCAGCATGTATCGCCGCCTGAGCCCACCCGTTCTGATCGACCTGCTGCAACTGGCCTGCGACCAAAGCGCGCGGTTTCACGAAGCGCTCAATCCATTCGCGCCTGCGGCATTCCCGGTGAGCTGGGCCGGTGAGGAGACTTCACTGAACTGGTTCGATACCGCCAGGGAATTGACCGAGCGCTGGCATCACCAGCAGCAGATCCGGCTGGCGATAAACAAGCCGGGCATCATGACTGCCGAGCTTTACCACCCGGTGCTCGACTGTTTCATGCGTGGCCTGCCTCATCTCTACCGCGACGTGGACGCGCCAAGCGGAACGCATATCCACTTTGAAATTTCCGGTGATTGTGGCGGTCACTGGCTGCTGGCGAGTTCCTCGTCCGGATGGGCTTTCGTAAAAAGAGCGCCCGCAGGGCTGGCAGCACGCGTGCACATTCCGCAGGAGCTCGCCTGGCGCCTCTTTACAAAGGGCATTGACCGTAGTGCGGCTCGCACCCAAGTTCGAATCGATGGGGATCAGCAACTCGGAGCCAGGGTGCTGCACCTAACGGCGATTGTCGGGTAGACCGCAGACTCTCATGTCGACTCGTTTTCCGCGGAAGGCGGCGCCTTCCATTTCCAGACGAGTGCGCTGCTCGAGCCCTCCGGCGCTCTTCAAACGGATAGCGCCTCCCGCTCCCACGACCCGGTGCCAGGGCAGCCGGTCGCCCGTACTCTGGAGCACTTGCACTACCTGCCTGTGATAGCTGGGATAGCCGGCGGCGCGCGCCACTTGCGAATACGACATGACCTTGCCCTTTGGAATGGACCGGATCACCTTCCGAATTCGCTCCTCGTACTCACGCATGCCCATGCGCCTTATTTCTTCAACTTCCGGTCGAGAAAGTCCGACGCCGCGTGGTAGGCGCGCAGCCAGTTTTTCTGCAGCAGAAAGTCATGGACTTCGTCGGGGAACACAATCTCTTCAAATTCCACTTTGCGTTCTCGCAGAGCCTCTTCGAGGAGTGGCGTCTGGCTGAACGGAACGTTGCGATCATCATCCCCATGTATGAAGAGCACGGGTGACCGCCACCCATCCACGTCGGCGATGGGCGAGGAGGACTTTGCCAGGCGCTTCGCCTCGTCGTCCAAGCCTGACCGCAGCAGGCTCCAATCATGAACGCCATGCAGGTCCACCCCGGCCGCGAATAAGTGGGATGCGCGAGCCAAGCTCAGTGCGGTCAGGTAGCCACCGTAAGACCCACCCCAAAGGCCGATGCGCGCCGGATCCACATCAGGGCGGTTTCGCAGATAGAGACCGGCGCCGACTACATCCTGATACTCGCTTGCCCCGGTCGCTCCGTAGCGGAGGGCTTCACGGAACTCCATGCCATAACCGATGCCGCTCCGGTAATTCACCGAAAGCACAACATAACCGCGGCTCACCAGGTACTGATTGAACGCGTAGGCATTGTGGTAGTAGTACATCGGATGCCAGCCCAGCAGCATCTGGCGCCGCGATCCGCCGTGGAAGAAGATGACGGCTGGCCGGCGCTCGATGCCAGCAGCATTGCGAGGCAGGAAGAGCTGGCCCGATATCTCCAATCCATCGGCCGCGGCGAACTTCACGCGCTGGGGCTCGACAAGGGCAGCGGATGGGAAGTCGGCGGGCAGGGTTGCAGGAGCGAGGTCTTTAATTTGACCCGAAGGCAGCCGGATGGCGGCGCGCGCCGGGGTACGGGCATCCGAACGCAGAAAGGCGATGGCGCCCTCGCCGAGGGGCGCGGGCGCCCACTCAATGCCATTGCCCGGTGTCAACCGGACGGGCGAACCGCCGGGCGTGATCCGCCATAGATGGCGCCGTTCGATGTCGTCCTGGTTGGTGGCAGCGATCATGGACTTCCCATCCGGTGCGGCGGTCAGATACTCTACCTCGAACGAACCCTGGGTCAGCCGCTGTGGCGGGCCGCCTTCCCGTCGTATCCCATAGAGTTGTTTCCAGCCTGATTGTTCCCAGGGAAACACCAGCAGGCCTGCCGAGGTCCAAACGAGTGAGTCGCCGCTGAAGACCGGCTGAAAGACGCTTCCTCGCCCCTCGGCTGATCGGAAGACTTCTACTGTTTTGCCAGTTGCCAACTCGGCTACTCGAATCGACCATGGTGTGCCGGCACAACGCGCTCCGAACACCCCTGCCTTTCGCTCCGCCGGGCGTCGTACAAACGCGATCTTCCCTCCGTCCGGAGACCAAGCCGGCGTCTCGTCGCTTGACGTCGAGGGATCAATCCAGTCGACTTTCGAAGCGGCCATATCGTAGATGCCAATGAACGCGTGGTCGTCTCTCGACGAAACGAAGGCGAGCCGCGATCCATCGGGCGAGAAGACCAGTTGTTCCGCGGCGCCCCGCGCCTTGAATAACTGCGCCGCGGTCGCTCCCTGTTCCAGCGATATCGCCCAGACCGCGCCGCCCTTGGTCCAAACAACTCGATCGCCGGCGGGCGAAACCACGGGATCCGCTCCTTCACCTAGTTTCCGCGGCGTGCCTCCAGAAAACTCCACGACCCACACAGCCTGCTCGGCTCCTTTTGTATCGCTGGTCGGGTTGGGCACCTCTCCTGCTCTGTTCTTGCTTCCACCGCGCACGAAGACCACCCATCGGCCATCAGCGGACAAATGGACGTCGCTGATCTCCTGCCCGTCGTCGTTGGCATACTGTGTGAGCTGGCGGCCTTCATAGGCCGGCCCTTCGGCTACCCAAACGTTCCAGGGTCCGTTCCAACTCACCACCCAGGCGACGCGGTTGGCTCGCGCGGCAGCCGTGATTTCAAACGGGAATGCGGATCCCAGAGCCTGTTCGAGCGTGAACGTTTGAGCCCACGCCGCGACCAAGAGGGCGCTAAGAACCAGCAGGCGGAGTAGAGACATGCCCTCCATCATAGGAGGAGGTAAGACCGAGGAACCAGCGTGCGACCGGGACCAGGGCCGGAACGCAGATGATTGCGTTTCCGCCGTAGATTGTGTTCTCGCCACGGTAGTCCATGAAGGCGGCGCCGGCCTCTTCGGCAATCACCTGCAGTGACGCAAGGTCCCATGGCTTCGCGCTGGGTTCCAGCCAGAACTCGGCCAGGCCGGATGCGACCCACACAGCATCCTGCGCGCCGCCCAGGCAGCGTACCGCCCAGAACTTCGAGGCGAGGTCGAGGAACATGCCCGCTCCCGGCCGCTCCTGGGCGTCGTTGATTTGGTTGAGACAGCCTACCGAACGCGAAACCTCCGTGATGGAGGAGATGCCGATCCTCTGGCCATTGCGAAAAGCCCCCTGGTCCCGCACCGCCCAATAGGTTTCGTCCAAGGCGGGAAAGGCTGCGATTCCTAATACCGCTCTTCCGTTGTCTTCCAGTGCGAGAAGATGGCTCCACAGCCGGTTCCCCCGCAGGTAGTCGCGTGTTCCATCAATTGGGTCGATGATCCAACGCCGGCCGCTTCCGGACGCTTTGTTCGCCCCTTCCTCCCCCAGCAGTCCGTCGGCGGGGAACTCAGTCTCCAGACCAGACGCAAAGAGCCGTTCGCATTCGCGGTCGGCAATTGTCACCGGTGAGTCGTCCGGTTTGTCCTCCGCCTCAATCCCACCCTTTCGCAACCGGAGCGCCAGCACGCCGGCCTCCTTAACCAGCCGCAACGCCGTTGCAAGCTCCTTTTCATATGCCATGACGCTATCTTAGTGGGTAGCGCCCAAACAAGACTGGGATCGCAAGGAGGCCTACTCGCACCATGTCGCGAACGATGCAGCCGCTCCCTGAAGAACGGCGCACCGTCTACCATCTGCTGAAATCCGCCTCCGAGGTTTGGGGCACTGCGCCCGCGTTGCTGCAACCCAAGGGCAACGGCGAATACCGGACCTACACCTGGTTGGACTACCGCGAGATCGCCGAGGAGTTGGCTGCCGGCCTTTTTTCTCTGGGGTTGGTCAAAGGTGACATCGTAGGGTTGGCCTCAGAGACCAGGGCCGAGTTCTATCTGGCCGATCTTGGCGTAATGACGGCGGGATGTATTGCGGCTGCCGTCTACACAAGCCTTTCGCCGGCCGAACAGGCAAAAACAATTCTCGCCTGCGAGCCGAAGGCTGTCTTCGTCGAGAACCCCAAAACCATGGCCGCGCTCCAATCAGCCGGAGCGGCGGCAATCCATACCCATTGGATTCTGCTGGAAGGCGATGCCGAAGGCGCCGTTACTTTCGCCGCGCTACGCGAACTCGGGCAGAAGCACCTGGTGGAAAACAGCGGCATCGTGGATTACTTCTGCAACCGCGTCTGTCCACAGGACCATGCCATCCTCTACCTGACTTCGGGTGCCACCGGCGAACCCAAGATGGGCCTGGTGACGCATCACGCCATCACGACTAATTGCGAGATGGGCCCCAAAGTACTGCCGGTCGGACCGGAAGATTGGACTCTTGCCTTTCTCCCCTCGGCACATATTACCCAGCGGCTGGTGATGGAACTCCTGATGATCCGCCACGGCGTGCCGGTTTGGTTTAGCGAGGGACTGGCCAAGCTCCCCAAGGAACTGCTTTCGGTCCGGCCGACGTTTTTCGTTGCTCCGCCGCGTCTCTGGGAGAGAATCTACTCGAGCATTTCGACCGAGATCCGCAAAAAACCCGCTCCCCTTCGTAAGTTGATTTACCTGGGGATTGGCGTTGGCAGTAATGTGTTGCGCGCGCGCCGGGCCGGCAAATCTCCGGATCCCTTTGCGGCTGCGTCGCTCAAATTTTTCGAGCGGGTCGTGTTCCGGAAGATCATCGCCCGGCTGGGCGGCCGGCTGCGGATTGCTGTCTCAGGCGCCGCGCCACTGGGCAAAGACCTTGCGGAGTTTTACGCTTCCATCGGACTTCCTCTCGTGGAGGGCTACGGTCTCACCGAGGGTGGTGTGGTCATCCTCAATCCTTTTGACCATCCAGTTGCTGGTTCCATCGGCGTTCCTCTGCCGGGCGTCGAAGTGAAGCTCGGTGAAGACAACGAACTGCTGATCCGCAGCCCATCGCTATTCTCCGGCTACTACAAGGATCCCGCGGCGACAGCCGCTGTTCTTCGCGATGGATGGCTGCACACCGGCGACATCGCCGAGATTGACAAGAAGGGGTTCATCTCCATTACGGGCCGCAAGAAGGAACTCATCGTCTCGTCCAATGGCAAGAAGATCTTCCCGGCGCGCATCGAGGCGTTATTTCAGCTCGAGCCTCTCGTCAACCAGGTTTTTCTGATCGGGGACCGGCTTCCGTACATGACTGCCATCGTCACCCTCAACCAGACGGCCGCCGAACAGGTGCGGGGGGCGACCGCAGCATCACTGGCGGAACTGGCGGAGTCTCCAGCGATTCAGTCGGAGATGAGAAAGGTTGTGACGAGGGTGAACAAACAACTCGCCCCGTTTGAGCAGATCAGGAAGTTCAAAATCATCGAGCGGGAATTCTCGCTGGAAGCGGGAGAGCTGACTCCTACGATGAAACTACGCCGGGCCAAAGTGCTCGAGAATTTCAAGCAGCAGATTTCGGAGTTTTACGCGGGCCGTGAAGACGCTTAGCCTCTTTGCTGTTGTTGCGTGGGGGCTCGCGGGCGCTGACCTGACGGTCCCCGCCGGAACGGGTTCTTTTCTGCTGCATGACGTGCAGGCCTGGCGCTTCTCCGATGGCCGGCACGAGATGATTCCCGAATTTGCCGCCACTCTCGACAACCAAACGGGCGAGGACTGGCGGAACGTCGTGTTCAAGGTGAATGTGCCCTGCCCGGGCCGCGACCAGCAGTCTTACACGGCAAAGCTCACGAAAGTGGAGCCCGGCTCACAACCGATGCGCATCACGGCTTACGACGCCTTTGACCGAGTTACATATTGCTCCGGCGGATCCCTAACCGTCGAGTTTCTCTCAGGCGAAAAGGTTCCTTCAGAACTCCGCCCGTCCTATGTTGTTTTCGGCTTCTCATACCAGGACGGCGATCAGCCCGCGTCTCTCGACCTCGAGGGCATTTTCGACACCCGGCGCGAGGGTGATTCGATGGGCCCGACGCGCGCCCTGTTCTGGCGGGACGGCGGCGAAAAACTCGCCGAACGCGTGGGTTCGCAGCCGGTAGGCTACTATGCCATCCGCGTCGAGCCAGGGGATATGGGTTTTTCCGGTTTTCTCCGCTCGCGCGACACGAATAACAACTCCGGGTTGGAGCACTACATCCGTTGGTACACGATCCCGCCCGGCAAGGCGGTGTTCCTCGGGTCGTTCCAGATGGGTCGCAGTCCGTATGGCCTGCTGACCGTCGTCGCTTCCAAGGACCCCGAAGGCTTTGACCTGTTGAAGGCCAAGTCACCGTCCGTACACGGCCGCGAGCTCATTCTTCCGCCGTTTCGCGCACCCGATCCCGTTCGAACCCGCATTCAGGTGAAGTAATCGCTTGGCCTCTGTCAAAATCTTTCTGGCCGTGGACAGCTCTATCGATGCGCACGCTTGAGTGCGGATCTCCCGTTTCGACCATCCCCGCGCACTTCATCCAATGACGTTGTTCCCGCCGTCGTGACCTGACGTTTCTCCTCAATGCCGCGTTCCCTCCTATTCCGGCCGCCATCGCGCCAGGTAGATGGCCGTCTTGCCTTCGTGCGAGGAGTAATAGCTCATCCAGATCTCTCCTCCATGGAAGACAAGGCCCGGATAGCTCGTGTCTCCACCCGACGGAAACGTCGTGAGTTCAGTGAGCGTGTCCTTGACGACCTCGCAAATCGAAGTTCTCGTTTTGCCGTCATACAAGCGACCCGCTGCAATCAGGCGCCCATCCGGAAGCCGCACCAGATTCGGTCCGCCGAGCCTCACGCCCAGATTGTTCCATCGCCATGTAACGTACGGTGGCTTGGCTCGACCCAGCACGGCCGTCTGCAAACCTTTGTCGCGCCGCAGCAGGATAAGCATCGACCCGTCCCCGTCGAAAGCAATCGCACTCTCATTCGGAAAGCCCTCTGAGAAAAGCTCCCGGTTCACGACCTCCCACTTCTTTCCGTCGCGGCTCCGATAGAGCCGCACCGCTTCGCCTCCGTTCGTCGGATAGCCGACTCCCCATGCCATGCCTTCGTGCCAGGTAACGCGCCAGAGCCAGTAATCGGGCTCACCGATCTCGACCCGCTTGCCCCAATTCCTACCGTCTTTCGAAAACCACGCGAATGTCTGGTGCTTCGGCGGCGGCGTGTGCATGGCTCCGGCCGCAGTCAGCATGAGTTCCCCCTTGGGAGTGATGGTGATCTTGGGATCGCGCAGGTCGGCGTCGCTCGCTTCGATTCGCGCGGCGGACTCCCACGTCGCACCGTCAGCCGATGTCAGCAAGCGGACCGCTCCGTCGGGAGAGACGTGACTTGCGCCCTCCCGAAAGACGCACCACCAGCGGTCTTTCCAGCGCGCGAGGTCGGTGAAGGCGTTGTGGGGCGCTGCGTCCCATATCTTCACGGCCGTTTGGCCATGCGCACCCGTGCACAAGGCCAGCATGAGCGCCATCACGATTCTCACGGTTTCTTAATCTCCTGCTTCTGCCAAAAGAAACTTGTCACCTCTGCTGCTACATCGTTATCTTAGATTGAGTTAAACGTCATGGCAGCGAACATTCCCATTACGGTCGCCCGGGGCGACGGCATCGGCCCCGAAATCATGGATGCCACCCTTCACGTGTTGAAGGCAGCCGGCGCACGCCTCGACATCGAGGAGATTGAGATCGGCGAGAAGGTCTACCTCCGTGGCAACTCCGCAGGCATCGAAAAAAGCTCGATCGACTCTCTTCTGCGGACCAAGGTATTCCTCAAAGCGCCGATCACAACACCGCAGGGAGGCGGCTTTAAGAGCCTGAACGTCACCACCCGCAAACTGCTGGGGCTCTATGCCAACGTCCGGCCGTGCGTTGCCTACGCTCCGTACGTGAAGACGAGGCACCCGGGAATGGACGTCGTGATCGTCCGCGAGAACGAAGAGGACCTGTAC
>Ga0335082_10006335_pt1 | contig 12913 bp, 12 predicted proteins | sample Lox_Sample_41_FD_206718 | JGI IMG/M metagenome (GOLD analysis project Ga0335082, IMG submission 206718) | Soil microbial communities from Loxahatchee National Wildlife Refuge, Florida, United States - Lox_Sample_4.1 | ecosystem: Environmental > Terrestrial > Soil > Wetlands | place: USA... | reverse complement strand
ATCATCTCGCGCTCGCAACCGGCGCCCCGGTCGGGCTCGCCTTCATCGATCGTCCGCGCCGGCGCATCGGCGTGGACACCTATGTCCGACTGAGCGCGAACGAGGAACAGGACCTGGCGACGTTTCGCGCCTACTACGCGGACAAGCGCGGCGTGCGTCCGCACCTGCAGGGCGATATCCGCTTCCTCCACGCGGGCATGCGCCAGGGCGATCATCACTGATGCTGGTGTTGGAGAAGGTAGCCAAGGCCTACGCCGGCGTGCGCAGCCGCAGCGTGCTGCGCGCAATCGACCTCGTCCTCGCCGCGGGCGAATACATCGCGGTGATGGGCGAATCCGGCATCGGCAAGTCGACGCTGCTCAATCTGATCGCGGGACTGGACCGGCCCGACGCGGGCCGCATCAGCCTCGACGGCGTCGACCTGACCGGCCTCGACGACGATGCGGCGACCATCCTGCGCCGCGAGCGCATGGGTTTCGTGTTCCAGGCGTTCCATATCCTGCCCTACCTTACGCTGGCGCAGAACGTGGCGCTGCCGCTGGTCCTGAACCGCGTCGCGGAGGAGGAGGGCGGGCAGCGCGCGCGCGCGATGCTCGCGGCCGTGGGACTGGCCGGCCGCGAAGCGAGCATGCCGCGCGAACTCTCCGGCGGCGAGCTGCAGCGCGTCGCCATTGCGCGCGCGCTGGTGCACCGGCCGAAGCTGCTGCTCGCCGACGAGCCCACCGGCAACCTCGATCCCGACAGCGCGGCGCAGGTGCTGGCACTGCTGCGCGAACGGGTGAAGGGCGGGAACGCGGCCGGCATCCTGGTCACGCATTCGCAGGCGGCGGCCGCGACCGCCGATCGCATCCTCGTGCTGAGCGCGCAGGGACTGCGGGAGGCGGGCTGATGCGCGCGCTGGCCGTGCCCGGCTGGTCGCGCGCGGCGCTCGTGCTCGCGCCGCTGGCGCAGCACAAGGGCAGGCTCGCGCTCTCGGTGCTCGCGATCACGCTGGGGGTGGCGCTCGGGTATGCGGTGCAGCTGATCAACGCCGTGGCCCTGGGCGAGTTCTCGCAGGCAGTGCGCGCGCTCGCCGGCGAGGCCGACCTGGAGATCCGCGGCCCGCGCGCGGGCTTCGACGAAATGCTCTATGCGCGCGTCGCGCGGCTGCCGCAGGTGGCGGCGGCGAGCCCGGTGCTGGAAGCCGACGCGAAACTGCCCGGCAGGCGCGAGCCGCTGCGCGTGCTCGGCGTCGATGCGTTTCGCGCGGTGCAGGTGCAGCCGGAACTGATCGGCGCTGCGTCCGCGGACACGCTCGACCTGCTGCGCCAGGACGCGGTGTTCCTCAGCCCGGCTGCCGCCGCGAGCCTGGGCCTGAACCCGGGCGACCGCCTGACGCTGCAGGTGGGATTGGGCGAGGTGAGCTTGCGCGTCGCCGGGCTGCTGCGCGGGCGCGCGCGTGAGCGCCTCGCGGTGATGGACATCGCCGCGGCGCAGGCGGCGCTGGGCCGCATCGGCAGCATCAGCCGCATCGACATGCGCCTGCGCCCCGGCGCGGACGCCGAGGCGCTGGGGGCGCGGCTGCAGCGCGAGCTGCCCCCTGGCCTGATCGTGGAGCGCCCGCAGAGCGACCTGCAAAGGAATGCGAGCCTGTCGCGCGCTTACCGCGTCAACCTGAACGTGCTCGCGCTGGTGGCGCTGTTCACCGGCGGCTTCCTCGTGTTCTCGGCGCAGGCGCTGTCGGTGGTGCGCAGGCGCGCGCAGCTCGCGCTGCTGCGCGTGCTCGGCGTCACCCGCGGCGGCCTCGCGCGCATGCTGCTCGCCGAGGGCGCGCTGATCGGCGCGATCGGTGCCGCGCTCGGCCTGGCCGCCGGTTACCTGATGGCCGCGGCCGTGCTCGCGCGCTTCGGCGCGGACCTGGGCGCGGGGCAGTTCCGCGGCTTGCATCCCGCCCTGCAGGCGAACCCTTGGGCGAGCGCGCTGTTTTTCGCGCTGGGCGTGCTCGTCGCCGTGGCCGGCAGCCTGGTGGTGGCGCTGGAGGCGGCGCGCGCGGCGCCGGCGCAGGCGCTCAAGGCGGGCGACGAGCAGACCGCGTTCGCGCGCCTGCGGCCCGCCTGGCCCGGCGCCACGTGCATGTTGCTGGGCGCCGTGTGCACGCTGCCCGGACCCATAGGCGGCATCCCGCTGTTCGGCTACGTCGCGATCGCGCTGATGCTGGTGGGCACGCTCGCGCTGATGCCGCGCTTCGCAACCACGGTGTTCGCGCTGCTGCCGCGCCCGCCCGGCGCGGGTGCGCGGCTGGCGCTGGCGCAATTGCAGGGCGCGCCGGGACAGGCTGCCGTGAGCCTGGCCGCGATCGTGGCGAGCTTCTCGCTGATGGTCGCGATGGCGATCATGGTGGCGTCGTTTCGCGTTTCGCTGACCGCCTGGCTCGATCAGGTGCTGCCGGCCGACCTGTACCTGCGCACCGGCATGGGCGGTGACACCGCTTACCTGTCGCCTGCCGATGAAGCGCGCATAGCGGCGCTGCCGGGCGTGCGCCGCGCGGAGTTCCTGCGCTTGCAGCAGCTGCTGCTCGCGCCGGGCCGGCCTGCTGTGGCTCTGCTCGCGCGCTCCTTCGGCGGCGACGACCCGGGCGAGCGGCTGCCGCTGGTGGGCGAGTCGTACGTTCCGCGCGCGGGCGAGCCGCCGCCGCTGTGGGCGAGCGAGGCCATGGTCGATCTCTACGGCTATCGCGTTGGTGCGGTGGTGGAACTGCCGCTCGCAGGCAAACTGCAGCGCTTCACCGTCGCCGGCATTTGGCGCGATTATGCGCGCCAGCACGGCTCCGTGATCATCGGCCGCGAGCTCTACATTGCCCTGAGCGGCGACCGCAACGCCAACGACGCGGCGCTGTATCTCGCGCCCGGCGCGGACGCCGACGCGGTCGTGCGGGAGATACGCGCGAATATTCCGGGTGCGGCCAACCTCGAGTTCGGCGCGCCCGGGGACATCCGCGCGCGCTCGCTCGACGTGTTCGACCGCACCTTCGCCGTTACTTACGCGCTGGAAGCGGTCGCGGTGCTGATCGGCCTGTTCGGCCTGTCGTCGAGTTTCGGCGCGCTGGTGCTCGCGCGCAGCCGCGAATTCGGCATGCTGCGCCACGTCGGCATGACGCGGCGCCAGGTCGGCGCGATGCTCGCATCCGAGGGCGCGCTGGTGGGCGCGCTCGGGCTCGCGCTGGGCCTGGCGCTCGGATGGGTGATCAGCCTGGTGCTGATCCATGTCGTCAACCGCCAGTCGTTCCACTGGAGCATGGAACTGCATCCGCCCTGGGGACTGCTTGCGCTGCTGGCGGCGACCTTGCTCGCGCTCGCGACGCTGACCGCGCTGGCGAGCGGGCGCCGCGCCCTCGGCGTGGACGTGGTGCGCGCGGTGCGGGAGGATTGGTGAGCGCCGCGGCAGCCGGCGTGCGCGCCATATGCCTGGCTTTGCTGGCCGCATGCTGCTCGGTCTGCGCCGCAGGCGAGTACCCAGCAGTACGCGCAGGTGTCGAGATGCAGTTTCCGCGCGACCAGGGCAGCCATCCGCAGTTCCGCACCGAGTGGTGGTACCTCACCGGCTGGCTGAAAAAGGCCGATGGCAGCGAACTCGGCATGCAGATCACGTTCTTCCGCAACCGCCCGCTGATCGCCGAAGACAATCCGAGCAGTTTCGCGCCGCGCCAGCTTCTGTTCGCGCATGCCGCGCTTGCCGACGCCAAAGCGGGCAGGCTCCTGCACGACCAGCGCGCCGCGCGTGCCGGCTTCGGCCTGGCGGAAGCCAGCGAGGGAGGCACGGACGTGTGGATCGACGACTGGTCGCTGCAGCAGAATGAAAGCGGCTACCGCGCCAGCATTGAGGCGCACGATTTCACGTATGCGCTCGAGTTCAAGCGCACCGGGCCCGTGCTGCTGCAAGGCGAGCGCGGATTCAGCCGCAAGGGACCGCGACCGGAACAGGCGAGCTATTACTACAGCCAGCCGCAGCTGGAAGTGTCGGGAATGGTGACAGTCAAGGGCGAGCGCTACGCCGTGAGCGGCCGCGCCTGGCTGGATCACGAGTGGTCGAGCGCATACCTGGCCGCTGAGGCAATCGGCTGGGATTGGGTGGGATTGAATCTCGACGACGGCGGCGCCGTCATGGCATTTCGCATCCGCGGCAGGGACGGCGGCACCTACTGGGCGGGCGGCGCCCTGCGCGCCGGCGACGGCCGCGTGCGCATATTCGATCCGAGGGAAGTACGTTTCGAGCCGCTGCGCCGCTGGCGCTCGCCGCGCACCGGCGCGGAGTATCCGGTCGCAATACGGCTGCGGGCGGGGGACATCGAATTCGTATTGCAGCCGCTGCTGGACGATCAGGAGCTCGATGCGCGCGCGAGCACCGGCACGATCTACTGGGAAGGGGCGGTGCGGGCGCGCGCTGCCGGCGGGGCACGCGGCTCGGGCTACCTCGAGCTTACCGGATACTGGCGACCGCTGAAGATGTAGACATGCGCAACACCCGGAAATCGTCGTCGCGGCGGCCGCGTCGACGCCAGTGCGGCGAGGCCAAGATACAGGGCGCGCACGCCGGTCCGGCTATTTCGCGCGCGGGTTACGCGCTAAACTGGCGAATTCCACACAGAGCAAAAGCAGAGCATGAAGAAGAGCGCGGAAGAAGTGCCGGGGTTCGAGCCGGAATTCGTCGCCGGACTGACGAAAATCTTCGATGACATGATTCCGTTCAACCGCGTGCTCGGGTTGACGATCACCAGGCTGACGGCGTCCGGCGCCAAGGGCAGGATAGACATGCGCCCCGACTTGATCGGCCATTTCATTTCCAAACGCCTGCACGGCGGGGTCATCAGCGCCGGGCTCGATGCCATGGCCGGCGTCGCCGTGATGGCGGCGATCGGCGCGCGCCACATGGACGAGGCGCCGCTGCAGCGGCTGCATCGCTTCGGCAAGCTCGGGACCATCGATCTGCGCGTCGATTTCCTGCGCCCGGCCGTCGGCGAACGTTTCGAATTGCAGGCCAACGTGCTGCGCCTCGGCTCGCGTGTCGCAACCGCGCGCATGGAGTTTCTCGGCGCAGACGGAACGATTCTGGCCAGTGGCGCGGCGGCCTATATCGTTTCCTGAATGGTGCAACTGTTGAATCGAACTGAAGTCACGCAGAAGGTGGACGCCTGCTCGCGCGAGCCGAGCACGCGCCGAAGCGCGCCGCCACTGTGCGGCGACGCGATCGATTGACGCGCCGGGCGCGTTCCGAGGGGAATTTACGAATTTCGGGCAAGGGGGGGTAAACATGGGCAAGGCGGATTGGGTGTTTCAGCTGGACGGCGATACGCGCGGCATTGCGCGCAAGCTGGCCGAGGGCGTCAACGCTTCCATATTTCCGGGCGAGAACGTGATGCTCTCGGTCGTGCGCGTCGATCCGCACGCTACCGGCAGCGTGCACAGTCACCCCGAAGAACAGTGGGGCGTGCTGCTGCGGGGCCGTTGCACGCGCATACAGGGCGGGGAGGAGGTGAACGCTACTGCCGGTGATTTCTGGCACACGCCGGGCGGCGTAAGCCACGGCATACGCACCGGCGAGGAAGGTGCGGTCATCCTGGATATCTTCAGCCCGCCTCGCGCCGAATACAGGCAAGCCGGACAAGGGTTCGGCAAGGCGATGCTGAAGGAAACATGAGCCTGCGCCAGCGCGCCGATTCAGGGAACGGCAGCGGTCTGCCCTCAGGCGGCAATTCCTCGCCCAGGCTGAGCAGCATCGCCACCGTCACGTAAGTACCGCTGACCGCGATCAGGTCGACGAGCTGTTGTTCCCCGAGGATCGCCCTGGCTTTGCGGAACCGCTCGTCGCTGATGCGGTGCTCGGCGGCCATGGTCATGCACACGTCGTAGACCACCTCAATGTCTCCAGCGTGAGCTGGGGAAAGCGCTTCGATGCGGGAGTGACCATGCGCTGCTCCTTTCAAGATTGGTTATCGTGAGCCGCCGGGATCGCGCCGATGCGCTCCCAGGCGCGCTGCGTGCGTTTCGCGCGCGCCGACGCGGCGACGGCGAGCAGGCCGCGGTCGCGCTTCCAGCGCAGGGCGGCGGCGTCGTCCGGGACGGCGTCCCAGCACGGCTCGGCGTCGCGCACGAGCGCGGCGCCGGTTTCAAGCGCACCGGCCAGCGCGATATGCATCGGCGGCGCGTTCGCATCCTCCCGCGCGAGCGCGCGCAGCGCGTGCAGCGCTGCCAGGGCGCGCTCCAGCCATTGCCGCGGCCAGCCGAGACGGCGCGCCTCGCGCAGCAGGTAGGCGAGGATCGCGGCATGCACGTGCAGGTCCTCGATCGTGCGGAACGGCTTGACGTAACGCGCGTAGCCGTCGCCTTCGAGCAGGTCGTCCGCAGCGACCGCGACGCGCTCGAAGCGCACTTCGGCATGCGCGACCTCGGGAACGAAAGATATTTCGCGCATCGCGCGCAGCGACACGCCCGGCGCGCCCTGGCGCACGCGCACGAGCCTGAGCGGGACGCGGCCGCCCGCGGCGGCATCCCCGACGCGCGCCGCGACGAGCAGCAACGCGCTTTCGGGTCCGAGCGTGGTCCAGCGCTTGGCTCCGTCGAGGAGGTAACCTCCTTCCGGACCGGGCTGCGGCCTAAGCGTGGTGCGGATCGCATTCGGATGATTGCCTCCGGCTTCGCTCACGCACAGCGAGGCGAGCGCATCCGCGGGCAGTTGCGGCACCAGTGCTCGCAGTGCCGCCTGGTAGCCGGCGCAGAACGCCCACGCGACGCGGTCGGCGGCGAAGCCGCCGGCGATGGCGCAGTCGATGGTGCGTGGATGGCGCCGATTCAGCGCAACCTGGCGCGGCCACCAGAGATGCACCGAGTCGCACGCGGCCGCCGGCGTCGCGCGCAGCAGATAGTCGAGGTCCCCGTTCCGGTCGCGCATGCGCAGCCCGATCAGGCGTCGAGCCTGATGCCCCGCCCGGCGGCGCAGCACTCGGCCGCGACGATGGTGTTACACAGCAGCATGGTGATGGTCATCGGGCCCACCCCGCCCGGGACGGGCGTGATCCATCCGGCGCGCTGCAGCGCGGCGCCGTAGTCGACGTCGCCGGTCAGCTTGCCCTCGGGCGAGCGGTTGATGCCGACGTCGATCACCGCCGCGCCATGTTTGACCATGTCGCCGCCGATCGCGTGCGCTTTGCCGACAGCGCAGACCAGCACGTCAGCGCGGCGGGTGTGATGCGCGAGATCCCTGGTCTGGGAGTGGCACAGGGTGACGGTGGCGCCCGCCTGCAGCAGCAGCAGCGCCGCCGGTTTGCCGACGATGTTGCTGCGGCCGACGACCACCGCCTCTGCACCGCGCAGGTTCAAGCCGGTGGTCTTCAGCATTTCCATGATGCCGGCCGGCGTGCACGGGACGAACCTGGGGTGCCCGGACAGCAGGCTGCCGAGATTGCTCACATGCAGGCCATCCACGTCCTTGACCGGAGAGATGCGCTCGATTACCGCCGCTTGCGCCAGATGCGCGGGCAGGGGCAGTTGCACCAGGATGCCGTGTATGGCGGCGTCGGCGTTGAGCCGGTCGATGAGCGCGAGCACAGTGGCCAGGGTGCTGTCGGCGGCGAGCGCATGCTCTTCCGACCGTATGCCGATTTCGCGGCAGGCGCGGATCTTGTTGCGCACATAGATCTTCGAAGCGGGATCGTCGCCGATCACGACCGCCGCGAGGCCGGGGGCGATGCCGGCGGCATTGAGCCTGTCCGCGCGCAGCTTCCAGTCCGCGCGCAGCTTGTGCGCGAGCTTCTTGCCGTCGATGATGGTGGCCGTCATGGTGTGCTCCGGGGTGCGCGCGCTTGGCGCATGGCTGGGTCGAAATGCGGGGTGGTCAGCTCGGGACTTGCGGAATTTTAGCAGGGTATCGAGGCCCGCCCAATTTCGGTTAAGCTTGCGCCTCGCAAAAACATCCCCGGAGCCGTGGCATCGATGGCGCCAAGCACGCCCTCCAGCTTTATCACCGTACGCGGCCGCAGGCTCGAATACCGGCGCATCAGCCCAGCAGGCGACGGCCCGACCCTGGTGTTCCTGCACGAGGGCCTGGGCTCGATCGGCCAGTGGCGCGACTTTCCCGAGCGCATTGTCGCAGCCTGCGGGCTGCCCGCGCTCGTCTACGCGCGCTATGGCCACGGACAATCGGACGTGCTGCAACAGCCGCACGGCGTCGATTTCATGCACCTTGAAGCGCTGGAGACCCTGCCCGAGCTGCTGCGCGAACTCGGGGTGGAACGCCCGATTCTGATCGGCCACAGCGACGGCGCCTCGATCGCGTTGATCTATGCAGGCTCGGGCCACCCGCTGCGCGGTCTGGTGGCGATGGCGCCGCACGTGTTCGTCGAGGATATCAGCATCGAAGGCATCGTCGCGGCGAAAAAGGCGTTCGAGTCCACCGATCTGCCGCAGAAGCTCGCGCGCTACCATCGCGACGCGACAAAGACATTCTACGGCTGGAACGACATCTGGCTTGCGCCCGCGTTTCGCGCGTGGAACATCGAGCGCTTCCTGCCCGCCATCGCATGCCCGTTGCTCGCGATCCAGGGCGATGGCGACGAGTACGGCACTATGGCGCAGGTCGACGCGATCGCGCGCCAGGCCGGCGGGCCGGTGGAGGTGCTGAAGCTGGAGCGCTGTGGACACTCGCCGCAGCGCGACCACCCGGAAGCCGTTGCGCGCGCCGTGGTCGAATTCGCCAGGCGCTGCACATCACCCTGATCGCGGTGACGCCTGATTCAGCGGGCCGCTGTCGGGGGACCGATTCCAGCTCCTGTTGGACAGCGAGTGCGCGTCTAGCGCGGGTGATCGCCGGTCGGCTTGAGTCGCCAAACCTGCGGCCGCGCCGGCCAGGTGCCGCGCTCGAGCATGCGCTCACCATTGAACACGAGCCAGCTCTCTCGCCCGTAATGCGGTAGCGGCCGCGCGAGTGCCGCCAGCGACGGCGCATCGCGCGCGGAGACCAGCACGACGACGCGCCCGTCCCCGGCGCGGGCGGTCCAGACCTGCGCGCTGCCGCTTGCGGGCGCGAGTTGCGGCGGCCGCGGCGCGAGATGTTCGCGCGCCAGCCAGGCGTCGATGTCGCCATGCAATCCGGCGACGAGCAGCGCGGACGCGTCGGCATTCGCCGTGTTCGTGCGCTCGAGCAGCCGGGCGGCGAGGTCCTGCGCAGCGGTTCGCAGCGCCGCGTCTGCACCCGGCACGATCAGCGCGGGATGCTCGGCGAGCATGAGGTCGCGCAGGATCGGCGGTGCTTCGTTTGCGGCCAGGCGCCGCCACAGGCGCATGTCGGGATCGAGCGCGACCTCGAGCGGCTCGGCCGCAAGCGCGAGCACGGCCGTGGTGCGTTCGTGCGCGATCTCGACGCGCCATTCGATCTCGCCGTCGGCGGTGCGCACGGCCAGCGGAAGCGAAAGCGCATACGCCGGCGCGTTCTGTTCCAGGTCCACGCTCAGGCGCCAGCCGTTCGCCGCCGCCGCCGCCGCGTTCGCGCCGGCGATGCGCAGCATCGGCGCGCCGGGACGTTGCAGCCATTGCGCGAAGAATGCGCCGAGGTGGCGGCCGGAAGCGCGCTCGAACGCGGCGCGCAGGTCTTCCCAGGACGCAACGCGAAAGCGGTACTCGCGCCAGAAATCGCGCACCCCGCGGTCGAACGCATCATTGCCGATCGCGTCGCGCAGCATGAAGAACAGCATGGCCGACTTGTTGTAGCCGACGATCTGCGACGCGCCGTGGGTGCGTGCGGTGAAGCGCGCGAGGGGCCGGTCCTCGGCGCTCGGCATGGCCGCGAAGTCGCGCAGCCAGGCGAGGCGCGCGGCGCGCGCCGCTTCGGCGCCCTCGCGCTCACGGTAGGCGTAGTCGGCCATGAAGGTGGTGAGGCCCTCGGACCAGTTGCCGCGCGCATAGTCCGGATAGACGCCGTTGCCCCACCAGTTGTGCAGCACTTCGTGGCCGAGCGAGGTCGCACGGATGAAGGGCAGGCGCAGGACGTCGATGCCGAGATAGGTGAGCGTGGGCATGCCGAAGCCGGTCGGGGTGGGGCTGGACACCACGCTGAATTCGGAGAATGGATAGGGCCCGATCCGGCTCTCGTACAGGTCGAGATAGCCGGCTACCGAATCGAGATAACCGGAGGCGAGTTGCGCCAGTTCGGGATGGAAGTAGGTGCGCAGCCGCACTTCGCTTCCGGCCGCGGTGCGCACGCGCCGTTCCTCGACACGATAAGGTCCGGCGATGAGCGTGATGCCTTCGGCGGGCTGGCGGAACTCGAAGCGCGCGCGATAGCGCCCGGCGGCCTCGCTCTCTTCGAGCAACCGTCCCGGCACGAGCCCGCGCTGCCCGGCGGGCAGGTCGAGTTCGACGCTGTAGCGCTCGAGCGCGCCGCTCACCGCGGGATACCAGCCCGAGCCGGCAGGCAGGAAGGTGCCATCGCTTGCGCTCGCGGGTTCGGCGTAGGTGAGCGTGTCGCGGTGATCCTGGCTGCGATCGAGCGGGGCGAGCCTGCCGCTCCAGGCGATGTCGATGCGGCGCCCGGCCGGCAGGCTGATGCGCTGGAATCCGTCGATCAGCCTGGGGACGGGTTCGATGCGGCGGCCGTCTACGGCAAGCGCATCGATGCGAAAGCGCGACGACAACACCAGCGTCGCGGCGCGCGCTGCTTCGAAGCGCAGGCTGTCGCGCCCTTCGAGCGATTGCGTCGCGGGCTCGATGCGCACGTGAATGCGATGCGTTGGCGCTGCAGCGGCCAGCGCCGCCGGCGCCAGCCCCAGCGCGCAGATCAGGGCGGCAAGCCAAAGCGCCGGCCTGATCATTTCGGCGGCGGAAATTTCGCCAGCAGTTCGATCGTCCTGCCCGCGCGCTTCGCCTTGAGCGGAAGCCAGGTCCCCGGCGCCATGCCGACGACGATGGCCTTGAGTTCCTCCGGATTTCTCACCGGCCTGCCGGCCGCTTCGGTAATCACATCCTGCACTTTCAACCCGCTCGCCTCGGCAATGCTGCCCGCGTTTACGCCGAGCACGCGTATGCCGTCCGGGGCCGCTTCGATCGCTATGCCGAGCAGCGGTCGCGGCGGTGCGGCCGCTGCTGCCGGCGCATAGGGCAGTCCGTACACCGCGCTCGCCAGGTCTGCTGAAAATTCGGCGCAGTCGGCTTCGTGGTCCCAGGGCAGCAGCGATAGCACGCGCTTGATGCCGAGGCTCTCGAGCTGATGCGGCACGCCGTCGCCATGCGCGATGTGCCTGGCGCCCATGACGCCGACAACCAGCGTATCCGGGCTGCGCGCCGCGGCGTCCGCGAGCGCCTGCGCCATGGCCCGGTCCCACACGAGCTGGGCTTCGACGAAGTGCTTGAATTCCGGGTCCGTGCGCGCCGCTGCGGACTTCTTCTCCTCCGGATGCTGCGCGTAGCTGTCGAACAGGCGCGACAGATAAGCGGCGCTCGCCGGGGCGGGTTCGGAAACGCCCTCGCGCTTGTCTGCAGGCACGCTCGCCAGGCCGTTCGCGCCCACCGCGCGCACGAAGTCGCGCTCGACATTCAGCGCGATCATCGGAATGCGGTGCATGCGCGCGAAATGAAACAGCGGCAAGTAGAAGGCGGCGTCGTATCCCCATACGTGCGACCAGTCCGATGCCTTGAGGAAATCCTCCTCGTTGAGTTCGCCTGCGACCCAGCGGTCGAGTGCGGGCTGCACCCGCCGCGGAAACATCTCGAAGCCCAGCACGAGCTTCGGGCGCAGGGCCGCGAGCGCGGCGATGGTGTGCAGCTCCCAGCGATGATCGTCGGCACTGTCGTGCGATTCGCCGAGCAGGGCGATCCGGGCATTGGCCGCGCGCGCCAGGATTTCTGCAGGCGCGACGCGCGCACCGCCGGGGACGGCCCACTCTCCCTCTGGCACGCAGCCCGGGTGGGCGCGCGCCGGCTGCGCCAACGCCGCAGTGAGGGCTGCGGCGGCAATCAGGCCAAGCGCGCGCGCACCCATGTCGATGAATTTTTGCATGGCGGAATTGTACTGGACTTCATTCGCGCGGCGGCGGAATCTCCTATAATTGGGCAACGGAATTCGACTAACGCCAAAGAGGAATGACATGAGTTATACCTTGCCCGTTTTTCTGGCCCATGCGGTCGCACTGGAGCAGGAAGCCGCCGAGCGCTATCTCGAACTGGCGGACATGATGGAAGCGCACCGCAACGACGCCGTCACCGCGGTGTTTCGCGACATGACGCGCTTTTCGCAGCTGCATCGCGACGAGGTCAAGGCCAGAGTGGGCGATATCGAGTTGCCGCAGCTGCGGGTGTGGGAGTACCGCTGGAGCCTGCCGCCGGAGGTGGGCGGCGAGGAAGGCTTCGACTACATGATGGAAGCCTACAATGCGCTCAGATACGCGCGCGAAAACGAAGTGCGCGGTATGGAGTATTACCGCTCGGTGGCGGAGGCATCCACCGATCCCGAGGTGCGGCGACTGGCGACCGAGTTCGCCAACGAGGAAGCGGAGCACGTCGCGGCGCTCGACAGATGGATCGCGCTGACGCCGCGGCCGTCCTCGAGCTGGCAGGAAGACCCGGATCCGCTTTCACCCGTGGTCTGATTCCCCTGACCCGGCCGCAGTGGCGCGCGCCGCGCCCGGGTCGGCGCTGTCGGGCGGCCCGTTTCTTTCGGGGTAGCGCTGCGTGATCGCGCGCGCATTCAGCAGCAGGCCGGCCACCAGGGTGAACAGCGCCACCGATCCGAGGATGACGGCGGCCGCGGTCCAGGGCCGCTGCAATTGCTGGCGCAACTCGATCAATCGTATCGCCACCCCGATCCAGGTTCCGGTGGCGCAATAGGCCAGAAACTGCAGCGCGAGCAGGCTCCAGCGTCTGCGGTACAAAAACAGCAGCGGCGCAGCGAC
>Ga0335082_10006332_pt1 | contig 12916 bp, 11 predicted proteins | sample Lox_Sample_41_FD_206718 | JGI IMG/M metagenome (GOLD analysis project Ga0335082, IMG submission 206718) | Soil microbial communities from Loxahatchee National Wildlife Refuge, Florida, United States - Lox_Sample_4.1 | ecosystem: Environmental > Terrestrial > Soil > Wetlands | place: USA... | reverse complement strand
TTGTAGCGCTTGGCGGCCAGGATCGGCTCATCGAGAGGCAAATCTCTCAACGAACGATCGAGCAATCCGCCGGCAATTCCACGGATGCTCGATTCGGCGAGGGGGATGCCTCGCACTAACAGGGTCTTGGCCTGCAGTAACTCCTCAGGCGTGACCGGCCTTGTCTGCATCTCACGCAGGTTTCGCAGCACGAGCGCCCGGGCCTTGGCCACATTGGGTGGATCGCAAGCATAGGAGACCGTAAAAACGGAACGGGTCTTTCCGGATTGGAGCGCCGCGCCTACCGAGTATACCAGGCCCGTATTTTCCCGCAGGTCTCGATACAGCCGGGTAGCGTAGAAGGCACCGGAAAGAACGTTCATGCCCAATTGGAGCGGATAGTAGTCCGCCGCTTGCCGCGTCAGTTCGAAAGTCTCGCCGAGCGTTACGTCATCCTGCACTCGGCTGCGATCAGGCACTACCGTGAAGGTCGGCTTATTGCGCGGCACTGGCGGGAGATCCGTCTCGGGCTTCGGCCCTGTCGCCTTCCATTCGGCAAAATATTTTTCCACAACGGCCTTTGCCTGCTCGGGTGTTATTTTGCCAATGACGACAATCGTCGTGAGATCGGGACGAAAGACCTTTTCGTAGTAAGCGCGCACGTCTTCGAGCTCGACTGACGCCACGGTCTCCGGTGTTGCCTGACGCAGAGTTGGATCATTCTCCGGGTATATCGCTTGCAGGAGCGCCCGTTGCGAGAGGTAAACAGGACTTTTAAGTTGACCGGCCACCGCCTGACGGGTCCGCTGCTTCACGGCTTTGAAAGCCGCTTCCGGGAGCGCGGGGTGCAAGAGGTTGTCCGCCAGCAGCTCTAAGCCCCGGACGAAGCTTTCCGAGAGGACTTGGAGCGAAAAGCGCGTCCCCACCGATGTTTGAGCTCCGATGTCATCGAGGGCTTCCTGGAAAGCAAGACGGTCCAATTTCATCGATCCGTAGGATAAAAGATCGTCGAGAATCTGATCGACGCCTTCCTTTGATTTTGGCACTTCGAGCTCGGGCCGGTTTTTCACCGCGCCGTAGACGCTGACCGTATCACTGATGCTCTCCGGTTGAACAATTAATCGCAGCCCATTGTTCAACATAGTCACCGTAGGGTTAACTCCCGACGTCGGCACCTCGAGCGGGTTCAATCTCTTTTTCGCCCATGCGGGCAGCGGAACCGATTTTGTCTCCTTCGGAGCGAAAGACTCACTGCCCGAACGGGAACCTTCGGAAGCTACCGGACTACCGGATTCGCTCGGCGTTAACACGGCTACGACGGCAGCATCATTGACAAGGTATTTTCTTGCGACCCGATTCACATCCGCGAGTGTAACTTTCTTGATCGCCTCGATGTCGTCGTCCGGAGAGGCGCGTCCTTCAACCGCCAGCGCTTGCGACCATTCACGGGCAAGCCCTGAGATGGAATTTCTTCGAAACTCTGCTTCTGCGATTTCGCGACGCTTAGTTGCTTCGACGAGATCGGCGGGAATACCCCCCTTGATGTATGCGTCAACGATTTGCTTCATTGCAGCGATCAGCGCAGAGCTGTCTTGCCCGCGCGGAAATGTCGCGTTGGCGTAACCTAAGCCGGCCTTGGGAAGCGCAACCGCGTCGAACCCGGCAGAGAGCGCTTTTCCTTCGGCAGCCAACGCGTACAAGTCTCCCCTCTGGCTGTCCAGGGCATCGGCGAGAACGACGCCGGCCGCGAAATCTGGATCGTCGTAGCCCGGCAAGCGATAAACGACCGCGGCGGTTCCGTAGGGAAGATCCGAATCAACCTCGATGGTTGCGGGCTTTATGGGTTGGAGTTGAATTTGAGGTCGCGCAGGCACCGGCCGGCGCGCAATCGGTTCAAACAATCGCTTGATGCTCGCTAAGGCCGCATCAGGATTAACGTCTCCAACGATTATCAAGATGGCATTGTTAGGCGCGTACCATTTTCTATAAAAGTCTTTGAGCATCTTCCCGGTTGTCTTTTGGAAAGATGGACGCGTGCCGAGCGCGTCGTGCGCATACGGCGTGCCCGCGAAAACCTCAGCAAGCAACCGGGAGTAGAACATGTACTGGGGATCGGAAAGGTCCTGCGCCACCTCTTGCTCGATGGCTCCCCGTTCCTTTTTCCACAGTTCTTCTGTGTTCAGGACGTCACGCATGCGGACGGCTTCGATATTCAACGCAATTTCGAGATCGCTGGAGGGGACCGTAAAAAAATACTGGGTCACGGCCTGCTGGGTATTGGCGTTGAAGTGGCCGCCCATTGCCGCGATAAGATTGGAAAGTTGGGCGGCTGAAAGCCCCGGGCTGCCGCGAAACATCATATGCTCGAGGGCATGCGCCATCCCCGGAAAACCCTCGGGTGCTTCATTCGAGCCAACCAAATAGTTAATCTCCGTGGTCACCACCGGTGCGAGATTGTTCTGCACTATGACCACGCGGAGACCGTTGCTCAGCGTCGCCCGTGTGACATTCGTGTCCGCGGCGGCCTGAACCCGCGCGATAAAACTCAGGAGCGCCGCCACCAGTTGAATCGAGACTAAGATTTTTATCTGTCGACCGTGCCGCATGTTGTCCTTCCTAAGGTCAAGGAAATTCTCCTACTCCAGCATATCTGATAAGAGCGTCAATCCAACTCCGGTCGCGAGTTATTTGCACGAGTTTCAAGGCCCCGGTTCTATTCAGCGGGATTACAGCCGCACAGAGCGAGGAAACACGAGAGAAACCAGAAACAAAGCTACACCGAAGAGGATAATCGATGGTCCGGGTAAGAATGTAAACATATGCGCGACGAAGAGTCCGGCCACGCTGATAATCCCTCCCAAGAGAGTGGATATGATGAGAAAGGCCCTCATGCTTTTCGCGAGATTTTTACCGATGGAAGCGGGAATAATGGTGAGCGCGCCCATGAGCAGCGTCCCCACCAGTTTAATTCCCAAGGATACGATGAGCGCAAAAATCGCTAGCAGGAAGAGATCGAACCAGCGTCCCACCCCCTGCACCCGCGCAAGATCAGGCGTCGTCGTCCGAAAGACAAACTGGCGGGCAAGCCCTAGCGTCATCGCGGCGGAGGCAAGAGCGAGCCCTGCGGTAATCGTAAAGGCGAGGGGTGATAACGCTGGAAATTCGCCAAAAAGAGAATGAATCAGTTCCTGGTCCGGAATAGTGAGGACTCCAACAGCCAAGCTCGTTGTAAAAAGTAGTCCCACCAATGCGTCGCCTGGAAGCGTCGTGCGTCCCTCCAACCACCACACAATGGCTGCAGCCGCCAAAACAAATAGCAAAACACCCCAAAACGGGTCCACCGCGTAGGCCAGCGCAAGCGCGATCCCCGGAAGCGCAACATGCGAGAGCGCATCACCGACGAGAGCCATCCGTTTCAGGATAATGAATGAGCCGATGCTACCCGAGGCAATTCCCACGGCGGAGGCGATCACAAGCGACGATAAAGGGGGTACGTACATATCACTGACGATGCGCTTGGTCCTGATGTTTGAAAAACGACCCTTCTCCAAATAGTCTTGTCAAATCCTCCGGACGCAGCACGTCATGCGGTTTGCCGTGACATAGCATCTTGCGATTGAGGCATAAGACCTGATCTGCGTAGCGGTAAACGATATTGATCTCATGAGAAATGAGAAGGATCGTCGTGCTCCGCTCCTTTTGCAGCCGCTGTAAAATATGATACACGGTCTCTTCAAATCCGACATCGATCCCGGCGGTGGGCTCGTCAAATAGCATCACCTCGGGATGATCGACCATGGCCCAGCCGATCAGAAGGCGCTGGAGCTGTCCGCCGGAAAGCTCGCCTATCGGCCGGTCCAATATATCCTGCGCAAGCCCCACCAATGAAAGCTCATGCGAAAGATGTTCTACAAACGCGCGATCCGGAAACCAAAAACCTTTTGCCTTTAACAAAAAGAATTCACGCACAGTTAGCGGCGCGCTCCTGTCTACGGGAAATTTTTGCGGGACGTATCCGATGCGAAGCCCGGGCCGCCACACGATCCTTCCGGAAAACGGTACGAGTCCCAAAAGTGCCTTGAAGAGAAGCGTTTTACCCGCGCCATTAGGACCAATGACGGCCAGGGCGTCCCCCTTTTGAACCTTGAACGAGACTCCGGACACGAGCCTTTCCCCATCCAGCACGACAGAGCAATCGCGGACGTTGAGAATAGTATCCGGTTCCAATACGAGCAAGCTACTTCGCCTCATTGCATCCAACCGTTTCCCGATAAATCGCAATTCATTTTAGCGCGCTACATACATAGCGCACGCGATGACCGCACAGCCAATGAAACCGCTCTTTTACCCAAAAATCTCATGCACAACCGCCCTAATGGCATCGGTGTATGCCTGGCCTAGATGAGTCGAGCTTGGGGTGGGAACGGCGCGCTGGACACGCCGGTCCCAAAGGACCGCGCCGTCTTCAAGACGTACGAGCTTGAAATCGACAAAAACTCGGACGAACTGTTGCGGGTAACCTTCCCAGCGCCAGATCTCGCTGACAAAGACCAGACCGGAAAGCTTTCCGTCGCGACCCAGTTGCAGGGCGGCGTTCGTATCGGCGGGAAATGGCGGAAAACGCGCATCCGTGTCCTCAGGCAACGTCACCCGGTAGCCGCTTTGCTGGAGTTCTTGGCGCAGGTTGTCACGCAAAAGATCCATCACGTTCTGGCGGTAGTCCGATGAAACCTTGCCAATCATTTCTCCGGCTGAGCGCAGCGGATTGGTGCTCGGCAAGAGCAACGGCAAGCCGGTGCTGTTCTTGACTTTAGCTAACCAGACGCGATCAGAACGAACCGCTTTCGCCTCGGGCACCGGCGTGCTTGGAGTCACCATACTACAACAGGTAATGAACGCAGTTGCAAATAGCACAAGCACCGTTGCTGCAACGCTTTTGACGGAGAGGCGCCTCACTCCATAGGCGAGAAAAATCAGGCAGCATCCGACCGTCACATCCGTCGGCCCGAGCGGCAAATCCAACCGCACCGAGCTGTAGAAACCGAAAAACGCCATGACCATTCCGAACACTGAGGCAAGGATCAAAAAAGAGCTCATCCGGTTCACCAGCGGTCGAGCAGCGAGCGCGGGCAGCACCAGAAAACCAAAAATCAGCAGAGGACCCGCCATGATCACTCCGAGCGCAATCAATAAGCCGGCAAGCAGATACAGCAGCACATCCCAAATTACCTGGTGGCCTTTCAGCAGGAATGCCAGATCGCGATCGAAAGAGGTCAAGAGAAATTCGCGGCGAAAAATCAGCATGGTCAGAAAAACAGCCCCGAAAACCACGGCCAGCAATTGGAGCTCGCCTCGCGAAAGCGCAATCACTTCACCCCTCAATAAATTGAGCACTTCAATCTGTCCCGCGGGATTGAAAACCATGAACAAGATCGTCAGCCCGCCGGCGAAAGCATAAGCTACCGCCAGCCGTCCCTCCGCCAAACCCTTACTTCGCTGCTCCAAATAACCAAGGAGCCCCATGCCCAAAAACGTAAACACCAGCGAGCCAAGCATCGCCAAGCCGCGCTCGCTCTGGCCCAGTTGAGGCAGAAGCCCAAGTTCTTGCAACCAAAAAGTAAAGGCGACTCCGGCGGCGGCAATTTCCGGAAGCGTTAAGCCAAGAAACACGGTGCGCCGAAGGACCAGGTATGAACCAACGAGCGGGCACACCAAACCCATGATCAGAGTACCGATGAGCGCCGGAAAAAGCAGATACGACGGCCTTACGATTTCGAACAGAGTGCTCATGGCTGAAGACGCGCTTTTCCTTCTTCCAACCAGAGCTTACCTTTATCAACGCGCACAATACTGTCCGCTACCCGTTGCACCATTTCAAGGTCGTGACTGGAGAAAAACACCGCGAGTTCCTTTTCGCGAGTCAGGTTGCGTAAGAGATCAGTGATACTTTTTCGGGACTCTTCATCGACCCCGGATAACGGCTCATCCAAAATCATGATTTTGGGGTTCACCATAAGAGCCCGCGCAATAAGCATCCGCTGTTTCTGTCCGCCAGACAAAGAAAAAAAAGATCTACGTGCTAGGTGCGGCAACCCGACTTGATCCAAAACTTCCGTTCTCCGATCCTTTTCTTCCGGAGGGAGAAATTGATAAGAGTGCACCCGACCATAGGCTCCCATCTCGACGACCTCTGAGGCGCTCAATGGAAACTGGGAGTCGAGCGCGGCGCTCTGCGGAACATATCCAAAAGCAGAGAGCGGACAGTTGCGGGAAAGCGAGCCATCAAGGATCGGCAAAAGTCCTAGGATCGCTCTAAAGAGGGTCGTCTTACCCGAACCGTTCGGGCCCGCCAACCCAATGAGGCCGCCAGGATAGATGGCTAGGCTAACGTTCCGAACAACCGGCGTTGAATCATAGCCAAGATCGACATTCTGAAGGGAGACCAGAGGGAGAGACTCATCTTTGGAGCCTCTCTCTCTGGCGCTCTTTTTTCCATCGACGTCTCGTTCCAATTTCATCAAGTCTAACTAACCGCCTGAACTAAAGTACGCACCGTGTAATCTATCCATTTAATATAGCTATCTGTCTCAGGCTTCCCTCCCGCGTTGCTGTAAAGACGCAGAACCTTGATGCCGGTCTCCGCGGAGATTTGCTCGGGAAGCCGCGGATTCTGAGCACCGTAAAGTAGTAACTGGGGCTTTTCTTGTTTAATCTGCTGCACCAATTCCACGATATGATTTGGTGTCGGCTCAATTCCAGGCTTGATTTCAACGCTCCCCACCCGCTTCATGCCGAACCGATCAGCAAAGTATACCCATTGCGGATGGTATTCCACATATTTGATACCACGTAGAGGAATCGCCATTTTTTCCCAGCGCGCAATCCAACTGTCCAGCTCCGAGATATAGGCTTTGAGATTTTTTTCAAACGCCGCCTGATGCTGAGGGAAGTTGCGCGAGAGGCCGGCGGCAATATTCTTAGCAGCGATTTTCGCATCAACCGGATCCAACATATAGTGCGGATTTCCCTTCGGGTGCATATCGCCCTCTGAGCGGTCCACAATCGTGGGGGCTTCCAGCACAGGTACTCCAATGGAGCAATCTATGTATCCCGGCCGGCCGAGAAGAATTTTAGGATTGTTCGCCACGTCCAAAAGCGCCGGGAGCCACGAATGCTCGTCATCCAAGCCGGTTAAGACGACTACGTCGGCTCGGTTTAGCCGGGGGATAAAGCTCGGTTTCATGGGAACACCGTGAGGATCTTCTACTCCTGTAGCCAGACTATCTACATTCACGAGTTCCTTCCCGATCTGGCGGGTAATATCAGCCAAATCGGGAAACGTCGCCACTACACGGATCTGCTGTGCAAAAACCAAGCCCGTTTGCAGCCAGATAAACGCCAGCGATACGAAAAACACTTTCCAGTTTTTGCTTTTAAGTAATTTCATCTTCATAAACGTACTCCTTCAGATAGGCTCTAGCGCGTGAGGAACCCATGGGTATGAGCACCGATCACGGTCGTCCACTGCAGAAAAACCTGATTGCCATTTTCAGCTTTGTCCGCGCCGCGAAAATTGTTTTGCAAGTAATAATATTCAAGGCGCAGCCGGTTAAACTCGCTCAGATTCCAGGTCAGAAACGGTGAATAGCTCATAGTCCTATGCCCCGGGCTGTCAAGGACCGGGGAATAGTCGACCTGGAATCCCGCCGACCAATTCTTGTTGATTTTTCCTTCTATGTAACTATATCCGCCGAACGACTGGCGACGTTTGGCAAAATCACCATCATCCGTACTAAATGGAATTCGCTCGCTATTGGTGTAAAATTCACTCCCCCAAGTGAGACCCTGATAGACCGCGCTGCCCAGAGGCTGATAGCGATAAGTTACGTCGACGCCGTTAAGCGATCGAAAGCCGCCGCTGGGATAGCCTGCCAGACGGAGCGATGGTGTGTAGGCCATACTCGTGCCTAGTTCGATACTTTGATTGTCCGTTATGTCGAGATAAGTGTTAAGCCGGCCGAGATAAGTCATCTGGCTCCAAGCTCGCGGGATGATGTTGGACACTCTGTTGTTATCCTCTCCAATCTTGTTCATTCCACCCACCGTCGACCTCAGAAAAAATGGCGTCGAAAACAGATAATTCAATTCCACGCCGTCCGCCTGCGTCTCTCCTCCCACCATCCTTTGGATGGAAAGGGGTTGGTTCACAAACGGCAGCTCATGCTCGTGATACTTAGGAAAGCGACCGAAATCGGCGAGGAAGCGACCTCCCTTGGCCGTTAAGTTCCATGGAAGCGAAGTGGTAATCGCTGCGGCTTCATCCACCTCCACACCTTCCTTGGTTCCATTAATAAAGCTGTACATCCGCGCAAATGGGTCTACGGAAGCGGCTATGCCAAGTTCCGCGCTGCGAAAATCAAAATTGCCTCCGGCTTTCGTATTTTGGACGTTGGCATCGAGCACAAGACCCATGGCCGGGTTCAGAGCCGTCGGCGCGCTCTGCACCGCCTGTACCGACTTCTCCACTTCCCCTAGCCGGGCGGTCGTTGCTGTTTGCAATTGATCGATTTTACCCGACGTCGCAGATTTTTCTTTTTCCAGTTGATCGATCCGCTCCAACGCTTTTTTCAACTGCTCCTGCATATCCGCAATTTGTCGCTTGAGTATATCGGTAACAGATTCCTGTGCGAAGCCAAGGCCAGGGCAAATAATCAAATAAGATAGCGCCACGCTCGCCCATACACTCCGTGAGCTCTTTTTAAAAAAAACCATAAATCCACCTCCCGAAAAACAAAGATCTTCCCCTCCCATCCGACCAGGAGGGAAACGAAAAAGATTAGATTGATAAACAGATTTTAAAGAGAGGTGAAAGCTGGAGGCGCGCGAATAGCGTAAGAGCGAACCGAAATGGAACCAAAGCCTAGAGGCTCGTAAACGACGATTAACGTTGCATGAAACGGGGGAGTCCACTGGAGCGACGTAGCAACCGGACCTGCATGTATCCGCGTGCCGTAGACGCAACTGCAATCCTTACTGAAATGTGCTGTCGGAATAAGAAAATGAAAATGGAGAGGGAGGAAAAAAACCGCAAGCAGCAGCCCCGCTCCGATAAGACGGCGAGCGGCAGATATTTCCGTTAAAGAAGGAAACATTATCCAGCAAGTATTCTAAGATGACCCAGGTTGTCAAATATCGCTAGAAGCAAATGAGGTAGATTTCATTTTGGTTTCCTCCCAATAGGTCAGCCGAAACGTGACGTCAGAATCTGCAAATAATTTTGCATTAACAAAAAATTAACTTGCTAAATAGAACCTGTATAATAATTGCGAGTCGTTCGCAATACTCAGCAATATTTTTTCACGTCTGGCACCGTTGGCAAAACCGATGAATGTCCAATCATCCCGCGTGACTTTAAAATCAAATTGAAGACGAATCAGCTTCTCGATTTCCTGCATTCCACAGTCTTCGAAATCGTCGGTCTTGCCGCACTCCGGCAAATCAAATGGTGATGGGCTCGCGATAGTCAACGGTTCGGACGGTTGGGCTAAAGGAAGATCGAACAACTGAGGCAAGACTATTTAAGAAGAATCTGGTTGTAATTATTATTGAAGCCTGAACCGCACGGGCACCTCAACCTGAGAACGGATGGGTTGTCCTGCCATGGTTCCAGCTTTGAACTTCCAATCCTTCGCTGCCCGCAAAGCCGCCTCGTCTAGTTTTCGGTAGCCGGAGCTTCGTTGCACGCTTACTTTTAGCACATTGCCTTCCGGACTGACATCAACCAGCAAAGTTACCACACCCTGCTGGCGATCGCGCCGAGCCTCTTCGGGATATTCGGGAGTTGGATTATGCAAGTAATCCGGCGCGGCAGAAGTAAAGGAAGCATTGCCTCTGCCAACGCTACCGGTTCCACTGCCGGAAGCCCCTGAGCTTGCTTGTCCGCTAGTTGAAGATCCGGAGCCCGTTCCTCCGCCGGTGGCGGGAATTGGCGAGATCATATCTCCGGGAGCGGGAGGTCCGGAGCTTACCGGGCCGCTGGCTATCGTATCTTGAGGTTTCGCTGCCGGCACTGGAAGTGGCTCAGGGAGAGGCTCAGGCTTGCTTGGCTTGGGGTTAGGAACCCCTTCCACTTGTGGAGTTTTGGCCAACGGAATGGGTCGCGGCGGAGGCTTGACGACTGGTGGCGGCGGTGGTTCCGGCTCCGGAGCTGCCGCGACCAATTCTACCTGTGTGTTAGCTTGGGGAGTCTGTTGTCCTGACTCCCAGCCGCCCACGAACAAATTCCCGGCCGTTATCAACCAGAGGTGGATGGCGACCGAGACCACGCCTCCTATGATTAGAAAGCGCGTTCGCTCGTCCGTCTCACTTCTTATTTGCGGTCTCAATCGCAACCTTGGTAATGCCAACTTTTCGTGCTTCATCTAAAACCGCGACTATGTCTTCGAAGTGGGCCTTGGCATCGCCGTTGATGAAAACTTTCGGATCGGCTTCGGATTGTTTTAATTGCCGTAAATGAGATACGACCGTCGCCAAGTCGGCCGGATCTTTGTTCCAATAAAACTCGCCTTTTTCAGTCACCGTGATCGAAACATAGCTTCTCCGATCCTGAGGCGCGCTCGTGGCGGCGACCGGCAGGTTGACGTTGATACCTTGATTTCTGATCATCGAGAGGGAAACCATGACAAAGGTGGCGAGCAAGAAAAACATAATATCGATCAGCGGAATAATTTCGATGCGCGCCCGGCGCCTTGCTCGGGGAGAGGGTATATCCATAAAGAGTGTCACTACTTTTCTGAAGACTGAGGATGGCGCAACAACAATTCCAACTGCGTCGTCGAGTCTTCGATGTCGTGGCGGGCCTCTTCCATGCGCGCATTGAGATAGTTGAAAGGAATCAAAGCCATGATAGCAATGCTCAGCCCACACGCGGTTGCGATCAGCGCTTCGGCGATTCCGCCGGTGATGGCGGTTGGAGTCGTCAGTTCCTGCGCCCCCAAAAACCTGAAAGAACGTATCAATCCCGTGACGGTCCCCAGCAAACCCAGCAAAGGCGCCAACGTGATGGCAGTATCAAGTACCGACAATCCCCGACTGAAGCGCTTCAACTCCCGATTTGCCGCTCTGAAGATAGCACTCGCCAATGATTCTCCCCGATTCTTGAGACCGTAAGCCAGAACCCGGCAAACGAAGTCTTGAGTGCCCTCCGCCGTACGCGTCGCGCCTTCGATATCTCCCCGCTCAACGCGCCCCAATGTTTGCCGGATCGCTTCGTCGTCGCGTCTCCGATTTTCTCTGATAATGAAGAGAATGCGCTCAATAACGACTGCCAAAGTAATCAGCGAAGTCAGTAACAGCGGCCACATCACGGGGCCGCCTTTTTGAAAAAGTTCGATCACGAATCTATCCCTTTCCCGTCAATTCGAAGCATGGGCTTCTCCCGAGCCAGCCGGGCTTCCGAACAGAAACGTGAGCCCGCCAAAAAAGCCCCGGCGGGTTCCAAACTGGGGCGCGCCGACTCCGATGCCGCTGCCATCTCTCAATTCGTAACGTTCGTTGAACAGATTGACCACATCGAACCGGAATTGGACGCCTTTAAATTCCCCCATTGGAAGGTCAAAGGTATGCGTAAGACCGATGTTCAGCGGCGCATAGCCGGGCAAATGGTTCGTATTGGCAAAGCCGCTGCGCAGGCCGCTTCCCGCTACCATATCGGTATAGAGAGTCGTGTTTTTTATCGGCCCCTCATCAAAACTGTAGGAAGTTCCCCACGAGCCGGTAAACGTTTGATCATGATCGAGGAAGACATGGTGATTACTGATGTAGTCGAGCTCGTCCTGATCAAAGAGAAACTGGGCGGAGGATACTTTCTTGCCTTGAGCCTTGCTGACCGCGAAATTGAGGTAAGCTGATAGTCCCCCTTTCTTATAGGTTGTCGTGAACTCGATCCCTTTGATGGTGCCCTGTTGATAATTAAAATTCGTAAAGATCAGCGCCTGCCCGAACTGCCCTTCGTCCAACTGGTTTCTAGCAATCTTGTAATAGGCATCCAAGCCCATCTGCAGTCCGGGCAAAACCTGCTGTGTAACACCAACGTCCCAATAATGGGCCCGCTCTGCTTTAACGACTTGATTTTGCGTCACCTCTGGCTGGTTGGTTGTGCCGTCGAACTTCGAAATAGTCGCGCTACTGACTAGTTCAAGTTGCGGCGGGGTAAAATAACGTGAATAACCGGTATGGAAGGTTGTCCCGGTAAAGGGTTTATACACGATATTGATTCGCGGGCTGAATTGATATTCTTTAATGAAGAAATTTTCCCAATCAAACCGCCCCCCGAAGTTGATGGTCAGAGGGTCGAGTAGTTTCCATTCATCCTGAAGGTAAACGCCCGACACATAGCCTGGCTGATGCGCATTATCGCTAATGGCAAACGGGTCCGACGACAACTGGTTTCCCATGGCATCGCAGCAAGGAAAGACGAAGGTGTTAGTATTGACCTTGGACATTGATGTGGTCGTCACGGTTCCTGCGCGCAGCGTGTGCCGGTCGTTGAGCGCATAACTAGAATCAAATTCGAAGCCGTAGGTATTGATTCTCCGATCTGCCCAGCCCGCGGTTCCATTGAAGATGAGATCGCCGGCGTTGTCGGGATGAAACAAAACACTGCTGTAGCGGCTGAACGCTGAGGCCTGAAAATTGAATTTTCCCAGCGACTTTTGGTACGCCAAGATCGTATAGTAGTTCTGTTCGGTCTGCCGCTCGTTGAGAATCGTCGAATCGAAACTCGGCACGCCGGTAAGCGTAAAAGCTTCAGGAACACCAGGGCTGTTAGGGATTTGAAAGTAAGCTTTCGACGCGCTCAACATCAAATTGATCCGGCTGGTGTCGTCGATAATGTAAGACATGTAACCGAATCCTCGCGGCTGCTGGGTATTGTCGT
>Ga0335082_10006330_pt1 | contig 12917 bp, 10 predicted proteins | sample Lox_Sample_41_FD_206718 | JGI IMG/M metagenome (GOLD analysis project Ga0335082, IMG submission 206718) | Soil microbial communities from Loxahatchee National Wildlife Refuge, Florida, United States - Lox_Sample_4.1 | ecosystem: Environmental > Terrestrial > Soil > Wetlands | place: USA... | reverse complement strand
GTCTGCGAGCCGGTCGATCTGCCGGTGAACAAGCGGCACCTCGACATGGTCTACAGCCATATCAAGTACTCCGATAAGCCCTTCATGGGCTCGGTGACCGCGCCGGAGCGCGCGGCCGACACCGTCGAGATGGCGAAGATCGTCTTCGGCGAGAAGTTCCTGGAAACGAACACCGTCATCACCTCGCTGATCAACGCCAACTCCCCGATGGTCTGGGACGGCACCATGCTGGGCGCAATGAAGGTCTATGCCCGCGCCAACCAGGCCTCGATCACGACGCCCTTCATCCTCGCGGGTGCGATGAGCCCGGTCACCGCCGCCGGCACCTTGGCGCAGGTCCTGGCCGAGGTGCTCTCCGGCGCCGGCACTTGCCAGCTCTACAAGCCCGGCGCGCCGGTGATCTTCGGCGTGTTCGCGAGCTCGATCTCCATGCAGTCCGGCGCGCCGACCTTCGGCACGCCGGAGCCGACCCTGGTGAGCCTCGCCGCGGCGCAGATCGCGCGCCGCCTCGGCATTCCGTTCCGCACCGGCGGCTCGCTCTGCGCCTCCAAGGTGCCTGATGCGCAAGCCGCCTATGAGAGCGCCCAGACCCTGCTGCCGACCTTGCAGGCCGGGACCAACTTCGTGCTGCACGGCGCAGGCTGGCTCGAGGGCGGCCTCGCCTCCGGCTACGAGAAGTTCATCATGGACGCGGACCAGCTCGGCATGATGCAGGTGCTGGCGAAGGGCATCGACCTCACCGAGAACGGCCAGGCTTTGGACGCGATCCGCGAGGTCGGCCCGGGCAGCCACTTCCTCGGTTGCGGCCACACCCAGGCCAATTTCGAGACCGCCTTCTATCGCTCGTCGATCGCCGACAACAATTCCTTCGAGCAATGGGAGGCGGAAGGACGACAGGACGCCGCCCAGCGCGCCAACAAGATCTGGAAGCGCATGCTCCAGGACTACGAGGCCCCAGCGCTCGATCCGGCACTCGACGAGGCGCTGCAGGCCTTCATCACCAAGCGCAAGGCCGCGGCGCCGGACAGCAACGTTTAGGGTTTACGCTCTCCGCCATTTCGGAGAGTCGTCGGGGTGCATTAAGCCGCTGATGATGAAAGATTTTGTCGCATCGGGAGAGGCCAGACCGATTCTGCGTTCTGTCGGGGTCCGGTCGGGGTTGGCACTGGACCGGACAAGTTCAAAGTATAGTTCTTTTTTCGTTCTTAGGCGAGAGCGAATGCTCATGCTCGCCGGCCACGCTCCAGAACGCCACGATCGCGCGTCGTCTGCTCGACCAGGAAGTCGATGACGGCGCGGAATCTGGGCGCGTCCTTGAGGTCGCGGTGCACCAGCAACCAGAGCTCACGGGTCATCTTTTCCGGTGCCGCGACGAGTGAGGCGGGTACCGGCGCGAGATGCGTCGCGGCGTAATGCGGCAGCACGCCGATCCCCAGATCGGCGCGAACCGCCTCCACCTGCGCCATGCGGTAGTTCGACCGAAAGGCGACGGTGTGTCCGCGGCTGCAGGCGTTGAGCCAGCCGATCTCCGGCAGGTCGAGATGCGTGTCCTCGAAGCCGACAAAGGCGAGGGCGTCCGGCTTGGCGCGCCGCAGATAAAGCGGTGAGGCATAGAGCCCATAGCCCAGCGTCGCCACCTTGCGCGCGACCAGATCTCCATCCTTGGGGCGCGCCAGGCGCAGGGCGATGTCGGCCTCCCGACGCGCGAGGCTCACATTCCGTTCTTCGACGATGAGCTCGATCTCGATCAGCGGATGCCGCTTGCGCAAGCCGGCGAGCACCGGTGTCAGATAAGCGGTCGCGAACATGCCGGTCGTGGTCAGCCGCACCAGCCCGGCAAGCTTGGGCCGGGCTTGGGCGAGCCGCGCAATCGTCGCCGCGGCGTCGCGCATCCGCTCCACCTCGACCAGCGCCGCCTCTCCGAAGGGCGTCAAGGCGAGACCCGGTCGCTGCCGCTCGAACACCGGTTGGCGCAGGTCCTGCTCCAGCCGGCGGATCCGCCGGCCGATGGTCGTATGGTCGATCCCCAGCGCCCGTGCGCCGGCGGCGAGGCTGCCATGCTGCAGGGCCTCCAGCAGGCAGTGCAGATCGTCCCAGATTGGATCTTGCATCAACCGTCCTGTGCAAAATTGCACGCCTGGCGTGGGAAACTGCGACTCGACCGGAATGTTTGCACGCTCTATCTCCAGCCCATGTTGAACGATGGAGACGAGAGATGAAAGCCTTGCCGAAGACATTGCTGGACCATGCCGGCGCGGCCTGGCCGCCGGCGCGCTTCGCGGACGCCGTGCTCCTGGTGATCGATCACCAGCGCGAATACACCGAGGGCAAGCTGCGACTCGACGGCATCGACACGGCGGTCGCCGCGATCGGCCGGCTGCAGGCCGCAGCGCGCCGCGCCGGGGCGCCGATCATCCACGTCGCTCAGAACGGCAAGGCCGGTGGCGCGCTGTTCGATCCAGATGGCGCGATGGTGCAATTCATCGCCGGCATCGCACCCCAGGCGAACGAAGCCGTTGTCGTGAAGTCCCTCCCGAACGCCTTCGCCAGGACCGAGCTCGACGCCGAGCTGAAAGCGATCGGGCGGACGAACCTGATCGTCACCGGGTTCATGGCGCATATGTGCGTCAGCGCCACCACCCGTGCGGCGCTGGATCTCGGCTACCGCGCGACCGTGGTCGCCGAGGCAACGGCGACTCGGGACCTGCCGGACGGGCAGGACGGCGTCATCGACGCCGCGATGGTGAAGCGCGTCGCCTTGGCGGAGTTGGCCGACCGCTTCGCCTGCGTGGTGCCGAGGCTGGAGGTGTAGAGAACGCAGTCTCCAAGTGACGAGATAGCGCGGGGAGGTCAACCCCCACCCTTACCCGCCCCCATCTTGGGGGCGGGAAGAGGGAGAGAGACTTCGCACGCTTCCTCAGCTATCGCTTTCACGATCCGCAGCGTCTCGGAAGATCACTCGCCCCCAAGATGGGGGCGAGCTGGAGTGGGGGTTGACCAAGCCGAGGCGCCCACGAAAGAAGGGTCAGCTCTCTAAAACGGCTTCCGCCCCCGCGGGGTCACCATGGTGTAGTCGTCGATGCTGAGCGCGTGGGTCACTCGCTCGCCGTCCTCGGAGAGGGGGAAGACCGCCCATTCGAAGATCCGGTCGGCCTTGCTCTGGTAGTCGGTGTAGGAGAGGCCGAACATCGGCGCGCCGCCCTGATAGAGGCGGCGGTAGATGTCGGCTGTGTCCGCAACGTCATGCGGCGCCCAGCCCATCTCGTCGAGCCAGCGGCCCTGCACATTGCCGCCGTAGAGACGCGAGACCTCATTGCCGACCAGGCGGAACTGCACGCGATAGGGTTCGTGCTGGTATTGCATGACGGAGATGTAGGGCAGGCAGGTGTAGATCACCGTCGGGTCGATCTCGCCCCGGGTCGGAAAGTGGCGCTGGCCGCGCAGCGTTTCCCAATGATTGTGCACCAGGGCGATCATCTTCGAGCGGCCGGTCGGGGCCTTCAGATAGAGGATCTCGCCGTCCCAGTCCTGATCTCCGCGGTCGTCCGCCATGCGCGCTAGTCCCGGACCGGCTCGCTGTCCGGAACGCCCTCCGGAAGGAGGTGGCGGCGGATCATCGGCAGCTGGGTCGCCATGAAGAGAACGGTGAGGCCGATGGTGCCGAGCTTGAAGTCCACCCAGAGGTCGGTGGTCTGGGTGCGCCACACGATCTCGTTCAAGACGGCGAGGACGGCGCAGAAGGCGGCGAAGCGCCATTCGAGCTTGCGCCAGCCGGCGTGGTCCATCTTGATGCCGTCGCCGATCAATCGCTCCAGCAGCGGCTTCTTCATGACCAGCCCGGTCCAGAGGGTGACGGCGAAGAGGGTGTAGACGACGGTCGGCTTCATCTTGACGAAGCTCTCGTCCTTGAAGATCAGCGTCAGCCCGCCGAAGATCACGACGATCACCGTGGTGACGACCGGCGCCCAGGCGAGGCGTCGCGTTCTCATGAGCGCGAAGCCGACTGCGAGCACGGAGGCGACCACCAGGATGGCGGTCGCCGGCATCAGCCCCCAGACCTTGAACGAGACGAAGAAGAGGACGACCGGCCCGTATTCGACCGTCGGCCGGACCCACCGACTTTTTTCCTGCGTGCTCATGCAGGCATCTTAGCGATTTCCGAGCGCGGCTTGCAGCGTCTTACTTCGGCAACTGATCGCCGTCGAGCAGCGTCGATTCATATCGCGCGCCGCTGGAGGGAACGCCCCAGACGATGCGCGTGCCGTCGCGATAGATGTCGTAGCAACTCGACCCGCTCTGGGCCCAGGTCGAGCAATACTGGGCGGCATCGACGCCCCAGCGTCCATCGCTGCTGTTGCCGCCGGCGGGCAGGTAGGTGGTCCAGCCGTCGCCGCCAAAGTAGCTCCAGTATTCCTTGCCGGCCCATGTGCCGTGGACGGTATTGCTGGTGAAGGCGGCCTTGATCTCGGCGCCGGTGAGCTTCACCGGATCGGCGTGTGCCTGGGTGATGAGGGCCATGAAGGCGACGAAGGAACTGAGGCCGGAGCGCGTCATTCCGGAAGGCTGGCATGCTCGGGTATGGGACTCAAGTCACGAATCCGTTTTGCCGCCTGCGCCTCCCGATGGGCGATGTAGATGTTGGCGCCGATGATGAGCGCGGCGCCGGCGAGAACCTCCAGGGTGGGCAGATCGCCCCAGAACATGAAGCCGAACAGCGTCGCCCAGATCAATGCAGTGAACTCGATCGGCGCCAGCATGGAGGCTTCGCCCAGACGGAAGGCCTTCACCATGGTGAACTGCCCGCCGGCGCTGGCGAGGCCCTGCACCACCATCACGCCCGCCGCCGTCCACCCGACCGGCTTCCACTCGATGATCCCCGGCACGACCGCCGCGAGCAGGGTGACGGCCGTCGAATAGAAGAGGATGTTGTGCGTGTGCTCCTTGCCGGAGAGCGGCCGGAGCGTCAGCAGCGTCAGCGCGTAGGCAACGGCCGAGGCGAGGATCAGCCCGGTGCCGAGATTGAACGAGCCCGCGCCGGGCTTCACCGCCAGCACGACTCCGCCGAAGCCCACGGCGACGGCCGACCATCGGCGCCAGCCGACCTTCTCGCCGAGAAACGGGCCGGATAGGGCGGTGACGAAGATCGGCGCCGCGAAGGCGATCACGATGCAATCGGCGAGCGGGAGGTATTTCAGCCCGGCGAAGAAGGTGAAGGTGGTCAGGAGCACGCAGATCCCGCGGCCGAGATGGGTGAGCGGGAAGCGCGTTGCCAGACGGAACGGGCTGCCGGTCGCCTGCATGGTCATGAGGAGGGCGACCAGCAGCGGCGGGACGCGGGTCACCAGCATGATCTGCCAGGTGTCGTAGTTGTAATCGACCCTGAGCAACCGCGTCGCCGCGTCGACCACGGAGAAGCTGAATACCCCGGCGCCGTAGTACAGAAAGGCGGCAAGCGGGGAAGGGCGCGGCAGGGAGGAACGGCTGGAGTTCATCGCTCGATCGCTCGGAAAGACCGAGCATTAGCGGATCGCCGGGGGAATGGCGAGATGGGACAAATCAGTAGAGCGAATGCCGCGGCGCGCCTGGCCCGAAGATCTCCTCGAGCTTGCGGCCCAGTTCGGGGGCCCGGAACGGTTTGGCAATGGTGAACGTGCCGGCTTCGCCGGCGCGGTCCCGGACGGCGCGATCCCCGAGATAGCCGGAGGTCAGGAGCACCTTGAGATCCGGGCGTTGCCGCCGGGCCATCTCCGCGAGCTGAATGCCCGTCGGCCCCTCCTTGAACACGATGTCGGTGAAGAGCAGCGCCACGTCGGCACGGGATTCAAGGAGCTTCAGCGCACCGGAGGCGCAGCTGGCCGAGAGCGCGCGATAGCCGAACGAGCGCAGCACGCCGACGGCGTAGCTCCGGAGGTCGGCATTATCCTCGACGACGAGGATCAGCTCCTTGCCGCGGCTGGGCGTTGGCGCCGGCGGATCTGCGTCCACCGGCCGGGGAATCCCTCCGGTGTAGAGCGGCAGATAGATGCGAACCGTGGTGCCGTGGTTCGGCCGGCTCGCGATCTCGACATGCCCGTCGGACTGCTTCACGAAGCCGTAGACCATGCTGAGCCCGAGGCCGCTGCCCTGGCCCGCGGCCTTGGTGGTGAAGAACGGCTCGAAGGCGCGCTCCATGACCTCGTGGAGCATGCCGGTGCCGTCATCGGTCACGGTCAGCTCGATATGCGGCCCGGGGCGGAGATCGGGAAAGCCGGGGCGGCGCGCATCGAACGTGACCTCACGTGTGCCGATCGTCACCGTGCCTCCGTCGGGCATGGCGTCGCGGGCGTTGATGCAGAGATTCAGCAGCGCGCCCTCGGTCTGCGGCCGGTCGATCAGGCAATGGATCGGGCCGGCGGCGAGGTCGGTCTCGATCTGCACCTTGTCGCCCAAGGTTCGACGCAGCAGGTCGAGCACGTTGACGATCAGCTCGTTGACGTCGGTCACCTGCGCGTCCAGCGCCTGCTTGCGCGAGAAGGCGAGCAGGCGACGGACCAGCTGCGCGCCGCTCTCGGCGGCGGAGACCGCGCGATTGACCAGGCCCTTTGCGTGGGGACTGGCGATCTCGTCGTTCAGCAGGTCGAGATTGCCGAGGATGGCGCCGAGGAGGTTGTTGAAGTCGTGGGCGATGCCGCCGGTCAGCTGGCCGACGGCCTCCATCTTCTGCGCCTGGTGGAGCTGGTTTTCGATCGACTCCCGGTCGGTGATGTCGAGGGTCGTGCCGGCGATGATCGGGTTGCCGGGGCCGTAATCGGAGATCGGCTCGCCGTGGACCTGGATCGTCCGGAGCGAGCCGTCCGGGCGCCGGACCCGGCAGCGATAGTTGTAGGGTCGCGGATGGGCCTCGACCGAGGCGATCAGGGACCTCAGCGCCGGCATATCGTCCGGGTGGATGCTGGAAAGCCAGATCTGGCGCGTGATCGGCCGCACTTCGGGAGAGATACCGTAAAGCCGATAGCACTCCTCCGACCACCAGCGCTCGTCGGTCTCGGTGTTCCATTCCCAGCTGCCGAGCTTGGCGAGCCGCTGCGACTCCGCCAGGCGGCTCTCGATCTTCACCCGCTCGGAGACGTCCATGACCGTGCCGGCATATCGGTCCGTGGAGACCGGTTCTCCGGTTTCGAACACGGTGCAGACCTGACCGTCCGGGCGAATGATACGGTACTGATAGCTGTAGGGGCGGTGGGTCCGGATCGCCTCCTGGAACTCGACCTCGGTCCAGGCGACGTCATCGGGATGGGTGAGGGCGTCCCAGGTGAGCTCCGTAGCGGCGACGGTTTGGGGGTCGAGGCCGAGGATCCGGTAGCATTCATCCGACCACCAATGCTCGTCGCGATCGACGTCCCATTCCCAGCTGCCGATGCGGGCGATGCGCTGCGCCTCGGCCATGTTGCGCTGGGCGCGGGTCATGTCGGTGATGTCCCAGAGGATTCCGGTGTAGGTCCCGGCGTCGTTGGGCTCGCTCTGCTCGTAGTAGAGCCGATATCCGCCATCGGGCTGCCGGATCTGGAGCTGGATCGCGCATCCTTCCGACCGCGCATCGGCAGTGGCATAGGCCTGGCGCACCCGATCGCGATCCTCCGGGTGGATCAGCCCGTACCAGCGGTCGATTTCGAACTCCCAGGTGGCGGGATCGAGGCCGAGCATCCGGTAGACCTCGTCGGAAAGCCAGGTCCGGTTGGTCGCCGGGTCCCATTCCCAGCTGCCGATCCTGGCGATCTCCTGGGCCTTGGCGAGGCGGCGCTGGATCTTCTGGCGATCCGTAATGTCCATGACATAGCCGGCGAAGCCGCCATCGGCGCACTCGCACTGCTCATGGACGTACCGGGTCTGGTTGTCGGAACGGATGAGACGATATTGCAGGCTGTAAGGCGTGTGGCTGCGCGCGGCTTCTTCGTAAGCGGCGAGGACGCGGTCGCGGTCCTCCAGGTGGATGTGGGCGCCCCAGAATTCCACGCTCGGCGGCACCAAGTTCGGCGCTGCACCGAGCAGGCGGTACATCTCCTCGGACCAGCGAATCTCGCCGCTGCGCCCGTCGACCTCCCAGCTGCCGAGCCCGGCGATGCGTTGCGCCTCGGCGAGGTTCCGTTCCATCCGCACGCGATCGGTCACATCCACCAGCGTGCCGACATAGCGATCGTCCGACAGCGGTTCCGCGGACTCGACGACGATCCGCTCCATGCCGTCCGGCCGGATCAGGCGATATTGATAGGTATACGAGCGACGATTGCTCAGGGCGTCCGCAAGATAGGCGCTGGTGCGCGCCGCGTCGTCCGGATGGGTGATGCGGTCCCAGACCGCTTCGTCGAGGACGTCGGTGCGGGGATCGAGCCCAAGAATGCGATAGCACTGCTCCGAGCACCAATGATCGTCGCTGGTCAGGCTCCATTCCCAGCTGCCGATCTGGGCGATCTGCTGGGCGAGGTTGAGGTTCCGCTCGGCGCGGTGATGCTCGGTGATGTCCATGACGAGCCCGACCTCGATCCCATCGGAGAACTCGCCCTGGTCGATCAGGAACCGCATGCTGCCGTCGGGCAGCCGGATGCGGTATTGCAGAGAGTAGGGCCGCTGGGTGCGTATGGCTTCGTCCAGGGCGGTGCGCATGCTGCGCACGTCGTCGGGATGTATTCTTGATTCCCAGATCGTCATCGAGGGCCGGATCTCGCCGGGCTCGAACCCCAGCAGCCGGTAGGTCTGGTCCGACCACCACAGCACGCCGGTCCGGGGATCGAACTCCCAGGTGCCGAGCCGCGCGATCTTCTGTGCCCGCATCAGGTTGCGCTCCAACCGCGTGCGGTCGGTGATGTCGGTGATCCGGCTCTCGAACACCCCGGGCTCGCGGGGATGGCCGTCCTCCTCGATGAAGCGCACTTCGCCGTTCGGCCGCAGAATGCGATAGCGGTGATGGAAGCCGGACCGCGCCCGGCGTGCTTCCTCGTAGACCCGTGCCACGCGGTCGCGATCCTCGGGATGCAGCAGCAGGTTCCGCTCCTCCTGGCAGATCATGCCGTCGGGCCGGAGCCCGAGGATCTGGAGCGCCTCGGGCGAGGCGCGAAGCTCCGCGCTCGTGCTGTCCCAGCGCCAGGTGCCGATCTCCGCGGCAACGCCGTTCTCCGCGTCGGCTTCGATGTCGGTGACGTCGAGGACCGTCCCGATGACGCGGGGGTTCGCGGCGGTGGCACTCGGGCTCGGGCCGCCGGTCTCTCTCAAAGTTCGAATCGAGCCGTCGGCGCGGCGGATCCGGAAATAGATGCTGTAGGGTGCCAGCGGCCACTCGGTGATGTCGACTTCATGGACCCAGCGGTCCTCGTCGAGCGCCATCGCGATGACTTTGTCGAGGCTCGGATCGAAGGTGGCGCGATCGACGCCGAAGATGCGATAGACCGGTTCCGACCACCACAGCTTGCCGCTGAGCGGGTCCCACTCCCAGGTGCCGAGACCGAGATAGGGCTCTGCTGCGTGGCCAGCATCGGGCGCCCGATCCGGGGTCGGGTCGGCCGTTTCCGGTCGGCTCTCCAGAGGGCCGTTGCCTTCAGGACTCATCGGGCGGCTTGCCTTCGCGACGCTGACCGGTGGCGGTCGGGAATATTAGCCTGAAACCGCGCCAAACGTCATGTGCCCCCGGGTCCGGCCCGGAGCTATCTTGCAATCACAGTGAGTTAGGCAGGGTGAGTTAAGTCACGCCGGGTGGAGCAGGGGCTCTTTCGGCGTCACGAGGTGGTGGCGGGCCAGGGACCAGTAGCCCTGGATCACGTAGCCGCCATTGGCGGCCACCAGCTGGTCGCGAATCTCGCGATAGCGCGCCGGGCGCTGATGCCAGGCGAGGCCCGGCTCCAGGTGATGCAGGATGTGCAGGTTGTTGTAGAGGAAGAGCAGGCTCCAGAACGGGCCGGATTCGATGATCGCGGTGCGGTGGTTGGGGTTGGGCGCCCAGCGGTGCTCCGCATAGGAGCGGACCAGCGCCATCGAGGTTCCCGGATAGGCGAAGCAGAGCACGTAGAGCCAGAACGGCATGTGGCAGACGCCGATCACCCAGCCGAGGATCGCGACAAGCGCGATAACGTGCCAGAACCACGGCGTCAGGATCCGGCGGTCGCCATGCCGGATCGCCTGGAAGAGCTCGATGTAGTTCATGGTCGCGAAATAGATCGGCCCCAGAACGAAGCGCCCGGCCATGCTGCCCATCGAGAGGCGGACCGCGCGGTGGAAAGGCCCCATGGCGGCCCATTGGGCGGCAGTCACGTAGTTTGATTCCGGATCCTTGGTCGGATCGGTCAGCTGCTCGTCGATGTGGTGCGCGAGATGGGTCCGGCGATAGGTGCCATAGGGCATCCACAGCCAGAGCGACCAGCCGGCGATCAAGAGGTTCGCCAGCGGCCAGCGGGTCGGATAGCCGTGCACGGCCTCGTGCTGCAACGAACCGTGCAGACCAACGATGATCGCGCCCAGCGGCAACAGCAGCCACCAGGGGATCGATGCGTAGAAATAGGTGGTGAGAAGGAAAGCGCCGTAGATCCCGACGGCCAGACCGATGGTCGGCCAGTCGATGGTGTAGGCCCTGCGTCCAAAATCGCCTTTGGACGCTGACAGCGACGACGTCATCCTTGATCCATGTCTCTACATGTATAGACAAGTCTAGCAGTGCTGACTTCCTGACACAAGATGTCAGGGGCATGAGGAAGGGCCTTGGGGCGTGACGCGGCGCACATTAGGGTGCTGGCGGCGGCAAATAGGCAGAACAAAACGAGAGTGGACGGGATCATGAAGGGGCAGTGCCAGGGGCGTTGTCTGTGCGGGGCGGTTTCGTTCGAGATCACCGGATCGGTTTCGGCGCCCTCGCTCTGCCACTGCGGCATGTGCCGTCGGTTGCACGGCGCGCCCGGCGCCTATACCGGCGCACCGACCACAGCTTATCGAATCAGGGGTGAAGAAAGCCTGAACTGGTACGCCTCCTCCCACGATGCCGAGCGCGGATTCTGCCGGCTCTGCGGCTCGAAGCTGTTCTGGCGGGGGCGCGGCGGCGAGGATCTCGACGTCACCGTGGGCAGCCTGGACCAGCCGACCGGCCTTTCGCTCGGCGCTCATATCTGGGTTCGCCACCAGGGCGACTATTACGCCATCGACCGCGACGGCGTGCCGCGCTACGCGGAATCCTCGCGGGGCGAGCAGCCGATCCCGGAGCAGCCGGGGCCGAATGCCGGGCCGAAGGCCATGAGCCACCGCGGCGGATGCCAATGCGGCGCCGTCCAATACCGGGTTGAGGGCAACATCCGCGACGTCGTCGTCTGCCATTGCGGCCAGTGCCGGCGGAGCCACGGCCATGCGCCCGGCTACAGCGCCGCCCGCCGCGCCGAGATGACGCTCGAAGGCGAGGGCGCCATCACCTGGTATCGGTCGTCGGACCAGGCGCAGCGCGGCTTCTGCCGGCACTGCGGCTCCGCCTTGTTCTGGCAGCGCGAAGGGGCGCCGAACGTCTCGATCGCGGCGGGATCGCTCAATCCGCCGACCGGGCTCAAGACCGTGCGCCATATCTATGCGGCGGATAAGGGCGACTACTACACCATCGCCGATGGCGTGCCGCAGTCGCCACGGACCATGGACGGCGATCCGGTCACATTCTGATCCGCAGCATGCTGGCCTCATTGCCGATGTACGATCTGCCGGAACTGGCCCGGGCCACCGACGCCTGGTGGCTTGGCCTGCGACGGCACTTCGTAGCGCAGGGGATCGCAGATCTTCCGGCGACCTTGACCCAACCGAAGGACCCGATCGCCCACCAGCGCGATGACGGCGTCATCTTCACCCATACCTGCGGCTTTCCGCTGACGCATGCCCTGAAGGGTCGTGTGAAGCTGGTCGCGACGCCGCGCTTCTCGGCCCCAGGCTGCGCGGGGCCGACCTATGTCAGCTGGATCGTGGTCCGGACCGATGATCCGATCGAACGGCCTGCCGATCTCAAAGGCCGGCGGGCGGCGTTCAACGGCCGGGATTCGCAGTCCGGCTACAATGCGTTCCGCGACCTTGTGGCGGCGCTCGCCGAGCATGGGCGTTTCTTCGGCGCCGCGATCGAGAGCGGTGCGCACCGCCGTTCCCTCGCCATGGTCAAGGCCGGCGAAGCGGACGCCGCCGCTATCGACTGCGTGAGCTTTGCCTTGATTGCCCGCGCAGCGCCGGAGGAGGTCCGCGGCGTCCGCGTGCTTTGGGCGACCCGTGCGGCGCCCAACCTGCCTTACGTGACGGCGGCGGCGACGTCGGAGGACGATCTCCGCCGCCTGCGCGACGGCGTTGCAGCGGCATTCGCCGATCGGGGTCTTGCGGAAACCCGAGCGGCGCTTCTGCTCGAGGGCTGCGCGTTCCTGCCGCTTTCCTGCTATGACGTCATCCCCGCCATGGAGCAGGCGGCGGCGCAGGCGGGCTATCCGGAACTGGCATGAGCGCGCAATCCTCCAAAGCCTTATGGCCGAGCCTGTCCATGGCCACCTCCGCCTTGTTCTGGGGCACGGCCTGGTATCCGTTGCACCGGATCGGCGATGCGGGCATCTCGCCGAGCTGGAGCGCGGTGCTGATCTACGTCATTCCCGCCGTGATCGCCGCGCCCCTCATCCTCTTCCGACGGCGGACCATTCGGTCGGGCGGTTGGCCTCTGTTGTTCGTCGGCCTCGGGGTCGGAGCCTGCAACGCCCTCTTCGCCGCGGCGCTCGCCTGGGGCGAGGTCGGAATCATCGTGCTGCTCTTCTACCTGAACCCGATCTGGGCGACGGTGATGGAGCGCATCGTGCTCGGCACGCCGATCGCGAAGTTCCGGCTGGTGGGGATCGGCGTCGGCATCCTCGGCATGGTGGCGTTGCAGGGCCTGTCCGGTCGCTGGCCCTTTCCGGCGA
>Ga0335082_10006327_pt1 | contig 12919 bp, 13 predicted proteins | sample Lox_Sample_41_FD_206718 | JGI IMG/M metagenome (GOLD analysis project Ga0335082, IMG submission 206718) | Soil microbial communities from Loxahatchee National Wildlife Refuge, Florida, United States - Lox_Sample_4.1 | ecosystem: Environmental > Terrestrial > Soil > Wetlands | place: USA... | reverse complement strand
CGGTGCTCGGCGGTCCCATAGTCGGCATAGCGGAGACGAGCGGCGGTGGCGCGGGCGGTCGCGTCCTTGGCCTCGGCGCTGGCGCGGGCCGCCTCCGACTCCACCGCCAGGTTGCTCAACTGCATGAGGGGCGCGCCGGCGCTCACCATCTGATCCTCATCGGCGTCGACGCGGGTCACTCGACCGCCGACTTCGGCCCGCACTACAGCGCGATTGGCGGGCTCGAGCACGAACCGCCCACTCAGCGATTCATGCCACAGGGGAAGGAACAGCATCACCAGCACGACCGCTGCGACGGCCAGCGCCGCGGGGCGAGTCAGGAGCCGGCGGAGAGAATCTTTCTTGTCGAGATAGACGGTGTTCATGAATCTCACCAAAGTTCGAAGCCGCGAGCGGAAGATCAGGTATCCCATGCCCAAAGCCGGCACGAAATACCATTCCGGGCTCATGCTGCGAAAGATGTTGCCCACGAAACGGGTAAAGAAGTACAGCAACGTGTAGCTGTACAGACCAGAGGCCAATGCGTAGACGACGTAGCCGACCCGCCGCCGCCGGCGCACGAAGGGGACCTGCACGGGCATGCGCCAGATGTACTTCTTTACCAGCGCGGCGGTGTAGACCGTGGAGTCTTCCTTCAGGTCCGGCAGCTCAACCAGATCGGTCAGCAAGTAATAGCCGTCGAGCTTGATGAGCGGGTTCCAATTGAAGAAGATGACGCCCACGCCCGTGATCAGCATCAGGTTGTAGGCGACCATGTGCAGGGTGCTGCCATAGGGAGTGGCCCACCAGAAGGGGGTGGCAATGGCGCAGATCAGCAGTTCGGTCCACGACCCTGACAGCGCCGTCACCCAGCGTTGGGTGGGCCCGCCGTACACCCAGACTTCGGTGACATCGGTGTAGAAGACGGGCATCAGGTACACCAGGCCGAACCCCATGCGGTGCACGTGACCGCCATAATGCTTGCAGCTCATCCCATGTCCGAGCTCATGAAGGCCGAGCACGACCCCGCATAGGCACCAGAACTGGATGGCTTCGGAGAAGGTCTTCTCGCGGAAGTTGTAGAAGCGCAGGCTGTCGGCGCCGATCTCCGCCCACCGGTCCACGAAGACATAGGCCATGAACCCGAACACGGCCAGGGTCAGCAAGGTGAACCACGCGGTGTAGATGAAGCGCAGCTTGGCGTGCGCCCAGTCGAGGAAACGGTCCGGGTCCCAGCCGGAGAGAAAGATCTGCGACAAGTCGCCGTACTTGGATTTCTTCTTGGCGGCATCGCTGCGCTGTTGTTTCAGGCGCTGGCTTCCGGTCGGGCTCTGTTCCAGCTTGGTGCTGTACCAGAAATGGACTTCCGCCAATTTGGCGGAGAATTCGCGCACTTCCTCGGCGCTACACGAGACCCCGGTCTCCTGGACGGCCTGGGCGATGTCCTCGAAGGTGCGCTGCCCATCGAAGAGCTGCACCACGCTCCATTCGATGGGCGTGAACTGGAACAGGGCGGAGCGGCCGGAGATCACCGCCCGGACCAGCGGTTCGCCGTCCTGCACCTGCTCGCGGCCCACCAGGTTGGGGTGCTTGCGCGGCGCGCGGTCGGTTGCGATCCGTACCGGCAGGTCGGGGAGCGCGGTGTTGAGGACTTCGGTGAGATTCATGGCGCCTGACGCTCAGCGAGTGTCTTGCAGCCGGACCTCGGCGGTCATCCCAGGCCGCAATGCTCCCGGCCCCCCCGTGATCTGGGCGAGCACATCGATGGTGCCGCTGGAGGGGTCGATCACCGGGCTGAAGTGGATGATGCGCGCCGTGTGGCGATCGGACGGAAGGTCGGAGGAGGTGACGGTCACTTCCTGCCCGTTCTTCAGCTGGCCAAGAAACCTTTCCGGAAGCGTGAACTTTACCTGTAAAGGAGCGGTGGCGCTTACCCAGAATAGGCGCTCTCCCAGGGCGACCTTCTGGCCGGCGCGCACATAGCGGCGGGCCACCACGCCATCGAAGGGAGCGCGGATCCTGGTCTTTTCCAGTTCCAGCTCCAGCGCGAGTTCGGTCGCCTTGTCGGTCTTGACCACTTCCTGCACCCGCCGGATGTCCCACTGGTCAGACTCGGCCTTGTAGCGAGCGTGGTCGAGCTGCTCGCGGGTGATGAGTTGGGCGTCCCACATCTTCTGGGCGCGCTGGTAGTCCGACTCCAGGACCTTGGCTTCCGCCTCCCAGTTGCGCAGGTCGGCATCGGCGCTGCGGGTGCGGGCGCGGGCAGCTTCCAGCTCGGCGCTGATCTGGCGATCGTCGAGCGTGGCCAGCATCTGGCCCCGCTTCACGATCGCTCCGGGTTCCGACATGATCTGGGCCACCACGCCCTCGCGCAAGGCGGAAACGTCCACTTGATTCTCGACGACGATGGGGCCGGAGGCGACAAACCCGGACTCGGGAGCACGAGCGACCGGGGCCGCGGCCTGGACCGCACCCGGTCCCCCGCCCGGCGGGGCCGCGGCCGCGGGCCTGGAGTCACTGCAGCCCGCTAGACCCAGCAGAAACATCGCCATCAGGATCGATGAGTAAGCAGCTTTCATCTTCCTCTCCATCACCAGCCGAACCACGACCAGAACTTGGAATAGATCCAGGCCGCCGGACCCCGGAGCAGCACATATCCGGCGCGGTGCCAGCCGGCGGAGATCTTGCCCCTGCCTTGCATCCCCGAGCGCAGGCTGCCGTCCGGGTTTGGTACCGACACGCGTGCGAAGAACACGCGCTCGCTGCCCCGGGCGACGCTCTGCGGGCTGAGGATGGTCACGTTGCCGCGGAATGTGCGGGTGGGAAAACTCTCCACCTTCACCCCTGCCGGTTCTCCCGCCTTAAGCAGTGGCAGGTCGCTCTCCTCGACCTCGACATCGACGACGGCATTGGTCGAGTCGACGATCTCGGCGAAGGCATCGCCGAATTGCAGGCGTCGTCCCACCAGGTTCTCGACCTGGGGTGTGGCGACCGCGCCGGCGATGGGGGAGCGGAGGTGAGTGCGGTCGAGGCGGTCCTGGGCGCGTTGCAATTCCGCCGCCCACAGATTGGCCTGGATGCGCTGCAGGCCGGCTTCGGTGCCGTCGTTGGCGGCCAGCGCCCGGTTCATCTGCGACACCGCATTCTCATGCCGGGCGTTGGCGGCTGCCACCGCCGCCCGGAATTCCCAGTCATCCAGGTCCGCCAGGACTTGTCCGGCCTTCACCAGTTGGCCTTCGCGCACGTAAACCTTGCTGACCACGCCTTCGATCTCAGGGACGATCTGCGCCCGGCGTGCAGGGGCGACCAGGGCCGCACCGCTCACCCGCATGGGCAACGGCACCACCAGCAGGAAGAGTGCCACCGCCGCCGCCAGGGCCGCCCACATGCGCCGGCGGCTCTTGTCCATGGCCAGAAACTTGCGTTTCCGGTCCATGACCGGCTCCAGGATCCCGATGAAGGGGACTTCCTTGTACATCTGCGCATTGCGCAGGGCCACCGTGGCCTGCGACGCCAGAACTTTCAGCATCTCCGTCTGGGCGCTGGTGAGGAAGTCGGGATCGCTGCTCTCAAAGGAGAGGATGCCGAGCCGCCCCTGATCATCGACCAGGGGAAGAGCGTAGAAGCAACGGCTGCCGGTGAGCGCGAAGTACTTCTGGAACCGTGCGACGGTCTCCTCGCGCTCGCCTTCTATGGTCTCGCCGTGCTGGGAGATCAGGATCTCTTCGTTCAGGCCGGAGACCCATTGCAGAGTCTCCTCCAGGGCCTTGATGGTGGGCTCCGCGACGTCGACTTCGGGAACGCCCGAGATCGCTCCCAGGCGCAGACGGCCGCGCTGCTCGGTGGCGATGGCGGCCCGCTCGTAGGCGATCACCGCCGTCGGCCGGTCGACGATGCTGTGCAGCACCCTCTGCATGTCCAGGGTCGAGGTGATCTCCTGGCTGACGCTGACCAGGGTCTGCAGGATCTCCAGCTTGCGCTCCGCCTGCAGCAGGCTGGCATTGTGCAGGGCGTTGCTGGCGGTCTCGCACATGGTGCTCAGCAGGAACTGGTCGTCTTCGTCGAAGCTCCTGCCGTCGAGAGGGTTGATGGCCTCGACCACTCCCACCAGCGCTTGCCGGTCCATCACCGGGGCTGCCACCAGAGTGAACACGGCCCCTTCTTCGACACCCTGGTTCCGGCTACTGAGGCGCGGGTCGTTGGGATCGTCGACCACGACCGGCTCTCCGGAATCGGACAGGTCGCCGGCGATCCCCTGACCTTTGACTTGAACGGCGCCCAGTTCGGAGGTGGGGTCGGCCCCGGCCTGGCTCATCAGCGTGACCCCGTCGCCATCCACCATCCACAGGTTCACCGCCTGCACGCGCATGATCTCCTGGAACTTGGAGGTGATCATCTTGAGCAGGTCGGCCATCTCCAGGTTGGAGTTGAAGACCTTCTCCAGGTCGTACATCTGGGTGATGCGGGTCAGCGACTCGAGCTGGTTGTTACGCTCGGTCTCGTAGGCGGAGCCGGCGGCCAGGCCGAGGGCTGCGAGCTTGGTGAATTCGCCCAATCCCGCCAGCGACGACTCTTCGATCCGTTGTTTGAAGGAGATCACTTCGGCGGCGCCGACCATGGTGTCGTCCACCATGAAGGGGATCCCGGCCAGAGACACCACGGTACGGCGGATGTTGAGGTGGGCGTATTCCTCGCGCGGAAGATCGGTGCCGGCGAAAAGCACCGGCCCATTCCTCTCGAGAGCGATGCCCAGGGTCCCGGAATCGGCGGGAATGGTGGCTTCGGCGAAGGCTACCTCGCCTTCGGTGGCCTTGGGAAGCCAGCCTTGCTCGGGGTCGAGCAGGTAGACGACCACGGCGCTCTCAGGAAAGTAGACGGAGAGCTGCTGGGCGATGAGGCGGGCACGAGGCATGACCTCGCTCTGCGACAGCAGGGCGGCCGCTAGTTCCGGAAAGGAAATGGCGAATCCCGGTCTTTGAGTCGCCATGCGGGCAGTTCCTCCTCGGGACTGCGCCCATCAGAAGTCAGGATTCAGGATATTGGGTGTTGGGGGACGGCACTTGCAAAAATCCTGTGGTTCTCTTACCTTGTGCGGCGCACTATAACAACCGGGTCAGCGGGTGTCAACGCGCCGCCGTGGGCGGGAAAGGCGCGTCTGTCGCGGGTTCTACAGCGCGGAGGAAGCTTGGACATCGACGTTCGCAAGAGAGACGGCGTACAGGTGGTCCGGTTGCGCGGCGACCTGAAGATCGGGGAAGCGGTGGACGAGTTCCGCCGCACCGTGGAGGACCTGCTGGCGGGCGGCGATGCCCAGTTGGTGGTCAGCATCGGCGAAGTCCCCATGGTCGACTCCAGCGGCATCGGCGTGCTTGTGCGCTCGCTCACCACCGCCAAGCAGAAGGGCGGCTCGCTGAAACTGGTGAATCCCTCCAAGCTGGCCCTGCAGACCCTGAAGATCGTCGGCCTGCTCAACCTGTTCGAAGTATTCGATGACGAAGAGTCGGCGGTCGCGTCGTACGCCTAGGCGCGGGGCAGGCCGGCGGCCGCGGATCACGGTCGCCATCTTCGACCTCGACGATACCCTCTACGACTGTTTCTCCCAGCGGGTGCGGCCCGCACATCGCCATGCTGCCGCGGCCATGGCGCGCGCCGGTGTGCCCGCCAGCGCCGAGCAGATCTACCGGCTACGGATGAAAGCCTACGCGCAGAACCCCATCCTGGCGCATATTGACGGGGCGGTGTGCGACCGCTACGGCATCGCGGACCGGGAAGCGCTCATCCGTGTCGCCCGCGAAGCATTCTTCTCCTGCCCGGTGGGCCGGTTGAGGCTGTTCCGCGGTACTCGCAGGGTGCTGCGCGAGCTCCACCGGAACGGCGTCCGCAATTTCATCGTCAGCTACGGCAGCCCCGAAATACAGAGGGCGAAGGTCGCCTCCCTGGGGCTGGATCGCGAGCCCGCCGTCGAGCGCGCTTTCTTCGCCGACCGCGAGAAGATCGTGACCAAAGACACGGCATTCGTCGAGATCCTGAAGCTGACCGGGGCTGCGCCCAACGGCGTGCTGGTGGTCGGGGACCGCTACTCGGGCGAGATCCGGGCCGGCAACCTGCTGGGATTGCACACCGTCCACATGCAGGGCGGCGAATTCCGCAAGCTCAAGCCGGTGGGCGGGGAAGAGAAGCCCGACTTCGAGATCCGCAGGATCGATGAGGTGCTGAAGCTTCCCTTCAGTTTCGGGCCAGAAGAAGTCTGACCACTGTGGACGCGGAGTACTCGGAGGAAACAAATTCCTGCGTCCTCTGCGACCTCCGAGTCCTCTGCGCTAAGTCTTTTCGCTATACTTGAAGAGGGATGGCTGCCAGCAGCGCCAAGACGTTCTACCTCGAGACCTTCGGCTGCCAGATGAACTTCCACGATTCGGAGAAGGTCATCGGCACGCTGATGAGCCAGGGGTATCAGCAGGTGGAGGAGGTCGAAGAGGCTGACCTGATCCTCTACAACACCTGCTCCATCCGCGACAAAGCGGAGCAGAAGGTCTTCCACCGCCTGGCCGATTTCCGCGCGCTGCAGAAGAAGGGCAAGCGCTTCGGCGTGCTGGGCTGCGTCGCCCAGCAGGAAGGCGAGAAGATCTTCGAGCGCGCTCCGCACGTGTCGCTGGTCTGCGGCTCGGCTTCGTACCGCAACCTGCCGGACATGCTGGTGCAGATCGAGGAAGGGAACTCGCGTGTCACCGGCCTGGACGACCGGCAGACCGACCAGACCTTCGAGACCGAGTTCACCGCCCGCGGCAACCCGCACCGCGGCTATATCACCATCATCGAGGGCTGCGACAAGTTCTGCGCCTACTGCGTGGTCCCCTTCACCCGCGGCAAGGAGCGCAGCCGGACCTCGGAGTCGGTGCTGACCGAGGCGCGCAGGATGGCCGAGCAGGGCTTCACGGATATTCAGCTGCTGGGGCAGAACGTGAGCTCGTACCGGGACCCATCTGCGAAGAAGACTTTCGCTGAGTTGTTGGCCGCGGTCGGGGAACTGCCGGGCATCCGGCGCGTACGCTTCACCACTTCACACCCGCGCGACTTCACAAAGGACATCGTGGACGCCATCGACGCCGTGCCCACGCTCTGCGACCACGTCCACCTGCCGGTGCAGAGCGGCTCCACGCGGGTGCTGGGCCTGATGGCCCGGGAATACTGCCGCGAGCAGTACCTGGAGCGCATCGCCTGGATGAAGGCGGCCAAGCGGCCCATCAGCATCACCACCGACGTCATCGTGGGATTCCCGGGCGAGACCGAGGAAGACTTCGAGCAGACCATCACGTTAATGGAAGAGGTCGGCTATGACGGCATCTTCTCCTTCAAGTACTCGCCGCGCCCGAATACCCCGTCGCTGAAGATGCCCGACAGCATCCCCGACGAGGAGAAGGCGCAGCGACTGGCCATCCTCAACGAGCGCCAGCGCGAGATCCAGAGGCAGAGCTACGCCAGGCACCTGGGCGAGATAGTTGAAGTGATGGTTGAGGGTAAGAACCAGCGTGGCCAGGTCATCGGTCGCACTTCCCAGAACAAGACTCTCAACTTCACTCACAGGCAACTGATCGATCCGGCGACGGGTTCCTATGTCAAAGTGCTGGTGACCCAGAGTTTTCCCAACAGCCTGCTCGGCGAGATGGTGGTAGGCTAGGCCTTCAGGAGGGCATGATGGCGGAAGTCGAGATGAAGATCCGCGGGCTCATGATGGATCCCGTGACGAACATGCCGATCGTCATCCTGAAGGACGTCTCGGGAGACGCGGTGCTGCCCATCTGGGTGGGGATCTACGAAGCCAACGCCATCGCCCTGGAGATCGAAAAGGTCACGACGCCCCGGCCCATGACCCACGACCTGATCAAGAACCTGCTCACCGGGCTGGATGCGAGGGTACACAAGGTGGTGGTGAACGACCTGCGGGAAGACACGTTCTTTGCGGTGATCTGGCTGGAGCAGGAGGGCAAGGTCATCAGCGTGGATTCCCGGCCGTCGGACGCCCTAGCCCTGGCCCTGCGGCTGGACTGCCCGATCTTCGTCGAGGACGAGGTCCTGAAGACCTCCAAGCAGTCCAATTCGGTCTCCGACCGGGTATCGCAGGACGAACTGCGCCGCTTCCTGGAGAACCTGAACGACGAGGACCTGGGCCGATACAAGATGTGACGCCGCTTGGCGGGGCGTCTGAGGCCCGCCGGCGTCATCCTGAGCGAGCGGCTTTGGCCGCGAGTCGAAGGATCTCTAGCAAATGGATCCTGCCGAGCAGCTCCAACGCATCTACGCCGCCGGCTTCAATCTCGAGACATTCGACAGGTACCCGAACGCCGTAGGAGTGGTTCGGGACGGCGCCATCGCCTTGCTCGCGCCGACTCCCACGGGGCTGACCATGATCGGCACGCCGGGGTGGCGCATGGGCGAGGTGATGGGGGTGCTGGTCGAGAAGGACGGGCGCCAGGTCTTCCAGGCCAAGGCCGAGACCGTGGAAGCCACCTCGGAGCGGCTGGAGACGTTCCGTCGGTTCAGGGAAGACCTGGACCAGCTTCTCAAGGCAAAACAGTAGCGGGGACCCGCGTATCTACTGTGGCGATCTTGTAGTTTACATAATATCTGTTATCGGACATTGTTGCCCTCGCAGAATGGGTCCCAGAAACGTTCTCTTCAGCGGCTGGGCACCGCCTCCTGGCTCCCTGCCAGGACAACCTTGGGATGGAACAGCGTGCCGGCCACGCGGCCGGCGACAGCGATCAGGTCGGACTGGCCGACGAAGACCTTCACATACTTCGACTTCGACATCTCCGGCAGGTTGACCGGCATGCCGTGGCAGACGCGGGCGGCGAGGTCGTCGGCGACGGTGACGGACGGGAATGCCGGCAGGATACGGCGGAGGTGGACGAATATCCTGTCGGGCTGCCCGGACTGGGCGGCGGACTCGACCTCTTCCAGCGTCTTCGCATCCTCCAACTGGAACTCCGCCGAGGCGGTGCGGCGCAGGCTGGACAGGTGCGCGCCGACTCCAAGCGCCTGCCCGATCTCGTGCGCGATGGAGCGTAGGTACGTCCCGGCTGACACCCGCGACCGGAAGCGCGCCCGGTCACCTTCCAGGGACAGTATCTCCAGCTCCCGCACTTCCACCTGCACCGCCTGAAGCTCCACTTCTTTCTTTTTCCGAGCAAGCCTGTATGCCGGAACGCCAGCGACCTTCTTGGCCGAAAAGGGCGGCGGCATCTGATCGATCTTGCCGGTGAACTTGGCGGCGGCCTGGCGCACCTGCTCCAGAGAAAGATCGACCGGCTGGGCCTTACCGACCGGGTCGCCATCCGCGTCGTAGGTGTCGGTGGCAAAACCGAGACGGATCTCGCCGTCGTAGGCCTTCTCGGCGTCGCCGTAGAACTGGGCCAGGCGGGTGAGCCGTCCCAGCACAAGCGGAAGGACCCCGGTGGCCATGGGGTCGAGAGTGCCCAAGTGCCCGACCGACTTCTCTCCCAGCAGGCGACGGACGCGCGCCACCACGTCGTGCGACGTCATGCCAGCGGGCTTATCGATGACCAAGACACCGTTCATGGCTTTCTGCTATCGTGAAGGCGAAGCTTGACCGCGTCAACCACCAACCAACGTCCTGCCATGGCACGGCCCAGCTGTAGACGATGATCCCGATCCGCGACGATACGCCGCGCACCACCACCCCGTACGTCACCTACTTCTTGGTCGGGCTGAACATCCTGATCTTCGCCTTCGAAGTCATGCTGGACCCGCGCAGCCGTGCGGGCTTCATCGCAACCTTCGGCGTCGTGCCCGTCCATGTGCTCGGGTTGATGCGCACGCATCCGGCGCTGGCTTTCATGCCGGTATTGACCTCGATGTTCCTGCACGCTTCCTGGCTGCACGTCATCTTCAACATGTGGGCGCTGTGGATCTTCGGCGACAACATCGAAGATCACCTGGGACACTTCCGCTACCTGCTGTTCTACCTGCTGGCGGGATTCGCGGCCTCGGCGCTGCATATCTTCTTCAATGCCGACTCGGGCGTGCCCAGCGTGGGGGCCAGCGGCGCCATCGCCGGCGTCATGGGCGCGTACTTCCTGCTGTACCCGTCGGCGCGCGTGCTCACGCTGATCCCTTTCTTCTTCCTGTACTTCACCTGGCTGCCCGCGTGGCTGGTGCTGGGCTACTGGTTCGTGGTGCAGTTCCTGAGCGGAGCGGCGACCTCCATCACCTACTCGCACCAGACCGGCGGCGGAGTGGCGTTCTGGGCGCACGTCGGGGGATTCGTGGCCGGGCTGGCGCTGATCAAGATCTTCCCTGCCCGCGCGCCCAGATACCGCTACACCGAGTGGTCGTAAGACAAGAAAAACCAGCGAAGAACGCAGATCGCAGAAGTAAGGGGCGACGCCCTGACGGGCGTCCTGACCGACACTTCAGTTCGTGCCCAAAGCGCTAGCGACGTTCATGCGGCGCTTGAGGCGCTCGCGCAGGTTCTCCGGCGCGGATGCGTTGCAGGCGACCAGGAACCACAAAGCGCGATGAGGATCGGAGGCGAGCCGCTCCAGCGTGTCGGTGGCGGTATTGGGATGGCGTGCCACGTTCTCCTGGACGGCGTCGTAAGGATGCTCGGAGAGCTTTTCCAAGATCACCGCAGGCGTGTTGGGATGCTCGGCGATGCTGCGCATCAGCAGGTAGTCGTCGGGCGGGGCGGTCTCGGCAAGTTGCGCCAGTTGCGCCGAGGTGGCCTGCGGACTGCGCGCCAGCTCCAGCTTATGGTCGAAGTCCGGGTTGATGGTGTTCAGCTCGCGGGTGCGGACGTCGATCAGCTCCTGGATGGTGTTCTTCTCGCGGTCGAGCTGGTCGGTCTTCAGCACGAACTTCTGGATAGAGTCCAGCACAGAACGAAGGTGTTGCCGCTCGCCGAAGATGATCTGCGTGGTGCGCCGGGTGGGGTTGAACTCGCGCGGGGCATCCGATCTGCGCATGAGAACCTCCGTGGAGGAGAATGCCATTCTATCTCTGAGCGGGGGAGATTACGAAGGATTTCAGACAGCAGAACTCAGATTCAAGGATTGTGGACGTTGGTGTCCAGAACTCCACAATCAGCATTTCTGCAATTGATGGAACTCTCGGCGTGCACAGCCGAGGGCGGCTGTGCCCCAACAACCTACAAAGCGCCGGCGGTGGGGGCGATCAGCAGCTCTTCCACCGTCGCGTTGTCCGGCAGGAGGATGGCGTTGACCACAGCGGAGGCGACGCTCTCGGGGGACATCATGCGGGCGCGCGGCGCGTCGGGCCAGAAGTGGTTCCAGATGTCGGTGTCGGTGGCGCCGGGCATCAGGGCGATGACGCGGATGCCTTTGGGCTGCAACTCATCGCGCAGGGTCAGGGTGAATCCCATCGCCCCGTGCTTGGAGGCCACATAGGCGGCCATGCCGGGAAACGTCCGCTTGGCGGCAACGGAAAGATTGTTGACGATCGTGCCTCCGCGCCGCATGAGCGGAAGCGCGGCCCGCGTGCAGAGAAATGTCCCGGTGAGATTGGTCTCCAGGGTCTGCCGCCAGAGCTCGGCCGGAAGCTCGTCGATCTTCTTAAGCTCGCCGGCGAAGCCCGCGTTGTTCACTAGTACGTCGAGGCGGCCGAAACGGCGCTTCAACGCCGCAAAGAGCTGGTCGACGGATCTCTCGTCCCGAACATCACAGCCGTGGGCCAGCACGTCATTACCGTGCTTCGCGATGCTCTTCGCGGCGGACTTGAGTTGGTCCGCGGAACGCGCGCTGAGCACGACATCGAAGCCGCTTGCGGCGAGCCGGTCGGCGATGGCCAGACCGATACCACGGCTGGCGCCGGTGACCAGGGCCACTTTCTTGTCGGACTTGCGCGGCATCAGCTGCCGTTCATCCCTTTGGCGCGGATGAGCGCGAGGAATTCCTGGCGGGTCTCCTGCTCCTCGCGGAACACGCCCAGCATGGAAGAGGTGACAGCGGCCGAGTGCTGCTTTTCGACCCCCCGCATCATCATGCACAGATGCCGCGCCTCGATGACCACTCCGACGCCCTGCGGCTTGATCGCGTTCTGGATGGTCTCGGCGATCTGCACGGTCAGGCGCTCCTGCACCTGTAATCGCCGCGCGAAGACGTCGATCAGGCGCGGGATCTTGCTCAGCCCGATCACCTTCTTGTTGGGGATGTAGGCGACGTGCACCTTGCCGAAGAACGGCAGCAGGTGGTGCTCGCACAGGCTGAACATCTCGATGTCTTTGACGATGACCATCTCGTCGTAGTCGACATCGAACAGCGCCTCCTTGAGAATCTTTTCCGGATCTTCCTGGTAGCCCTTGGTGAGGTACTGCATGGCCTTGACCATGCGCTGGGGCGTGTCCACCAGGCCGTCGCGCAGGGGGTCCTCGCCCAGGCGCACCAGCAACTCGCGCATCAGCTCCTCGAAGCTGGCGCTGGTCAGTGATACGGGTTCGACCGAACGTTTCATCGCTACTCCTGCTTTGCTCATCTCTGGATCGCGGCTCCGCCCGCATACTCGAACGAGTTCTGGGCGGTCTCTTCCAGGCGGACCTTCTCGACCTCGGCGGCGGCGAATCCGTCCTTCATGATGTCGTAGATCTCGACGCACAGGTTCTCGGTGGTGGGGACCCGATGGCGGAACTGTGGCAGCACATTCAGGTGCTCGTGCCCGAAAGTCTCGAGCACGTTGTGCTCGACGAATCGATCGAGCTCGACGAGATCGCAGATCATGCCGGTGGCGGCGTCCACCTGCCCGCCGACCGTGACTTCCAGGGCGTAGTTGTGCCCGTGGCCGTGCGGGTTGTTGCACTTGCCGTAGGTGCGAAGGTTCTCGTCCTCCGACATCGCGTCGCTGTGAAGCCGGTGCGAGGCCGAGAACCAGTATCGCCGTGTGAGGTGTGCCTTCATTGCTCTCCGAA